>Ga0160451_100192_pt1 | contig 50437 bp, 43 predicted proteins | sample HID1975M_E1MG_FD_108270 | JGI IMG/M metagenome (GOLD analysis project Ga0160451, IMG submission 108270) | Enriched soil microbial communities from UW Madison campus, WI, USA - HID1975M_E1 MG | ecosystem: Environmental > Terrestrial > Soil > Unclassified | place: USA: Madison, Wisconsin... | reverse complement strand
CGTCCCGTCGCGCCACAGGCTGCGGAAGCCGCGCCACAGACGCCGCCACACCCACCACACCAGCAGCGCGAGCAGCAGCGATACGCCCAGCACCAGCGCCAGCGCAATCCATGGATGGGCGAAGGCCAGCGTCAGCCCGCCCAGCACCACCGCGTCCTCGGTCACCGACGCGCCCCAGTTGCTGACCGGTTCGGGCGAGGTGTTGAGCAGCGCGCGCGAACCGCTCTTGATCACGTGGCTGGTCAGCGCGATGCCGGCGCCGGCGGCCAGCGCGCCGCCGCCGAGCTGGCCATCGGGCGACAGCGTGGCGGCGGCGAGGAAGGCGCCGGCCGGCACGCGCGCCAGCGTCTGCAGCAGATCCCAGCCCGAATCCACGCCGGGAATCTTGTCGGCGAAGAATTCCGCCAGCGCCAGCGCGCCGGAAGTGCCCAGCACCCACCACGACTGGGTGACCTGCAGCGCCGGCGGCAGGTCCACCCAGCCGAGCGCACCGGCCAGGCCCAGGCCGAACACGGTCAGATAGACGCGGATGCCGGCCATCCATGCCAACAGGATTCCAATTACGAAAAGATGTGCTTCGGACATGCCGGTGCTTCCCTATAGACTCAGCGGCCCTTGCCTGCAGCCGAGTATAGGCGCCCGCGCGCCCGCCGGCCGTCATCCCCGAACGATGCCCGTCTCCATCCCGCCCCGCTACCAGATCGTCCCGCGCCGGCCGTCGCGACGCGGGCTGTGGATGGCCGGCGCGGTGCTGCTGTGGGCCGCCACCGTGGTCGGCGTGTGGCAGCTGGCGACATGGCGCGCCGCGCCGGCGATGGCGTCGCTGCAGAAGCAGCTGGGACAGGCCCGCGCGGTACTGGCCGAAGAGCGCGCCCGCAGCACCGGGCTGGGCCAGCGCGAGGCCACGCTGGCGGTATCCGAACGCATCAGCCGCTCGGCCAACGGCGAACTGCAGGCCACGCTGGCCGAACGCGACGAGGAAATCGCCGGCCTGCGTGCCGACCTCGCCTTCTACGAGCGGCTGGTCGGCGCCACCGGCCAGCGCAAGGGCCTGAGCGTGCACCAGGCCGAGTTCCTGCCCGACGCCGGCGGCGCCTGGCAATACCAGATCATGCTGACCCAGAGCCTCAACCGCGGCGCCATCAGCCAGGGCCAGATGCGTTTCGCGGTCGAGGGCGTGCGCAGCGGCAAGCTGGCCACCATCGGCTGGGACGATCTGCAGCAGAAGTCGCAGTCGCCGGGACAGCCGTATTCGTTCCGCTACTTCCAGCAGCTGGACGGCCGCGTCATGCTGCCGGCCGGCTTCACTCCACAGCGCGTCAAGGTCCAGCTGGCCGGACAGGATGCGGCGGTGGAACAGGCTTTCGATTGGAAACTCGCCATCGCCGGCGGAGGAAAATGACATGTTCAAGAACAAGCCCCACCGCCCCGATGCGCAGTCCATCGACACGCTGATCGGTGCGCAGGTCACCGTCCACGGCGACATCGTCTTTTCCGGCGGGCTGTACGTGGAAGGCCGCATCGTCGGCAAGGTGCTGGCCGAGGACGGCGCCAAGGCGACGCTGACGCTGGCCGAACAGGGCAGCATCGAGGGCGAAGTGCGCGCGCCGGTGGTGATCCTCAACGGCCGCCTGGTCGGCGACGTGCACGCGGCCGAGCGCATCGAACTGGCCGCCAACGCGCGCGTGCAGGGCAACGTGCACTACCAGGTGGTGGAGATGAGCGCCGGCGCGCAGCTGACCGGCCGGCTGGTGCATGCCGATGCCATCGCCGAAACATCGGCCTACGCGCACGCACCGAACGAACTGGCCGAGGCCTGAGCGCCGCCGGTCGGCGCGACCGGCCGGGCCGACATTCAGAAGCGAGGAGGTCGGTGCAGGCTAGGATGCGCCGATGATGCCGACCCCACCCCCGCCTCCGGCCGGCCACCGCTGGCTGATCGCCGCCGTGGCGGTGTTCGCGCTGGCGCTGGCCTTCGGTGGCTGGGGCCTGTGGCGCGGGCTGGCCGGTGCCGGCGATGCGCCCACGCCGGCGCAGCTGCGCGAACAGCAGGCCCGCCTCGATACGCTGGAGCAGCAGGTGGCCACGCTGTCGCGCTCGGACCAGATCAGCCGCGACGCCAACCGCGATCTGCAGAGCGCGCTGGCCGAGCGCGACGAGGAGATCGCCGGCCTGCGCGCCGATGTCGCCTTCTACGAACGTTTCGTCGGCGCCACCTCGCAGCGCCGCGGCCTGGCCGTGCACGAGCTGCGCCTGCAGCCGCAGACCGAGCAGGCCTGGCACTTCACCGCCACGCTGACGCAGAACCTCAACCGCGGCGCGGTCAATGCCGGCCGCCTGCTGGTTTCGGTCGAAGGCACGCGCGCCGGCCGGCTGCAGCGGCTGGGCTGGTCGGAACTGCGCCAACTGCCCGATGCGCCGGGCGTGCCGTATTCGTTCAAGTACTTCCAGCAGATCGAAGGCGATCTGTTGCTGCCGGAAGGCTTCCAGCCGCTGCGCGTATCGGTGCGGCTGCTGCCGCAGAGCGGCGCGCCGGTCGAACGGTCGTTCACGTGGGCGTCCACGCTGGCGCGCGACGGCGCTTCCGAGCCCATCGCAGCCGACTGAGTGTCGCCCAGCCGGCTTGAAGTCGCCCTGCCCAGGCCCCATCCTTCGCCCATGGCTACCGTCGTTCCGCTTCCCGCCGCTTCCGCGCCCGATTACCGGTCGATCGATCGTCCGCTCGATTTCAGCGCGGCGGCCGCGGCCAAGGTGCGCGAACTGATCAGCGAGGAAGGCAACGCCGATCTGGCGCTGCGGGTCTACATCCAGGGCGGCGGCTGTTCGGGGTTCCAGTACGGCTTCGAGTTCGACGAGAACCGCGCCGACGACGATCTGGCCGTCGATACCGACGGGGTGACGCTGCTGGTCGATCCGCTGAGCCTGCAATACCTGATGGGCGCCGAGGTCGATTACAGCGAAAGCCTGCAGGGCGCGCAGTTCGTCATCCGCAACCCCAACGCCAAGACCACCTGCGGCTGCGGCAGCAGCTTCACCATCTGATCCGCGCGCGTGGTGGCTGACGCGCGCGATACCTTCGACACGCTGACCGGTTACGCCTTCGCCAGCGATCCGCTGGATCGCGCCGATCACCTGCGCGCTGATGCCGACGCGCTGGCGCGGTTGTGGCCACAGGCGCGCGTGCTCGTCGTCGATAGCGAAGGCCGCGCCGGCGCCGATGCCGCCGGGCAATGCCTGGCGCCCACGGGCGAGGCAGTGGGCGGCGGGCCGGGCACGGCGATCTTCCTGGGCCTGCGCGGCGATACCGCGTGGTTCGCGCTGGACGCCGGCGCGGTCGCCTGGCAGCCGGCGCAGTCCATCGATCTGCGACGCGCCGCGGCCCACTGGCCGGAGGCCGAGGCCGGCACGTTCGCGCTGGCGCGCGCGCTACTGCACTGGCAATCGCGCACCCGCTACTGCGGCATCTGCGCCGGCGCCATCGAGTTCCGCCGCGCCGGCTATCTGGGCCATTGCACGCAGTGCGGCGCCGAGCAGTACCCGCGCGTGGATCCGGCGGTGATCGTCGCCGTCACCGATGGCGCGCGGCTGCTGCTGGGCCGGCATCCGGGCTGGCCGCCCCGGCGCTATTCGGTCATCGCCGGCTTCGTCGAGCCGGGCGAGACGCTGGAGCAGACCGTCGCGCGCGAGGTGATGGAGGAAACCGGCGTACGCGTGAACCGCAGCCGCTACCTGGCCGCGCAGCCGTGGCCGTTCCCCGGTGCGTTGATGCTGGGTTTTCATGCCGACGCCGAGCCCGACGAACCGCGCGTGGACGGCATCGAACTGGAAGACGCGCGCTGGGTCGGCGCGGACGAGATCGGCGCGGCGCTGCAACGCGGGCACGATGACGACGGTGACGGCTTGCTGCTGTCGCCGCGCATCTCGATCGCGCGTTCGCTGATCGAATACTGGTACGCGCGGCAGATGCGGCGCTAGCGCTGCGCTGCGGATATGAGGGCAATGATGAACTCCGGAGTTGTCTCCGTCGCGGATGACGATCGCCGGCGCGGCGATCCGCTGTAGCGTTCCTTCATCCGGCCGGCGGTTCGTTCGATCGGCGGACAGATGCGGTCCGCCTTCGTGGCTGACGATCGCTACCGTCGATGGCGCATGCCATCCGCTCCGCGCCGCGTTCGTCACCGTGTCATCCCGCTCGCCGAGGCAGCCGCCACCTGCCATTAACGCGATGCCGGGCTAGAATCGCGGCAGGAGGAACCCCCGCATGTTCGTGACACTGGTCGCCGTGGTCGTTGCACTGGTGCTGGGCCACGTCGCGCCCGCGTTCGTGCGCGCGATGCGCCGCTATGCGTGGTACGAAGCCTGGCTGCAGCGCCTGTCCGTGCGTTTCCCGGACGAAGCGTCGTTCTGGCGCGGCCGCCACGGCATCGCGCTGGCGCTGCTGCCACCGCTGCTGCTGGTGGCGTCGCTGCAATGGCTGCTGCATGCGCCGCTGCTGGGGTTGCCGGGATTGCTGTTCGGCATTCTCGTGCTGGTCTACACGTGGGGACCGCGCGATCTGGATGTCGATGTCGAAGTCATCATCGATGCGCACGATCCGGATACGCGCCGGCATGCCATCGCCGCGTTGTGGCCACCGGGCGAAGTCGCGCGCAGCGATGGCGCGGGGCTGGTCGAGGCGGTATTCCGCAACGCGTTGCGGCGCTGGTTCGGCGTGGTGTTCTGGTTCCTGCTGCTGGGGCCGTTCGGCGCGATGCTGTACCGGTTGGCGGCGTTGTCGAGCGAGGGCGATTACGCGCGCTGGCTGCCGCCGCGCACGCTCGAGGGAGCGCGGCGCCTGCGCGATCTGCTCGAATGGCCGGTGGCGCAGCTGATGACCGGATCGATGGCGCTGGTGGGCAATTTCGATACCGTGTTCGCCGCCTGGCGCGCGGCCGGCGGCGCGATCTGGCAGTCGTCCATCGCCTTCCTGTGGCAGGCCGCGCGCGCGAGCGTACGCGGCGAGCTGCAGGAAGAAGCCGACGACTACGCCAGCGCCGGACTGGTGCCGGTGATGGGCGATCTGCCCGAACTGCACGATGCGATGAGCCTGGTCTGGCGCATCCTGCTGCTGTGGCTGGCGGTGATGGCGCTGTTCGTGATCGCCGGCTGGGTCAGCTAGAGCACCTTCGCGATATGCCTGCGCGGCGATGACCAACGCGCGCCGCGCCTGGGGAACCGGCGCTGGCCATGACCTCCACCGGCATCATCGCCGGCCCCTTCCACCCGTTCGCGGGGAAGGAATCGTTTCTTGTTTCCGGCTTGGCTCGATGCGAACAGCGTGAAGAGAAATCCGACGGCTCGCGAGGGTCCGTGCCCTGCAACCGCAATGCGCCATGTGTCGAAACGCGGCGCCGCGCGTGGAAATCCTATCGCCGATGTGGTTTTTCAGCCCGGTGCGAGCAGCGTAAAAGGAAACCAAGGCAGGTTGCGGGCGATCCAGTAGGCCGGCAACAGCACCAGCCACAGCTTCGGTTCGCCGACGACGCGCATCAGCGGTTGCAACCGTTGCGGTTGCCAGCCCTGCGCCTGCGCGACGAGCAGCGGTACCGCCGCCATCGCCAGCATCGCCAGCGGATTGAGCGCGAAGGCGCGGGCGATGTCGCCGTGCGCCAGCGCGTGCAGCGCGCGGGTCAGTCCGCAGCCGATGCAGAACCAGCCGGTGAAGGCGCGGAACATGCACGGCGGGTAGCGGCTGTCGGCGGCATTGGGATCGAAATTCCACAGCAGCCACAGGCCGGCGGGAACCGCGAGCGCGGCTCCCGCCAGCATCCACCACGGCGATGCGCGCAGCATCGTCATGCTTATGGCTGGTACTGCTCCAGCGCCTGCATGTAGGCCGCCATGCCGCCGGTGGAGAAGAAGTAGATGTTGAACAGCAGGCCGATGATGGCCAGTGCGGTCGCCACCCAGCACCAGGTCTTGGCGTTGGCCGATGCGCGCCGCGCGCCTTCGACGTCGCCCTGGTTGAGCTTGCTGTTGACCTGGGTGGAGAACACGATCGCCACGATGCCGATGAGGCCCAACGGGCAGCACAGGCAGGTCGCCAGCACGGTGGAGACGATCGACCAGGCCAGGTGGTTGGGAATGGGGCGGTGCACGGCATTGGGCAGGGGAGGCGTGGCGCTCATCGTGTTCTCCGTTGGTTGATCGGTCGGGTGGAAGACCCGGCCAGTCTAGCCGTTCGCCGGGCGATGGGGAGACGCCGGATCGGTATGGCAATGCAATCGCCGGCGATGCCGTCAGGCCGCATCGCCGCGCAACGCGCGCACCTGCGACTCGAGCCCTGCGGCATCGGTCGCGGCGCCATCGACCGGCACGCCGGCCACCACTTCGACATGCGCGCGGAAGCGCCGCGGCACGCGCATGCGGCCCAGCCGTCCGCTGCCGGCGGCCGTGCTGCGGCGGCTCCACATGCTGGCCCACATGCCGCGCAGCGCCATCGGCACCACCGGCACCGGGCGGCGCTCGAGGATCTTCTCGACGCCGGACTTGAACGGCGCGATGGCGCCGTCCTTGGTCAGCGCGCCTTCGGGAAAGATGCAGACCAGTTCGCCGTCGGCCAGCGCCGCGTCGATGGCGTCGAACGCGCGCTGCATCAGCGCCGGATCCTCGCGCGCGCCGGCGATCGGAATGGCCTTGGCGGTGCGGAAGATCCAGCGCATCACCGGGATGTCGAAGATCCGGTAATACATGACGAAGCGCACCGGCCGCGGAATGGTCGCCGCCAGGATCAGCGCGTCCATGTAGCTGACATGGTTGCAGACGAGCAGCGCCGGCCCTTCGTCGGGGACGTGCTGCTCGATGCCGTGCAGTTGCAGCCTGTACAGCGTGCGCACCAGCAACCAGCTGAGGAAGCGCATCAGGAACTCGGGCACCAGCGTGAAGATCCAGATCGCCACCGCCACGTTGGCGATGGCCAGCGCCAGGAACACCTGCGGGATGGTCCAGCCCAGCACCCGCTGCAGCGCGATGCCGATGCCGGCGGCGGCCACGATGAACAGCGAGTTCTGGATGTTCATGCCGGCGATCACGCGCGACAGTTCGGCCTTGGGCGTGCGGCTCTGGATCAGCGCGAACAGCGGCACGACGAAGAAGCCGGTGAACAGGCCGATGCCGGTCAGATCGATCATGATGCGCGCGCTGCCGGCCAGGCCGATGAAGTCGCGCACCGCCACGCCGGCGATCAGCGCCGCGCCTGGCCGGGCGAAGTACAGATCCAGCATGAAGGCGCTGACGCCGAACGCGCCCAGCGGCACCAGGCCGATTTCCACCGTGCGCCCGGACAGCTTCTCGCACAGCAGCGAGCCCACGCCCACGCCGATGGAGAACAGCGCCAGCGCGAGGATGTAGAGCTCCTGCGCGCCGCCCAGGTTGACCTCGGCGTAGGCCGGCAGCTGCGCGGTCAGCACCGTACCGATGAACCAGAACCACGACACGCCCAGCACCGCGTTGCGCACGGCGACCTGCCGGCGCGCCAGCCGCCAGATCGCCAGCGACTCGGGCAGCGGATTCCAGCGGATCTTCAGATCGGGCGCACCCGCTTCCACGCGCGGGATCAGTCGCGACACCAGGTTGCCGATCACCGCCAGCACGATGATCGCCACCGCCGCCACCCACGGTCCCTGGCTGCCGGCCAGCGCGAAGATCAGGCCGCCGAGGATCATGCCGCACAGGATCGAGATCGACGTGCCCATCTCGACCAGGCCGTTGCCGCCGGTCAGTTCCTCCGGCTTTAGCACCGAAGGCAGGATCGAATACTTGACCGGCCCGAACAGCGTGGACTGCAGGCCGGTGCAGAACAGCGCCACCAGCAGCACGATCATGTTCTGGGTCAGGAAGCCGATCGCGGCCAGCGACATGATCGCGATTTCCATCGCGGTGGTGATGCGGATGAGCCGCGATTTCTCGAGCTTCTCGGCGACCTGCCCGGCGATGGCCGAGAACAGGAAATACGGCAGGATGAAGATGGCCGGCGCCAGGTTGGCGTAGAGCGTCTTTTCCTCGGTACTGACCGCCAGATACCCGAGCAGGCCGATGATGGCCTGCCGGTAGACGTTGTCGTTGAAGGCGCCAAGCGCCTGCACCGCGAAATAGGGGAGGAAGCGTCGCTGCCTGAGCAGGGCGAACTGGCTGTATTCGGACATGCGTCCTCCGGTAGGTCGGCGAAGCCTAGCAAACCGGGCCGGTGCCGGCGCGTCGTCCTTCGGCCGGGCGCTTGCGCCTTGCCGGTCTGCGGCTGGCGTGCCGCCAGAGCGTTGAAGCGTCTTGTGCGATCCGTTTGCTGCCGCCCATGGCGATGCGCCGTGGGCGACTTCATGGTGGGCCGGGTGGATCACCAAGTAGAGCCGAGCAAACTCGGCTCTAAAGGTAGACAGGCAAACGCAAGGCGCTGCGGGGGCGAACCGCTATCTTGCCGAAAGAGGCCGGTCTTTGGCGGCCGAACGGTTTGCCGTCAGCGCTGTTCGCGCGCGATCGCGCGCCAGCCGATGTCGTGGCGATGGAACTCGCCCGGCCACGAGATGCCCGCCAGTTCCGCATAGGCCCGGCGCTGCGCGTCGGCGATATCCTCGCCCAGCGCGCACACGCACAGCACGCGGCCGCCGGACGTGACGACGTGATCGCCCTCCAGGCGGGTGCCGGCATGGAACACCTTGGTGTCGTCCAGATCGGGCACGTCCCACGAGTTGATCGTGTCGCCCAGGCGAGGACGGTCGGGGTAATGTTCCGCGGCCATCACCACGCCCAGCGACGGACGCGGATCCCACTGCGCCTCGACGCTATCGAGGCGTCCGTCGATGGCGGCCTCGACCAGATCGACCAGATCCGACTGCAGCCGCATCATCACCGGCTGGGTTTCCGGATCGCCGAAGCGCACGTTGAACTCGATGACCTTCGGCGCGCCGCTGTCGTCGATCATCAGGCCCGCGTAGAGGAAGCCGGTGAACGGCATGCCGTCGGCGATCATGCCGGCCACGGTCGGCTCGACCACCTCGCGCATCACCCGCGCATGCACCTCCGGCGTGACCACCGGCGCCGGCGAGTAGGCGCCCATGCCGCCGGTGTTGGGGCCGGTGTCGCCGTCGCCGACGCGCTTGTGGTCCTGGCTGGTGGCCATCGGCAGCGCGGTGCGGCCATCGACCATCGAGATGAAGCTGGCTTCCTCGCCGTCGAGGAACTCCTCGATCACCACGCGCGCGCCGGCCGCGCCGAACGCGTTGCCGGCCAGCATATCGTGCACGGCCGCCTCGGCCTCGGCCTGGGTTATCGCCACGATCACGCCCTTGCCGGCGGCCAGGCCGTCGGCCTTGACGACGATCGGCGCGCCTTTCTCGCGCAGGTAGGCCAGCGCGGGTTCGACCTCGGTGAACACCGCGTAGAACGCGGTGGGAATGCCATGCCGGGCGAGGAAATCCTTGGCGAACGCCTTGCTGCCTTCCAGCTGCGCGGCGGCCGCGGTCGGGCCGAAGATGCGCAGGCCTTCGGCGCGGAAGCGATCGACCACGCCGGCCACCAGCGGCGCTTCCGGGCCGACCACGGTCAGCGCGACGCCTTCGCGCCGCACCAGCGCCAGCAGCGCATCGATGTCGGTGGCGGCGATGTCGATGTTGCGGCAGCGATCCTCGCGCGCGGTACCGGCGTTGCCGGGCGCGACCAGCACTTCGTCCACGCGCGGGGACTGGGCGATCTTCCAGGCCAGCGCATGCTCGCGGCCGCCGGAACCGATGACGAGGATTTTCATGGGGTGCTTGCGCCTGTCGCCTTGAGTCGGGAAATGGTGAGCTTGACGTATGCCGGATCCAGCTCGCTGCCGACGTAGCGCCGTCCGCTGCGCAGCGCGGCCACGCCGGTGGTGCCGGACCCGTTGAACGGATCGAAGATCAGCGCGCCCGGTTCGGTGGACGCTTCGATGCAGCGCGTCAGCAGATCCACCGGCTTCTGCGTCGGATGCCGGCCATGGGTCTTTTCCTCACGGCCGGGCGCGGTCAGCCGCCACACCGACTTCATCTGCTTGCCGTCGTTCTCGGCCTTCATCGCCGCGTAGTTGAACCGGTAGCGGCTTTTGTCGGACCGGGCCGCCCAGATCAGCGTCTCGGTGGAATGGGTGAAGGTGCGGCAGGCCAGGTTGGGCGGTGGGTTGGGTTTTTCCCAGGTGATGTCGTTGAGCAGCTTCATGCCCAGCTGCTGCATCGCAAAGCCGACCGAATGGATGACGTGGTGCGTGCCCGACACCCACAGCGTGCCGTCGGGCTTGAGCGCGTCGCGGCAGCGGCGCAGCCATTCCTGGTTGAACTCGTGGTTGAGGTCGGGACTGCGGCTCTTGTCCCAGTCGCCCTTGTCCACCTTGACCATCCTGCCGGCGTGGCAGGTGATGCCGCCGTTGGACAGGAAATACGGCGGGTCGGCGAAGATCATGTCGAAGTACCCATGCGGGTGCTTCTCGATGATCCGATCCAGCAGTTCGAAGCAGTTGGCGCGGTAGAGCGCGGCGCGGTCGGCCGGATCGGCCCAGGCCAGTTCGTTGGGCGAGGTCGGGGTAGCCGGGAACGGGCCCAGCCCCAGCGGATCGGCCGGGGCGCGGCGCACGGTCTTCTTCGCGCGCGCCTGCACGTCAGTGCCGGAAATGGCGCACGCCGGTGAACACCATCGCGATGCCGTGCTCGTCGGCCGCGGCGATGACCTCGCCGTCGCGCATCGAACCGCCCGGCTGGATCACCGCCTTGATGCCGGCGGCGGCGGCGGCGTCGATGCCGTCGCGGAACGGGAAGAACGCATCGGAGGCCATCGCCGAGCCTTCGACCTGCAACTGCGCGTCGGCCGCCTTGATGCCGGCGATGCGCGCCGAATAGACCCGGCTCATCTGCCCGGCGCCGACGCCGATGGTGCGGTTGTCGCGCGCGTAGACGATCGCGTTGGACTTGACGAACTTGGCGACCTTCCAGGCGAACAGCAGGTCGGCGAACTGGGCTTCGGTCGGCGCGCGCTGGGTCACCACCTGCAGTTCGTCGCGCGTCACCACGCGATCGTCGGCGGTCTGCATCAGCATGCCGGAACCGACGCGCTTGGTATCGATGAAACCGGCCGAGGCCTGGGCGAGCGGGATGCGCAGCACGCGCACGTTGGCCTTCTTCCTGGCGTAGTCGAGCGCGCCGGCGTCGTAGTCCGGTGCGATCAGCACCTCGACGAACTGGCGATCCAGGATGACCCTGGCGGTGGCCGCGTCCAGCGTGCGGTTGAAGGCGATGATGCCGCCGAAGGCGCTGGTCGGGTCGGTGGCGTAGGCCAGTTCGTAGGCATCGCCGCAGGCCGCGCCGACGGCCACGCCGCAGGGATTGGCGTGCTTGACGATGACGCAGGCCGGCGCGTCGAACTGGCGCACGCATTCCCAGGCCGCATCGCTGTCGGCGATGTTGTTGTAGCTCAGTTCCTTGCCCTGCAACTGCTCGAAGGTCGCCAGCGAGCCGGGCGCGGGATACAGGTCGCGGTAGAACGCGGCCTGCTGGTGCGGGTTCTCGCCGTAACGCAGGTCCATCACCTTGACGAAGCTGCCGTTGGCCTGCGCCGAGAATGCCGCGCGCACCGGTACGCCGTCGCCCGATGCATCGGTGATCGCCGACAGGTAGTTGCTGATCGCCGCGTCGTACTGCGCGACGCGGTTGAACGCGGTCACCGACAGTTCGAAGCGCTTGGCGGCCGACAGCCGGCCGTCGTGCGCGTCGAGTTCGGCGACGATGCTTTCGTACTGCGCGGGCGAGGTCGCCACCGCGACGCGCGCGAAATTCTTGGCCGCCGAACGCAGCATCGCCGGGCCGCCGATGTCGATGTTCTCCACCGCCTCTTCCAGTGTGCAGTCGCCGCGCGCGGTGACTGCCTCGAACGGATACAGGTTGAGCACCAGCAGATCGATCGGCGCGATGCGGTGCTGCGCCATCACCGCCTCGTCGATGCCGGCGCGGCCGAGCAGGCCGCCATGTACCAGCGGATGCAGCGTCTTGACCCGGCCGTCCATCATTTCGGGAAAACCGGTGACGTCCGAGACGTCGCGCACCGGCAGGCCGGCCTCGCGCAGCGCCTTGGCGGTGCCGCCGGTGGAAAGCAGCTCGACATCGCGCGCGGCCAGCGCGCGGGCCAGGTCGATCAGGCCGGTCTTGTCGGAAACGGACAGCAATGCCCGGCGCACGGGCAACAGATCGGTGGTCATGGGAAAGGGCGCAGCGGAGCGAGGCGCGAATTATAGCGGCCAGGCGGTTCTGCCCGGAACGTCGCGTCTTCGGCGCTGCAAGGAAGGTCAGTCGCGCACCTTCGGCGCGCTGTCAGCAGGCAGCGTGCCACTAACCCTTCGCAGGCGGCACGGACGCCGACTTCCAGCCTGCGCAGCGGACGACGTTGCGAGTGCGCGAAGCGCCTCGCCTCAGGCCAGCCCGTAGTCCTTGAGCTTCTTGCGCAGCGTGGCGCGATGGATGCCGAGCAGCGCGGCGGCGCGGCTCTGGTTGCCTTCGCAGTGGTTCAGCACTTCGACGAACAGCGGGATTTCCATCTCGCGCAGCACGATCTCGTAGACGTCGTTGGCCTCGCTGCCGTCCAGATCGCGCAGGTAGCGGCGCACCGACTGGGCGACGTGTTCGCGCAGCGGAGGTTTGGGCGTGCCACGGTTGTTGTCTGGTCGGGTGGAGGCGGCGTTCACTCGGATCCCCAGGTCGGACCGGAAGACCTGGTGCGGACATCCGGAGGGGGGAGGAGTCTAGCGCCTCGCCCGCGACCATGCATCCGCTTTTTGTTAAACCGGGCCATGACTTTGGATCAATGCCCTCGTGCACCGCAACGGTGCGTCACTGGAAGTCGAACGAGAAGGCCACCACATTGGCGCTGGGTTCGCGGATGCGTACCGCCACCTGCGCGGTCTGTCCCGGTTCGATCTCGTGCACGGCCACCGACGCGTCGAGGTATTCGGCCGGGGCGAGCGCGCGCGTGCCGAGCGTGCGGCCATCGGCGTCCTTCAGCGTCAACACCAGCAACGGCCATGGCTGCGCCCAGCGCGCTTCGTTGCGGAAGGTCGCCTGCGCCTGCAGCGTGCCAGGCGTGCCGGGCAGCGGCCGCACATCACGGTTGAGCATGGCGAATGCGGCAGGCTCGCGCCATGGCGGCAGCTCGCAGCGCAATGCCTGGCACAGCGTCACCAGCCACGGCCGCCAGCCGGCATCGGCGGCCAGCCGCGCGCGATCGGCCAGCAGGATCTGCAACAGCAGCAGCAGCGACAGCGCCGCGATGGCGACCCACTGCCAACGCGAGGTCGACACCGTCGCCGGCATCGTCCGGGTGCGATGCGCGAAACTCGGGCCGCGCGCGGGCGCAGGCGTCGCTGCGGGGGCGACGGCTGCTGCTGCGGAGGCATCTGCCGGGGTCGGAAGTGTTTGTGCGTTATCGGCCGTATGGACATCGATGCTGTCGATGTCGGTTTCGTCGCCTACATCGGTGTCGGCGCCTACGTCGGCAATCGTCTCGACAGCGGGGGCTGTGAGGGACGCCTCGTCGTCAGGCGCGGACGGAACATCGATATCTTCCTGCACCGAAGATCGCGCGGTCTCGTCATCGTCAGCCGATACCGACGGCGCTGCCGACATCGTGGCTTCCACCGTGATCGATGCGTCATCGTCCGCTTCCGCGTCGGGCAACGATTCGATGGCGTCCGCGGCGTCCGCCGTGCCGGTGGATGCAGCGTTGTGTTCAACGTCGGGCGAAACAGCAGCCAGGGACGGTTCGATCGCATTGCCGGTTCCGGTCTGCGCATCCGTCGCATCGGCGGCTTGTCCGGCGGCGGGCGGAGAACCGCGCAGCAGGCTGACGAAGCTGGGCGAGGCGGCCGGTCGTGCCGGCGTCGGCGTGACCGGTTCCTCCCGCAGCGTGCCGCCGCAGCGCGGACACAGCGACGGCGGCTGGCGGGTCTGCGGGTCGGTGGCGACCAGTTCGCGGCAATGGGGACAGGCGATGAACATGGCCGCTATTCAAACACGGCGCCGGCCGCGCGGGATGGCCCGGGACACGCCATCTCAGGCGCGGCGCACGCCGTCGATGCGCATCCAGTCGCCGTCGCGTTCGCTGCGCAGCGACTCGAACCATGGCGCATAGCGATCCAGCAACTCATCCTCCTGCCCGTGCAGGATGCCCGACAGCGCGATGCGTCCCCCCGGCGCCACCCGCGCGGCCAGCGTATCGGCCAATGCATCCAGCGCCGACGCCAGGATGTTGGCGACCACGACGGGATAGGCCCGCGCCGGTTCGTCCTGCGGCAGGTGCACCGCCAGCCGCTCGCCAACGGCGTTGCGCTGCGCGTTGTCGTGCGTGGCGATCAGCGCCTGCGGATCGTTGTCCACGCCGACCGCGCGCGCGGCGCCCAGCTTCAGCGCGGCCAGCGCCAGGATGCCCGAGCCGCAGCCGAAATCGAGCACGTCGCGATCCTGCAGCCGTCCCGCGCCGGCCAGGCCATCGAGCCAGCGCAGGCACAGCGCGGTGGTCGGATGCGTGCCCGAGCCGAACGCCAGGCCGGGATCGAGCCGGATCACCGCTGCATCGTCGCGCTGCGCATCGTCGGGGATATCGTGATTCCACGGCACGATGAAGGTGCGCTCGCCGAAGCGCATCGGCTGGAACTGATCCAGCCACGCGCGCTCCCAGTCCTGATCCTCGACCGTGCGGAAGCTGGCCTGGCGCCAGTCCAGCCCCGGGTCGAAGGCCTCCAGCGCGGCCAGCAGCGCCAGCGCGTTGGCCTCGGCGTGAAACAGCGCGGTCAGCACCAGCGAATGCCACAGCGGGGTCTGGCCCACGCCCGGTTCGAGGATCGCGCGCTCGTTGCTGGTGTCGGCCTCGGCATCGAGCAGCGTGACCGACAGCGCGCCCACGTCCTCCAGCGCGTTCTCGTAGCGCGGCTGATCGGCTTCGGTGCAGCGCAGGGACAGTTCGAGATAGGGCATGTCGGGTCGGCGATCGCAAGGCAATGCCCGGGATCGTAATCGAACGCACTGTTGCCCGCCGGCGCACAAGGTGCCGGCGCCGGATGGCTTACACTGCCGCGGTTTGCTTATCGGCCCGCCGGGCCCGGATGGAATGCGATACCGCTGCTGCGCCATGCGCTTGGCCGATACGACTCCGCGCCGCGATCACGGGCGGGGGGCAGGGTGATCGTGTCGCAATCGCGCCCGTCGCCGCCGGTCGTGCGCCGTTGGGTCTGGTTGGCCGTGTCGGCCGCCGCGCTGGCGTCGCTGTTGGCCTGGCAGGCCGGACGAGTGCCCTCCGTCCCTGCGAACGCGGTCGTGCGTTCCGCCGTACCGGCAGCCAATGCCCCGGCCCTGCCTTCGGCGGTTCCCGCGGCCACGCCCGCGACGGCGCGCCGGCTGCCCGCGCTTCCGGCCGCGACCGCCGCGCTGCGGCGGGAATTCGAGACCACGCCGGATCTGGCCGCGCTCGCGCAGCGGCTGTCCTCGCCGCACTACGCGCACGATGCCGAAGCGCAATGGATGCTCGGCCGTATCTACGACTACTGCGCGCCCTATGCGTGGAATCCGGCCGGCTACGCCCGCGATACGCAGACCATCGCCGGCATGCGGCTGGCCGCGGCGGCCACGATGCGCCATGCGCGCGAACGCATCGCATCGCGCTGCGCGGGATTCACCCCGGACGATGCGCTGGCGCAGGAGAAGATCCTCGCCCAGCGCGTACAGGCCGCCGAATCGGGCAGCCTGGCCGCGCAAGCCGCGCTGCTGTCGGCGGGTCAGCCGTTGCAGGGCGATGCGGATTATCTGCGCTGGCTGATCCGGCAAATTCTCGCCGCGCAGGATCCCGAAGCGTTCGTCGCGATCGCGCCGGCGATGGGCCTGCCGGCCAGCGGACAGGAGGCGTACCACGGCGAGGTGTCGGGCACGCCGCTGACCGAACTGGCGTGGCTGGTCGCCGCCTGCCGCCTCGGCCAGAACTGCAGCGCCGATGGCACGCTGGTGACCCGCCACTGCGCCAATGGCGGCATCTGTTCGCGCGAACCCGCGCAGGATTTCGAAACCTTCGTCCGCAATGCGGGCGTTACCCGGCAGGACGAGCCGGATCTGGATGTGATGGTGAACCTTTTGATCGATGGTACGGAGCTGAAATGAATCGCGCGCGACTTCTGCAGAGAGCGAAACTCTGTTTCTGGGCCCTGTTGCTGGTGTCCTATGCGGCGCTGGCGGCAGGCGTGGTCATCGACACGCTCAACCCGCAATACCGCGAGCTGGCGCCGGTGGCGATGACCTCGGTGGCCTCGCCCGAACCTGCGCGCCGGCTCGGCGCGGCGCAGGCCGCGGCGGTCTATCGCGCGTCCAGCGGATCGCCGTTCACCACGCTGCCTGCAGGCAGCAGCTTCCGCATCGTCTGGCCCGACGGCACATCGGAAACCATCACCATCGTCGAACCCGCCGCCAGCGCCGGCACGCGTCCGGTGCCCGGCACGCAACAGGCCGCGCCGGCGCCGTGATCGCGGCAGGGCGTCGCGGTCGCGCGTCCGGCCGTTAAAGGCGGACGCCATCGCAGACGCGATACCGGCAGCGACGCGCTTTACCGCAAGCTGATCGTCGTCGAACGCGCCGCTCCGCATGCCGGCGTGCGATCCCGCTAAAGCATTCGACAAGCGTCGACTTGAAGATCGTCCACCGTCGTCCCGGCGCAGGCCGCGACCCAGTGCCTTGGATCTTCGGTAGCAGAAAGTCGCTGGGTCCCGGCCTGCGCCGGGACGACGGTAGCGTCACCGCTTGGCCTTACACCAACGCGATGGTCTTGCTCTTGCGTTCGGCCAGGCGCTTTTCCAGGTAATGGATGTTCTGGCCGCCGGCCTGGAATCCCTGGTCTCGCATGATCCGCTGCTGCAGCGGGATGTTGGTCTTGATGCCGTCGACGACCATCTCGCTGAGCGCCACGCGCATGCGCGCGATCGCGGTTTCGCGATCCGGGCCGTGCACGATCAGCTTGCCGATCATCGAGTCGTAGTTCGGCGGCACCCGGTAGCCTTCGTAGATGTGCGTGTCCACGCGCACGCCGGCGCCGCCGGGGGCGTGGAAGTGCTGGATCAGGCCCGGATGCGGCATGAAGGTTTCCGGATCCTCGGCGTTGATACGGCATTCGATCGCATGGCCGCGCAGCACGATGTCGCTCTGCTTGATCGACAGCTTCTGCCCGGCGGCGATGCGCAGCTGCTCGGCGACCAGATCGATGCCGGTCACCATCTCGGTCACCGGGTGCTCGACCTGGATGCGGGTGTTCATTTCGATGAAGTAGAAGTGGCCGTTCTCGAACAGGAATTCGAACGTGCCGGCGCCGCGATAGCCGATGCGGATGCACGCTTCCACGCAGACCTTGCCGATCTCGGCGCGCAGTTCGTCGCTGATGCCGGGCGCCGGCGCTTCCTCGACCACCTTCTGGTGGCGACGCTGCATCGAGCAGTCGCGCTCGCCCAGGTGGATGGCGTTGCCCTGGCCGTCGGCCAGTACCTGGATCTCCACGTGGCGCGGATTCTCCAGGAACTTCTCCATGTAGACCTGATCGTTGCCGAAGGCGGCCTTGGCCTCGGACTTGGTCGTCTCGATGGCGGTCTTCAGCGAGCCTTCGGCGTGCACCACGCGCATGCCGCGCCCGCCACCGCCGCCGGCCGCCTTGATGATCACCGGGTAACCGATCTCGCGCGCGACCTTGGTGTTGGCGACGATGTCATCGCCCAGCGGCCCGCCGCTGCCCGGCACGCATGGCACGCCGGCGGCCTTCATCGCGCGGATCGCCTCGACCTTGGCGCCCATCAGGCGGGGGGTGGCGGCCTTGGGACCGATGAAGATGAAGCCGGACTGCTCGACGCGCTCGGCGAAGTTGGCGTTCTCCGACAGGAAGCCGTAGCCGGGATGGATGGCCTGCGCGTCGGTGACCTCGGCCGCGGCGATGATCGCCGGGATGTTGAGGTAGCTCTCGGCCGACGGCGCCGGGCCGATGCACACCGACTCATCGGCCATCGCCACGTGCTTGAGGTTGCGGTCGACGGTCGAATGCACGGCGACGGTACGGATGCCGAGGGTGTGGCAGGCGCGCAGGATGCGCAGCGCGATCTCTCCACGGTTGGCGATCACTACTTTGTCTAGCATGGGAGTTCTCAAAGGCGGGAACAGGGAACGGGGAACAGGGAATGCGGGATTCGTGGGAATGCTTCATTCCCGGTTCCCGGCTCCCCGTTCCCGGCTTACCCGATGACGAACAACGGCTGGTCGAACTCGACCGGCTGGCCGCTTTCGCACAGCACGGCGACCACGGTGCCGGAGACGTCGGCCTCGATCGGGTTGAACATCTTCATCGCCTCGATGATGGCCAGCGTCTCGCCGGCCTTGACCGCCTGGCCGACGGCGACGAACGCCGGCTTGTCCGGCGCGGGCGAGGTGTAGAAGGTGCCGACCATCGGCGCGCGCATGACATGGCCGTCGGGCAGGTTGCCGCCGGGCTTGGCGCTGCCGCCGGTGGAGGCCTCGGTCGGCGAGCTCATCGGCATCGGTGCGGCCGGGCGGTTGTCGATCTGCACGGCCTGCGGCGCGGGCGCGGCGGCGGCATAGGTGCCCTGCGGCACGCGCGCCAGGCGCACGGATTCCTCGCCTTCCTTGATTTCGATTTCGGCGAGGTTCGACTCTTCCAGCAGGTCGATGAGCTTCTTGATTTTGCGCAGATCCATGATGGCCTCTCGGTTGGACGGGGTTCCCGGCGGGGAAGACTTGGAAGGAAGGTCAGGCCGGCAGGCGCGCCAGCGCGGCATCGAGCGCATAGCGGTAGCTGTCGGCGCCGAATCCGCAGACCACGCCGACCGCCTTGTCGCTGAAATAGCTGTGCTGGCGGAACGGTTCGCGGCTGTGGGGGTTGGACAGGTGGATTTCGATGAACGGGACGGCCACCGCCGCCAGCGCGTCGCGCAGCGCCACCGAGGTGTGGGTGAAGGCGGCCGGGTTGATCAGGATGAAGGCGGTGCCGTCGCCGCGCGCGGCCTGCACGCGTTCGACCAGCGCGTGCTCGGCGTTGGACTGGAAGCTCTCCAGCGCGTGGCCGGCGGCGGTCGCCTGCGCGGCCAGCGCCGCGTCGATGTCGGCGAGGGTCGCGCGGCCATAGACCTCCGGCTCGCGCGTGCCGAGCAGATTGAGGTTGGGACCGTGCAGGACCAGCAGTTTCGCCATCGGCTCGGGGTGCGGTGAAAGGGCGGCAGTCTGCGCGATGCCGGCGATGCTGTCCAGATCGCCGAAGTTCCCTATGTTTTAAGCGTTCGTTTGAATTTCGCCCTGCTGAGGCAGGGGCCAAGCGCACGGCTTGCGAGCGAAGAGCAGGATCACGCTGTCGAAGCGCAGCGAGGCGTGGCAGGAGCCAGGAGGTTTGTCCCATCCCAATCTACCGGCGAGCGGGAAAGACAGGGCTGTCGTGAATCCGACGAGCTACTTCTTCGCCGCCGTCCGACCGGATTTCGCCGCCACCCGGGTCGGGGCGGCGATCTGGCGGATGCGCCGGCCCCGGGCCGGCGGGTGGATCGCCTCGCCGTTTCCGTGCTGGCTCATCAGCGATTCCAGCAGCTGCTCGTCGGCGCTGGAGCAGACGCCGAGCAGCAAGGCTTCGTCGCAGTCGGGCGCGGCGACGTAGGCGTGTCCCATGTTCGAATCGATGTAGACGCCCTGTCCGGCGCTCAGTTCGACCGGGTCGTAGAACTCCGTATGCACCTCGATGCGCCCTTCCAGCACATGGATGTATTCCTCGCCGGAGTGGTGGACCAGTGCGCCGAACTCCTCCAGGTTCTTCGCGCGCACCCGCGTCAGCACCGGGATCATGCGTTTGCGGCGCAATTCCGGACACAGGTAGTAATAGTCGTAATTGGGCGTGTTGACCTCGATGGCATCGTCGATGCGGCCGATGCTGCGGCGCGCGGTCACCGCCGGCTCGGGCGCCTCGTCCTGCTCGGCGAACAGCTCGGACATGCGCAGCTGCAGCCGCTGGCTCAGCTGCAGCAGCTTGTCGTAGGTCAGCGTCAGCCGGTCGTGCTCGACCTTCGACAGCGTCGACAGGGGGATGCCCGATTGCTCGCTCATCTGCTTCAGCGTCCATCCCCGGCGCGTGCGCAGGGAGCGCAGCAGGCTGCCGATCGTGGGGTGTTGCGAGGTCATCCTTCCTGGCTCCTTTGCCGTGGCTGGTGCGCGGCCGCCTGTCCGACGCCGGCACATCATCGCTTCCCCGGGTACGACAAGGAAAGCGCGGTGTCGCTGGAAGAGGCTGCCCCGCCCGGACGGTTCCACCAGATCCGGCCCCGTTGACAATTCTCCGATTAGGACCATTATTGCCGAATCAGGATAACTACGGTCGCAAGAGAGAGCTGCGGCTGGCGCGATGTCCAACTATGACGCCCATGACGGAGAGCCGAGATGCGTCCGATATCCATGATCCTTGCCGGTTTTCTGGCCGCGACGCTGATGTCGTCCGCCGCCGCACAGGACCCCGCGATGGCCGAACAGACCAGGGCGGCGCTGACGCCGCTTCCCGAAGGGAGCGAAGCCGCGGCGACGCCCCCGGCGTCCCCGGCGACGGTGCCGGTACTCGAACGCGGCGACGCGGAAGCGTGGCTGGATGGCTTCCTGCCCTACGCCCTGGCCGCCGGCGATATCGCCGGTGCCGTGGTCGTGGTGGTCAAGGACGGCCAGACGCTGCTGCAGAAGGGCTACGGCCATGCCGACCTGGCGACGCGCGCGCCGGTCGATCCGGCGGCCACGTTGTTCCGGCCCGGTTCGGTGTCGAAGCTGTTCACGTGGACGGCGGTGATGCAACTGGTCGAACAAGGCAAGTTGGACCTCGACGCGGACGTCAACCAGTACATCGACTTCCAGATTCCGGCGCGCGATGGCAAGCCGGTGACGCTGCGCCAGGTGCTGACCCATACGGCCGGTTTCGAAGAGCAGATCCGCGCGCTGATCATCACCGACCCGGCCAAGGTCGTTCCGCTGGGCGAGGCGCTGAAGCACTGGGTGCCCGGGCGCATCCACGCTCCGGGCGGCACGCCGGCCTATTCCAACTACGCGACGGCGCTGGCCGGCTACATCGTCGAGCGCGTGTCGGGCGAGCCGTTCGACGCCTACATCGCGCGCCACATCTTCGAACCGCTCGGCATGGATAGCTCCAGCTTCAGCCAGCCGTTGCCGCCGGCGCTGCTGGACAGGATGTCCAAGGGCTACCGCAAGGCGTCGGACGGCAAGCCGCAGGACTACGAGTTCATCAGCCTGGCGCCGGCCGGCAGCCTGGCGGCCACCGGCGCGGACATGGCCCGTTTCATGATTGCCCACCTGCAGGATGGCGCGTTCGGCGATGCGCGCATCCTCGGCGCGGAAACCGCGCGGACGATGCATTCGACCGGGCAGGCCTCGGTCGGGCCGCTCAACCGGATGATGCTCGGCTTCTATGAAACCTCGGTCAACGGCCATCGCGCGATCGCCCACGGCGGCGACACGCAGTGGTTCCACAGCGATCTGCAGCTGTTCCTCGACGACGGCGTCGGCATCTTCGTGTCGATGAACAGTTCGGGCCGCGATGGCGCGACCGGGCAGATCCGCGGCGCGCTGGTCCGCGGGTTCGCCGATCGCTATTTCCCCGCGCCGCCGTCGGACAATCCGGACGTGTCCGCGGAAGACGCGAAGCTGCACGCGCGACAACTCGCCGGTACCTATACCAGCAGCCGGCGGCCCGACGGCACCTTCCTGTCGCTGGCCAACCTGCTGGGATCGGTCAAGGTCGCGCCCAACGAGGACGGCACGGTCAGCGTGTCGATCGTGCTGGCGCCGGGCGGCGCGCCGAAGAAGTGGCGCGAGATCGCGCCCTACCTCTGGCAGGACACGGCCGGCGCCGATCGGCTCGCGGCCGATGTCGCCGACGGCCGGGTAACGCGCTTCAGCATGGAGCCTTACGCCGCGATCATGGTGTTCCAGCGGCCGGCGTGGTGGCAGTCGCCGGCGCTGTTGCTGCCGCTGCTCGGGCTGAGCCTGCTGACGCTGCTGCTGACCGTGCTGGCCTGGCCGATCTCGGCGCTGGTGCGGCGCTACTACGGCGTGCCGTACCGGTTGGCCGGCGCGGATGCGCGCGCGCATCGGCTGGTGCGGATCGCCGCGCTGGCGGTGCTGCTGACGATGGGTTCGGTATTGGGCCTGGTGGTCGGGATGCTCAGCAACCTGTCCATGACCAGCACCGATACGGACGGACTGATCATCGCGGTCCGCCTGCTCGCCACAGGGGTACTGCCGGTCGGCGCGGCGTTGGCGGCGTGGAACGCATGGCAGGTGCTGCGCAGCCGCCGTCGGCTGCTGGCCAGGATCTGGGCCGTCGCGCTGGCGCTGTCGTGCCTGTTCCTGCTGTGGATCGGCTTCACGCAGCACGTGATCGGCTTCGGCGCCAGCTACTGATCGATACGCGGCCGGCGGCGATGCCGCCGGCCTTCCGCTGCATCCGCCTGTCGAATAGCGCGTGGCCATTCCAATGACCCTCAAGCTGGAACTGCACAACGAGCCGTTGCCGCTGTCGTCGCCGTTCCGCATCTCCGGGTACGTCTTCGACGCGATGCCCGCCACGGTGGCGACGCTGCGCGACGGCGCGCAAGAAGGCCGCGGCGAGGCCGCCGGCGTGTACTACCTCGACGATCGTCCCGACGGCATGCTGGCCACGCTGGAGTCGCATCGCGGCGCGATCGAAGCCGGTATCGGCCGCGACGAGGTGCAACGACTGCTTCCGCCCGGAGGCGCGCGCAACGCGCTCGACTGCGCGCTGTGGGAACTGGAGTCGCAGCGCGCCGGCGTGCCGGTCTGGAAGCTCGCGGGCGTACCGCCGCCGCGTCCGCTGCTGACCACCTTCACCCTCGGCGCCGACGAGCCGGCGGCGATGGCGCGCGGCGCGCATGCGTATGCGCAGGCGCGCGCGCTCAAGCTCAAGCTGACCGGCGACGTCGACCTCGACATCGCGCGTATCGACGCGGTGCGCGTCGCGCGGCCGGACCTGTGGATCGGCGTGGACGCGAACCAGGGCTACGTGCCGGGCACGCTGGAGCGGCTGATCCCGGCGCTGGTCGACGCCCGCGTATCGCTGCTCGAGCAACCGTGCCGGCGCGGCCATGAGGCCGATCTCGACGGCATCGACCACGTGGTGCCGATCGCCGCCGACGAGAGCGTGCTGCACCTGGGCGAGATGGATGTCCTGCCGGGCCGTTTCGACGTGCTCAACATCAAGCTCGACAAATGCGGCGGGTTGACCGAGGGCCTGCGCATGGCCGAACGCGCGCGCCAAATGGGGCTGAAGGTGATGGTCGGCAACATGGCCGGCACCAGCCTGGCGCTGGCGCCGGCGTTCGTGCTCGGCCAGCTGTGCGACGTGGTCGACCTGGACGGCCCGATCTTCCTCGTGCGCGACCGCAGCCCGGGCGCGCGCTACGAGGATGGCAGGGTCAGCTGCGGCGACGAGGTCTGGGGCCCGTCGCGTGCCGTCGAAAGGTGAGCGCAGCGCGCGAAAAGACCTGGTTCGGCCAGCCGCGCGGGCTGACCATCCTGTTCCTGACCAACATGTGGGAGCTGTTCTCCTACTACGGCATGCGCACGCTGCTGGTCTACTACATGACCAAGCAGTTGCTGTTCGCGCAGGAGAAGGCTTCCTTCATCTACGGCACCTACACCGCGCTGGCGTATTTCACGCCGATCCTCGGCGGCGCCATCGCCGACCGCTGGCTGGGCAAGCGCAACGCGGTCGTGCTCGGCGGCAGCGTCATGGCGCTGGGCCATTTCGCGATGGCGTTCGAGCCGCTGTTCTACGTGGGACTGGCGACCATCGCGCTCGGCAACGGCCTGTTCCTGCCCAGCCTGCCCAGCCAGATCAACGATCTCTACCGCGCCGACGATCCGCGCCGGGGGCGCGCCTACAACGTCTACTACGTCGGGGTGAACATCGGCGGTTTCCTCGCGCCACTGATCTGCGGCACGCTGGGCGAGGTGTACGGCTGGCACTACGGATTCGGTGCGGCAGGCATCGGCATGTTCGCCGGACTGATGATCTACGTGTTCGGACGCGGATATCTGCCGCCGGAACCGCCGCGCCTGCGCGTGGCGGAGCCGGTGGTTTCCCATGCCGGCAACCATCATGCGGTCTGGTGGCTGCTGCTCGGCGTCGGCATCGCGGCGACGATCTTCCGCGGCGCGTACGAGCAGATCGGCAACACGCTGGCGCTGTGGATCGACACCGGCGTCGATCGTGCGTGGGGCGCGTTCACGATCCCGATGACCTGGTTCCAGTCGCTGAACCCGTTGCTGGTGATCGCGATGACGCCGCTGCTGCTGGCGCACTGGCGCCGCCGCGCCGACGCGGGGCGCGACACGTCGCCGGCGCTGCGCATGGCGATCGGCGCGTTGATCGTCGCCGGCGCGTACCTGTTGCTGGCCGCCGTGGCCGGCAGCGCCGACGGCGCGCGGGTGGGCTGGTACTGGCTGCTGGCGTTCTTCGTCATCCTGACGATCGGCGAGCTGTACATCCTGCCGACCGGCCTGGGGCTGTTCGCGAGACTCGCGCCGCCGCGACTGGGCGCGACCACGGTCGCGTCGTGGTTTTTGGCGGTGTTCACCGGCAGCCTGCTGGCGGGCGGGGTCGGCACCTTGTGGACGAAGACCAGCCATGCCGGTTTCTTCCTGCTGCTGGCGGGCCTCGCCACGCTCGCCGCGTTGCTGTTGTGGCGGCTCGACCGGCCGATCCGCCGGCATTCCTGAAACCAACCACGGAGGCACGACCATGCCGCGATTCATTCTCTCCGCACTCGTCCTCGCGCTCGCCGGCTGCGGTTCGGTGCCGGCCACGACGCAAGCGGCGAAGGAACAACAATACGACCTCGTCATCCGCAACGGCGTGGTCTACGACGGCACCGGCGCCGCACCGCAACGCGTGGATGTCGCGATACGCGGCGACCGCATCGCCGCCTGGCTGCCGGCCGGGGCGCAGGCCAGCGCCACGCGCACGCTGGATGCGAACGGGCAGGCGGTGGCGCCGGGCTTCATCAACGTATTGAGTTGGGCGACCGAATCGCTGATCGCCGACGGCCGCGGCATGAGCGACACGAAACAGGGCGTCACCCTGGAGATCTTCGGCGAAGGCTGGTCGATGGGCCCGTTCAACGACGCCATGAAGGCCGATGCGCTGCAGCAGCAGGGCGACATCCGCTACCCGATCGAATGGACCACGCTCGGCGAGTATCTGGAATACCTGCAGCGGCGCGGCGTCACCCCGAACGTCGCCTCGTTCGTCGGCGCGACCACCGTGCGCATCCACGAACTCGGCGAGGACGACGTGAAGCCCGACGCCGCGCAGTTGGCGCGGATGCAGGATCTGGTGCGCGCGGCGATGCGCGAAGGCGCGCTCGGCGTCGGCAGCTCGCTGATCTATCCGCCGGCCGCGTTCGCCGATCGCGCCGAACTGACCGCGCTGGCGCAGGCCGCGGCCGAATCCGGCGGCGGCTATGTGGCGCACATGCGCAGCGAGGCGGACCGGTTCCTCGAAGCGCTCGACGAGACCATCGGCATCGCCCGCGCCACCGGCCAGCGCGCCGAGGCCTACCACCTGAAGGCGGCCGGCGAGAAGAACTGGCCGAAGATGGCGCAGGCCATCGCCCGCATCGACGCAGCGCGCGCCGAGGGCCTGCAGGTCAGCGCCGACATGTACGCCTACACCGCCGGCGCGACCGGCCTGACCGCCAGCCTGCCGCCGTGGGTACAGGCCGGCGGCCACGCGGCCATGATCGCGCGGCTGAAGGATCCGGCGATCCGCCGGCGCGTGATCGCGGAAATGCGCGACCCGGGCGTCGCCTGGGAGAACCTGCGCCTGCTCGCGGGTTCGGACGAGCGCGTGGTGGCGATCGGGTTCAACAACGAAGCGCTCAAGCCGCTGACCGGCAAAACGCTGGTTGCGATCGCGAATCAGCGCGGCCGCTCACCGGAAGAAACCATCCTCGACCTGATCGTCGAGGACGATTCGCGGGTCGGCGCGGCGTATTTCCTGATGAGCGAGGACAACGTCGAGCTGGGCCTGAAGCAACCGTGGGTGAGCCTGGGATCGGATGCCGAATCGTCCGCGCCGGAAGGCGTGTTCCTGAAGTCCAGCACGCATCCGCGCGCCTACGGCAACTTCGCGCGCTTCCTCGGGCATTACGTGCGCGACAGGCGATTGATGCCGCTGGAGGAGGGCATCCACCGCCTGACCGGCCTGCCCGCGGCGAACTGGAAGCTGCAGGGGCGCGGCTGCCTCGCGCCTGGGTGCCACGCCGACATCGTCGTGTTCGACCCGGCGACGATCATCGATCACGCCACCTACGACGCGCCGCAGCGATACGCCAGCGGCGTCGGCCAGGTGTTCGTCAACGGCGTGCAGGTGCTGCGCGATGGCGAGCACACCGGCGCCAAGCCTGGGCGGGTAGTGCGCGGTCCAGGTTGGCGCGGTGCTGTCGCGCCGTCGGATGCTCAGCGGTAACAGTCCAGCGGAACCGCCGGACCGCCGGTCGGCCCGACGGGAAAATTTCTCTGTTTGTATTGACAGTTTTCTAATTAGGATGGTTATATCCAATCAGGATAAAGATGCGGGTGGGCACCGGACGCGCCGGGCGAAATCCCGCAAACCGCGCGCCGTTTCGTCGCTGGGGAGAACAGATATGAACGCGTTCCAATCCGCTCGGCCGTGGTACCGCTCGCCGCTGTCTCTGGCCATCGCCAGCACGTTGGCGTGGGGAGCGCCGGCGATGGCGCAGGACAGCAGCGCTCCGCCCTTGGCGGATGATCCGGCCAGCGCGACCACGCTCGACATGGTGGTGGTAACGGCGAACAAGCGCGTGGAGAACGTGCGCGAAGTCGCCGCGTCGATCAGCGTGATCGGCGAGCGGCAGCTGGAGAACATGGGCGCCAACTCGCTGTCCGACTACGCCAACCTGATTCCCGGACTGCAGGTGCAGAACAGCGGCAGCCCGGGCCTGACCCGGGTGTCGCTGCGTGGCATCGCGGCGCTGTCGTCCGGCGCGACCGTGGCGACCTACATCGACGAGGTGCCGGTCGGTTCGAGCGGCATCTATCAGGGCGCGAGTTCGTTGATGCTCGATTTGCTGCCCTACGACATCAGCCGCATCGAGGTGCTGCGCGGACCGCAAGGCACGCTGTACGGCGCCGGCGCGATCGGTGGCCTGCTCAAGTACGTCACGCGCGCACCCGAAACTTCGGGCGAAGAAGTTCGCCTGGGCCTTGGCCTGCGCTCGGTGAACGGCGGCGAGCAGGGTTGGAACGCGCGCTTCGGCGCGAGTCTGCCGCTTCAGCCCGATCGCCTGGGCCTGCGCGTGAGTTTCGCCCGCAACAGCATTCCCGGTTTCACCGACAACGCCGTCGATGGCCGCGAGAACATCAACGACGGCGAGCAGATCGGGGCGCGCGCCGCATTGTCGTGGGACGGCGACGCCTTCGACGCCGATCTGTCGATGCTCCACCAGCGCATCCGCAGCGACGATCGTGCCGGTGTCGCGCTCGATGGCACGACGCAGGCGCCATTGTTCGGGGAGGACGACGATCTGGCGTGGCAGCCGCGGCCGTTCGCCAAGGACCTGACGCTGTTCTCGCTCAGCGTGGATTGGGATCTCGGCTGGGGCAACTTCATTTCGGCGACCGGCTGGTCCGAGACCGACACGCTGGACCAGATCGATTCGAGCATCCAGTTCGGCGAGGTCGCCGACGGCCTGCTCGGCCTGCCGGAACCCGGCAGTTCGTTCGTGCGCTACAGCTTCGGCCTCGACAAGTTCACGCAGGAGTTGCGGTTGGCTTCCAAGGGCGGAGGCACCTTCGAGTGGATGGTCGGCGCCTTCTATACGAAGGAAGATGCGCTGCAGAGCCAGTTCGCGTGGCTGGGCCAACGCGACGGCTCGCCGTTGCCGGCGCCGTACGACGCCATGTTCGGCACGCTGGCGATCATCAACCTGCCCAGCACGTACAAGGAGGCCGCACTGTTCGCCAACGGCTCGTGGCGGTTCGGCGAACGATTCAAGATCGACGCCGGCCTGCGCCAGGCGCGCAATGATCAATGGTTCAGTCAGAACGTGCCGGAAGGCATCCTTGCGCCCATCGCCGAGACGCCCGGCGAATCCAGCGAGGATGTGTTCACCTGGAGCCTGAGCCCGCAGTTCAAGCTGGCCGAGGACGCGATGATCTATGCGCGCGTCGCGACCGGCTACCAGCCGGGTGGTCCGAACGTGGCGTTGCCGGGCATGCCGCCGCAAGTGGACTCGTCGATGCTCGACAGCTACGAGATCGGGCTGAAGTCGCAGTTCGCCGATCGGCGCGTGACCCTCGACCTGTCCGCGTTCCGCATCGACTGGGAGGACATCCAGGTCGCCTCGTCGTTCAACGGCGTTGGCGGTCTGGTCAACGGCGGCGAAGCGACCAGCGAAGGCATGGAGCTGTCGTCGCTGTTCCGGGTCACGGATGCGTTGATGATCGGGTTCAACGCGGCGTACACCGACGCGCGTATCAAGAACGACTTCGAACCGACGGTGATCCGGCAGGCGACCCCGGACGGGGAATTCGATGTGATCCTGTGGACGGGCCTGGCCGGCGATCGCATGCCCTATTCGCCGAAATGGTCATGGGCGGCGACGGCCGAATACGCCTTCGCCACCACGAACGGGTTCAGCGGACAGATCGGCGCCGCGCTGCGCTGGGTGGGCGACCGCCTCAACGACACCACCGAACGCCAGCGCGTCACCGCACCGGACGATCCGGACACGGTCCTCATGCCCGATCGCGTTACCGCGCCGCTGGAACTCGACAGCTATCGGTCGCTCGACCTGTACGCCGGCATCGGCAAGGGCAGCTGGGAGTTGCGGGCCTACGTCAACAACGTTACGGGCGAGCAGGCTTACCTGACGATGGCGCCGGCTGCCGGTGCGTTGACGGGTACGCTATCGCATCTGTCGGCGGTGCCGTTGCAGCCGCGCACCTTCGGCGTTGAACTCGATTTCCGCTTCTGAAACGCCTGCCGTGCCCGCGATGGACGGCATGCTTCTCCCGCAAGGAACGGACCCGTCCGCATGCATATCGCCGTGACGCAGCTGCGCGAAGACGCCACGCTTCCGCAACCCTACCTGCTGTTCCTCGGCGATATTGCCGAACCGGCCTATGCCAAGACCGCATTCGGCCTGCGCGACTGGGCGGGCGAGCGCTGCGTCGGCGAATTCGCGTGCGAAGGCGCCACGGTCAGTACCGGCCTGCCGTCCATGACGCCGGCGCAGGCGCGCGCCGCAGGCGCGAGATCGATGGTCATCGGCGTGGCCAATCCCGGCGGGCGCATTCCTCCCGCGTGGCTGCCGCATTTGCTGCAGGCGCTGGAAGCGGGGCTCGACCTGATCGGCGGCATGCACGCGAGGCTGGTCGACATCGAGTCCTTGCGCCATGCGGCGACGGTACTGGGACGGCGGTTGATCGATGTGCGCGAACCGCCGGCCGATCTCACCGTCGCCAGCGGCCACAAGCGCACGGGAAAGCGCCTGCTGACCGTCGGCACCGATTGCGCGCTTGGCAAGAAATACACCGCGCTGGCGTTGACCCATGCCTTGCGGGCGCGCGGGGTCGATGCGGAGTTCCGCGCCAGCGGCCAGACCGGCATCCTGATCGCCGGACGCGGCATGCCGATGGATGCGGTGGTGGCGGATTTCGCAGCGGGTGCGGCCGAATCGCTGTCGCCGGATGCCGACCCGGCGCACTGGGACGTGATCGAAGGACAGGGATCGCTGTCGCATCCGGCGTATGCGGGCGTCTCGCTGTCGCTGCTGCACGGCAGCCAGCCGGACGTCATCGTCGTGTGCCATGAACACGGCCGCGAACGCGTGCTCGGTTACCCCGGCTACCCGCTGCCGTCCCTCGAGGAAACCATCGATCTGGCGCTGCGCCTCGGCGCGCGGACCAATCCGGCGATCCGCTGCGCGGGCATCAGCCTCAACACCGGGCGACTCGACGAGGAGGAAGCGCGGCGTGCGATCGATGAGACCAGCGCGCGCCTCGGCATGGCGGTGGCCGACCCGATGCGCGCCGGCGATGCGTTCGCGCGGCTGGTCGATGCCTGCCTCGCATGAAGTCCACCTGGTTCCAGCGCTACCTGCTGCCGGGCTTCGTCTTCCAGGCGGCGGTGATCGCCGGCGGCTATGCCACCGGGCGCGAGCTGGTGGAGTTCTTCCTGCCCGCCGGTCCCTGGGGCGGCCTGCTCGGCATGGGGGTGAGCATGCTGGTGTGGAGCGCGGTGCTGATGGTCAGCTTCGAGCTGGCCCGGGTCGCGCGTGCCTTCGACTACCGCGCGTTCTTCAGGCTGCTGCTCGGCCGCGGCTGGTTCGCGTTCGAGATCGGCTACGTCCTGCTGATGCTCGTCATCATGGCGGTGATGGGCGCGGCGGCCGGGGAGATCGCCTTCAGCCTGTTCGGCCTGCCGCGACTGGCGGGTTCTCTGGCGATGATCGCCGCCACCGGCGCGATGCTGTTCCTGGGCACGGCTGGGATCGAGAAGTTCCTGGTCGCGTCGGTCGGCTACCTGTACCTGGTCTACTTCGTGTTCGTGGTCTGGTCCGTCGTGGCGTTCGGTGACCGCATCGACGCCAACTTCGCCTCGGTCCCGGTCGGAGAAGGCTGGTTCAAGGCCGGCGTGACCTACGCCGGCTACAACGTCGCCACCATTCCCGCGGTCCTGTTCTGCGTGCGCCATTTCGGCCGCCGCCGCGAAGCATTGGCCGCCGGCGCGCTGGCCGGCCCGCTGGGCATGCTGCCCGGCGTGGTGTTCTACATCGCGATGATGGGCTACTACCAGGAGATCGCCGACGAGGCCCTGCCCTCGGCATTTCTGCTGGCGAAGCTGCAGGCGCCGTGGTTCGAATGGGCGTTCCAGATCGCGGTGATGCTGACGCTGGTGGACACCGGCGTGGCCCTGCTGCACGCGATCAACGAACGGGTCGCGAACGCCTGGGCGGAACGGCAGCGGCCGATGCCGCGCTCGCTGCGCCCGGCGCTCGCCGTCGGCGTGATGCTGATCGCGGTGTACGCCGCGACCGCGGTCGGCCTGGTCGATCTGATCGCCAAGGGCTACGGCACGCTCACGTGGTATTTCCTGGCGATCTACGTGCTGCCGCTGATGACCTGGGGCCTGTGGCTGCTGTGGCGCCGCCCGCGTCGCGCCGGCGCCGAGCTTCGTTGACCGACGTCCGGGAGGACAGGATGGGTGCCATTTCGAAATGCATGCGGGTTGCCGCGATCGTGGCGGGGTCCCTGTTCGCCATCGCAGCCTTCGCCGCGCCACCGGAAGGATTCGACGCACGCGTGGCCGAGGCCATGCGCCAGCACGAGGTGCCGGGCATGGCGATCGCGATCGTCGAGGACGGCCGGGTCGTGCATGCGAAGGGTTACGGCGTGCGCCGGCTCGGATCGCCGGAAGTCGTGGACGCCGACACCATTTTCCCGACCGGATCCACCGGCAAGGCGATCACCGCCGCGGCGTTGGCGGTCCTCGTCGACGACGGCAAGCTGGACTGGGACGACAAGGTCATCGACCATCTTCCCGAATTCCGCATGCACGATCCGTGGGTCACGCGCGAGATGACCGTGCGCGATCTGCTGGTGCATCGCAGCGGCCTGGGCCTGGGCGCGGGCGACCTGCTGTACGTGCCGCGGACCTCGCGCAACCGCCGCGATGTCGTGCGCGCGCTGCGCCACATCGCGCCGGCGACCAGCTTCCGCAGCGGCTATGCCTACGACAACATCCTCTACGTCGTCGCCGGCGAGCTGGCCGAAGCGGTCTCCGGCCAGCGCTGGGAGGATTTCGTGCGCGATCGCGTCTTCGCGCCGGCCGGCATGCGCAGTTCGGTCAGCGACGAGCAGGATCGTTTCGCCAATCCGAACCGCGCGCAGCCGCATGCGCGCCTGGGCGGGCGCGTGCGCGGCCTCGGCACGCAGCAGGTGCTGCCCGAGCGCGAAGGCCTGGGCCAGGTGGCCGCGCCGGCGGGCGGCCTGTCGTCGAGCGCGAACGACATGGCGCGCTGGCTGCAGGTACAGCTGGCGCAGGGTGCGTTGCCCGGCGGCGACGGCAAGCGCGTGTACAGCGAAGCGGCCGCGCGGGAGATGTGGACGCCGCAGGTGCCGTTGCCGATCCGGCCGTTCCCCGCGCCGATCGCCGACATCACCCCGCAGTTCTCCAACTACGCGCTCGGCTGGAACGTCCAGGACTATCGCGGCGTCAAGGTCGTGCAGCATGGCGGGGCGGTCTTCGGCGTGCTGGCCTTCGTCGTGATGGTGCCCGAGCGCGGCTTCGGCATGGCGCTGCAGATCAATTCCGAAGACGTGGTGGTGCTGCGCGGGCTGATGTACGAAGTGCTCGACGATTATCTCGGCCTGCCGCCGCGCGACTGGGTGGCGGCCTTCGACGAATGGAACCGGCAGCGCCTTGCCCAGGGCGTGGCCGCGCTCGATGCCGTCGGCGGGCAGCGCGGCAAGGCTTCGCGTCCCTCGTTGCCGGCGGCCGCATATGCCGGCACCTACGCCGATGCGTGGTACGGACCGATCGCCATCGCCGTGCAGTCGGGCAAGCTGCGCATCGATTTCCGTCAGACGCCCGGCATGGCGGGTACGCTGACGCACTGGCAGTACGACACCTTCCGCGCCGACTGGGACGATGCGTCGATCGAACCGGCCTACGTCAGCTTCGCGCTGGATGCGGAGGGCAAGGTCGCCCGGATCACGATGAAGGCGGTCTCGCCGCTGGCCGACTTCAGCTACGACTACCACGACCTGCTGTTCACGCCGATGGCGACGGACGCGTCCGGCCAGGATTGAGCGGGTTGAATAGCCGGGGGAGCGACGGACCGGCACGGCGCACCGTGCAGGACTCCATCGTGGCGAAACGGCGCGCGGCCACATCGTCCGTAACGCCTGGCCGGGACGCACAACGCGTGCGGGCATTCCGCCCTTTGCGAGGGATGTCGATTCCGGGTGTCGTCAAACGACGATCCTTGACAGTCCCAGGCGACGAGGCAGGCCATGCACGCCAGCACCCTTTACTACTCGCACCACCTCAATCCGCGCGTGGCGGTCGCCGTGGCGCGACACCTGCAGGCACCGGTGGAGTTCGTGCGCATCGAGCCGATGGGAAGGGATCGGGAGGCCTTCCGTTCCATCAATCCGAACACGCGGGTGCCGGTGCTGGTCGAGGGCAAACGGACGCTGTGGGAGACCGATGCCATCGCCATGCGGCTGGCCGGGCTGCTCGATGAATCGTTCTGGCCCCCCGAGCGCCGCGACGAGGTGATGCAGTGGGTCAGTTGGAGCGCGCACCATTTCACTCGTGCGGGCGATGCCTTTTATTTTGAGCACATCATCGTCCCTCGCTACTTCGATCGGCCGGTCGACCGGAAGGTATTGGACGAAGCGGAAGCGGATTTCCGCACGTTCGGCGCGATCCTGGATGAACATCTCGCCGATCGGACCTGGCTGGTGGGAGGCGCGCTGACCTATGCCGACTTCCGCGTCGCGTCGGTGCTGCCATTCGCCGCCGAAGCGCGCCTGCCGCTGGCGCCGTTCCGCAATATCCAGGCCTGGTACGCGCGGCTGGACGCCATCGACGCGTGGCGCGATCCGTTCGCCGGCCTCGACTGAGTGCGAAGCGCGCCGCACGACGTTGCGGCTTAGTCGCCCAGCGCCCAGTCGCTGATTTCGCCGTGGCGGAACGGGCCGACCTTCTGCTTGACGATGCGGCCGTCGGCGCCGACCAGCACGGTATAGGGCAGCACGCCCTTGCGGTTGCCGAGCCAGACGCTGGCGTCGCGCGGGCCGGGCGTGTCCAGCACCAGGTCGTAGCCGACCGGCACGCGGGCGAGGAAACCGCGCACGCCTTCGGCCGTGTCCAATGCCAGTCCGAGCACCTGGACGCCGTCGCTGCCCTGCGAGCGGGCGAAGCGCTCCAGTTCGGGCATCTCCTCCACGCAGGGACCGCACCAGCTGGCCCAGACGTTGATCAGCAGCGCCCGGCCCGCGTACCTGCCGCGCAGATCGACGATGTTGCCGTCCAGATCCGGCAGCGCGAGGGCCGGCATCGGATCGCCGCGCCCGGCCGGGACCACGTCCGCCGGGGACGCGGGGGCGCTGGCGTCCATCGCCGCCTGCAGCAGGCGCTGCCCGCCTTCGGTGCGCTGGAGCGGACTGCCGCCGTACCACAGGCTGGCGGCCACGCCGAGCACGCCGGCCGCCACCGCCACCGCGACGATGCGCGGCGTGGTCGCCTTCATCGCGCGGCCTGCTCCAGCGCGCGTTCGACGATGCCGTGGGTCAGCACGGTCGGCAGCACGACGCCGGATCCGCCGCTGCGCGGGAACACCACGTACAGCGGCACGCCGACGGCCTTGTGCGACTGCAGGAAGGCGGTGATGTCCGGATCGACGTCGGTCCAGTCGCCGGTCATCAGCACCGCGTCGTGGCGGCGCATCGCCTGCGCGAAGCGGTCGGTGTGCAGCACCGCTTTTTCGTTCGCCTTGCAGGTGATGCACCAGTCGGCGGTCATGTCGACGAAGACGACGCGGCCTTCGGCGCGCAGCGCGGCCAGCCGCTGCGGCGAATAGGACTCGCTGCCGGAAGACGAAGCCGCCATCGCCGCCACGCGCGGCAGCTTCTGCGCCATCGCCAGCGGTACCAGCGCCGCCAGCACCAGCGCCGCCGCCAGCAGCCGCGGCAGCGTGGCGCCGGCCTTCCAGCGCAGTCGCTGCCAGCCCCACAGGCCGGCCGCCAGCAGCACCATGCCGGCCAGCAGCAGCGCCGCCGCGTCGATGCCGCGCTGCTTGCCCAGCACCCACAGCAGCCAGATCGCGGTCAGGTACATCGGGAAGGCCAGCACCTGCCGCAGCGTTTCCATCCACGGACCCGGCCGCGGCAGCCGCCGCGCCAGCGCCGGCACGAAGCCGATCAGCAGGAACGGCAGCGCCAGTCCCAGCCCCAGCGCGGCGAACACCGTCAGCGCCAGCGGCACCGGGCTGGCGAACGCGAACGCCAGCGCCACGCCCATGAACGGCGCCGTGCAGGGACTGGCGATGACCACCGCCAGCAGGCCGGTGAAGAAGTCGCCGGCCGGTCCACTCCTCGTCGTCAGCGGCGCGCCGACGCCGGCCAGCCGGTAGCCGACCGCGAACACGCCCGACAGGCTCAGGCCGACGGCGAACATCACGTACGCCAGCGCACCGACCACCCACGGCTGCTGCAGCTGGAATCCCCAGCCCAGCGCCTGTCCGGCCGCGCGCAACGCCAGCGCCACCGCGCCGATGGCGACGAACCCGAGCAGCACGCCGGCCGTGTACCACAGCGCCTGCGCGCGCGCCTGGCCGCCGCCGCCGGCCAGCGACAGCGCCTTCAGCGACAGCACCGGCAGCACGCACGGCATCAGGTTGAGGACCAGGCCGCCGGCCAGCGCCAGCAGCAGCGCCACCGCGAACCCGACCGGCGCGCGGCCCGCGCGCTGCAATACGTCGGCCGGCGGCGGCGTGCGCGGGGTTTCATCGGCGCCCGCTTCGTTCGGCAGAGGGGAGGACGCACCGTTTGCCGCTGCCGGGTCCGGTGTCGCGATCCGGGCCGCATCCGGCAGCACCGGCGTCTCCGGCGCGGGCGAGGCCGGCGTGCCGGCCGCCGACACCGCGCCGGCCGGAATCGACAGCGCGATCTGCCGGGTCATCGGCGGATAGCAGATCCCATCGGTCTGGCAGCCCTGGAAGGTCACGTGCAGCGTGCCGGCGGCGGCGCGCGCGCGCGTGCGATGCAGCGGCACCGGCACTTCGACCGCATCGAAATAGACGGTGACCTCGCCGAAATGCTCGTCGCGGTGCGGCTTGCCCGCGGGCCAGCGCGGCGCCTGCAGCGTAATGCCGTCGGTGCCGCTCAATCGCATCGACGTGCGATCGCGGTACAGGTAGTAGCCGCGCGCCGGGGTGAAGCGCAGCAGCAGCTGGCCGCCGTCCATCGCCACCGCTTCCAGGCCGAAGGCCTGCTGTTCGGGCAACGGCAGCGCATTGGCGCCAGCTGTTCCGCCAGCCAGCGCGCCCGCCGCGCCCGGCAATCCCAGCCGGCCCAGCGGCGTGAAACCGCCGGCCGCCGCGTCCGCGCCCGGCAGCTTGACGGTCAGCGTGCGCGTCTGCGGCGGATAGCAGATGCCAACGTCGGCGCAGCCTTGGTACTTGATGCGCAGCGTGGCCAGGGCGGCGCCGGCCAGCGCCTGGCCCGGCAGCGTGGCGGTCAGCGTGCCGCGGTAGGTTTCCACGTCGCCGAAGAATTCGTCGGTGTAGGCCTTGCCGCGCGGCAGCACCAGGGTGCCGCCGTCGAAGCCGCCAGTAGCCTGCACGTCGGTGCGGTGGCGATAGAGGTAGTAGCCGTCGGCGATCTTCCACTCGATCTCGATGCGATCGGGCCCCGGCGCGCGCGCGGACAGCACGAAGGCCTCCTCGACCGGCAGCAGGTCGTCCAGATCCACCGCCGCGGCGGCGAGCGGCATCAGGCAGGACAGGAGCAGCAAGAGCGGGCGCAGCGGCAGGGCCATCGGGTCAGGGTTCCTCGTGGGTCTGGTCGACTACCCAGGCCAAGTAGGCGGGCAAGCCGCCGGCTTCGACCGCCAGGATCTCCGGCAGTTCATACGGATGCAGCTCGGCCAGCCGCGCGGTCAGCGCGTCCAGCCGTTCGCCGCTGGTCTTGATCAGCAGCTGTACTTCGCTGCTTTGTTCGACCTGGCCCTGCCAGCGGTAGGTCGATACCGCGCCGGGCAGCGCGCTGACGCAGGCGGCCAGCCGCTCGTCCACCAGCGCGCGGGCGAGGCGCGCGGCGGTGTCGGCGTCGGGGCAGGTGGACAGGACGAGGCGCACGGACATGGCCGGCGATTATTGCAGACCCGCGCGATCCGGCCGGCGGCGAAAAAATTACGCGGCCGGCCCTTGAATCGCGGCGGATGGGCCCAACATCAGCGGACATCCCGGCATGGCCGGGTTTTTGTGTCCGCGGCGCTGGCACTCGCACACCGCGAGTGCTAAAATCGCCGCCCTTTCCCAGTCCAATCAATCACTTAAGAGGATTGACATGAGCAACATCAAGCCGCTGTACGACCGCGTGGTCATCAAGCGTATGGAAGAAGAAAAAATGTCCGCCGGCGGCATCGTCATCCCGGACTCGGCCACCGAGAAGCCCATCAAGGGCGAAGTCATCGCCGTCGGCGAAGGCAAGGTGTTCGACAACGGCAACCTGCGCGCGCCCAAGGTCAAGGTCGGCGACAAGGTGCTGTTCGGCAAGTACAGCGGCACCGAAGTGAAGCTCGACGGCACCGATTACCTGGTGGTGAAGGAAGACGACATCTTCGCGATCCTGGGATGAGGCAAGCGCGGGAGCGGGAACCGGGAACGAGGAATGACGCATCGCCGTCTCCCTCGCGGCTCCTCTCCCGACCGCAGCGAAGCTTCATTCCCTGTTCTCTATTCCCGTTCCCGCTTTTGAACTTCTAAGGAAACATCATGGCAGCGAAAGACATCCGTTTCGGCGAAGACGCGCGCACCCGCATGGTGCGCGGCGTGAACATTCTCGCCAATGCCGTCAAGGCCACCCTCGGCCCGAAGGGCCGCAACGTCGTGCTCGAGAAGAGCTACGGCGCCCCGACCATCACCAAGGACGGCGTGTCCGTCGCCAAGGAAATCGAACTGGCCGACAAGTTCGAGAACATGGGCGCGCAGATGGTCAAGGAAGTCGCTTCCAAGACCTCCGACAATGCCGGTGACGGCACCACCACCGCCACCGTGCTGGCGCAGGCGCTGATCCGCGAAGGTTCCAAGGCGGTCGCCGCCGGCATGAACCCGATGGATCTGAAGCGCGGCATCGACAAGGCGGTCATCGCCGCCGTGGCCGAGCTGAAGAAGATCAGCAAGCCCACCGCCGACGACAAGGCCATCGCCCAGGTCGGCACCATCTCGGCCAATTCCGATTCCAACATCGGCGACATCATCGCCGAGGCGATGAAGAAGGTCGGCAAGGAAGGCGTCATCACCGTCGAGGAAGGTTCGGGCCTTGAGAACGAACTGGACGTGGTCGAAGGCATGCAGTTCGATCGCGGCTACCTGTCGCCGTACTTCATCAACAACCAGCAGAGCCAGCAGGTCGAATTCGACGACCCGTTCATACTGATCCACGACAAGAAGGTCTCCAACGTCCGCGAACTGCTGCCGGTGCTGGAAGGCGTGGCCAAGGCCGGCAAGCCGCTGCTGATCGTCGCCGAGGAAGTGGAAGGCGAGGCGCTGGCTACCCTGGTGGTCAACACCATCCGCGGCATCGTCAAGGTCGCCGCCGTCAAGGCGCCGGGCTTCGGCGACCGCCGCAAGGCCATCCTGGAAGACATCGCCACGCTGACCAACGGCACGGTGATCTCCGAGGAAGTCGGCCTGCAGCTGGAGAAGGCCACCATCAATGACCTGGGCCGCGCGAAGAAGGTCGTGATCTCCAAGGAGAACACCACCATCATCGACGGCGCCGGCGATGCCGAGCGCATCCAGTCGCGCATCGGCCAGATCAAGGCGCAGATCGAAGAGACCTCTTCGGACTACGACCGCGAGAAGCTGCAGGAACGCGTGGCTAAGCTGGCCGGCGGCGTGGCCGTCATCAAGGTCGGTGCCGCCACCGAGGTCGAGATGAAGGAAAAGAAGGCCCGCGTCGAAGATGCCTTGCACGCCACCCGCGCGGCAGTGGAAGAAGGCGTGGTCCCGGGCGGCGGCGTCGCGCTGATCCGCGCGCTGCAGGCCATCGGTGACCTGAAGGGCGCCAACGAAGATCAGAACCACGGCATCAACATCGCCAAGCGCGCGATGGAAGCCCCGCTGCGCGAGATCGTCGCCAACTGCGGCGAAGAGCCGTCGGTGGTGTTGAACAAGGTCGCCGGTGGCGAAGGCAACTACGGCTACAACGCCCAGACCGGCGAGTACGGCGACATGATCGCGTTCGGCATCCTGGACCCGACCAAGGTCACCCGTTCTGCCCTGCAGAACGCGGCCTCGATCGCCGGCCTGATGATCACCACCGAAGCGATGGTGGCCGAAGCGCCGAAGAAGGACGAGCCGGCGATGCCGCCGGGCGGTGGCATGGGCGGCATGGGTGGCATGGACTTCTGAGTCCGGCTTTCCGAGCGTCATGCTTCGCAGAAGACCCCGCCGCAAGGCGGGGTTTTTCTTTTCGTGCGCCACGGCAGCGTAGCGGCGTTGCCTGCGGGAAGGCATCGATGCGCGCGTGCAGGCGCTCGCCCGGTTACCGATGGATCTTTGCCGGAAGCGGCCGGAACACTAGACTGCGCGCCATGCCTACCTCCCTGATCGTCGTCGACGACTTCCTCAGCGCACGCGACGCGCAGCAGCTGCGCGAGGCGGGCCTGTCCATGGATTATCCCGAACAGCAGGGTCCCTTCCCGGGCCGCAATTCGCAGGATCGCCTGCAGATCGATGGGCTGGACGAGGCGGTGTCGGCGTTGGTGGGCGAACGGGTCAAGCCGATCTCGCCGCTGCATTCGCACGCCAAGTTCCGCATCACGCTGGGCGCCGACCTCGGCCGCGCCAAGGTGCATGTGGACCAGGCCTACTGGTCGGGCATCCTGTATCTGAGCCTGCCCGAACACTGCCAGGGCGGCACCGAATTCTTCCGCCACCGCCGCACCAATACCGATCGCGCGCCGATCAACGACGCCGAACTGGCGGCGATGGGGTTCGCTTCGCACCAGCAGATGCACCAGCAGATCATCGAGCGCGACAGCAACGACGACAGCCAGTGGGAAATGACGATGCGCGTGCCGATGCGCTACAACCGCTTGGTGCTGCTGCGGCCATGGCTGTGGCACACCGCGGGGCCGGCGTTCGGCGATCGCCTCGACAACGCACGGCTGGTGTACCTGATGTTCTTCGCCGGCGCGTGATGCGTCCGAAAACGATGGCGTAATCGCGATTGCCGTTGCACGTGCAACCGCTTTCCCCGTTGCAGATGAAACATTCGCGTCGGCCGGATCGCTGTGTTATCAAGTGCGCCGATGAACGCATTCCACGCCCACGACCGCTTCTGGTATTACGACTCTCCGGTAACCGGGGCGATGGCGCGGCGGCGTTCATCCAGATAGAGACATCGGAATCCCCTTAAAGCCGCCAGCCATGGCGGCTTTTTTTATGCCGCCGAACTGGCGGAGCGCCGATACACCGCAACAGCAAACAGCAACAGGAGCAGAACCGTGGCCCCCCACACCGACGACTTGCGCATCCGCACGCTCGACACGTTGATCACCCCGGCCGAGGTCATCGCCGAAATCCCGTGCGACGAAGCGGCCTCGCAAACCGTGGCGCAGGCACGCGCCGCGCTGCACCGCATCCTGCACGGACACGACGATCGCCTCGCCGTCGTCATCGGCCCGTGCTCGATCCACGATCCGCAGGCGGCGATGGAATACGCGCGGCGGCTGCGTCCGTTGCGCGATGCGCATGGCGATGCGCTGGAGATCGTCATGCGCGTGTACTTCGAGAAGCCGCGCACCACCGTGGGCTGGAAGGGCCTGATCAACGATCCGGATCTGGACGGCAGCTTCCGCATCGACAAGGGCCTGCGGCTGGCGCGCCGGCTGCTGCACGACATCAACGCGCTGGGCCTGCCGGCCGGCTGCGAGTACCTGGACATCATCTCGCCGCAGTACCTGAGCGATCTGGTCGCCTGGGGCGCGATCGGCGCGCGCACCACCGAAAGCCAGGTGCACCGCGAGATGGCCAGCGGACTGTCATGCCCGGTCGGCTTCAAGAACGGCACCGACGGCAACGTCCGCATCGCCGTCGATGCGGTCGGCGCGGCCTCGCATCCGCATCATTTCCTCGCCGTCACCAAGGACGGCCGCTCGGCGATCGCCGCCACTGCCGGCAATCCCGACGGCCACGTCATCCTGCGCGGCGGCAAGACGCCCAACTACGATGCGGCCAGCGTGGAGCAAGCCAGCCAGGCGCTGGCGCGCGCCGGCCTGCCGCCACGGGTGATGATCGACGCCAGCCATGCCAACAGCGGCAAGGATCCGCAGCGCCAACCCGAGGTGATCGCCGACATCGCCGCGCAACTGGAAGGCGGCGAGCGCCGCATCATCGGGGTGATGATCGAAAGCCACCTGATCGGCGGGCGCCAGGATCTGCAGCCGGGCCGGCCGCTGGTCTACGGCCAGAGCATCACCGACGGCTGCCTGGACTGGGACGCCTCCGCAAGCCTGCTGGAACGACTGGCGCAGGCGGTACGGCAGCGCCGCGCGCGCCTGTCGCGGGCGGCCTGAAGAAAGTGACTTCCGGCAGGCCGAGGTGGTGACCACCGGCAACTGATGGCGGCCGCATCGGCATGGACACTGGCCGCACCATCCACGCCGGAGCGCCGCCATGACCTCGTCCCCTCGCCTGAAGTCCCTCGCCTGCGCCTTCGTCCTGTCGGGCCTGTGCGTACACGCGCAGGCCGCGGAACTGACCGTCAACATCGACGGCATCCGCGCGCAGACCGGCATCGTCAAGGTCGCGGTGGTCGATTCGGCCGAAGGCTGGGACGGCAAGGCCGGTCCGGTGGCGGCCGATGCGATCGCACCGTCGGGCGAGCGCGCGACGCTGCGGTTCGCCGATCTGCCGCCGGGCCGCTACGCGGTGATGATCACCCACGACGAGAACGGCAACGGCAAGCTCGACACCAATGTCATCGGCATGCCGATCGAGGGCTACGGCTTCAGCAACAATCCGGCGGTGATGCGCAAGCCGACGTTCGACGAGGCGCGCTTCGACATCGGTACCGACGCGCTGGCCGTCGACGTCGCGCTGCGCTGAAGGAGACCGCCATGGACCGTCGACGTTTCCTGCGCGATCTGCTGTGCGGCGCGACCGCCGCGGCCCTGGCGCCGGCGCTGCTGCGCGGCCACGACGCGTTGGCCGGCGAGTCGGCCGCATTCGCGCGCGGGCTGGAGAACACGCCCTGGCTGGCCGGCTGGAAAAGCGTGACGTCCGAAACCCTCGGCCCGGCCACGGCCGCATGGGAAGGCCGCCTGCCGCGCGAACTGGCCGGCACGCTGTACCGCAACGGCCCGGCGTGGACCGAGCGCGCCGGCTTCCGCTACGAACACTGGTTCGACGGCGACGGCATGGTGCACGGCTGGCGGCTGGGATCGCAGGGCGTCGCGCACCGCGCGCGCATGGTCGCCACGCCCAAGTTCGTCCGCGAGCAGAAGGCCGGCCGGTTCCTGTATCCGGCCGCCGGCACGACCGTGCCCGACGCCCAGCCGGTGCGCAACAATGACGACGCCAACACCGCCAACACGTCGGTGGTGTCGATCAACGGACGCTTGTTCGCGCTGTGCGAGGCGGGCTCTGCGTTCGAACTGGATCCCGACCAGCTGTCCACGCTGGGCCCGGTCACGTGGCGCCCCGATCTGGCCAGCATTCCGTTTTCGGCGCATCCGCTGCGCGATCGCGACGGCTCGCTGTGGAATTTCGGCGCCATCAACCTGATGGGCGGCAACGGCTTGGTGATCTGGCATATCGGCGCGGACGGCGCGCTGCGCTCGGCCGATGTGCTGGAGACGCCGGTGCGCGGCTACCTGCACGCGTTCGCGATGACCGATCGGCACCTGATCTTCGCGCTGGCGCCGTTCCGTTTCGGCGAAGGGCAGGGCGCGTTCTTCGAGCGCCTGCGCTTCCAGCCCGATCAGCCGCTGCGCATCGCGGTGGTGGACAAGGACACGCCGGCACAGGCGCGCTGGTTCGAAACGGATTTTTCGATGATCTACCACTATGGCGATGCGTTCGAACGCGCCGGCCGGATCGTCGTGCGCGCCGTGCAGCACGACGATGCCGCCGACGCGCGATCGCCGATGCGCGCGGCGATGAACGGCCATGCGCACGGCGGCGGCGGCGGCGGCCGCCTGCGCGAACTGCACCTGGATCTGCGCGGCGGAAGCGCACGCTGGCACGACACCGGCATCGGCGGCATCGAGTTCCCGCTGTTCGATGCGCGCACGGCCGGCGACCGCGCCGCGGTGCTGTACGCGCCGGCGATCGAAGGCGATACCGCCGCGCCGTACTTCAATGCGGTCTGCGCGCTGGATCCCGCGCGCGGTCGCCGCCAGGTGCACCGCTACGGCCGCGACATCCTCGCCGAGGAGCACATGTTCGTGCCCAGGCCGGGTAGCCGCCGTGCCGGCGAGGGCTGGCTGGTCGGCACGCTGCTGGATGCGGCGCGCGGACGCAGCGGCATCGCCGTGCTGGACGCCGAACGGGTCGGGCGCGGGCCGCTGGCGCAGGCCTGGCTGCCGTACACGGTGCCGCTGGGTTTCCACGGGCATTTCGTCGCGGACTGAGCCGGCGCTGCCAGGCGGTTTGCGCAGCGTCGGCTGGATAGCCCTGTTCATCTTCGCGGCGGCAAAAGCCAGCGGCTGCTGCACGCGGACCGGCCGATGCGTGCGCTGGTAACGGTTACACGCAGATGCCGCAAGGCCTTCGCCAACCAAAGGCAGACCACTGCGAATCGCCGCCAATTGAACCCTCCGGTTCTGTTTTGCAGTGCAGCGTGCAAGCCGCCAAATCGCTGTCCACGATGGCTCCGCATCCCGACGTGGGGGAGGGAGCAAAGCCCGCATTGGCCTTGGCCATTGCGGGCTTTTTTATGTCCGCTGCGATCGCGCCGTGCGATGGCGAAGATTATCCGCGAGACGGTCCCTGGGTTTGCATGCGGCCTTGTTCGCCGTTCCGAGCGCATCGCCGGCGCAGGCGCGGAATACAGGGTTTCGCCCGCACCGCCTGCGCGTGCGGCCGTGCCGTGGAGCGCGGGAGGTAGAATGGCGCGCATGACCGACGCCAGCGCCCGCCTGATTCCCCTCCAGATCGTGTCCACCGCGGCCGCCGCGCCGCTGGAAACCGGCGCCAAGCAGTTGGGCAACGACAAGATCGCGCGATCGCCGGTGCAGTTCGCCGATGCGCCGGTGCTGCGCAAGCCGGCGTGGATCCGCGTGCGCATCCCGTCCGACGGCTCGGTCGCGCGGTTGAAGGCCAGGCTGCGAGAGAACCGGCTGGTCACCGTCTGCGAGGAAGCCAGCTGCCCGAACATCCACGAATGCTTCGGCCACGGCACGGCGACCTTCATGATCCTCGGCGAGGTCTGCACGCGCCGCTGCTCGTTCTGCGACGTCGCCCACGGCCGGCCCAAGCCGCCGGATCCGTCCGAGCCGCTCAGCCTGGCTACCACGGTGGCCGACATGGGGCTGAAGTACGTCGTGGTGACCAGCGTCGATCGCGACGATCTGCGCGACGGCGGCGCCGGCCACTTCGTCGACTGCATCGCCGCCATCCGCGAGCATTCGCCGAAGACCCGCATCGAGATCCTGACCCCCGATTTCCGCGGCAAGGGCCGCATGGACCGCGCGCTGGAAATCCTGGCGATCAATCCGCCGGACGTGTTCAACCACAACATCGAAACCGTGCCGGATCTGTACGCCAACGTGCGCCCGGGCGCCGACTACCAGTGGTCGCTGACGCTGCTGCAGAAGTTCAAGGCGCAGCATCCGCAGCTGCCGACCAAGAGCGGCATCATGCTGGGCCTGGGCGAGACGATGGAACAGGTGCAGGCCACGCTGCGCGACCTGCGCGCGCACGACGTGGACATGGTGACCATCGGCCAGTACCTGCAGCCCACCGCGCACCACCATCCGGTGATGCGCTACTGGAGGCCGGAGGAATTCAAGGCGCTGGAGGACTACGGCAACGCGCTGGGTTTCAGCCATGTCGCCTCCGGCCCGCTGGTGCGATCGTCCTACCATGCCGATCGCCAGGCGATGGAAGCCGGCGTCGCCGGCTGAACGCCCGCCCCATCGGACGCGCCGGATGTCGGCGCGGCGCTACCGGCCGCAGCGGCCATTCACTTTTTCTTCCAGTAGCCGGGCTAGGCTGCGGGGGCGTCCCTGGCGCATGAGAACCGCTGCAACTTCCGGCACTGTCGGGTGGTCCCAAGGCGGCGCAGCATCCCCACGCAATCTCCCGAGCCTTGTCGATGAATTTCAAGAAAGTCCCCGTCCTCCTGCTGGCCCTGGCCTTGGCGACGCCGCTGGCGCTGCTGGCGCGCGCCGATGGCGCCGCCGACGCGCTGCCCCGTGCTCCCACCCAGGATCAGACCACTACCTCCAAGCTGGTGTACGGGCTGCTTTCCGACAGCCGCTACGCCTACCGGCCGCGTCCGCTGGACGCGTCGCTGTCGCAGGACGTGTTCAAGCGCTACCTGGAATCGCTCGATGGCGGCAAGCAGTTCTTCACCGCCGACGACATCGCCAGGTTCTCCGTCCACCAGGACGGCCTGGGCGATGCGATCCGCAGCGGCGACCTGGGCCCGGCCTATGACATCTTCGCCGTCTACAAGCAGCGCGTGGAGCAGCGCGTGGACTACGCGCGCGCACTGCTCAAGCAGGACTTCGACTTCACCGGCGATGCGCGCTACGAATACGACCGCAAGAAGGCGCCATGGGCGGCCAACCAGCAGGAACTGGATGAGCTGTGGCGCAAGTCGGTGATGAACGACTGGCTGCGGCTGAAGCTGGCCGGCAAGAAGCCCGACGACATCCGCAAGACGCTGGACAAGCGCTACGCCAACCTCAAGCGCAGCATCGGCGAGTTGAAGGGCGAGGACGTGTTCTCGACCTTCCTCAACGCCTACACCGCCGCCATCGATCCGCATACCGACTACTTCACCCCGCGCACGGCCGAGAACTTCAACCAGTCGATGTCGCTGTCGCTGGAAGGCATCGGCGCGGTGCTGCAGCGGCAGGACGATCTGGTCGCGATCCGCGAGATCGTGCCGGGCGGCCCGGCCGATCTGTCGGGCCGGCTGAAGGTCGGCGACCGCATCGTCTCCGTTGGCCAGGGCAAGTCCGGCGCGATGACCGACGTGATCGGCTGGCGCATCGATGACGTGGTCGCGCAGATCCGCGGCAAGAAGGACACCCAGGTCCGCATCGAATACATCCCGGCCGAGGCCGGCATCGACGGTCCGCACCAGCAGGTCACCATCACCCGGCAGAAGGTCAAGCTGGAGGAGCAGGCGGCCAAGGGCGAAACCATCACGCTGCCGGCCGCCAACGGCGACGCGGCCCGCCGCATCGGCGTCATCAAGCTGCCGGCGTTCTACCAGGACTTCGAGGGCCGCCGCCGCAATCCCAACGACTTCACCTCGGCCACGCGCGACATCGCGCGGCTGCTGGCGCAGTTCAAGATCGATGGGGTCGACGGCGTGGTGATGGATTTGCGCAACAACGGCGGCGGCTCGCTCGACGAGGCGGTCGAACTGACCGGCCTGTTCATCGACAAGGGGCCGGTCGTGCAGGTGCGCGAATCCGGCGGCCGCGTCACCGTCAACAGCGATCGCAAGCCGGGCGTGGCATGGGACGGCCCGCTGGCGGTGCTGATCAATCGCGGCTCGGCGTCGGCGTCGGAAATCTTCGCCGGCGCCATCCAGGACTACGGCCGCGGCCTGGTCATCGGCGAGACGTCGTTCGGCAAGGGCACGGTGCAGAACCTGGTCGATCTGGATCGCTGGCCGTCCAGCGAAGGCGCGCGTTTCGGCCAGGTCAAGCTGACCATCGCGCAGTTCTTCCGCGTCGCCGGCGGCAGCACCCAGCACAAGGGCGTGGTGCCGGATATCGCCTATCCGGTCAGCGTCGATGCCACCGAGTTCGGCGAGAGCACCTACGACAACGCCCTGCCGTGGACGCAGATCGCGTCGGTGCCGCATGCCCAGTACGGCAACTTCGCGCCGCTGCTGCCGCGCCTGGAAGCGCTGCACGCCGCGCGCGTCACCGGCGACAAGGAATTCCAGTGGTGGTCGGAAGACGTGGCGCACTTCCGCGCCGAGCAGGCCAAGAAGTACGTGTCGCTCAACGAGGCCGAGCGCCGCGCCGAGCGCGAGCGCCAGGATCGCCAACGCAAGGAACGCCAGGAAGCGCGCAAGACGCTGGGCCTGGCGCTGGATCCGCTGGCCGACGATTCGCTCGACGACGGGCTGGGCGCCAACGAGCGCGACATCGTCAAGGACGCCGCGCGCGAGAAGCTGGCCGACAAGCGTCCGGATCCGCTGCTGCGCGAATCGGCCGCGATCCTGGCCGATGCGATCAGCGTGCTGGATCAGGACCGCAAGCTGTCGGCGCTGGTGCTGCCGGCGTCGTCCGCGCCAGGGCGCTGGGCCGACTGAAACGGCGGTCGCACGAAACGCCAGGCTTGCAAACGCCCCGCCCCGTGCGGGGCGTTTGCTTTTTTGCGCGGACAAGTGCGAGTGACGGGATCGGGCGCGACGACCTCGCCTTGCCGTGAGGGACGACGGGCAACAGGAAACGTCCATCCATCCGCACATGGTCGTCTACACACGCAGTTTGGATAAGGCGCGTAGATCGGAGCTTGCTCCGTTGCATCTGCCGCTCCGATCGCTCGGTGGGTATGAAAGCGAAGCGAATGGATCCCAGCTTTCGCTGAGATGACGATGCTTGGTCGGATTGCGAGCACGCTGGGGTTGGCGGTGGAGGAAGGCCACTTCGGGGAAGCAACGTCGGTGCGTGATCCACGGCGCAAGATCCGGATAGCCGCGGAGACGCATCGGCCCTAGTCTTGCCGCATGAATCTTTCCCGTTCCCCCGATGCGCTGGAGCAGGCCCGCCGCTTGCTGGACGAGGGCGAGCCGACACTGGCCGAACTGGCCGCGCGCACCGGCGTGAGCACCTCGCACCTGCAGCGCCGCTTCCGCGCGCGCTACGGCCTGAGTCCGGCCGAATACCTGGCCCAGCGCAAACTAGGCCGGCTGAAGTCGGCGCTGCGCGCCGGCAGCGACGTGACCACGGCGCTGTACGAGGCCGGCTACGGATCGGCCTCGCGGCTGTACGAGCAGAGTTCGGCCAGGCTGGGGATGACGCCGGCCACCTATCGCGCGGGTGGGCAGGGCATGCGGATCCAGTGGTCGCTGGTCGATACCGCCTTGGGCACGGCGCTGGTGGCGGCGACCCAGCGCGGCATCTGCGCGATCGAACTGGGCGAGGAGGCCGAGGCGCTGGAACAGCGCTTGCGGCAGGAATTCCCGCGCGCCGACATCGAGCGCGTCGATGCCGGCCGCGACGAGTTCCTGGCTCCGCGCCTGCAGGCAGTGGCCGACCGGCTGGCCGGATTGCAGGCCGACGTGCCGCTGGACCTGATGGGCAGCAGCTTCCAGCAGCGGGTGTGGGAAGCGCTGACGAAGCTGCCGGCCGGAGAAACGATCAGCTACGCCGACCTGGCTCGCCGGCTGGACGCGCCGCAGGCCGCGCGCGCGGTCGCCAGCGCCTGCGCGCGCAACCGCGTCGCGGTGGTGGTGCCGTGCCATCGGGTGATTCGCGGCGACGGCTCGCTCGGCGGCTACCGCTGGGGCCTGCCGCGCAAGCGGCAATTGCTGGAACGCGAGCAGGCGCAGTCCGGGCACCCGCGTTGAACCGCCCGGCGCGATACGAAGCCCGATCCGGGCGCCTGCTCGTCACGGCACCGGCGGCTCATGCCGAACCTGCTCCGGTGCCTTCGCTCGAACACCGGCGACGTTCCTTTCCGCCATGCCGCGCTCGCGAGACTTGAAACGCGTGCAAGGCGCCTTCGTAAACATTTCAATGGAAAAGCCGTTCTCGCGACATCGGGTACCCGCCGCGCGGTCGTAGAATAAGCCCTGCATCTCCTCCCCCGGTCCGCATGAATTCCTCCGTCTCCTCCCCGGCCGCCCCCGCGCGCGCCGGCTGGGCCATTGCCGTTGCGCTGGCGATCGTCTACCTCGTCTGGGGTTCGACGTACCTGGGCATCCGCTTCGCGCTGGAAGGCGGTTTCCCGCCGCTGCTGATGGTGTCCGGTGCGCGCTTCGTCGTCGCCGGCACGGTGCTGCTGGCGTTCCTGCGCTGGCGCGGCGTGGCCATGCCGACGCGCGCGCAGTGGAAGAACCTGATGGTGATGGGCACGCTGCTGCTGTTGCTCGGCAACGGCATGGTGGTGCTGGCCGAGCAGACGGTGTCGTCGGGACTGGCGGCGGTGGCGGTGGCATCGATGCCGCTGTGGATGGGCCTGTTCGGCGCGATGCGCGGACAGCATCCGACGCGCGGCGAATGGCTGGGCATCATCGTCGGCTTCGCCGGCGTGGTCTGGCTCAACGCCGGCAGTTCGCTGACCGCTTCGCCGATGGGCCTGGTATTGCTGCTGATCGCACCGATCGCCTGGGCCTACGGATCGATATGGTCGCGCGGGCGCGACCTGCCGTCGCCGTTCATGACCGCGGCCGGGCAGATGCTGGCCGCCGGCGTGATGCTGATGCTGGCCGGCGCGCTGCGCGGCGAGCGCTTCGCCAGCGCCGACTGGACGCTGCACGGCGCGCTGGCGGTGGCATACCTGGCGGTGTTCGGGTCGATCATCGCCTTCACCGCCTACGTGTGGCTGCTGCACCACGCGCGTCCGGTGCTGGTCGGCAGCTATGCCTACGTCAACCCGGTGATCGCGGTGGCGCTGGGCGCGTGGCTGGCCGGCGAGCGCTTCTCCGCGCACGATTACGGCGCGATGGCGGTGATCCTGGCCGGCGTGGTGGTGATCACGCTGGCGCGCAACCGGCGCCCCGGCTGATCGCGATGGCGATGGACCGCAAGGGATTCGTCATCGCGGCGCTGTCCTTCGTCATCTGGGGACTGGTGCCGCTGTACTGGCACCTGCTCAAGGCCGTGCCGTCGCTGCAGATCATGGCCCACCGCGTGCTGTGGAGCGCGGTGCTGGTGGTCGGCTGGCTGGTGCTGAAGGACGGCCTGGGCTGGTGGCGCAAGGTAAGCGGCCAGCCGCGCGCGCTGGCGACGCTGGCGGCGAGCAGCGTGCTGATCGCCTTCAACTGGAGCCTGTACATCTGGGCGGTCAACGCCGGCCATGTGGTCGAAACCAGCCTGGGTTATTTCATCAATCCGTTGATCAACGTGGTGCTCGGCGTGCTGGTGCTGCGCGAGCGGCTCAATCCGCTGCAGTGGATCGCCGTGGGCCTGGCGCTGCTGGGCGTGGCGTGGCTGACTTGGCACGCCGGCAAGCCGCCGTGGATCGCGCTGGGGCTGGCGCTGTCGTTCGGCCTGTACGGACTGCTGCGCAAGCTGGTGGCCGTCGATGCGGTGGCCGGCCTGGGCGTGGAGAGCCTGTACCTGTTCCTGCCGGCGCTGCTGCTGGCCGGCTGGGCCGAGGCCGGGCACGGCGGCCATTTCCTCGGCGGCTGGG
>Ga0160451_100191_pt1 | contig 50889 bp, 51 predicted proteins | sample HID1975M_E1MG_FD_108270 | JGI IMG/M metagenome (GOLD analysis project Ga0160451, IMG submission 108270) | Enriched soil microbial communities from UW Madison campus, WI, USA - HID1975M_E1 MG | ecosystem: Environmental > Terrestrial > Soil > Unclassified | place: USA: Madison, Wisconsin... | reverse complement strand
GGCGGGGCGACGAAGGCGCGGCGGATGCGGCGGCCGTCGTCGGTGCGGATCGGGATGTTCTGCAGGTTCGGGTCCGAGGAGGACAGCCGCCCGGTCGCCGCGCCGGCCTGGTGGTAGCTGGTGTGGACGCGGCCGGTGTCGGGATTGACCATCTCCGGCAGCTTGTCGGTGTAGGTGCTGCGCAGTTTCGCCAGACCGCGGTATTCGAGGATCACCCGCGGCAGCTCGTGCTGGTCGGCGATGGCCTCCAGCGCCTCCTCGTTGGTCGACGGCTGGCCCTTGGGCGTCTTCACCAGCGCCGGCAGGCCCAGCTCGTCGAACAGCAGCGCCTGCAGCTGCTTGGGCGAATCCAGGTTGAAGGCGCGGCCGGCCAGTTCGGTGGCCTTCTGCTGGGCGGCGAGCATGCGCTTGGACAGGTCCGCGCTCTGCCGGCGCAGTTCGTCCATGTCGATCTTCACGCCGTTGGCCTCGATGCGCTCCAGCACCGGCACCAGCGGCATCTCGATCCCGCGGTACACCGCCTCCAGGCCCGGCTCGGCCGCCAGCTTCGGCGCCAGCACCCGGTGCAGGCGCAAGGTGATGTCGGCGTCCTCGGCGGCGTAGCGGGTGGCGTCGTCCAGCGCGCACTGCGAGAACGGGATCTGCCTGGCGCCCTTGCCGCACACGTCCTCGTACTTGACCGTCTCGTAGCCCAGGTAACGCCGGGCCAGGCTGTCCATGTCGTGGCGGGCGCTGCCGGAACTGAGCACGAAGCTCTCCAGCAGCGTGTCGTCGTCGTAGCCGGCCAGGGCGACGCCATGGCGGCGCATCACGTGCAGGTCGTACTTGCCGTGCTGGCCGAGCTTGCGCACGGACGCGTCCTCCAGCAGCGGGCGCAACGTCTCCAGCGCCTGCGCGCGGTCCAGTTGCGCCGGCGCGCCGGGATAGTCGTGGGCCAGCGGCACATAGGCCGCCTGGCCCGGCTCGGCGGCGAAGCTCAGCCCGACCAGGCGGGCGCGCATCGGGTCCAGGCTGTCGGTCTCGGTGTCGAAGGCGAACTGGCCGGCGGCGCGCAGCCGCGCGATCCACGCCTGCAACTGTTCGTCCGTGGTGACCGTGGCGTACTCGCCGGGCGCGGCCAGTGCCGGATCCAGGTCGGCGGCGGGCGCCGGCGCGGCGATCGCGAACCCGGCGCCGCGCGCGCGGCCGGGCTCCTTCTCCGCCACGGCCACGACCGGGCCGCTGCCGCCGTCGGCAGCGACCATGCCGGCCTCCAGTTCCCTGAGCGCCTGGTTGAAGCCGTAGCGCCGGTACAGCTCCCGCAACTGCTCCACGTGCGGCTCGCGCAGGCGCAGCGCCTCGGGCGCCTGCTCCAGCGCCACGTCGGTCTTGATCGTCACCAGCTGGCGGTTCAGCGGCAGGCGCTCCAGCGCCGCGCGCAGGTTGTCGCCGATCTTGCCCTTGATGCCGTCGGCATGGGCGATGACGCCGTCCAGCGATCCGTACTCGCCCAGCCACTTGGCCGCGGTCTTCGGCCCGCATTTCTCCACCCCGGGCACGTTGTCGATCGCATCGCCCATCAGCGCCAGCAGGTCGACGATCTGGCCGGCGTGGACGCCGAACTTCTCCAGCACCGCCGCGTCCGAATCCATGCGGCTGCCGCTCATGGTGTTGACCAGCCCGATCGAGCCGCCGTCCACGCCCGGTGCGCGCACCAGCTGGGCGAAATCCTTGTCGCCCGTGGAGATGGTCACCTCCATGCCGGTGCCGGCGCCCTGCACCGCCAGGGTGCCGATCACGTCGTCGGCCTCGACGCCGTCGATGCGCAGGATGTCGATGCCCAGCGCGTGCACGATCTCGCACATCGGTTGCACCTGCGCGCGCAGGTCGTCGGGCATCGGCGGGCGGTTGGCCTTGTAGTCGGGGTACAGGTCGTCGCGGAAGGTCTTGCCGGGGGCGTCGACCACGAAGGCCACGTAGTCGGGTTTCTCCTTCAGCGTGGCGCGCAGCATGTTGATCACGCCGAACAGCGCGCCGGTCGGCTCGCCGGCGCTGTTGGTCAGCGGCGGCAGCGCGTGGAAGGCGCGGTACAGGTAGCTGGAACCGTCGATCAGGACTAGGCGTGCCATCGGCGCATTCTAGCGGCCGGTGCTGGCGGGTGCCCTGGCGCTTGTTTCGGGTTCTTCCTGCAGGCGGAGGGAAAGCGCCGCGGCCGCGGGATGGCTGGGGCGCCGGGTGCGAATGCCCTTGGGTGCGAATGTCCCCCGGCGTCGGCCAATGGCCGACGCCTCCTCCTTTATTTCGCACCCAAGGGCATTCGCACCCGGCGTTCCGACACGGCGGTGGTTCCAGAAGCGGAAACCCGAGGACTTTGCGCGTCGCTTTTGGCGTACGTCCGCAACCTGTCAGCCCCGACGTGGCCTGCAGGCCTTCGGGGCGAAATAAAGGAGGAGGCCGCCGCCGCAGGCGGATGCCGGAGGACATTCACCCCGAAGGCCTGCAGGTCGCGGCGGGGCCCGTCAGATCGCAGCCAAGCAACTCCTTCCCCGCCTTCGCCAAGCACGCGTCCGGTCCGAAGCGCCATCGCGGGCCCGCACGCTGGCGCATAATGCCGGCCTGTCCGAGGAGAGTACCGCCATGCGCACGCCGATCCTGTCCGCCACCGTGCTGGCCGCGCTGCTGTCCGTGGCCGGCTGCGCCAGCACCGGCGGTGCGCCGGTCGATGTCAGCGGCGCCGATGTCGCCACCCGCACCCTGGCCAACGGCGATATCTTCGAGGAATACCGCGTCGCCGGCCAGCTGCGCATGGTCAAGATCACCCCGGTGCGTGGCGCGCCGTACTACCTGTACGACCGCGACGGCGACGGCGCGCTGGACCGCGACGACGCCGACAAGCTGCCGCAGACGTACTGGAAGCTGTTCTCGTGGTGAAGGCGTCGGCAGCCGACATCCGCGACGCGGCCGATGAAGCCGCCCTGCGCGCCGCCTGGCCGGTGGTCGCGCAACTGCGTCCGCACCTGGACGAGGAAGCGTTCGTCGCCCAGGCCCTGCGCCAGCGGGCAGAAGGCTGGCAGGCCACGGTCCTGTACGCGGATGGCGTGGCCCGCGCCTTCGCCGGCTGGCGGGTGCAGGAGATGCTGGCGCACGGGCGTTTCCTCTACGTCGACGACCTGGTCACCGACGCCCGTACCCGCAGTGCCGGGCACGGCAAGGCGTTGCTGGACTGGCTGAAGGCGCGGGCGCGGCAGCTGGGTTGCGCCAGCCTGCAGCTGGACTCGGGCACGCAGCGCATCGACGCGCATGCCTTCTATCTGCGCGAGCGGCTGCGGATCGTGTCGTTCCATTTCAAGGCCGATCTCGAGGGCTGAACAGCCGACCGGCTTTCCGCGGCGCCCTGTCGTGGAACCGTGCCGGGGAACTGCCGCCGCGCGACGAAAGCCGGTCTTGCCGTGGCGGGACGGCCTGCCGTGCGTCGTCCACCGCCATCGGCGACAATGAAGCTGCCGCCCGCGACCCGGCGGAAACAGGATTTCCCCCATGCTGCGCTGGTTCGAAACCCGGCTGGACCCGTATCCGGCCGCCCCCGCCACCCAACCGCCGCGCACGCTGTATGCGTTCTGCCGCCACTACACACGCGGCACCGAACCGTGGCTGGCGCTGATGGCGGTGCTGACCACGGCCATCGCGATCACCGAGGTGTCGCTGTACGCGTTCACCGGTTCGATCGTCGACCGCCTGTCCAGCCACACCCCGGCCGATTTCCTGCAGGCCGAGGGCTGGAACTTCGTGCTGATGGCGCTGGTGGTGCTGGTGGCGATGCCCACTCTGAACCTGCTCAGCGCGCTGGTCATCCACCAGACCCTGCTCGGCAATTTCCCGATGCGGATCCGCTGGCAGGTGCACCGCTACCTGCTGCGGCAGTCGATGGGCTACTTCCAGGACGAGTTCGCCGGACGCATATCGACCAAGCTGATGCAGACCTCGCTGGCCGTGCGCGAGACGGTGATCAAGCTGCTGGACGTGGGCAACTACGTCGTCGTGTATTTCGGCGGCGCGCTGATCGTGGCCGCCTCGGCCGACTGGCGGCTGATGCTGCCGTTCGCCGGCTGGATCGTCGCCTACGCGGTGCTGCTGCGCTATGCGATCCCGCGCCTGAACAAGGTCGCCCAGGCCCAGGCCGATGCGCGATCGACCATGACCGGGCGGATCGTGGACAGCTACACCAACATCGCCACGGTCAAGCTGTTCTCGCACTCGCACCGCGAGGAGGACTACGCGCGCGAATCGATGGGCGAGTTCCTCGACACGGTGCACCGGCAGATGCGCCTGGCCACCATCGTCAACGTCAGCAACGACACGCTGAACATGCTGTTGCTGTTCGCGGTGGCATCCACCGGCATCGGCCTGTGGATGCACGACGCGGTCAGCGTGGGCGCGATCGCCGTGGCCATCGCCTTCGTGCTGCGGCTGATGGGCATGTCGCAGTGGATCATGTGGGAGATGTCGGCGCTGTTCGAGAACATCGGCACGGTGCAGGACGGGATCAACTCGATCGCGCTGCCGGCCACGGTGGACGATGCCCCCGGCGCGGAGGACATCGGCCCGGTGCGCGGCGACATCCGCTTCGACCACGTCACCTTCCACTACGGCAAGCAGGGCGGCGTGATCGAAGGGCTGGACCTGCACGTGCGGCCCGGCGAGAAGGTCGGCCTGGTCGGCCGCTCCGGCGCCGGCAAATCGACCCTGGTCAACCTGCTGCTGCGCTTCTACGACCGCGAGGGCGGCACGATCCGGATCGACGGCACCGACATCGCCGCGGTCACCCAGGACTCGCTGCACGCGGCGATCGGCGTGGTCACCCAGGACACCTCGCTGCTGCACCGCCCGGTGCGCGAGAACATCCTCTACGGTCGCCCGGACGCGAGCGAAGCCGAACTGGTCGAAGCCGCGCGCCAGGCCAATGCCGACGGTTTCATCCAGGACCTGGTCGACGCCAAGGGCCGGCGCGGCTACGACGCGCAGGTGGGCGAGCGCGGGGTGAAGCTGTCCGGCGGCCAGCGCCAGCGCATCGCCATCGCCCGGGTGCTGCTGAAGAACGCGCCGATCCTGGTGCTGGACGAAGCGACCTCGGCGCTGGACTCGGAAGTGGAAGCCGTGATCCAGGAGAACCTGTACCGGCTGATGCGGGGCAAGACGGTGATCGCGATCGCCCACCGCCTGTCCACGATCGCGGCGATGGACCGGCTGGTGGTGATGGACCAGGGCCGCATCGTCGAGCAGGGCACGCACGAGCAGCTGCTCGCGCGCGGCGGACTGTACGCGCAGCTGTGGCAGCGGCAGTCGGGCGGTTTCCTGGAGCTGGAAGCCGAAACGGAGCCGTCGGACGCCGGATGATCCGCCCCCGCGCTGCGCCTGCTTTCGTAGGAGCCCGTCTTGCGGGCGACCCGACGCCGTCAGGGAATGCAGCGATCCCCGGCATGCGGCCCTGCGTCGGAATCCAAGGATCCGCTTTCGAACGCGGTTACCGCCGGACGGCGTCGGGTCGCCCGCAAGACGGGCTCCTACAAGGCGGTTTCGCGACGGCGCTGGGCGCGGCCCAGGGCAAGTCCCGTGCCCGCCCATGCCAGCGCTACGCCGGCGCCGATGACCATCGCCAGCGCCGGATGCTCGCCGAACAGGTCCAGCACCCGCTTGACCCAGGCGCTGAGCGCGTCGCCGCCGCGGTAGACCACCGTGTCGATGAAGTTCTTGGCCTTGTACTTCTGCTCGGCCGGCACGACGGTGTAGAGCATCTCCCGGCCCGGGCGCACGAACGCGTACTCGCCGGCGCGGCGCACCACCATCACCACCACGAACACCGCGAACACCGGCGCCAGCGCCAGCCACAGGAAGCCGAAGGCCATCACCAGCGGCACCGCCACCAGCAGCACGCCCACGCCCAGCTTCTGCGCGATGCGGCCGGTGACGAACAGCTGGGTCAGGATCGCCAGGGTCTGCACCACCGTGTCGATCAGGCCGAACACCTGGGTCTGCCGCGCGCGGTCCGGGAACAGCTCGGCCACCAGCCGGGCCTGCTCGAAATACAGGAACGTGGTCACCGTGGCCAGCAGCACCACGAACAGCGCGATGCCGAGCAGGTACGGCGAACGGAACACCGCGGTGGCGCCGGCGAAGGGATTGCCGCCGAGCGGTTGCCGCCGCTGCGCCGGCGCCTCCCCGGCCGCGAACGGATGCGCATCGCGCCAGCGGTGCAGCCATAGCGCCGCCGCCGCACTGGCGGCGATGAACAGCGACGACAGCACCAGCAGGCCGCCATGGCCCAGCGGCTGCACCAGCCAGGTCGCCAGGATCGGCCCGGTGAGTCCGCCGGCGCTGGCGCCGCCGGCGATCAACGCGAACAGGCGCCTGGCCTCGCTGCTGGCGAACACGTCGGCCAGCACGCTCCACGCCAGCGAGATCAGCAGCAGGTTGATCACCGACACCCAGATGTAGAACGCGCGCCCGGCCCAGACGCTGTCCGGCCGCAGCAGCAGGCCGGCGCCGAAGCCGAGCAGGCTGGCGACCACCGCGCCGAACACCCACGGCACGATCCGCCGCCGCGACACCTTCGAGGCGATCCAGCCGAACAGCGGCAGCACCGCCAGCGTGGCCAGGAAGGTGCCGGTGAACAGCCACTGCAGGTTGTCCACGCCGCCGGCCACGCCCATGGTCTCGCGCACCGGCCGCAGCATGAAATAGCCGGTGAACAGCAGGAAGAACATCGCCAGCCCCGCGGCGACCGCCGGCGCCTCGTGCGGACGCACGCCGAACAGGCGCGACAGCCAGGGCGTTCTCCGTTCGCCGCGGGGATCCGTCGCGCCCATGCCGCCGCGCTCAGCCCGCGAACCGGCGGACCAGTTCCTGCTGCTGCGCCTGGCTCAGCAAGGGCCCGGTACCGGCCTTGAGCTGGTCGATCTGGCGCTCGGGCTTGCCGGTGGCCGGAATCACCGCGGTCACCGCCGGATGGCTGATCGCGAACTTCAGGAACATCTGCGCCCACGAGGTCACACCGGCGTCCGCGGCCCAGCCGGGCAGCGGTGCGTCCTTGACCTGGGCGAACAGTTTGCCGTCGTCGAAGGCGCGGTTGATGATCACCGCCACGCCCTTGTCCTGGGCCAGCGGCAGCACCGTTTCGGCCGCGCCGGTCGAATTGACCGAGTAGTGGATCTGGATGAAGTCCAGCTTCTCGCTGCGCAGGATGCGCTCCAGTTCCGGCAGGCCGGCATCGGTGTAGTGGGTGACGCCGACGTACTTCGTCCTGCCCTGCCCCTTCAGCTCGCGGGCGAACGGCAGCTGCCGCTGCCAGTCGCGCAGGTTGTGGACCTGCAGCAATTCGACCTTGCCGGTGCGCAGTCGCCGCTGCGAGTCGGCCCACTGTGCTTCGGCCTCCTGGCGGCTGTCGGCGGCGATCTTGGTGGCGATGAAGGCCTTGTCGCGCCAGCCGCCTTCCTCCAGCAGCCGACCGACCACCTCGTCGGAGCGGGCGTAGTTGGGCGAGGTATCGATGAGCCGTCCGCCACCTTCGAGGAAGATCTTCACCACCTGCCGCAGCTGGGCGTATTCCGGCGAGTCGAAGGCCACGTCGTAGCTGCCCGAGGTGCCGGCGCCGATCACCGGCAACAGCTCGCCGCTGGAAGGGATGGGACGGGTCAACAGCGGGCCGGCGGCAACGGGCGCGGCGGCCAGGCGGCCGGGACCGGCCACGGCGCCCAGTCCGAGGGCCGACAGGGCGAGGGTCGAACGGGCCAGGAACCTGCGGCGCGAGTGCGAGTACATGGCGGAAACTCCCGGGGCAGCGGCACGGAGCGGCCTGATCCGATCCTACCGCCGGACGCGGCAGCCGCCTGTGTACATCCGCACGGGCTGCGCTCGTGGGGTGGCCGGCGGGGCGTGCGAGGACCCCGTGCTATTCTGCGCGCCTTCCCTTGGGGAGTAGCCTGCTCCGCGCGCAATGCCGGAGCGTCCGCGTCAACACACTCGGCCCGTTGCGGCCGTGGCGCGGACACCCGTGGTCGGAGTACCACCGGGTCTGGCGAGACCAACGGCCTGTCGGCGCGTCTGTGGTTGGACGCCGGTGGGCCGTGGCCGCCTCTCCAGCCCGGTATCGCCGATGAATCCCCTCTCCATCCTCCTGGTCGGCCTGGCCATGTCGACCGACGCCTTCGCCGCGGCGGTGGGCAAGGGCGCGGCCATGCAGCGCCCGCGCTTCCGCGAGGCGCTGCGCGCCGGCCTGATCTTCGGCGCGATCGAAGCCGTCACCCCGGTGATCGGCTGGCTGCTCGGCACCGCCGCGTCGCGTTACATCACCGCCTGGGACCACTGGATCGCCTTCTCCGTGCTCGGCCTGCTCGGCCTGCACATGATCTGGAACGGCTTCAGGCCCGATGCCGGCGACGACGACGCGGCCGATGGCCGCCGGCACGGTTTCTGGAACCTGGCCGCCACCGGCCTGGGCACCAGCATCGACGCGATGGCCGTGGGCGTGAGCCTGGCGTTCCTGGACGTGCCGATCGGCATCGTCGCCGTGGTGATCGGCCTGTGCACGCTGGTCATGGTCACCACCGGGATCATGCTCGGCCGGGTGCTGGGCGCGCTCGCCGGGAAGCGCGCCGAAATCATCGGCGGCGTGATCCTGATCGCGATCGGCGCGGTGATCCTCTACGAGCACCTGAGCGGCGCGGCCTGAGCGCTGTGTGTGTAGGAGCCCGTCTTGCGGGCGACCCGACGTCATTGGAACCACGACGCCGTCGTCCGTGCCGACGGCGTCGGGTCGCCCGCAAGACGGGCTCCTGCAAGGAGAGCGCGTCGCCCCGGGATCCCCCCGGTCAGCGCACGACCAGTACCGGCACCGGCGAATGCGCCAGCACCGCCTGGGTCTGGCTGCCCAGCAGGACGCGGCCGAGGCCGCGACGCCCGTGCGAGGCCATCACCACCAATCCGACCTTGTGGTCGGCAGCAGCCTTGACGATGGCGTCGGACGGGAAGCCGTCGGGTACGTGCACCGTCTCGCACGCCACCCCGGCGGCCGACGCCTGGCCCACCGCATCCTCCAGGATCCGCTGCGCCGACAGCGCGCAACCCTCGCGGTATTCGGCCTGCATCGCCGGGTCGGCCGACAGCGCCAGCGCATCGTCGAAGGCCGGCATCCACGGTTCGGTCACGGTGATCACCACCACCGGCACGCGCAGCGCGGCGGCCAGCGCCAGGCCGTGGCGCAGGCCCTTGGAGGCCAGTTCGGAACCGTCGGTGGAAATCAGGATACGGTCGTACATGGCGGGCTCCTGCGGGGCGGGTAGCGCATTGCACACCCTGCGCCGCCCCCAGGCAACGGCATCCGCCTTTTCTGTAGGAGCCGGTCTTGCCGGCGATCCGAGGACGTCGGCACAGGTGACTCCCTCATGGATCCGACGCCGGGTCGCCGGCAAGACCGGCTCCTACAAAGGGCGGCAAAGCTCGTGCGCACGGGGCGCATGCGACGGCACGCCGCTCTGGCGGGCCGAGCCGCAGCCCGGCGCGGTCACAGCGGCTGCAGTTTGGCGAAGGCCAGCACCAGCCATTTGCTGCCGGCGTCGTCGAAGTTGACCTGCACGCGCGCGTGCGCGCCGCTGCCCTCGTAGTCGGTGACCACGCCACGGCCGAAGCTGGCGTGCATCACGCCCTGGCCCAGCTTCAATGTCGGGGTTTCCAGCACCGGATGGGCGGCCCGCGGCGGAGCGGCCATCGGCCGCGCCACCTGCACCCGCGGCCGCACCTCGTTGAGCAGGTGGCCGGGAATCTCGCGCAGAAAGCGCGATGGCATGCCGTACATGTCCATGCCGTGGATGCGCCGGCTCTCGGCGTAGGTCAGCACCAGCTTCTGCCGCGCACGGGTGATGCCGACATAGGCCAGGCGCCGCTCCTCTTCCAGCCGCCCGCTCTCCTCCAGCGAGCGCGAGCTCGGGAACACGCCCTCCTCCACGCCGACCAGGAACACCACCGGGAATTCCAGGCCCTTGGCCGAATGCAGGGTCATCAGCTGCACCCCGTCCTCGTCGGCCTGGGCCTGGCCCTCGCCGGCCTCCAGCGCCGCGTAGGAGAGGAAGGCGACCAGCTCGCTCATGCTTTCCTGTTCTTCATCCAGTTCGGCACGCGAAAAGCGCGAGGCGACCGAGACCAGTTCGTCCAGGTTCTCCAGCCGCGATTCGGCGTCGAGCTGGCCGCGCGACTCGCTCGACCAGTGCTCGCGCAGGCCCGAGCGGGCCAGCACGTGGTCGACCCGGTCCTTCAGCGCCAGGTCGGTGGTCTCCGCGTCCAGCGCTTCGACCAGGTTGAGGAACCCGGCCACCGCGTTGCGCGCGCGCGCGGCCAGCGCGTTCTCCGCGACCAGTGCGGTGGCCGCCTGCCACAGCGACACCGAGGCTTCGCGCGCGCGCCGGCGCACCTCGTCCAGGGTGCGGTCGCCGATGCCGCGCGCCGGGGTGTTGACCGTGCGTTCGAACGCCGCGTCGTCGGCGCGGCTGGCGACCAGGCGCAGGTAGGCCAGGGTGTCCTTGACCTCGGCGCGCTCGAAGAAGCGCATGCCGCCGTACACGCGGTACGGCACCTGCTCGGCCAGCAGCACTTCTTCCAGCGCGCGCGACTGCGCGTTGCTGCGGTAGAGCACCGCCGCTTCGCGCCAGCTGCCACCGTCGCGTACCCACTGGCGGATGCGCTCGACCACGAAGCGGGCCTCGTCCATCTCGTTGTAGGCCGCGTAGACGTCCACCGGCTCGCCCTCGCCACTGTCGGTCCACAGCTGCTTGCCGATGCGGTCGGGATTGTGCGAGATCACCGCGTTGGCGGCGTTGAGGATGTTGGCGCTGGAGCGGTAGTTCTGTTCCAGGCGGATGGTCTGCGCGCCGGGGAAATCGCGCAGGAACTGCTGCACGTTCTCGACCTTGGCGCCGCGCCAGCCGTAGATGGCCTGGTCGTCGTCGCCGACCACGAACACCCGGCCCGTGTCGCCGGCCAGCACGCGCACGAAGGCGTACTGGATCGCGTTGGTGTCCTGGAACTCGTCGACCAGCAGGTCGCGGAAGCGGGTGCGGTAGTGGGCCAGCAGCGCGGGATTGTCGCGCAGCAGTTCGTGGGCGCGCAGCAGCAGTTCGGCGAAGTCGACCAGGCCGGCGCGGTCGCAGCGCTCCTGGTACAGCGCGTAGGCGCGGCGCAGCGCGTCGGTCCACGGATCGTCGCCGGGCTGGATGTGCTGCGGGCGCCGGCCCTCGTCCTTCTGCGCGTTGATCCACCAGGCGATCTGCCGCGGCGGGAAGCGGCCATCGTCCAGTTCCAGCTGCTGGGCCACGCGCTTGACCAGGCGCAGCTGGTCGTCGCTGTCGAGCACCTGGAAGGATTCGGGCAGCTTCGCTTCGTTCCAGTGCAGGCGCAGCAGGCGGTGGGCGATGCCGTGGAAGGTGCCGATCCACATGCCGCGGGCGCCATGGCGCAGCTGCGCATCGGCGCGCGCGCGCATTTCGCCGGCGGCCTTGTTGGTGAAGGTGACGGCGAGGATGCCGTGCGCCGGCACGCCCTGGACCTCGTTGAGCCAGGCGATGCGGTGGGTCAGGACCCGGGTCTTGCCGGAGCCGGCGCCGGCCAGCACCAGGTAGTGCCCGGGCGGGGCGGATACGGCTTCGCGCTGGGCGGCGTTGAGGTCGTCGAGCAGGTGGGAGACATCCATGCGGGCATTTTACGGGGTCGGGCGGTCCAGGCCGTGAGACGCGGGACTTTGTCGGTGGCTCGACCGAAAAGGTTCTTTTCGCGGCTGGGGTGAAGCGCTGCGTCTGCACGGTGGCTGGGGCGCCGGGCGCGAATGCCCTTGGGTGCGAATGTCCCCCGGCATCCGCCTGTGGCGGATGCCTCCTCCTTTATTTCGCACCCAAGGGCATTCACACCCGTCGTTCCGACGTGGCGGTGGTTCCAGAAGCGGAAAACCAGGGGATTTTGCACTTCGCCTTCCAGCGAACGCCCGCAATCCGCTAGCCCCGAAGGCCTGCAGGTCGCGGCAAGGCGGGCAATCGAGCAGAAGCCTGCCCGGCTTTCGCCGAAGCTCATCTCCCTGTAGTCGGAAAAAGACGAAAAAAGGGCCGCCAAAGGCGGCCCCTAGCGGGCGGAGCGGGGCCGGACGGCCTTTGCTCAGTGCGCGGCGTGCTCGCGCTTGGCGCTGGTATTGGTCATCAGCTTGTCGGTCCAGGCGATGCCGATGGCCGACAGGATGAACACCACATGGATGATGGTCTGCCACAGCACGCCATCCGTGGTCAGCGTGCTGCAACGGGTGGTCCCGATGTTGGAAGCGGCGGTGGCCAGCAGCTCCGGCGGGCAGAACGGCAGGCCGTTCAGGGTGCCGGCGGCGATGAAGGTCTTGAGCAGGTGGATCGAAGAGATGCCGATGATCGCCATCGCCAGCTTCACCTTCAGCACCGAGGCGTTGACGTGGCTCAGCCATTCCGGCTGGTCCGGGTGTCCCTCCAGACCCAGGCGCGAGACGAAGGTCTCGTAGCCGCCGACGATGACCATCACCAGCAGGTTGGAGATCATCACCACGTCGATCAGGCCCAGCACCAGCAGCATGATCTGCTGTTCGCCCATCGAGGGCGCCTCGTGGATCAGGTGCCACAGTTCCTTGCCGAACAGGAACACGTACACGCACTGGGCCACGATCAGGCCCAGGTACAGCGGCAGCTGCAGCCAGCGCGAGGCGAAGATCATGGCGGAAAGCGGGCTCAGGCGCGGCGCGCCGGTGGTCTGCGGAGGCGACATGGGATGCTGCGTTGCGAAAAGGACGCCGCAGATTAGCCGCCGCGATGACGGCTGCCAAGCACGGCCGGCTTACACTCGCAGGCTCGTTCCCCCGGAGCCCGCGCCATGATCGACCTGTACTACTGGCCCACCCCGAACGGCCACAAGATCACCCTGTTCCTCGAGGAAGCCGGACTGGACTACACGATCCACCCGGTCAACATCGGCAAGGGCGACCAGTTCCAGCCGGAGTTCCTGGCCTTCTCGCCCAACAACAAGATGCCGGCGATCATCGACCACGCCCCGGCCGACGGCGGCGCGCCGCTGGGCGTGTTCGAGTCCGGCGCCATCCTGCTGTACCTGGCCAACAAGACCGGCCGCTTCTTCGGCGCCGACGTGCGGCAGAAGGTGGAAGTGAACCAGTGGCTGATGTGGCAGATGGCCGGGCTGGGGCCGATGACCGGCCAGTACGGCCATTTCAGCGTCTATGCGCCCGAGCCCATCCCCTACGCCATCGACCGCTACACCCGCGAAGTGCAGCGCCTGCTCGGCGTGCTCGACCGGCGGCTGGCCGGACGCGCGTTCATCGCCGGCGACGGGTACACCATCGCCGACATGGCCGCCTACCCGTGGATCAACCCGTACACGAAGGCGCCGCTGGACCTGGAGCCGTACCCGGAACTGCGCCGCTGGCACGCGTCCATCGCCGCGCGCCCGGCCACGCAGCGCGCCTATGCGCTGACCGCGCAGGTCAATCCGGACGCGGGCAAGCCGCTGAGCGAAGAGGAACGCAGGCAGCTGTTCGGCCGCTGACGGATCATCCGGCCTGCCGCACCGCCTCGGGCACCGGTGCCGGCGCGTAGCTGCGCATGTAGTCCATGTGCATCGGCATCTGCCGCACCGTGTCGAGTACGTTGTGGCGGATGTCGCCCAGGAACCGGGCCAGGTCGGCCTGGCTCATCACGTCGGCGGTCGGGTGGTAGGCCTTGGGCTCGATGCCCTGTCCCAGCATCACCTGGACCCAGGAATTCTCGCCGAACAGTTCGCCCGGCACGTGGAACACGTTGCCGGTCTCGCGGAACAGCTCGATCCGGTGGCGCAGCGTGTCCGGGATCTTCATCTCCGCGATCTCCTGCCAGTACGGCGTGTCGCGGCGGTCGCTGATGTGGTAGTGCATCACCACGAAGTCGCGCACGTGCTGCAGTTCCTCGTTGAGCCGCGCGTTGTACTCGTCGATCGCCGGCTGGGTGATCGTGTGCGGGAAGGTCTGCAGCAGGCGCACGATGCCGCGCTGGATCAGGTGGATCGTGGTCGACTCCAGCGGCTCGATGAAGCTGCCGGCCAGGCCCAGCGCCACGCAGTTCTTCGCCCAGCACCGCTGGCGCTGGCCGGGCTTGAAGCGCACCGGCCACGGCTGCTTGATGATTTCGCCCTCGACGCTGGACAGGAAGACCTCGCGCGCCTCGTCGTCGCCCATGTGCCGGCTGGAATAGACGATGCCGTTGCCGACCCGATGCTGCAGCGGGATCCGCCACTGCCAGCCCGACTTGCCGGCGATGGCTCGGGTGTAGGGCACCGCATCGCGCACCGCCGTAGTCTGGGTGGCCAGTGCGCTGTCGTTGAACAGCCACTGCGACCAGTCGGTGTAGCCCACGCCCAGGGTCTTGCCGATCAGCAGCGCGCGGAAGCCGGTGCAATCGATGAACAGGTCGCCCTCGATCACCTCGCCGCGCTCGAGCTTGAGCGCCGAGATGCAGCCCTCGTCGTCGGTGACGACGTCGACGATCTTGCCCTCCACCCGCTTGCAGCCGAAGCGCTCGCTGAAGCCGCGCAGGTAGCGCGCATACAGCGCCGCGTCCATGTGGTAGGCGTAGTTCACGTGGTAGCGCGGCAGGTGCGAGAACTTCTCCTGCAGCGCCGCCTGCAGCTCGATGCAGTAGTCGCTGTACTCGCTGGCCAGCCCTTCCTTGCGCCCGCGCAGCCAGAAATTCTGGAACCCGGCCGACCAGTGGTCCTTGCCGCTGATGCCGAAGGAATGGATGTAGCGGTGGCCCACGTCCTTCCAGTTCTCGAAGGAGATGCCCAGCTTCACCGTGCCCTGCACCGCGGCCATGTATTCCTGCTCCTTGATGTCGAGCAGGCGGTGGAAGGTCACCAGGGTCGGGATCGTGGCCTCGCCGACGCCGACGGTGCCGATCTCCTCGGACTCCACCAGGACGATGTCGAGCACCTTGCCCAGGGTCTTGGACAGCGCCGCGGCGGCCATCCAGCCGGCGGTGCCGCCGCCGGCGATGACCACGCGCTTGACGGGACGGGGGGAGACGATCGGGTTCGGTTCCTGCATGGAATGCCTCAACGGTTCAGGCGCCGCAGCAGCAGCGCGCGCATGTGCCGGGCGCGCTCCTCGCTCATCGGCGAGAGCGCGCGTCGGGCGGATTCGGGAATGTGGCCGGCGACTTCGGCCTCGTCGTAGTCGAAGACGTAATGCCGGAATACGTCCTGCCAGATCGCGCGTTCGGCCGGCGGCAGGTCGCGCACGCTCATCATCGCCAGCATCAGCGCGCTCATCGGCGTATCCATCCATGGTGGCGACTGCCGCCACCAGTAGTTGACCAGCACGTTGAACGGCTCGAGTCCTTCCATGTGATGCCACCACATGGAAGGGATGAACACCGCATCGCCAGGCTCCAGTTCGGCCGCCTGCGCATGGCGCAATGCTTCGGCGAAGCGCGGGAAACGCGCGTGGTCGGGCGCATGGAAATCCACCAGGCTGATCGCCTGGCCGGCGGGCGTGTGGTCCAGCGGGCCGATGTACAGGTTGCGCAGCTGGTCGGGCGGGAACAGGGTGACGCGGCGGCGGCCCGCGACCACGCAGGCCAGGTTGTCCGGCAGATCCTGGTGGGCGGCGATGCGGCTGCGGTTGCCGATCCAGATGCTGGCCAGCGGCGCGCGATCGCCGAGATCGATCGGGTTCTCGTCGCGGAACCCGGGCAGGAAGGTGTCGATGGTGGTCGAGGCGACATAGATGGACGGCGGCGCCGCGTCATCCAGGTACTTGCGCAGCGTGTCCAGCGCGACGGCCAGCGGCACCTGCTCGCGACGGAAATTGAAGCCGCTGAGGTCCTCGTTGTAGAACGGGCGGCCGACGGCCTCCGGCGGCGCCACGCTCGCCGTCACCGGCATGCCGCCGTGGTCGAAACGCTTGAGGTAGTCGATCGCCGCAGGCGCGGACGCGCGGCCGGCCTGGACCATCGGCCACTGCGCGACCACGCCGCGCAGTACCAGGGGCCGCGTCGAGCGCAGGATCGCGTCGGGCAGCGGGCCCGGGAAGGGACCGGAAATCTCCGGGATGGATTCAGCGACCGGCAGCACGGCGGCGGTTCATCCGCTCGATCAGGTCGCGGAACCGCGACATGGACGCCAGCACCATGTAGATCGGCAACAGGTGGCCGTCGCGCGCCAGGCGTTCCAGTGCGGCACCCTCGAGCGCCTGCAGGCGCGCCTCGTCGATGGTATGGAACCCGGCCAGGCGGTTGTGCGAGCCGTCGTCCAGCTGGATGTCCAGGACGAACGATTCCAGCAGATCGTGGCGTGCCAGCGCCTCGACGAACGCCGGCGTGGCGATGATTCCGTCGTGCAGGGCCAGCAGTATCGACTTGATCCGCTCGAGGAACTCGGTGTTGCCGCCGAAATCGAGGAACAAGGCCTCGCCGGCGCCGCTTCGCACGCGGGGATGGTCCAGGTCGATGTGGATCAGGCGCTCATCGCCGGAGATGCCGATCAGGAACGGTTGCCGCTGCACCGACAACGGTATGTAGGTCGCGTCCCAGCGCCCACCCTCGCCCCCGGCCTCGAGGAAAAGGTTGGCGCCCTCCTGCAGCCCGAACAGGGCCAACGGATGGAAGCCGCCGCCGGTGTCGCGGTGGAACACGATCGGATAGTGCGCCTGCACGCTGCGGAACTCGTCCGGGAACGTGGGGGCGTACATGATGTCGTCGCCCAGCGCGGCGCCGCGGCCGGCATCCACCCGCAGGTCGCGGTGGTCGACGTTGTTCAGCAATACATGGTTGCTCATCGGCTCTGTGGTTCCACGGACGGACGCCGCGATCCTGCGGCATCGTGCCCGATCCGTTGGCGCGAATAAAGTTCGGCCGGAGAAAGAAGGAGCCGCTGGAGTTCCAGCGGCTCCTTCCGGCCACGCGACCTGGGAGGCGTCGCGCGGCCGTGTTGCCCCGCATCAGAACCGGTAGCGCACCCCGAACATGTAGCGTGGCCCGGTCTGGGTGGCGAACCGCACCATATTGTCGTGGCGGGCGTGGATCCGCTGGACCTCGTCGGTGAGGTTGATGCCTTCCAGGCTCAGCGTCAGGTTCTCGTGGATCTCGTAGCTGACGATCGCATCCAGCTGCCCGTAAGCCTCGGTCCAGTTCGGATTGGGCGGTGTGCCGCCGCCGCCGATGCCGTTGAGGAACTCGTCGCGCCAGTTGTAGGCCGCACGCACCTGCCACTTGTTCTTGTCGTAGAACGCCACCAGGTTGGCCGAGTCGCTCAGGCCCACCATCGGGTACTGGGTACCCAGGTCGGCGTTGTCGAAGGTCAGGCCCGAATCCACCTTGGTGTAGTTCGCCGCCAGGCCGAAGCCGGAGTCGCCGAACACGTGCTGGACGTTGACCTCGAAGCCATCGAGGTGGTCGGAACGCTGGTTGGCCGGGGTGGTGATGTCGAACCCGGCGATCGGATCACCCGGCTGGCCGACGATGCTGCCGGTACTCTGTCCGGCCGAATTCTGGCCGGTATAGGTGACGCCCGGCGAACCGGCGAAGTTGTCGAAGATGTAGTCGCGGATGCAGGGCAGGTCGCTCGCCGGGCAGGCGCCGCTGTCGATGGCCGAGTTCCAGTACGCGCCTCCTACCGGCGTATGCAGGTCGAACGGCGTTTCGCGAACGATCGTGTCGCTGATGAAGTTCTTGATGTTCTTGCGGAAGTAGCCGATAGACGCGTAGCTGGATTCACCGTAGTACCACTCCAGCGCCAGGTCGAAGTTCCGCGACAGCAACGGCTCCAGCGCCGGATTGCCGCTGCTGCCGTCGCCGCCGTCCACGCGCACGATGTTGGCCAGGCGCTGGCCGCCCTGGATCTGCTGCCAGCCCGGCCGGCCGATGGTCTCGCTGTAGCTGCCGCGCAGGACGAGGTCGTCGTTCAGGTGCAGCGCCATGTCCAGGTTGGGCAGGAAGTAATCGTAATCGCCCTGCAGCTGGGTGAAACCCTGGCCCGGTTCGTAGGTCACGTACAGCTCGTTGGCCGCATCCCACGAGATTCCGTTGGCGATGCGCACCAGCGCCGACGAATCGACGTCGGTCTTCTCGTAGCGGACGCCCACCGCCACGTCCAGCGGCATCGACCAGTCGAAGCTGGTCGTGTACTGCAGGTATGCGCTCTTGGACTTCTCGGTGGTGCGCAGGTCGTCGGTGAACTGGGTCGGCATCTGGTAGCAGGACGCGTCGCAATCCCCCGCCCTGATGGCGGTCTGGATCGCCGCCTGGCGCAGCTTCTCGAAGTCGAACACCAGGAAGTCGTCCGTCCACATCGGATTGTTGCTGTTGCCGAAGCTCTGGAAGTAGTTCGACATGTTGTCCGGCGTAAAGATGGCATCGTCGTAGTCGGCCGGGCTGCCCACGCCACCCCAGGTGTCGCGCTGCATCACCGCCGCGGCGGTGCGGTTGTTGACCTCGGTGGCGGCGACGCCGAAATCAAGGCCGGAGTAGTCGCCGAACTTGAAGCGGCCGTCGGCCTGGAACTGCTCGACTTCGGACTTGTTGTAGCTGTTCTGGAACACCGAACCGGTGACCAGCGCCAGCGACGCCGGGACCGATGCCATGCCGTCGGGCAGCTGCACGTTGACGATCGGGATCTCGCCGCTGTAGTCGACCGTGGTGTTGCCGCGGACGTAGGCCGCCATGCCGAGCACGCCGGCCGAGCCCAGCGGACTGTCGGGGCGGGATTCGGCCTTGGAGTTGTGGTAGTCGAATTCCAGGCTCAGCGCGTCGTTGACTTCCCACGCGACGTTGAAGCCCAGCGAGTCGCCGCTGTTCTTGGTCGCCAGTTGCATGCCGCCCATCGACAGGTCGGCGTTGATGTATTCCTCTTCGTAGATGATCGGCGCGGCGACCGGACCATCGGTCCAGGAACTGTCGCCCGGGCTCTGGCTGAACCACACCGACAGTTCGCTGCGCTGCTGCTGGACCTTGTTCTCCATGTAGGCATAGTCCATCGTCGCGGTGACGTTGTCGGACGGTGCCCACTGCAGGGTCAGCTGGCCATTGGTGCGCTGGCGCTGCACACCGTTGACGCTGTAGCCGGTGTTCTGCGGACGCGCGTAGACGTCGTCCGGGCCCGGGCGGTTGGTGATGCGGTCCGCGTTGGGCTCGCCCGGCAACGGCAGCCGGTTCCAGCTGTTGGTGTCGTCGCCGGCAAAGGTGATCCAGCCGTCGGCCACGCTGGCCTGGCTGAAGCCCGATTCCCGCTCCTGGTAGGAGCCGCTGACCATGATGCCGAACTTGCCGTCGGCATAGGTGTTGCTGAAGATGCCCGAGACTTCCGGGGTGACGATCGCGCCCGGGTAGCTCTGCGGCAGGTTGCGGGCCGAAGTGTCGTGGACGGCCTTGAAGCCGACGCTGGCCAGCGGCTCGCCGATCTCCAGCGGACGGGCGGTCTTGACGTTGATCGTGGCGCCGATGCCGCCTGTGGGCAGTTCGGCGCGACCTGTCTTGTGCACTTCGATCGCCGAGATCGCCTCGGCGGCGATGTTGGCGAAGTCGAAGGAACGCGAGTTGGAGGTGCCGCCGCCGCCCGGTCCGAGGTTGGAGGCCGGCATCTGGCGGCCGTTGAGCAGGACCAGGTTGAAGTCCGGGCCGACGCCGCGGACGGTGACCTTGGAGCCTTCGCCGCTGGACGTGCGGTCGATCGACACGCCGCTGATGCGTTGCAGCGCCTCGGCCAGGTTGGTGTCCGGGAACTTGCCGATGTCCTCGGCGACGATGCCGTCGACGATGCCCTGCGCATCGCGCTTGAGGTTCATCGACGAGGTCAGGCTCGCCCGGATGCCGGTCACGACGATGGTGTCGAGCTCGGTCGGATCGGCGTCGGCGTTGGCATTGGCGGTTTGCGTGGTCTGCGCTGCCTGCTCCTGCGCGAACACCTGGCCCGCCGGCGCCAGCGCCAGCAGCATGGCGGTCGTGAGCAGCCGCTTCTTTGGCATGGCTTGCATGTGTTTCATGGATCTTCCCTCCCGGATCGCACGAATAGATTTGAGTTGTGTGGCCGGTCTCTGTCCCCGGACAGGCGCCGACGGGGCGGATTAGAGGCGGCGGCTGACAGCGTTGTCAAATTGGCGGGGAATCCATGCTCCAAATTGCTAAAAAATCGCAAAAACCGCCTTGTTTTGATGTTGCATGGCAGCAGATTACAGCGCTGTCATGCGCAAAATCCGATGGCAAGAAGGGCTATATCGTTGATTTTTCAATATAAATTTTTGTTTCATTAGTGAACCAATGTTACCGCTAACACAACATGTTTCCGGTGGAACGAAAATTCGACGCGCCGGCATGTCCGGCACGTTTCCACGGGCCACAGGAGCTGGGTTATCCGATATTGGAAGAAGAACAATCGATTAATTGACTGTTTAATGGCAAATAGGCGGAATTTCCGTCCAAGGCGTCAATGCTGTCCAGGCAACGCTGTCATGTCGCAGGACAGCATCGGACAGATTCAAGACAGCGCAGGACATCCTTGCACCGGCCGGTCGGCGCCGTCGTGATGGGTCCCTACAATGCGGCGATGCCTGCCGCCCGGAACACCGAATGCGCTTCGCCCTGCCCGTCCTGCTGATGTCGATGCTTGCCACCGCCCCCGTCCACGCCAACCGCCTCACCCTCGAAGCGATCACCGGAACCGCCCCGCTCTCGGGCCCGACCCTGATGAAGCCGCAGGTCTCGCCCGACGGCACGCGGGTGACCTTCCTGCGCGGCAAGGACGACGACCGCAACCGGCTGGACCTGTGGGAGTACGACGTGGCCAGCGGCCAGACCCGCCTGCTGGTCGATTCCGGCGTGGTCCTGCCCGGCACCGAGACACTGAGCGACGAGGAGAAGGCGCGGCGCGAACGCCAGCGCATCGCCGCCTACTCGGGCATCGTCGACTACCAGTGGGCGCCGGACGGCCGCGCGTTGCTGTTTCCGCTCGGCGGCGAGCTCTATTTCTACGACTTGGGCAAGACCGGCGCCGATGCGGTGCGCCGGCTCACCGATGGCGGCGGTTTCGCCACCGATCCGAAGATTTCGCCCAAGGGCCGCTTCGTCAGTTTCGTGCGCGGGCGCAACCTGTGGGCGATCGAGCTGGCCACCGGCAAGGAAGTCCAGCTCACCGCCGACGGCAGCGACCTCATCGGCAACGGCGTCGCCGAGTTCGTCGCCGACGAGGAGATGGACCGCCACACCGGTTACTGGTGGGCGCCGGACGACAGCGCGATCGCCTTCGCCCGCATCGACGAATCGGCGGTGCCGGTGCAGAAGCGCTACGAGGTCTATGCCGACCGCACCGACGTGGTCGAGCAGCGCTACCCCGCCGCCGGCGACCGCAACGTGGCGGTGAAGCTGGGCGTCGTCGCGCCGCGTGCCGGGGCCGCACCGCAGTGGATCGATCTCGGTCCGGAGCAAGACATCTACCTGGCGCGGGTCGCCTGGCGCGATCCGCAGCGGCTGACCTTTCAGCGCCAGTCGCGCGACCAGAAGACGCTGGAACTGGTCGAGGCCACGCTGGCCACCGGCGCGCAGCGCACGCTCGCCACCGAGCGATCCCGCACCTGGGTTCCGCTGCACGACGGCCTGCGCTTCCTGCCCGACGGCCGTTTCCTGTGGTCGTCCGAGCGCAGCGGATTCCAGCACCTGTACCTGGCCTCGGAGGACGGCGCGACCCTGGCGCCGCTGACTTCGGGCGAATGGATCTTGGACGAGGTGCTGGCGGTGGATCCGAAGGCCGGCTACGTCTGGTTCGCCGGCACCCGGGATTCACCGCTGGAGAAGCATGTCTACCGCGTGCCGCTGGCCGGCGGCAAGGTGGAACGGCTGTCCGCACCGGCCGGCATTCACGCGGCCAGCTTCGCCGGCAACGCCAGCGTCTACGTCGACAGCTGGTCGGCGCCGGACACGCCGCCGCAGATCGAGCTGTTCGGCAACGACGGTACGAAGCTGGCCACGCTGCTGCGCAACGACCTGGCCGACCCGGACCATCCCTATGCGAAGTACCTGGATGCCCAGCGCCCGGCGGAGTTCGGCACGATCACCGCGGCCGACGGCACCACGCCGCTGCACTACAGCCTGATCCGGCCCGAAGGTTTCGACCCGGCGAAGCAGTATCCGGTGGTGGTGTTCGTCTACGGCGGTCCGGCCATGCAGACGGTGACCCGTGCCTGGCCGACGCGCACCGATGCGCTGTTCAACCAGTACCTGGCGCAGCAGGGCTACGCGGTGTTCTCGCTGGACAACCGCGGCACGCCGCGTCGCGGCCGCGATTTCGGCGGCGCGCTGTACGGCAGGCAGGGCACCGTGGAGGTAGACGACCAGCTGCGCGGGGTCGAATGGCTCAAGTCGCAACCGTGGGTCGATCCCGCGCGGATCGGCGTGCACGGCTGGTCCAACGGCGGTTACATGACCCTGATGCTGCTGGCGCGCACCGACGCCTACGCCTGCGGCGTGGCCGGCGCGCCGGTCAGCGACTGGGCGCTCTACGACACCCACTACACCGAACGCTACATGGGCCTGCCGGCCGGCAATCCGGACGGCTACCGCGCCGCGCGCGTGCTCGAGCACATCGACGGCCTGGTCGGCGAGGACGCGCCGAAGCTGCTGCTGCTCCACGGCATGGCCGACGACAACGTGCTGTTCACCAACTCCACGGCGGTGATGAGCGCGTTGCAACAGCGCGGCCAGCCGTTCGAGCTGATGGCCTATCCGGGCGCCAAGCACGGGCTGTCGGGCAAGGATGCGCTGCACCGCTACCGGCTGGCGGCCGATTTCTTCGGGCGCTGCCTGCGGCCAGGGAGCTGACGCGCCGGGACGGCGCCCGATGCGTGACCGGCACCCACGCGCTTTTGTAGGAGCCCGTCTTGCGGGCGACGCGAGGACGTCGGCGCAGGCGACGCCCTCGTTATTCCGACATCCTCGCGTCGCCCGCAAGACGGGCTCCTACAAAGGCGGGGTTGGCGGGGTGGCGGGCGGCTCCGGCATCGGCGGCACCGCGCCCGGCGGCACCCAGATCGCCATGCCGTAGGCCTTCTTCTGCTGGGTCGGGATGCCGATGCCGACGCCCCCGTAGGAACTGCTGCCCCAGCTGCCGCCGCCCACCGAAACGCCACCGCCCGACGAGCCGGATGCGCCCACGCCCATCAGCACCACGCCATTGGCGCCCAGCGCCGCCGCCTCGGCCTTGAGCCGGGTCACGGCGGCGTCGGTCTGGCCTTGGGTGCCGAAGCCGATGGCGCTGCTGGACTCGATCTGCGCGATTTCCTGCGAGCCCGGCGGCACCACCGCATAGATCCGGACCTGGGACGGATCGATGGCCGGCCGCGCCTGGCCGACCATGACCTTGGACGATCCAGCGCAACCGGACAGGAGCAGTACGACGGTCAGGGCAGCAATGTGCGCACGCATGGCGGCGGCTCCGGGAGGTGAAGGTGGTGTGTCGGACTGGATCATCTCCCGCCGGGTGTGAATCGGCTGCAAATCCGCCGCCGGCACCCCGGGCGCGACATGAATCGCTCAGGCGCGCCGGAGGCGGGGCGTATCATGGGCGCCTGTTCGAGCGGAGTCCACGATGAGCTTTCCCCACGTCCGCCTGCGGCGCATGCGCCGCGACGAGTTCTCCCGCCGGCTGATGCGCGAGCACGTGCTCACCGCCAACGACCTGATCTATCCGGTCTTCGTGCACGAGGCGACCGGCCGCGCGCCGGTGCCGTCGATGCCGGGCGTGGAACGGCTGTCGATCGACGAGCTGCTGCGCGTGGGCGAGCAGGCGCTGGAACTGGGCGTGCCGGTGCTGGACCTGTTCGGCGTGCCGGATCCGGCGGCCAAGACCGCCGATGGCCGCATCGCCTGGGACGAGGACGGGATCGTCCCGCGCGCGATCCGCGCGCTGAAGTCGCGCTTCCCGGAACTGGGCGTGATGAGCGACCAGGCACTGGACCCGTACACCACCCATGGCCAGGACGGGCTGATCGACGAGTCCGGCTACATCCTCAACGACGCCACCATCGAAGCACTGGTCAAGCAGTCGCTGGCCCATGCCGCGGCCGGCGTCGACATCCTCTCGCCGTCGGACATGATGGACGGGCGCATCGGCGCCATCCGCGAGGCACTGGAATCGGCCGGCTTCATCAACACCCGGATCATGTCGTATGCGGCCAAGTACGCCTCGGCGTTCTACGGCCCGTTCCGCAGCGCGGTCGGCAGCGCCGGCAACCTCGGCAAGGGCAACAAGTTCACCTACCAGATGGACCCGGCCAACGCCGACGAGGCGCTGCGCGAGGTCGAGCTGGACATCGCCGAAGGCGCGGACATGGTCATGGTCAAGCCGGGCCTGCCGTACCTGGACGTGATCCGGCGGGTGAAGGACGCCTTCGGCGTGCCGACCTTCGCCTACCAGGTCAGCGGCGAGTACGCGATGCTCAAGGCCGCCTCGGCCAACGGCTGGCTCGACGAGAAGGCCTGCGCACTGGAAGCGCTGCTGGCTTTCAGGCGCGCCGGCGCCGACGGCGTGCTGACCTACTACGCGCTGGACGCGGCGCGCTGGCTGCGCGAAGGCTGAGCGCTCACCCGCCCTGCGCGGCCAGGCAACCGTCCTGGCCGCGCACGGTCGGCAGCACGATGCGGTAGATGTCGCTCTTGCCGGCCCTGGGCGAACGCGCCGAGCCGGTGACCGTGCCTTCGCCGGGACGTGACGGATCGGCTGCGACCGCGCGGGTGTAGCCGCCTTCGGTATTGAACGACAACGCCCACGGCACCGCGCTGGCGTACTGCCAGCCATCGCAGGCGGCCACGTATACGCGCGCGGTTCCGGCCTGCGAATCGCCACGCGCGAACGCCAGGGCGCGCCCGCCATCGAGCCAGGCGGCGTCGAACTCGTCGTGGCCGCTGTTCACGCCGGGCACGGGCCCATGCAGGACGAACGCCCCGCCCGAGCGGTGCGCGAGCTTGAGGTCGTAACCGCCCTGACCGTCGCCGCCGTTGCTGGCGAACAGCAGCCATTGGCCGTCGGCGCTCGGCAGGGGCGAGCCTTCGTCGGCATCGGTGTTGACCGCCGCGCCCAGCCACTCGGGCTGGCCATAACCGTCCCCGCTCACCGCCACGCGGTACAGGTCGCGGCCCCCGGCGCCACTGGCGCGGTCGGAGACGAAGTACAGCCAGCGGCCGTCGGCACTGAACGTCGGCTCGGCTTCCAGCGCCGGGGTGTCGATCGGCAGCGGTTGCGGATCGAGCCAGCGCCCGTCCACGTTGCGCGCCTGCCACAGGTCGCCGCCGCCGGGACCGCCGGCGCGGTCGCTGCCCCACACGATGCGGCGACCGTCCGGCGACACGCTGCCGCGTACCTCCGCATCGCGGGTGGACACGGTCCAGATGCCCTCAATGCCGTACTCGGCCAGCTGCGCCAGCGCCGTGGCCGGGAGTAGACTGCAGGCGAAGGCGACGCCCATCCCGCGCTTCATGGTGCTCGCTCCCGGCCGGATACCCAACGCGGATTCATACCACGCCATGTCCATCGCCCGATACGCCGTCTTCGGTCATCCCATCGCGCATTCGCTTTCGCCCCGCATCCACGCCGCCTTCGCCCGCCAGTCCGGCATCGCGCTGGAATACACCGCCATCGACGCACCGCCGCAGGAATTCGCCGCCGCGCTGGAACGGTTCGCCGCGGGCGGCGGCCGCGGCGCCAACGTCACCCTGCCGCTGAAGGAGGCCGCCTTCGCGCTGTGCGCGCAGGTCAGCGAACGCGCGCGCCGCGCCGGCGCGGTCAACACGCTCACCCGCAACGACGGCCAGTGGCGCGGCGACAACACCGACGGCGCCGGCCTGGTCCGCGATCTCACCGGCCGCCACGGCCTGGACCTGCGCGCGCGCCGCGCGCTGCTGCTGGGCGCCGGCGGCGCCGCGCGCGGGGTCGCCCCGGCGCTGCTGGACGCCGGCATCGGCGAACTGGTCATCGTCAACCGCACTCCCGAGCGCGCCGACGCCCTGGCCGACGCGCTCGGCGAGCCGGCGCGCGCGCATTCGCGCTACTGGAAGGACCTGCGCGAGCTCGGCAACTTCGAACTGATCGTCAACGCCACCTCCGCCGGCCGCGCCGGCGGCGAGTCCGGCTTCAGCGCGCCGATGCCGCTGGTCAACGGCCGCACCCTGGCGGTGGACATCAACTACGGCGAAGCGGCGATCGACTTCCTCGCCTGGGCCCGCGCCGCCGGTTGCCACGACGTGGTCGACGGCCTGGGCATGCTGGTGGAGCAGGCCGCCGAAGCCTTCGAGCAGTGGCACGGGGTGCGCCCGCAGACCGACACGGTCTACGCCGCGCTGCGCGACCGCGACAGCGTGCTGGTGACGGCGGACTGAGCCGGCCGGCATCGGCGGCAGCTGAATCCCCGCGCAGCGGATCACGGTTGTTCGACGCCGTTCACGGTGCCGACGGACGGGAGCGTGTATCCAGCATTCCGTTGCGGAACTTCCGCCGCGACGGAACCCGCCGCCACCCGACAGGAAAACCGCCATGAATCGCGCCATCGCCATCCCCTCCCTGGTCCTGGCCAGCCTGATGGTCCTGCCCGCGCTCGCCGCTCCGCCGGAAGGCAAGGGCAAGGACGGCCACAGGCACGGCCACGACGCACCGGCCGCCGTCCAGGTCGACGCCGACATCGGCGGGCTGGTCTCGGTTTCCATCCGCGCCGGCGACGCGCGCCGGATCGCCGAACATCATGGCTATGTCGGCTATGCCGACCTGCCGCCGGGCATCCGCAAGAACCTGGCCCGCGGCAAGCCGTTGCCGCCAGGAATCGCCAAGAAGATGGTCCCGGCACCGATGCTGCGCGAGCTGCCGGTGTACAGCGGCTACGAATGGCGCGTCTATGGCAGCGACCTGGTGCTGGTGGCGCTGGCCAGCGGCGTGATCGCCGACGTGCTGTCCGACGTCTTCGACTGATCCGTTGCCGCACGGCACGCAGCCGGCCCGGCAGCCGGCACGCATCGGCTAGCATCGCAGGCATGAGACTCCTTCCTGCCCTGCTGTTCGCCGCCGCCATCACCGCGGCCCACCCCGTCCAAGCGTCCGGCGACGAACGGCCGCGCGCGCGCGACGCCGGCATCGTGATCGGCACGCTGGCGCCTGGCGCGCGCAACGCGATCACCGACGTGAACGGCGTCGGCGTCGGCCACGCCACCCTGGTGCGCGGGCGCGAACTGCACACCGGCGTGACCGCGATCGTTCCGCACCGCGGCAACCTGTTCAAGGAGCGGGTGCCGGCCGCGATCGTGGTCGGCAACGGCTTCGGCAAGCTGCTCGGCGTCACCCAGGTGCAGGAGCTGGGCGAGCTGGAGACGCCGGTCCTGCTGACCGGAACCTTGAGCGTGTGGAACGCGGCCGATGCGCTGGCCGGCCGGCTGCTGGCGCAGCCAGGCATGGAGCAGGTGCGTTCGATCAATCCGGTGGTCGGCGAGACCAACGACGGATACCTCAGCGACATCCGCGCCCGGCCCATCGGCCCGGCCCAGGTCGAACAGGCGCTCACCCGGCTGTCGTACGGCGACGTGGAGGAAGGCGCGGTCGGTGCCGGCGCCGGCACCGTGGCGTTCGGCTGGAAAGGCGGCATCGGCACCAGTTCGCGCGTGCTGGCCGCGGCCGACGGCGGCTGGACCGTGGGCGTGCTGGTGCAGAGCAATTTCGGCGGCCACCTCACCGTGGCCGGCGTGCCGGTGTGGAAATCGCTGCCCGATCCGGAGGCGCTGGCGCGGCTGTCCTCGCGCGAACCGCCGCCGTGGCGGGGCGACGGCAGCATCATGATCGTGGTCGCCACCGACGCGCCGCTGGATCCGGCCGCGCTGCGGCGCATGGCCAATCGCGCGCTCACCGGCCTGGCGCGCACCGGCTCGGACATGTCCAACGGTTCGGGCGACTACGTGATCGCCTTCTCCACCGCCGAAGGCAACCGGCGCCGGCCCGGCGTCGCCGTGCAGCCGGCCGCCAGCGTCACCAACGACGCGATGACCCCGCTGTTCCAGGCCACCGCCGAGGCGACCGAGGAGGCGATCCTCAACTCGCTGCTGCGCGCGCGCACGGTCGAAGGCCACCGCGGCACCGCGCCGGCATTGCCGCTCGAACCACTGCTGCGCGCGCTGGATGCGGCCGGGGCGCGGACGGCACCCTAGCGCGGCGGCGTTCCGGTGCGGTGCGCGGGACAAGCGGTCCCGGCCCGCGGCAGGCAAGCCGTCGTCGGGAAGTACCTGGAACCGGAGCGCGCTCAGTTCGTCCGGATCGCGCGGCGGGCGCCTGCGAGATACCACGCACGCGTGGCATTGACGATCGCGACCACCGACAGCATCACCGGCACTTCGATCAGCACGCCGACGACGGTGGCCAGCGCCGCGCCGGAGCGGATGCCGAACAGCCCGACCGCCGCGGCCACGGCCAGCTCGAAGAAATTGCTGGCGCCGATCAACGCCGACGGGCCGGCGACCTCATGGGCCACGCCCAGCCGGCGATTGAGCAGGTATGCCAGTCCGGAGTTGAAGTAGACCTGGATCAGGATCGGCACCGCCAGGATGGCGATGACCAGCGGCTGTCCGACGATCTGGCGTCCCTGGAAACCGAACAGCAGGACGAGCATGGCCAGCAGCGCGCCCAGCGACCACGGCGACAGCATGGCCAGCACCCGCTCCAGCCGTGCCAGGCCACCGTCTGCCAGGATCCAGCGACGCAGCAGCATCGCCACGACCAGCGGCACGACGATGTACAACGCGACCGACAAAGCCAGCGTGTCCCACGGCACCACGATCGAGGACAGGCCGAGCAGCAGCGCCACCAGCGGCGCGAAGGCCACTACCATGATCGCGTCGTTGAGCGCCACCTGGCTCAGGGTGAAATTGGCATCGCCACGGCACAGGTGGCTCCACACGAACACCATCGCCGTGCACGGCGCGGCCGCCAGCAGGATCAGCCCGGCGATGTAGGAGTCGATCTGGTCGGCGGGCAGCCAGTCGACGAACACGTGGCGCAGGAAGAACCACCCGAGCAGCGCCATCGAGAACGGCTTGACCGCCCAGTTCACCAGCAGCGTCACGCCGATGCCGCGCCAGTGCCGGCCGACCTGGCGCATCGCGCCGAAATCGACCCGCAGCAGCATCGGCACGATCATCAGCCAGATCAGCAGCGCCACCGGCAGGTTGACCTTCGCGGCCTCCATCGCGCCCAGGCGCGCGAATACGCCCGGGAACAGATGGCCCAGCACCGTACCGGCAACAATGCACAGGGCCACCCACAGGGTCAGGTAGCGCTCGAACAGGCCCATGCGCGGCGCGGCCTCAACCATGGGCCGGCGCGTCGTCGTCGGGCTCGACGAATCCGATTGCGTCCAGCGCTTCCTTGAGCGCGGCACGGTCGCTCCAGACCTCTGCCGGCAGCGCCAGCAGTGCAAGCAGGCGCGCCTCGACGGTACGGTGCGCCTGGCGGAACGCCTCGCGCCGTTCTTCATCGCTGCCCTCGACGGCCGCCGGATCGGGCAGGCCCCAGTGCGTGCGCAGGAAGTCGCCGAACACCACCGGGCAGGTTTCGGCGGCGGCCGAATCGCACACGGTGACCACCAGGTCGAGCGGTGCGGCGTCCGCGGCGGCGAATTCGTCCCAGGATTTGCTGCGCAGGCCGGCGGTGGGAATGCCTTCCGCCGCCAGCTGCCCGAGCGCGAACGGATCGACCCGGCCCGTGGGCCGGCTGCCGGCGCTGGACACCTCGAAGCGGTGGCCGGCCCAGGCGCGCAGCGTGGCTTCCGCGAGGATGCTGCGTGCGGAATTGCCGGTGCACAGGAACAGGACGCGGATGCGATGCGGATCCATGGCGGCCTCAGCAGCAACCGGACGCCGGCGCGCAGCACGCACCGCCGCTGGCGGCGGCACCGGTGCGGGCGGGATCCCTCGGCGCCGGCGCACAGGAAGCCCCGTCCATCGCGCAGGCGGCCCCGGCAGCGTGATAGGTCGTCGCATCGCCGAGGGTGCGGAACGTCTCCCAGCGGGTGCCCTGCGGATCCTCGGTCCAGTACTTGTCCGAGTGCGCGTAGCAGCAGGTCGCCGCTTCCTCGGGAACGACGGTGCCGCCGGCGGCATCCAGGCGCCTGCCCAGTTCCTGCAGGCCCGCGTCGTCGTCCGCCTGCAGGCCCAGGTGGTCTATGCCCGGCGCGCGGCCGGTACTGGAAATGGCGAAGTTGACCCGCGGATCCTCGAGCATCCACTTGGCGTAGTCGGGCTTGGCCACGGCGGGCCCGCCGCCGAACAGATGCGTGTAGAAGCGGATGCTGGCGTCGAGGTCGGCGACGTCGAGGTGCACGTGGAAGCGGTTCATGCGGATGCCTTCTCCGTGGAGGTGCAGGACTGCGTGGGGCCGCAGGCGGTCGCGCCGCCGCAGCAGTTCTCGGTCAGGTAATCGACCAGTCCGTTCATCTGCCGGTAGTTGGCGCGGACGCGGATGACGCGGCCCTCGCGCTGGTCGTGGACCAGGGCCGCGGCGCGCAGGATGTTCAGGTGCGCGGTCAGGGTCGCGGCGGGGATGTCGAGCCGTTCGCGCAGCTCGCCCACCGGCAGTCCGTCATGGCCGGCCTGGACGAGGATGCGAAAGGCGGCCAGCCGCGATTCGTGGCTGAGTGCGGAGAGGGACCTGAGTGCGGCAATCGTTTCCATATTTCCAGAATACTGGAAGTATCAGACCTGTCAATACGGACCTTTCGTCGACCCCGCCCTGGCCGAAAAGCCGGTCCGGAGCGCGAGGCGTCGCGCGCCTGGGCCCGGGCAGACCGCCCATGGCATGGGCGCGGACCATCCGGTGGCCTGGTACCACGCCTACGACGGCGGCCGCGTGTTCGTCACCGCGCTCGGGCACACGCCGGCGCTGTACGAGGACCGGCTGTACCTGGAACACCTGTACGGCGGCCTGTGGTGGGCCGCCACCGGCAAGGGACTCGATGCCCCGCCGCGCGCGCCGCGCGGACGCTAGCGCGCTGTCGCCAGCGTCAGGCCACCGGGCGCTTGTAGAGCGCGGCATTGATGCAGGAAAACACGCTGACCAGGAACCAGCCGAACGGCAGCAGCGAGAAGGTGATCAGCCAGGTCACCGCGAACGCGATGCACGCGCCGAGGAACCAAAGGATCGCCGATCCCAGCCGGCCCTGGATGAGCTGCCCCAGTCCGGGCACGAAGAAACTGCACAGCGCGGCAATCACGTTGCCGGTCGAACCCTGGGCCATCGCCTGTTCCGCCATGTCGTGGAAGGAATGACAGGCTACAGCAGTCCGTCGCGCTTGACCGCCAGGTAGCGCTCGACCAGCGCGGCGGGCAGGTCGGCGGGGGCGACGTCCAGGGTCATCACCCGGTGCCGGCGCAGCGCCTCGTGCGCGGCGGCGCGCTGCTGCAGGTAGTGCGCCGCCGCGCCGGCGGTGACCGCGCCGTCCAGGTCGGCGACGTCCGCGTCCAGCGCCGCATCCAGCACCTGCTCGCGCAGGCTGGCCACGCACACCAGGTGGCGCCGCTGCAGCAGGCGCACCGCGGCCAGCAGTTCCTCGCTGTCCTCGTCGCGCACGTTGGTCGCCAGCATCACCAACGCACGCCGCGGCTGGCGCAGGGCCAGTTGCGCGGCCAGGGCGAGGTAGTCGGTGGCCACCGCTTCGGGCTGCAGGTCGTAGCTGGCGCGCAGCAGCGGGTCCAGCGCGCCCATGCCGCGCCTGGGCGGCACCCAGCGCGACGGCCCGCCCGCGGCCATGAACCCGACCGCATCGCCTTGGCGCAGGCCCAGCCAGGCCACCACCAGCGCCGCGTTGAGCGCGTGGTCGAAGTGCGACAGACCGCCTTCGCTGGCCAGCATCCGGCGGCCGGTGTCGACCACCAGCAGCAGCTGCTGGTTGCGCTCCTCCTGGTATTCGCGCGAGACCAGCTTGCGCGCGCGGGCGGTGGCCTTCCAGTCGATCCGGCGCAGGCTGTCGCCGACGCGGTACTCGCGCATCTGCTGGAAATCGGTGCCCTCGCCGCGGCGGCGACGCAGGTGCGCACCGACCAGGCGCGAGGCCTGTTCGGCGCTGAACAGCGCCAGCTTGGCCAGCGCCGCGAAATCCGGATACACGCGCACCCGCTGCGGCGCACCGGCCACGCACGACCGCGTCCACAGCCGCCAGGGCGAAGCCAGCCGCAGCTGGGTGCCGGGGAACTCCGCCAGGCCGCGCGCGGCGGCGGTGAGGCGGTAGCGCAGCACGGCCGCTTCGCCCGGCCCGGTCCGCAGCCGCCGCGGCAGGCCTTCGGCCGGCCAGCCGGACGGATGCAGGTCGAACACCTCCAGCCACTGGCGCCGCGGCGCGGTGATGCGCAGTTCGACCTCGCGGCGGTGGCCGACCGGCAACGCATCCGGCAGCCGCCGTTCCACCTGCGGCAGCGCCTGCGCGCGCAGGCGCAGGCCGTCGACCAACGCCAGCAGCGCGATCGCGGCGGCCACGCCCCACCAGGCAGACATCGGCAACCAGCCGGCGAGCAGCAGCGCGCCCGCCATCGCCCAGGCCAGCAGCAACGCCAGCAGCGGCGGGGCCGGCCTCATCGGTGCGACCGTGCCGCCACGCGCCGCGGATCGATCGCACTCACTGCCGCGGCGCCTCGACCCGCGCCAGCAGCGCGTGCAGCACGTCGTCGACCGACTGGCCGTCGATCTGCAATTCCGGCGCCAGCGTGATCCGGTGCCGCAGCGCCGGCGCGGCGATGGCGCGCACGTCGTCGGGCGTGGCGAAATCGCGTCCGCCCAGCACCGCCTGCGCGCGCGCCGCGCGGACCAGGGCGATGCTGCCGCGCGGACCGGCGCCCAGCGCGATGGCCGGCCACTTGCGCGTGGCCGAAACAATGCGCACCGCGTAGTCCAGCACCGCCGGATCCAGCGCCACCTGCGCGGTGCCCTGCTGCATCGCCCGCACCTCGCCGGCGCCGAGCACGCGCCGCACCCGCGACAGGTCGAAGTCGCCGCCGCTGCGACCGCCGGTGGTGGCCTCCACCAGACGCTTCTCGTCCTCCGGCTTCGGATAGCCGATCAGCACCTTCAGCAGGAAGCGGTCTAGCTGCGCCTCCGGCAGCGGATAGGTGCCTTCCTGCTCGACCGGGTTCTGCGTGGCCAGGGCCATGAACGGCGGCGCCAGCGCGAACGAGCGGCCCTCGATGGTGACCTGCCCTTCCTGCATCACCTCCAGCAGCGCCGACTGGGTCTTGGCCGGGGCGCGGTTGATCTCGTCGGCCAGCAGCAGGTGGGTAAACAACGGGCCGCGGCGGATCCTGAAGCTTTCGGTCTTCGGGTCGTAGACCGCGTGGCCGCTGACGTCGCTGGGCATCAGGTCGGGGGTGAACTGCACCCGTGCCCAGTCCAGTTCCAGCGCCTGGCCCAGCGCGCGCACCAGCAGGGTCTTGCCCAGCCCGGGCACGCCTTCGATCAGTACGTGGCCGCCGGCCAGCAGCGCGACCAGCACCTGGTCCAGCGCCTCGTCCTGGCCGATGAAGGCCTTGGCCACCTCGGCGCGCACGGCCTCGATGCGTTCGCACAGGGCCGGGCCGGTAATCGCCGCCTCGGGCGCGTCGGGCATGTCGGGGACGGAGTCGTTCATAGGCGGTTCCTCATCTGGAGCAGGGTGCGCACGCGCGCGAAATAGGTGTGCCGGTCTTCCACGCCGGTGCGGCTCAGCGCCTCGCGGACGGTGAGGTGCGGCAGGTGCAGGCGTTCGGCCAGCGCGCGCACGCGCGCGTCGCCGGACAGCGAGGCGATGGCGGGGTCGCGGCGGCGCAGGCGTGCCAGGAAGGCCTCGCGCACCGCGTCGTACAGCAGCGGCGCCTGGCCGTGGCGCAGCAGCAGCGCGCCGCTGGCGCGCACGTGCTCGCGCAGCGAACGGCGCGCGGCCACCGGCGACGGCAGCCAGGGCCCGAAGCGTTGCCCGCGGCGCCACAGCCAGCCGGCCAGCAGCAGCGCCAGCGGCACCCACAGCGGCCAGCCGCGCTTGAACAGGCGCCACCACAACGAACCGGTCCGGGTGGCGTACACCAGATGCATCGTGCCGTGGCCGTAATTGGGCGCCAGCAGCTGCCGGGCCATGGCCTGGTGGGTGGCCTCGTCCAGCGCGGCATTGTCGAAGGCGCCGAAATCGGCGACCAGGTCCACCGTGCCGCGGCCGTGGGCGAGGCGGATGAAGACGAAGCCCGCGTCCCCGTCGCCCCACGCGTGCCGTGGCGATACGCCGTCCAGCCGCAGCCGCGGTCCGTCGCAGAACTCCACGTGCGATTCCTCGCCGCGCACCTGCAGCGGCATGCAGGCGGACGGCAACAGCTCAGCCACGCCCAGCTTCCGCAGCAGCGGCGGCACCGGCGGTTCGCCGTCCTCGAAGGGCCGCTCGGGCGGCGCGCGCAACAGCAGGTGGCCGCCGCGCGATACCCAGTCCAGCAGCGCCTCGACCTCGCCGGCACGCAACAGCGACGGATCGGCATCCAGCAGCACGGTGTCGCCCGGGGCGGCGGAGAACGCCTCCGGCCGCAGCCGCTGCCGGGTTTCCGCGCGCACTCCGTCGGCACGCAGGGTCTCGCGCAGCGCATACAGCGGATTCCACGCCGCCTCGCCGCGCGGCGGCAGCGGCAGTTCGCGCTCGATCCGTTCGTGCGTGTGCAGGAACCAGGCCGTGGCCGCGGCGATCACCGCCGCGACGGCGACGGCGATACCCAGCCCGGCCAGGACATTGCGCGCGCCCGGGCTCATCCGCGCCAGCCCCAGTGCGCGCGCGCGTCGTCCAGCAGCGCGTCGAATTCGTCCTGGGCCGGCAAGCGTCCGGCATAGGCGGCGTACTGCCAGACCCGCACCACCCGCGCGAACAGCTCGCGCGCGGCGGCCAGCGGCAGGCGCCGCGCCGCGCGCAGGCATTGCGCCTCGGTCGCGCCCGGCGGCAGTTCCACCTGCGCCTGCGCGGCCATGGATTCCACGCTGGCCCGGTACAGCAGCGCCAGCGCGTCGCGCGGGCGTCCGGCCTGCCACAGCCGCCGCGCGGCGGCGGCGATGGCATCGGGCAACACCTCCGGCATCGCCACCGGCACCGTCGCCACGGTCGCGGCCGGCGCGCGCGGCGCCCGCACCGAACCACGCAGCCAGCGCAACCAGCGCGGCGCGGTGACGATGACCACCACCAGCAGCACGCCGGCCACGATCCACAGGCCCCATTCGCCCAGCCGCGCCAGCAGCGCGGCCAGACCGGACAGGTCCGGGCGGTTGCGCGGCTTGCGTTCCTTTTCCGACTTCGGCCGCCACTCCACCAGGGTGCGTTTGCCGGACAGCAGCGGGTCGCGGTAGGCGCGCGTGGCCGCGTCGCGGAAGCGGCCGTCGTCGGCCAGGGGCGCGCCGAATGCCTGTTCCAGGGTGGCGGGCGCCTGTTCACCGCTCACCTGCGCCTGCGCGCGCGCCGGCAGCGGCAGCCATCCCGCGCCGGCCAGCAGCACGGCCACGGCCAGCGGTGCGGCCGCCCGCGCCAGCAAGCGCTCGCGCAGGCGGCGGAACGCCAGCTCCACGTCCCACGCCTCGGTTTCGGTGCGCCGGTTGAGGTACAGGCCGAAACCGGCGGCGACGTAGAACGGACCGACCACCGTCGCCGCCAGCCACAGCGCGGCGTTGAAACCCAGCTGCACCGGCAGCGGCGTACCGGCGCGCAGCATCGTCCAGAACGAACGCAGCGAATCGGGCAGCAGGTCCACCGGGATCGCCAGGAACACCGTGGACACCGCGCCCAGCGCCAGGCCCAGTTCGAACAGCCAGCAGGTCCAGGTCAGCAGCGCCGCCTGCGCATAGGCCGGCCCGCCGATCACCCGCCGGCGCGCGCGCCGCTGCGCCGCCGCGCTGCCTTCCAGCAAGTCCACCGGCATCAGCAGCGAACGCGCCGGCGAGAACCGGCGCCACAGCAGGTAACCGGGCATCGCGCCTGCGCCGAAGCGCCACTGCGCACGCAGCGTTTCGGCGACGCCCGGCGCGCGGCCGAACACGCCGCGCGACAGCACGTACAGCGCGATCCGCTCGAACAGCGGCTTGAGCCACCACATCAGCAGCGCCGCCAGCCACAGCCGGTCCAGCATCCAGGCCGCGGCATTGCACAGCGCGAACAGCGGCAGCGTCGCCAGCAGCCAGGGCCGCCAGGTCGCGCCGGCGTGGCGGCGCAGCAGCGCGGTGCCCAGCTCCATCGCCTCCCACGACGAGCGTGGGCGCAGGGCCACGTCCAGGTCTTCAGGACGCATCGCCGTCCTCCGCCGCCGCCCGGCCGTGGCCGCCGCGCCACAGCCAGCCCAGCACCAGCAGCCACAACGCCGCCGATACCGTGTACTTGAGCCAGGCCGGCAGCGACTGGGTCGAGGACCAGAACGCCTCGACGAACGCGGCCAGCAGCAGCATCGCCGCCACGCCCAGGCACAGCCGCGCGCCGATGCGGCCGGCGTGGACCAGCGCGTCGCGGCGCCGTCGGCGGCCGGGCGCGACCAGGTCCAGGCCCAGGCGCAGGCCCGCGCCACCGGCGATGACGATGGCGGTCAGTTCCAGCGGCGCGTGCCCGGCGACGAAGCGCCAGAACGGTTCGCCGTGCCCGATCGCCTGCAGGTGCCCGGCCACCGCGCCGATGTTCAGGCCGTTGGCGACCAGCACCAGGATCGTGCCCACCCCGGCCAGCAGCCCGCCGGCGAAGGTGCGCAGGCCGATGCTGATGTTGTTCATCACGTAATGGCCGAACATCTGCCAGTCGCTGCCGCTGTCGCGGCCCAGCGCCTGGCGCGGGTCGGCCGGATCGAACATCGCCTCGGCCTGGGCGATCTGCCGCGGGTCGAGCAACTGGTGGACCAGTTCGGGTTTGAACTGCAGCAGCACGAACAGCCCCACCAGCGGCACCGCGAACAGCAGCAGCGAGGCCCACATGCAGCCGGCCTGGCTGCGCACCAGCTGCGGGAAGCCGGCGACCAGGAATTCGACGGCGCGATGCCAGCGCGGCGCCGGCGCGCGGTAGAGCACGGCGTGGCCGCGCTGTATCAGTGCCTGCAGCCGCTCCAGCAGCGGCGCGCTGTAGCCGCGCCGCCGCGCCAGCGCCAGCTGCTGGCACAGGCGGCGGTAGCGCGCCGGGACCTCGCCGTCGTCCAGGCCGACCGGTGCGGCGCCCCTGCGCGCGGCGCGCGGGTTCTCGCCGCGCGCGTGCAGCCAGCGCTCGAACGCATCCCACTCGACCTTGTGGCGCTCGACGAACTGCTCCTGCCGCATCGCTCCCACGTCAGCGCCGCCCCAGCAGCCAGTTGGCCATGCCGTACAGCCGGCGCACGCCTTCGCCGCCGGCGGTTCCGGTGAGCGGCTGCAGCAGCGCCGCCAGTTCGGCCTGGCGTCCGGGCGACAGCCGCGGCGCGCGCTCGCCGAAGGCGACGAGCGCCGCCTGCTCGTCCGGTTGCAGCGCCTGCGGCGGCGCCATCGCCGCGGCCGCGGGCAGCCGCGGTTCGATCCGCCGCGGCAGCACGTGCACGACCAGGGTGTCGGCGACCTGGTCGCCGAGGCGGCGGCCGTGGCGGTCGCACAGGCAGGCGAGCAGGCCGGCGGCGTAGCCGAACGGCAGCATGTCGACCGCGCGCATCAGGTTGCGCACCACCGCCGGCAGCCAGCCCACCGGCGCGCCGTCGCCGGCGACCACGCGCAGCCCCAGCGCGCGCTTGCCGGGAGTCTGCCCGTGCCATGCCGCCTCGAACACGATGGGATAGGCCCAGAACACCAGGAACAGGGCGACCAGGTACAGGCCCTGGCCCAGGCCGCCGAGCAGGCCCAGCACCATTCCCAGCGCCAGCATCAGTCCGCCGCGTGCGGCCAGGTCCACCAGCCACGCCAGCGCGCGCGGCACCGGCCCGGCGGCGGGCAGGTGCAGGGCTACGCCTTCGGGCGTGAGCACCTCGCGGTAGGTGTCGAGCATGGGCACGGGCGCGGTGCCGGTTCCGGCCGGGCGCGGCTGCGCGGCGACTGCCTGTGGCGGCATGCGGTCCTCGTCGATTCCCCGCACCGACTGTAGCGGCCGTGCGCGGGCTTGCCCAGCGCCGGGCCTACACTGCGCGCATGGATTCCCCGTTCGCCTGCCGCGCCGGCTGCGGCGCCTGCTGCACTGCGCCGTCGATCACCTCGCCGATCCCGGGCATGCCGCAGGGCAAGCCGGCCGGCGTGCCCTGCGTGCAGCTGGACCACGCGCTGCGCTGCCGCCTGTTCGGCCGGCCCGAACGGCCGGGGTTCTGCGCCTCGCTGCGGCCGGGTCCGGACATGTGTGGTGGCAGCCGCGTTGAAGCAATGGCGATCCTGGCTGCCCTGGAAGCGGCGACCATGCCGCAACCGCCTCGTTCCCTGTAACGCGGGTCTGCCCCGCGACTCCCGCCGCACCACCCGGCCAGCCACGGAACGGGCAGCGACACGACCGAACCCGTCGCCGCCTCCTGGCGTGTCCGCTGCTCCTGGCAGCCAGGTCCCGCCCGCGGCTCAGCCACCGATGCCGAGATAACGGTCCTTGAGCCGCACATAGTGCGCGGCCGAGTAGTGCAGGCTCTCGATCTCGCGATCGCTCAGGCGGCGCACGAAGCGCGCGGGATTGCCCAGCCACAGCTCGGCCTCGCCCACCACCTTGCCCGGCGCGACCACCGCGCCGGCGCCGACGAAGCCGTACTTCCGCACCGTGGCGCCGTCGAGGATGCGCGCGCCCATGCCGACCAGGCACAGGTCCTCGAGGATGCAGGCGTGGACGATGGCGCCGTGGCCGAGGGTCACGTCCGCGCCGATCAGCGTCGGGTACCCCGCCTGGTTGAACGGGCTGTGGTGGCTGACGTGGACGATGGTGCCGTCCTGCACGTTGCTGCGTGCGCCGACGCGGATGAAGTTGACGTCGCCGCGCAGCACGCAGCCGGGCCAGATCGAGGCGTCGTCGCCCAGTTCGACGTCGCCGATGACGGTCGCGGCCGGGTCGACATAGACGCGCGCGCCCAGCAGCGGGCGCTTGTCCAGGTAGGGACGCAGCGAAGGAGGAATGGCGGGCGTGGTCATGCGTCATTGTAGGCCGGCCCTCGCGGACGAAGGACGACACCCGCGCCACCGCACGCGGGGAGTCATGCCACCGGCACGGTGCCGCCTTCGACCGGGGTACCCGCTGCCGGCGGCCGCACCGGATCCGATCCCGCCATCAGCCGATTTCCAGCGAGGCGATGCGGCCGTCGGCGAGCACGATGGCATGCTCCAGCACGACCGGACTGCCGGGGAAGTCGCCGGCGACGCGCGCGCGCAGCCGCAGGCGGCCGGCACCCTGCCATTCGGCGGACAGCGGTTCGACGCGATAGCGATAGCGCGCCTTGGCCGACAGCTTCCAGGCGCGGATCGCGTCCAGGCCGTGGATGGTGCGGCCTTCGTCGTGGACCTCCGCATCCGGCGCGAAGATGTCTTCGACATTTCCCGCGCCGTCCATGTTCTCCTGTTGCAGGTACAGCCATACCGGTGCCGGCAGTTCCCTTTCCATCGCGATGCTCCTTTCCGGGTGCGATTGCAGGGCAGGCATGGTCGTCCTAGGCTCGGCGACGGGCAAGAACGCACGGGAAAGTAAGTGACTGACGCGCCGGCAAGCCGCAGGCGGTACACCCCCGAATCGGCCGCGCAGGAAGTGGAGGCCGCGATCGGCCTGCTCGGCGGCCGCTGGAAGCTGCTGATCCTGTTCCACCTGTTCGACGGCAAGGTGCGGCGCTATTCGGACCTGGAGCGGCTGATCCCGGCGATCTCGCAGAAGATGCTGGCCCAGCAGCTGCGCCAGCTGGAAGCCGACGGACTGGTGGCGCGCACCGCCTACCCGGAAGTACCGCCGCGGGTGGACTACCGCCTCACCGCGTGGGGCCAGGCGCTGTGCCCGGCGCTGGACGGCCTGCTGCGCTGGCGGGAGGCGGGGTGAGAGGCGCCATCCGGCGTTCCGTCGCCTAGAATCGCCGCCATGAAGATCGCCAGCTGGAACGTCAACTCGCTCAACGTGCGCCTGCCGCACCTGGAACAGTGGCTGCGCGCCTTCGCTCCGGACGTGGTCGGGCTGCAGGAAACCAAGCTGGAGGACCACAGGTTCCCGGACGCGGCGCTGGCCGGGCTCGGCTACCGCAGCGTGTTCTCCGGGCAGAAGACCTACAACGGCGTGGCGATCCTGGCCCGCGAGGAACCGCGCGACGTGCTGATCGGCGTGCCCGGCTTCGAGCACGAACACCGGCGCGCGATCAGCGCCACGGTCGGCGCTCCCGGGCAGGAGCTGCGCATCGTCAATCTGTACGTGGTAAACGGCCAGGACATCGGCACCGAGAAGTACGAACTCAAGCTGGCATGGCTGGCGGCGGTGCGCGACTGGCTCGAACAGGAAGCGCGCGCGCATCCGCGGCTGGTGGTGCTGGGCGACTTCAACATCGCCCCCGACGAGCGCGACGTGCACGATCCGGCGGTGTGGAACGACGCGCACATCCTGACTTCGGCGCCCGAGCGCGCGGCGCTGCGCGACCTGCTCGCCACCGGCCTGCACGACGGGTACCGCCTGCTGCACCAGGACGGCGGCGCGTTCAGCTGGTGGGACTACCGCCAGGCCGCGTTCCGCCGCGACCTGGGCCTGCGCATCGACTTGACCCTGGTGTCGGAGGCTTTGCGCCCGCGGGTGGCCGCCGCCGGCATCGACCGCGAGCCGCGCACCTGGGAACGGCCCAGCGACCATGCCCCGGCCTGGATCGAACTGGCCGGCTGAGGCACGCGGCCCGGTGCGGCGGCGCACACGCCGGCGCGCGCGGCGGCCCACGCGCCAGTCCCCATACCAGCCCGCACAAACGACGAAGGCCCGGCGGGACCGGGCCTTCGTCGCCTCGCCGGGGGTGGCGCCTCAGCGCACCTTGCCGCGGGTGAACAGGTTCACGATCGCCAGCAGGATGACCGCGCCGATGATCGAGAACAGGAAGGTGCGGATGGTGATGGCTTCGTTGATGCCGCCGCCGAAGATCCAGCCTGCCAGCAGCGCGCCGACGATGCCTACGATGATGTTCAGCAGGATGCCCTGCTGGCCATCGCGCCTCATGATCAGGCTGGCCAGCCAGCCGACGATGCCGCCCACGATCAACCAGATGATGATGCCCATGCTGTCCGTCTCCTCAGGTCCGCGAAGGTCACCCCGGTCCGCGGGGTGGTCGGCGCCATCAGACGCGCCGCGGCGTGAAGCGGCCGTATACCCCCCCGGCGGGGGACGCCGGTGAACGCTGCGCCGGCGCAATGGCGGTTCGGGCCGGTGCAGGTGCAGGCGTTGCCGCACGTGCCCGGCCTGCGCGGCGAACCGCAGGTGCGCGGCCTGATCGCCCGCTGGCTCGGCGACGCCGTCGCCCTGCCGCCCCTGGCGCGCGACGGCTGGGGCCGCCCGCACCTGCCCGCGCCGTACCAGGACCGGGACGCCAGCTGGAGCCACAGCGGCGAACGCCTGCTGCTGGCGCTGGGACGCGACGTCACCCTGGGCGTGGACCTGGAGCGGCTGCGCCCGCGCCCGCGCGCGCTCGAACTGGCCGCGCGCTATTTCGCCCCGGCCGAAACCGCGCGCCTGCGGGCCGTCGATCCGGACCTGCGCGAAGCGGCCTTCGTGCGCCTGTGGTGCGCCAAGGAAGCCCTGTTGAAGGCGCACGGCCGCGGCCTAGCCTTCGGCCTGCACCGGCTGGAGTTCGGCGTCGACGGCGAAGCCGCGGATGCGCCGCTGCGGCTGCTGGCCTGCGACCCGGATTTGGGCGATCCGGCGCAGTGGCGGCTGCACGAATGGACGCCGCAGCCCGGCTACCTCGCCGCCCTCGCCTGGCGCCCGCGCGGGCCGGCGTAGGAGCCCGTCTTGCGGGCGACCCGAGGCCATCGGAATCACGAGGCCATCGCCTGTGCCGATGGCCTCGGGTCGCCCGCAAGACGGGCTCCTACAAAAAAATCCAGGCGCCGCCATCGGCGATACTTGGCCCATGGACACTCCTTTCCCCGCCGCCCTGCGCCAGCGCCTGGACGAGGGCCTGGACGCGCTGGGCCTGGATCGCGCCCTGGCCGCGTCCCTGCTCGACTACCTCGCCCTGCTGCTGCGCTGGAACCGCACCTACAACCTCACCGCCATCCGCGACCCGGAGGAGATGGTCACCCGCCACCTGCTCGATTCGCTGGCCATGCATGCGTACGTGCGGCCCGGTGCGCTGGCCGACCTGGGCACCGGCCCGGGCCTGCCCGGCATCCCGCTGGCGATCGTGCGCCCGGACCTGCAGGTGACACTGGTCGAGAGCAACGGCAAGAAGGCGCGCTTCCTGCGCGAAGCGGTGCGGCACCTCGGGCTGGGCAACGCGCGGGTGGCCGAAGCGCGCGCCGAGGCGGTCGTCGAACCCGGCGCCTACGCCCAGATCACCGCCCGCGCACTGGACACCCTGGCCGGGATCCTCGCGGTCGGCGGCCACCTGCTGGCCCCGCGCGGACGCCTGCTGGCGATGAAAGGCGTGAACCCGGTCGAGGAAATCGCGGCCCTGCCGGCCGGCTGGGCCGCGCTGGCGGTGCATCCGCTGGCCGTGCCGGGCCTGGACGCAGAACGGCACCTGGTCGAGGTGGGCCGGGCGGCGTGAAATCCGCATAATGGCCCGTTCCGGACCCCAGGCGTCCCGCAACCAAGGCAGTACCCGCATGGCCCGCATCATCGCCATCGCCAACCAGAAAGGCGGCGTCGGCAAGACCACGACGGCCGTCAACCTGGCCGCCGCGCTGGCGCGCGCGCCCAAGCGCGTGCTGCTGGTGGACCTGGACGCGCAGGGCAACGCGACGATGGGCAGCGGGGTGGACAAGCGCGAGCTGGAAGCCTCGACCTGCGACGTGCTGCTGGGCGAGCGCGACGCGCGCTCGATCGCGGTCGCCACCGCCGAGGGCTTCGACCTGCTGCCCGGCAACATCGACCTGACCGCCGCCGAGATCCAGCTGATGGACATCGACGACCGCGAGCAGAAGCTCAAGGACGCGCTGGAGCCGCTGCGCGGCGACTACGACTTCATCCTCATCGACTGCCCGCCGGCGCTGTCGCTGCTGACCCTCAACGCGCTGACCGCCGCCGATTCGGTGATCGTGCCGATGCAGTGCGAGTACTACGCGCTGGAAGGCCTGAGCGCGCTGATGGAGACCATCGAGGCGCTGCGCCAGCGGCTGAACCCGGCGCTGGAGGTCGAAGGCGTGCTGCGCACCATGTTCGACGTGCGCAACAACCTGGCCAACGCGGTGTCGGCGGAACTGACCAACCACTTCGGCGACAAGGTGTTCCGCACCATCGTGCCGCGCAACGTGCGTCTGGCCGAGGCGCCCAGCCACGGCCAGAGCATCGTCGGCTACGACCGTACCTCGCGCGGCGGCGTGGCCTACCTGGGCCTGGCCGGCGAAGTGATCCGCCGCCAGGCCGAACGCGCCCGCACCCGCCCGGTCCCGGTGGAGGCTGCCTGATGAGCACGGCGAAGAAGCGCGGCCTGGGCCGCGGACTGGATGCGCTGCTCGGTCCCAAGGGTGCGGCCGCCACGCCCGCGCAGGTCGAGCAGCCGCAACCGGGCGATGTGATGCGCACCCTGCCGGTGGCACAGCTGCAGCCCGGCCGCTACCAGCCGCGCCGCGACATGGATCCGGACAAGCTCGAGGAGCTGTCGGCCTCGATCCGAGCCCAGGGCGTGATCCAGCCGATCGTGGTGCGCGAACTGGCCCCGGGCCAGTACGAGATCGTGGCCGGCGAACGCCGCTGGCGCGCCTCGCAGCTGGCCGGCCTGGCCGAGGTGCCGGTGGTCCTGCGCGACCTGGACGATCGCACCGTCATCGCCATGGCGCTGATCGAGAACATCCAGCGCGAGGACCTCAACCCGCTGGAAGAGGCCCAGGCCCTGCAGCGGCTGATCGACGAGTTCGCCTTGACCCATGCCGAGGCCGCCGCCGCGGTCGGCCGTTCGCGCGCGGCGGTGTCCAACCTGCTGCGCCTGCTCGACCTGCCGCCGGCGATCCGCGCGCTGCTCGAGGCCCGCCGTCTGGAGATGGGCCATGCGCGCGCACTGCTGACCCTGTCGCCGGAGCTGGCCAGCAAGCTGGCCCACGAGGCCGCCGAGAACGAGTGGTCGGTGCGCGAGGTCGAGCACCGCGCCCAGCAGTTCGCCGCCGGCAAGGTGCCGGTCACCGGCGCGCGCAAGGCCAAGGCCGCGCGCGTGCAGCAGCCGGACATCGCCTCGCTGGAAACCGAGCTGTCCGAATCGCTGGGCGCCAAGGTCGCCATCGCCCATGGTCGCGGCGGCAAGGGCCGGCTGGTGATCCACTACACCGACCTGGACACGCTGGACGGCGTGCTCGAACGGCTGCGCACGCGGCCCTTGTAGGAGCCCGTCTTGCGGGCGACCCCCCGGGCTTCGGATCACGGGGGACGACGCCTGGGCATACGGCGTCGGGTCGCCCGCAAGACGGGCTCCTACAGCCGGTGATGCGTTCCCCGGCCCGGGCCCGTCCTGCTACCGCTTCGGCGCCGGCGATTCCCTGTTCACCCGCCGCTTGCGACAATGCCGCCAGCTGACACGGGCTCCCCCATGACCGTCCTCGTCACCGGCGCCGCCGGCTTCATCGGCGCCTATACCTGCCAGGCGCTGGCTGCTCGCGGCGAGGATGTCGTCGGCCTCGACAACTACAACGACTACTACGACCCGGCGCTCAAGCGCGACCGGGTCGCCGCGCTGTGCCCGGGCGTCGACATCCGCGAGCTGGACCTGGTCGACCGCGACGGCCTGGCCGCGCTGTTCGACGAAGTGCGGCCGGACCGCGTCGTGCACCTGGCCGCGCAGGCCGGCGTGCGTTATTCGCTGCAGAACCCGCACGCCTACGTGGCCAGCAACCTGGACGGTTTCGTCAACGTCCTGGAGCTGTGCCGGCATCGCGGCGTGGCGCACCTGGTGTATGCGTCCAGCAGCTCGGTCTATGGCGACTCGGCCACCCCGCCGTTCTCCGAGGACCAGCGCATCGACAAACCGCGCTCGCTGTACGCGGCGACCAAGGCGGCCAACGAGCTGATGGCCTATACCTACGCCCAGCTCTACGGCCTGCACGCCACCGGCCTGCGCTTCTTCACCGTGTACGGCCCGTGGGGCCGACCGGACATGGCGCCGCTGCTGTTCTCGCGGGCGGTGCTGGCCGGGCGCGAAATCGAGGTGTTCAACCACGGGCGCATGCGCCGGGATTTCACGCATGTTTCCGACATCGTGTCCGGCATCCTCGGCGCGCTGGACCACCCGTCCGGCGAGGCGGTACCGCACCGGCTGTTCAACCTGGGCAACCACACGCCGGTGGAGCTGGAGCGGTTCATCGCGGTGATCGAAGGCGCCGCCGGCCGTCCGGCGCGCAAGCGCTACCTGCCGATGCAGCCGGGCGACATGGTCGAGACCATGGCCGACACGACGCGGGCACGGGCCGCCTTCGGCTTCGAGCCGCACACTCCCCTCAAGACCGGCCTGCCGCCGGTGGTGGAGTGGTGCCGCGGCTATTTCGGGGATGCGGCCTGAGGCGCGCGACCCCATTCCCTTCCCATGCGAACGACGCCATGACCCCACCCGAGCTTTCCGTCGTCGTCCCGGTGTTCAACGAACGCGACAACATCCCGATCCTGGTCGGCGAGATCGTCGCGGCCCTGCGCGGCCGCCTGCCGTTCGAGATCGTCTACGTCGACGACCACTCCGGCGATGATTCGCTGGCGGTGCTGGAGTCGCTCAAGGCGCAGGTGCCGGAACTGCGCGTGCTGCACCACGCCAGCCAGAGCGGCCAGAGCACCGCGGTGCGCAACGGGGTCAAGGCCGCGCGCGGCGCGTGGATCGCCACCCTCGACGGCGACGGCCAGAACGACCCGGCCGACATCCCGAAACTGCTGGCCGCGCGCGAGGCCGCCGCGCCGGAGGTCAGGCTGTTCGCCGGCTGGCGGGTGGACCGCCGCGATTCCGGCTCCAAGCGCTGGGCCAGCCGCTGGGCCAACCGCATCCGCTCGCGGATGCTGCGCGACGACACCCCCGACACCGGCTGCGGGATCAAGCTGTTCGAGCGCGCCGTGTTCCTGGACCTGCCCTACTTCGACCACATGCACCGCTACCTGCCGGCGCTGGTCCAGCGCGCCGGCTGGAAGACGGTCAGCGTGCCGGTGGCGCACCGGCCGCGCACCGCCGGGGTCTCCAAGTACAACAACCTGGGCCGGGCCCTGGTCGGCATCCGCGACCTGCGCGGGGTGGCCTGGCTGATCGCCCGCAGCCGGCGCACGGCCGTGGAGGAGCGCTGAGATGGTGGAACTGCCCCTGCTCGACCGGCCGATCGAATGGCTGTTCTGGTCCGGCCTGCACGTCACCGGCTGGAAGCTGATCGGCTATACCGGCGCGCTGATGTTCGGCGGCCGCTGGCTGGTCCAGTTCGTCGCCACCCGCCGGGCCGGCAAGCCGGTGATCCCGCGCCTGTTCTGGTACATGAGCGTGCTGGGCAGCCTGATGACCCTGAGCTACTTCGTGTTCTCGGCCAAGCAGGACTCGGTGGGGGTGCTGCAGAACCTGTTCCCCACCTTCGTGGCCCTCTACAACCTGGTCCTGGACATCCGCCACCGCGGCTGGCGGCGCGACCGGGCTTCCCTGTAGGAGCCGGCCTTGCCGGCGACACGGGCGTCGGAACCACGGGACAGTCACCTGTGCCGACTGTGGCGGTCGCCGGCAAGGCCGGCTCCTACAGAGGAAGCCAGACGCCCGTGTCGCCGGCAAGACCGGCTCCTGCAGAAGGCCGGGCGCGAAAGGTCCCGTCCCCACCCGCCCCAAAACCCGGTTGCAATCAGCCACTTCGGCCGGCATAATGCGCGGCTCGCTGCGTCCGGCATGTCCGGATCGGCGGCCCGGGAGCGCGATCCGGGGCCGCCACGGCAGTCGAACCTTCCTCCCGCATCGCGTACGGCCAACCCCCGCCTTTCCGGCAGGGACGGGCCGCGGGGCCGCCGTCTCCCGGGCTATGGGCGACACCAGACCTTTCGAGGTGCGTATGTCCCGCGTATGCCAAGTCACCGGCAAGGGCGTGCAGACCGGCAACAACGTCTCGCATGCCAACAACAAGACCCGCCGCCGTTTCCTCCCCAACCTGCACGAGCGCCGCTTCTGGGTGGCCTCTGAGAACCGTTGGGTGAAGCTGCGTGTTTCCACCGCTGCCCTGCGCACCATCGACAAGAACGGCATCGACGCCGTCCTGGCCGAGCTGCGCGCACGCGGCGAGAAGATCTGAGGAGTAATCGACCATGGCATCCAAGCGCGACAAGATCCGCCTGATCTCCTCGGCCAACACCGGCCACTTCTACACCACCGACAAGAACAAGAAGAACACGCCGAACAAGATGGAGATCAAGAAGTACGATCCCGTCGTCCGGAAGCACGTGATCTACAAGGAAGGCAAGATCAAGTGACGTTCGGGCGCGTTCGCGCATGGCGCGAACGCCGTCGCCGGAACGTCATCCCCCGCGAATGCGGGAGTGCCTTCAGAAGAAGCCCGCCGCAAGGCGGGCTTCTTCGTTTCCGCCATGCGCCGTTCCCCGTCCCGGGGCCCCGCCCGGCGCGTCTTTGCGTTGCAGCGCCCCGGCCAAGCAGAATCGTGGCCACGCCCGCCAAGGACCAGGTCCGCCATGAGCTACTGGACGATCGGCACCACCCTGCTGGCCCTGGACTGGACCATCCGCCTGGCGGCGCTGTGGTGGATCCCCAGCCGCTCGGTCCCCGCCGCCGCGCGCAGCTGGCTGCTGCTGGTGTTCTTCCTGCCGCTGCTGGGCCTGCCGCTGTACCTGCTGCTCGGCCAGCCGTGGCTGTCCAGGCAGCGTGTGCGCCGCCAGGGCCATGCCTCGGACGCCATCCGCGAAGGCCAGGTCCCGCAGCAGGCATTGCGCTGGCAGCCGCCGGCTACCGGGCCGGCCGCCGAGACCGCGCCGCTGGTCGAACGCCTGGGCGACTTCATGCCGGTGCGCGGCAACGCGGTCGAACTCCTCGACGACTACGACGGATCCATCGCCGCGCTGGTCGCCGACATCGATGCGGCGCGCGAGCGCGTGCACCTGCTGTACTACCTGATGTTCGACGACGCGGTCGGCGCGGCGGTGGCCGGTGCGCTGGCACGGGCGGCCGGGCGTGGCGTGCACTGCCGGCTGCTGCTCGACGCGGTCGGGGCCAAGCACGGCTACCGCGCCTTCGCCGGTCCGTTGCGCGCGGCCGGCGTGCACGTGCAGCGGATGATGCCCGGCGGCCTGCGCTGGCGCCGCAGCAGCCGCATGGACCTGCGCAACCACCGCAAGGTCGCGGTGATCGACGACCACGTCGGCTACGTCGGCTCGCAGAACCTGGCCGACGCGGTGTTCGTGCCGGGCCATCCGAACCGCGAACTGGTCGCGCGCGCGCGCGGGCCGATCGTCTCGCACATGGAGGCGGTGTTCGCCAGCGACTGGTACCTGGAGACCGGCGAAATGCTGACGGTCTCGCCGGTGCGCCCGGTGCACGAGCAGGACGTGGCCGCGCAGCTGCTGCCCAGCGGGCCGGCCTATCCGTTCGGCAACGCCGGCGAGACGGTCAATTCGCTGATCCACCTGGCCCAGCACCGGCTGGTCCTGACCACGCCGTACTTCGTGCCCGACGACGCCACCATGAGCGCGCTGCGCATCGCCGCGCTGTCGGGCGTGGACGTGCAGCTGGTGCTGTCGGCGACCAACAACAAGGCCATCGTGCGCCTGGCCCAGCAGTCCTACTACGAGGAACTGCTTCTGGCCGGGGTCAGGATCGCCCTGTACAAACCGCACTTCATCCACGCCAAGCACCTGAGCGTGGACGATTCGGTCGCCCTGGTCAGCTCGATCAACCTGGACATCCGCTCGTTCGCGCTCAACGCCGAGATCGGGCTGCTGTGCTACGACCGCGGCGTGGTCGCGCGCATGCACGAGATCGAGGCCGACTACCTGGCCCATTCGGAAGCGCTGACGCTGGAGCAGTGGCGCCGGCGGCCCTCCTGGAAGCGCAGCCTGGAAGGCCTGTCGCGGCTGGCCGATTCGTTCATGTGAGTGCCGGCCCGGCGCTGCCGGCCGGGTAGAATTGCGGCCATGCAGTCCGGTTTCGACATCGCCATCGTCGGCGGCGGCGCCGCGGGTACGCTGGCGGCGATCCAGTGCCTGCGCCAGGCCCGCGCGCCGCTGCGCATCGCGCTGTTCGAACCGGCGACGCGGACGGGCGAAGGCGTGGCCTATGCGACCAGCCGTGCCGAGCACGTGCTCAACGTGCCCAGCGGCGGGATGAGCGCGTTCCCGGACCGCCCCGACGACTTCCTCGACTGGCTCGCCGCCCGGCCCGGGCATGGCGGCACCGCGCGCGAAGCGCTGGCACGCGGCTACGCGCCGCGGCGCGAGTACGCGCACTACCTGCGCGACCGCCTGCGGCAGGCCGGCGAGGCCAGCCCGGCGACGCTGGAAGTGATTCCGCGCAAGGTCGCCGGACTGCAGCGCGACGGCGACGGCTGGCGGCTGGCCTGGGCCGACGGACAGGCCCGCGCGCGGCGCGTGCTGCTGGCAGTGGGCAACGCGCCCAGGCCGCTGCCGGTGCGCGGCTCCGGCGCGCTGGCGCGGCCGCGCCTGGTCGATGCCTGGGACTACGCCGGCGTCGCGGCGATCGGCGCCGATGCGGAAGTCTGCATCGTCGGTACCGGCCTGAGCATGGCCGATGCGGTGCTGACGCTGGCCGCCGGCGGTCATCGTGGCCGCGTCCACCTGCTCTCGCGCCACGCCCTGCTGCCGTTGGCGCACGCGACGACGCACCAGGTCGACGAAACATTGAGGGTCGAGGACCTGCACGGCCTCGGCGTGCGTGCGCGGCTGCGGCGCCTGCGCCGGCAGGTGCGCGATGCGGCCACGCGTGGCCTGCCCTGGCAGGCGGTGATGGAGCGGCTGCGGCCGCACGTCGTCGCGCTGTGGCGCTCGCTGCCGCCGGCCGAGCAGCGACGGTTCCTGCGCCACGCGCTGCGCCACTGGGACATCCACCGGCATCGCGTGGCTCCGGCCGTCCACGACGTACTGCGGCAGCTGCGCGACAGCGGCCGCCTGCGCGTGCACCGCGCGCGCCTGGACATGGCCGTGGCCGGGCAGCGCTGCATACAGCTCACCGCGCACGCGCGCGACGGCCGCAGCCTGGTCCTGGACGTGGACCACGTCATCAACGCCACCGGCGTGGAGCTGCGCGTGCAGGCCATGCGCAATCCCCTGCTCGAGCAGCTGCTCGGCGAAGGCCACGCGCTGCCCGGCGCGCACGGCATCGGCCTGGCGACCGATGCGGGCGGGCGCCTGCTTGACGCCGCGGGACAGGCGCAGGACGACCTGCGCGCGATCGGCAGCCTGCGCATCGGCGAGGCCTGGGAGAGCATCGCGGTGCCGGACCTGCGGTTGCAGGCCCAGGCCATTGCCGGCGATTGGCTGGACCGGGGTCCAGGCCGGACCTGATCGACCTCCGCCTTTGTAGGAGCCCGTCTTGCGGGCGACACGGGCATCGGAAAAATAAGGTTCTTCTTCCAAGTGGGGAAAGGCAAGAGCCGCAGGAGCAGCAGCAAAGGCGCCTGGTTGGGCGTGCTTCGGCGGGAGCCGCGGCAGTGCGGGGGTATGGCGCATCGGCCGGCTCCGGCGTCCTGCCTCCGACGGCCGAGCGCAGCACATCCCTGTGCTGCTTGCGCCATACCCCCGCACTGCCGCGT
>Ga0160451_100190_pt1 | contig 51266 bp, 37 predicted proteins | sample HID1975M_E1MG_FD_108270 | JGI IMG/M metagenome (GOLD analysis project Ga0160451, IMG submission 108270) | Enriched soil microbial communities from UW Madison campus, WI, USA - HID1975M_E1 MG | ecosystem: Environmental > Terrestrial > Soil > Unclassified | place: USA: Madison, Wisconsin... | reverse complement strand
CGGAGAAGCCTTCGCCCATCGCCAGCATCGCCACCAGCACGCCGACCACGCCGGCGATGCCGATCACGATCACCGACGAGGCACCCCAACGCTGCGGCAGGCTGGCGATGCCCACGCGCGCGGCGGCCAGCGCCAGCCGGCCCTGCCGGGTCAGCGCCAGCCACAGCACCAGGGCGACCGCCAGCGCCAGCACCGCATACCACGGCAGCACGATCCACACCGCCAGGCCCGCGGCAAGCGCCACGATCGAGAGGAGATTGAAAATCCAGGGTTTCTTCATGAGTTGAGTCCTCTCAGCGCCCGGCCAGGGCATCGACGATCCGCAACCGCATCGCGCGCAGCGCCGGCAATGCGCCGACCACCACGCCGATGGCCACCATTAGCGCCAACCCGACCGCCCACGTCTCGGCGGGAATGCCGCCCAGCGCGATCATGCCGCCGCTGGCCGCGCTGATCGCCGGGATCAGCACCGCTGCGATGCCCATGCCGATGGCCCCGCCCAGCACGATCAGCAGCACCGACTCGATCAGCACCAGCGCCAGCACGGTGCCGTTGGTGAAGCCCAGCGTCTTCAGCACCGCCAGCTCGGGGATGCGCTCGCGCACCGCCTGCGACATCGTGTTGCCGGTCAGCAGCAGCAGGGTGAAGAACACCGCCGCCATGATCGCGGTGACGATCAGGCCGATGTCGGCGAACTGCTTGGCGAAGGACTGGTTGAACGCCTGCTCGGTCTGCGCCTTGGTCTCATGGCTGGAGTTGGCCGAGATCGCGTCGATGGCCTGCGCCACGCGCGAGGCCTGGTTGATGCTGTCCAGCTTGACCATGTACCAGCCGACCATGCCGTTGGTGTACTGGTTGGCCTCGTCGAAGTATTCCCAGTGGAACATCAGCTGGTTCTCCTCGCCGCGGCGCTTGCTGTCGGCGAGCTTGAACGTGCCGGCCAGCTTGAGCGGCCAGGCGTTGCTACCGTCCTTCTGCGGGAAGATCGTCGCCTGCAGCGGGATGGTGTCGCCGATCTTCCAGCCGTGGCGGTTGGCCAGCGACTCGCCGACGATGGCGCTGGTGCGATCGGCCTTCCACGCCTCCAGCTGCGCCGGCGCGATGACGTATTCCGGATACATCTCGAAATAGTCCGGGCTGACCGAGAAGTTGGGGAAGAAGTTCTTCGGATCCTGGTAGATGCCGCCGAACCACGCCGCATAGGCGGTCTTCTGCACGCCCGGCGTGGACTGGATCTGCGGCAGCAGCCGGTACGGCAGCATCTGCGTGATCGACAGCCGCGAGGCCACCACCAGCCGGTCGGCCCCGGCCACGCTGCCGCCGGCATTGAACGCCACGCGCACCGAGTCGAGCAGGCCGAACAGCAGGAACGCCGCCACCACCGACAGCAGGGTCAGGAACGTCCGCGTCTTGCTGCGGAACAATGCCGACCAGATCAGGGAAAAGTATTTCATCGCGCACCTCGCTCAGTGGGCGGCCGGCGCATCGGCCAGTTCGCCCTTGTCCAGGTGGATGGTGTGGGTGGCGTATTCGGCCGCCTTGGGATCGTGGGTGACCATGATGATGGTCTTGCCGTGTTCCTTGTTGAGCAGCTGCAGCAGGCCCAGCACTTCCTCGGCCGAGTGGCGGTCCAGATCGCCGGTGGGCTCGTCGCAGATCAGGAAGGTCGGATCGGAGACGATCGCGCGGGCGATCGCCACGCGCTGCTGCTGGCCGCCGGACAGCTCGTTGGGCCGGTGCGCGCCGCGCTCGGCCAGGCCGACCAGGCTCAACGCGATCTCGGCGCGGCGGCGGCGGTCTGCCGAACCGAGCTTGGTCAGCAGCAGCGGCAATTCGACGTTCTTCTGCGCGGTCAGCGTCGGCATCAGGTTGTAGAACTGGAACACGAAGCCGACATGGTGGCTGCGCCAGTGCGCGAGCTGGGCGTCGTTCATCCGGTCGATGCGCTGGCCTTCGATGTCGATCTCGCCGCCGCTGGGCGTGTCCAGGCCGCCGATCAGGTTCAGCAGCGTGGTCTTGCCGGAGCCGGACGGGCCCATCAGCGCGACGAAGTCGCCGTGCGGGATGTCCAGATCGATGCCGTGCAGCACCTGCACCTTTTCCGGGCCGCGCTGGTAGGTCTTGGTGAGGTTGCGGATGGAGACCAGGGACATCGGGCGTTCCTCTCGGTTGGGTGCGGTGGGGCGTGTGGAGGTGTTTCTGGGACAGGACTTCTGCGATTTCTTTATGCAAGCAACGGCAACGGCAACGGCAACGAAGCAACAGCTTTCGCGCTGTGCGCGAGTTCCTTTTGTCTTGGCAAAAGGAACCAAAACCGCCGGCGCCGGACGCGAGCCGATGCGATGGAGCCGCATCGGTGCCCTGCGCTCCTCGGCAGGCGCGGCACGGCGCCCAAACTCGCTTCGCTCAGACAAGGGCGCCTCTACGGCCACGCCTGCCTGCGGTGCTCGGCTCGCTTTACGGCGCCACGACAGCAAAATCGCCAGCAACAGCAACAGCAACAGCAACAGCAACAGCAACAGCAACAAGCAACAACTCGCTCTTTTTTACGTCATTCCCGCGAAGGCGGAAGTGCTCTTCAACAGCCGCCAGGCTGGTCAACCAAGTGACTGGATGCCGGTTACTACACTCATCCGTTCCCTGGGAATAAATCAACGCTTCTGTTTACCGAGCCGCGAACATTCCCAACGGCCATGCCGCTTGCGACGAGGTTTATCCATCGGTGATTCGCATCCGCGGGCGAAACATCACATCCGTCCGCGGACGATCGTCATCCCTCCTGCAGCTTGACCTTCGTACCGTCCTTCAACTCCGCCGGCGGATCCAGAACGACCGCTTCGCCGGCGCTCAGTCCTTCGCTGACCTGGGCATCGCTGCCCTGGGTGCGCGCGACTTTCAGCCGGCGCAGTTCGGCGGTGTCGTCGGCGTTCACCACGAAAGCCACCTGCGCGCCGTCGCGCTCGACCACCGCGGCGGACGGTACGCGCACGCCCTTGGGTTTCTCGGCCGGCTGCTGCGGTTGCGCCGCTTCCAGGAAGCTGACCTTCACGCCCATGTCCGGGACGATGCGCGGATCCTTCTCCTTCAGCGCGATGCGTACCTTGACCGTGGCCTTGCCGCGGTCGGCGGTGGGGATGATGGCGATGACCTCGGCCGGGATCTTCCAGTCCTGGTAGGCGTTGAGCGTGGCCTCGACCGGCATCTTCGGCTGCACGCGACCGATGAACGCCTCGCCGACCTCCACTTCCACTTCCAGCGATTCCATGTCGACGATGGTGCCGATGCCGGTGCGGGTGAAGCCGCCGCCGGCCGACAGTGGCGAGACGATCTCGCCCGGCTGCGCGGCCTTGGCGATCACCACGCCGGCGAACGGCGCGCGCACGATGGTGTTGTCCACGCCCAGATCGGCGATGGCGAGCTGATTGCCGGCCACCTGGGCGTTGCGCTGCGCGGTCTGCAGCTGCGCGCGCAGCGCATCGCGGCTCGCCACGGCCTGCTCGTACTGCGCGCGCGACACCAGTTGCTGGCGTACCAGCGTATCCAGCCGGCGCGCGTTGGCCTCGGCTTCCTGCAGCTGCGCCTGCACGCCGCCGACCTGGCTGCGCGCGGCCTGCATCTGCGCGGTCGACAGCGTGCGCTGGGCGTTGGCGTCGATCGGATCCAGCGTGGCCATGATCTGGCCGGCCTCCACCCGCATGCCTTCCTCGATCATGATCTCCTTGACCTTGCCGGTGATCTTGGCCGACACCGTGGCCATGCGCCGCGCCACCACGTAGCCGCTGGCGTCGAGCACCGATGCCTGCGCGCTGGCGTTGCCCAACGCCACCGCCGGCGCGGTCCGGACTTCGATGGCGTTCGCGCGGCCGAACAGCGCCCATGCGCCCAGCGCCAGCAGCGCCGCCACGACGATCGCCACGACCAGCCAGCGCTTGCGCCCGGACGGCGGCGGCGCCGCGGCCGGCGGTTTGCGGTCGATACGGAGTTCCTTGAGCAGATCGGCAGAAGTGTTCATCGATTACCTGGACGTGGCAATGCGGCAAGTGTGACCGGAGTGAGGACGCGAGCCCAGCTGCCGGAAGTCACTTCGATGCGAAGCGGGAAGACGATGGCGACGCGGACGCCGCAGGATGGGACGCATGATGCCTGCTCGCGCCGCACCGACCAAGTGACAGTTGTCACCCGCACGGCATGAGGACCGCCACTGATGGCGATGCGGCCGCGCGCCTATCGTGACGCCATGGTTCCCCTGGAGCACGTCGCATGACTTCCCCGATTCCTCCCCTGGCGCGGCTGCAGGACGCACAGAAGCGCTACGGCAAGGTGCAGGCGCTGGCCGGCCTCGATCTGGACATTCCCGCCGGGCAGTTGCTGGCGCTGCTCGGCCCCAACGGCGCCGGCAAGACCACCGCCATCGCGTTGTTGCTCGGCCTGCAGCAGGCCGATGCGGGACGCGCGGAACTGTTCGGTCTGGATCCGCGCCAGCTGGCCGCGCGCCGGCATATCGGCGTGATGCTGCAGTCGGCGGCGGTGCCGGACACGCTGAAGGTACGCGAGTTGATCGCGCTGACCCGCAGCTATTATCCCGACCCGCGCAGCGTCGCCGACTGCGTCGCGCTGGCCGGCCTGGACGGGCTGATGGAACGCCGCTACGGCCGCCTGTCCGGCGGGCAGCAGCGGCGCGTGCAGTTCGCGCTGGCGATTTGCGGCCGGCCGCGGCTGCTGTTCCTCGACGAGCCGACCACCGGCCTCGATATCGAAGCGCGCCAGGGCCTGTGGAAGGCCATCCGCGAACTGGTCGCGCAGGGCTGCGCGGTGCTGCTGACCACGCACTACCTGGAAGAAGCCGAGGCGCTGGCCGATCGGGTGGTGGTGATCGACGGCGGGCGCGCCATCGCGCAAGGCAGCGTGGCCGAGATCCGCGCGCACGTCGTGCAGCGCCGCATCCGTTGCGTGTCGTCGCTGTCGCCGGACATCGTGGCGGCCTGGCCCGAGGTCGGCTACGTCGCGCGCGAAGGCGATCGGCTGGAAATCGTCGCCGATGCCGCCGAAGCGGTGGTACGCCGGCTGCTGGCCGAGGATCCGGCGCTGTGCGAACTGGAAGTGCAGCGCGCCGGCCTGGCCGACGCCTTCATCGAACTGACCCGCAAGCACGCCCTGCCGGAGGCCGCATGATGGACGCCATCGCTTCACGTCCCTCCGCCGCGCCGTGGCGCGCCTATGCGCTGGAAGCGCGCTACGAATTCCTGCGCCTGCTGCGCACACCGTCGTTCGCGCTGCCGACGCTGCTGTTTCCGAACGTGTTCTACCTGCTGTTCGGCGTGCTGCTGGGCGGCGGCCGCGGCGGCGGCGATGCCGCGCGCTACCTGCTGGCGACCTATGGCGTGTTCGGCATCATGGGCGTATCGCTGTTCGGTTTCGGCGTGACCGTGGCGATGGATCGCGATCAGGGCCTGCTGACGCTCAAGCGCGCGCTGCCGATGCCGCCCGGCGCCTACCTGCTGGCCAAGACGGCGATGGCGATGCTGTTCGCCACCGCGATCTCGCTGATGCTGGCGCTGCTGGCGAGCACGCTGGCCGGCGTGCATCTGTCGCCGGCGCAGTGGGGGCTGCTGTGGCTGGTCAATGTGGCCGGCGTGCTGCCGTTCTGCGCGCTGGGCCTGTGGATCGGCACGCTGTGCACCGGCTCGGCGTCGCCGGCGGTGATCAACCTCATCTACCTGCCGATGGCGTTCCTGTCCGGCCTGTGGCTGCCGCTGGCGATGCTGCCGGACATCTTCGCCCGGCTGGCGCCGGTGTGGCCGTCGCATCACTTGGCGCAGATCGCGCTCGAAGTCGTCGGCCACGACGCCGGCGGTGCGCTGGGCATGCATGTCGCGGTACTGCTGGCCTTCAGCGCGGTGTTCTTCTTCCTCGCCCATCGCCGGCTGGCGGCGTGAGCTAGCCGCGTTGCGCGGCCGTGGCATGATCGCCGCCGCCTTCCATCGGGACCGTGTGTGATGCCGAAATTTCCCGCCTGGATCGTGCCGGCGACGGATTCCGTGGTGGCCGATGCCATCCGCCGCGGCAAGTCGCCGTGGTCCGACGCGGTGCACGTGCTGTGGTCGGCCTGGGTGTTCATCACGCCGGCCTTCGCGCCGGCCGGCTACAGCGCGCGCTGGTGGGCGCTGACGCTGGTCTCGTACCCGTTGTACCTGTTCCTGTACGCGATGACGTTGCTGGCGCCGGAACGGACCGTGCATCGCTACGCGCTGGCCATGATCGCGCTGTGCCTGCTGCTGTTGCCGTGGTATCCGTCGGGCATGAGTTATTTCGTGTTCGGCTGCGTGATGCTGCGTCCGCAACGGATACGCTCGCTGGCGGGCTATCTCGCGCTGCTGATGCTGCTGAGCGGCGTGTTCGTCGGCTATGCGCTGCTGCTCGGCTATCCGTGGCAGGCGATCGTCTGGATGCCGGCGGTGTCGCTGATCGTCGGCACCGTCATCCATGTCGAAAAGGTGAACCACCGAAAGGACATCGCGCTGCGGCTTTCGCACGAGGAGGTCCGCAGGCTGGCCAGCAGCGCCGAGCGCGAACGCATTGGCCGCGATCTGCACGATCTGCTGGGGCACACGCTGTCGCTGGTGGCGCTGAAATCGGATCTGGCCGGCAAGCTGCTCGATCGCGATCCGTCCGCGGCGCGGCGCGAGATCGACGAGGTCAGCCGGGTCGCGCGCGACGCGTTGTCGCAGGTGCGCCGCGCGGTCACCGGCATCCGTGCCGCCGGCCTGGCGGCGGAACTGGCATCGGCCCGCTTGCTGCTGGAATCGGATGGCGTGGGTCTGGAATACCACGTCGATCCCTCGCCCCTGCCGCCGGAACTGGAAACCGTGCTGGCGCTGACCCTGCGCGAGGCGGTGACCAACATCCAGCGCCATGCGCAGGCGCGCCACGCCGAGGTATCGCTGAAGGCCACGCCGCACCAGCTGGTGCTGTGCATCCACGACGACGGCCGCGGCAGCGCCATCGTGCCGGGCAACGGCCTGGCCGGCATGCGCGAACGGCTGGAGGCGCTGGGCGGCAGCCTGCGGGTGGAGTCGGCGCCGCGACTGGGCACGCGGCTGGAAGCCACGCTGCCGCTGCCGGATGCGTGGAGCCGGATCGGTTCATCGCCGCTGCATCCGGCGTGATCGCCCCCTTCTGTGGGAGCGACGTCAGTCGCGGTGAGGCTTTTCCGATCAAGCGTCGCGACTGACGTCGCTCCCACCGGCATCCGCGGCGCGAACGGCCGGGATTTCCTGGCTTCTGCCTCCCGCCATGGCACCATGCGCCGATGATCCGAATCCTGCTTGCCGAAGATCAGGCCATGGTGCGCGGCGCGTTGTCGGCGCTGCTGAACCTGGAAGACGACATGGAAGTGGCCGGCAGCGCCGCCGACGGCGAGACCGCATGGCGCGAACTGCAGCGGCTGCAGCCGGACGTGCTGGTCACCGACATCGAGATGCCGGGCCTGACCGGGCTGGAACTGGCACAGCGCATCCAGCGCCACGGCATCGCCTGCAAGGTCGTCATCGTCACCACGTTCGCGCGTCCCGGCTTCCTGCGCCGCGCGCTGGACGCGGGCGTGGCCGGCTATCTGCTCAAGGATGCGCCGGCCGAGGATCTGGCCGAGGCGTTGCGCAAGGTGCACCGGGGCGGCCGCGCGATCGATCCGCAGCTGGCGGTGGAAGCCTGGTCGGAAGCCGACCCGCTCAACGATCGCGAACGCCAGGTACTGCGCCTGGCCGGCGAAGGGCTGTCGGCCGGCGAAATGGCGCAGCAATTGCATCTGTCGCAGGGCACGGTCCGTAACTACCTGTCCGAGGCCATCGGCAAGCTCGGTGTGAGCAACCGCATCGAGGCCTACCGGCTGGCGCGGCAGCGCGGGTTGCTGTAACCCTGCTGCCCCGCGAGGTTGCGCCGTAGGTGCCGCCTGCCTAACCCCACCGCGAACTTCCTGCGCCTACCCATGCCTTCACGCTACCGCGTCGCCAACCAATACGGCCTGTTCTTCGCGACCGCGATCTTCTTGCTGGTCGCCGCCGGCGTGCTGTGGGGCACGCAGCGCTTCATCGGCGATGCCGACTCGGTCAGCCATACCAACCAGGTCATCGCCACGATCGACTCGATCGAGGCGCGCCTGCGCGACGCCGAATCGGCCCAGCGCGGCTATCTGCTGACCGGCCAGGTCGGCTATCTGGCCGATTACCGGACCAACCGCGAGGCGTTGCAGCCGAAACTGGGCGAATTGCGCGCGCTGGTCGGCGACAGTCCCGGGCAGATGCAGCGCGCGGCGGCGCTGGAACGATCCGCCGCGCAGCGCTTCGCGCAGATGGAGACGACGCTGGCGGCCTATGCGGCCGATGGCCTGGCCGCGGCGCAGACCCATATCGGCAGCGAAGTCATGCAGGTGTCGCGCGACATCCGCCGGCACGCGCACGAAATGCTCGAAGTGGAGCAGGCGTTGCTGGCGCAGCGCGCGGTGTCGAGCCGGCGCAGCGCCGACATCCTGCGCGCGTTCGCGCTGCTGGGCATCCCGCTGGGCATCCTGATGGTAGGGCTGGTCTACTGGGCGCTGGTGCGCGAGGTCAGGCTGCGCGCGAAGGCCGAGCACGGGCGCGCCGAGACCAACCAGCAGCTGCAGGCCTCGGTGCGCGAACTGGAGCACAACAGCGAACACCTGCGCGAATTGAGCCGTTACGGCGGCCTGCTGCAGATCTGCATGGACAGCCATGAAGCCATCCTGCTGGCCTCGCAACTGTTCTCGCGATTGCTGCCGGAGACCGGCGGCACCCTGTACCGCATCCGCGCCTCGCAGGATTACGCCGAGGAAGTCGCGCACTGGGGCCGGCATGCCGCCCACGGCGCGGCGATGCTGCCGCCGCGCGACTGCTGGGCGCTGCGGCGCGGACAGACCCATGTGCTGCGCGCCGGCGACGAGACGCTGCGCTGCACGCACGTGGAACTTCCGCGCATCGATATCCAGCTCAACACCGCGTGCATCCCGTTGACCGCGCAGGGCGTGCAGCTGGGTTTCATCTATCTGTCCGGTCATGACGGCGCGTTCCTGTCGCGGCTGGAACTGGCCGAAGCCGCGGCCGAGCAGTTGTCGATGGCGCTGTCCAACCTGGAACTGCGCGAGCGCCTGCGCGTGCAGTCGATCCGCGAGCCGCTGACCGGCCTGTTCAACCGGCGCTACCTGGAAGAATCGCTGTCGCGCGAACTGGCACGCTGCCAGCGCCGCGGCCTGCCGCTGGCGCTGATGATGCTGGACCTGGATCACTTCAAGCGCTTCAACGACACCCATGGCCACGTCGGCGGCGATGCGCTGCTGGCGCAGTTCGGCCAGCTGCTGCAGAGCCTGTCGCGGCCGGAGGACATCGCCTGCCGCTACGGCGGCGAGGAGTTCACGCTGATCCTGCCCGAGGCCGGCGTGACCGCCGCGCTGGAGCGCGCCGAAACGATCCGCGCGGCGGTGGAAACGATGGTGGTGCGCCACCTTGGCAAGGATCTGCCCAACGTCACCGTCTCCATCGGCGTGGCCTGCCATCCCGACCACGGCCAGTCCACCGAGGCGCTGCTGCGCTGTGCGGATGAAGCGCTCTATCGCGGCAAGCACGAAGGCCGCAACCGGGTGATGCTGGCCGAGCGATCGGGCTGACGCTGCCAGACGCATCGCGCATCGCGCATCGCGCATCGCGCATCGCGCATCGTCGCGTCGAAGCCTGGCGCTGCCGAGTCGTCCAGGAAAGGTCTGATTAAGTCGTCATTCCCGCGAAAGCGGGAGGCGCTCTTCAACAGCTGGCAGGCTGCTCATCCAGAAACTTTCAATTCATGAAAGCAAAGGCGCTGGATCCCCGCTTTCGCGGGGATGACGGGCAAAAGCAGGCTTGGAGGTTCCCTGGTCCGTCGTGCGTTGCCCCCAGCCCTCGCCCGTGAATGGGTAGGGCGAAGGCAAGTGCGTTCTGCACGAGTCTTCCCGCTTGCGCAGCGGCGATGCCTATAAAGCCTTCCCCCGTTTACGGGGGAAGGGTTGGGATGGGGGCATCGGCGCCGATATCGCGCGGCACCGCTATTCGCAGCCGTAGCGCGACTTCAGCATCTCGAACGCGCTGCGCAGCGCCATCGCCTCGCCGCCGGCCGGACGGCCCGGGCGATCGTTGTCGTTCCAGGCGTAGACATCCAGATGCGCCCATTTCTGATCGGCCGGCAGGAAGCGCTCCAGGTACAGCGCCGCGGTCACCGCGCCGGCCATGCGCGAACCGGCGTTGGCCAGATCGGCGATGTGGCTGGTCAGATAGCGCAGGTACGGGCGCCACAGCGGCATGCGCCAGATCGGATCACGTACCTCCATGCCGGCGTCGATCCACGCCTGCGCCAGCGCATCGTCGTTGCAGAACAGCGCCGGCAGATCCGGGCCCAGCGCGATGCGCGCCGCACCGGTCAGCGTGGCGAAATCCAGCACGATGTCCGGCTTCTGCTCGCCGGCGTAGGTCAGCGCATCGCCCAGGATCACGCGGCCCTCGGCGTCGGTGTTGTCGATCTCCACGCTCACGTCCTGGCGCGTGGCGATCACCTCGCCGGGACGGAACGCGTTGGGACCGAGCGCGTTCTCCACCGCCGGCACCAGCAGCGTCAGCCGTACCGGCAGCCGCCGCGCCATGATCAGTTCGGCCAGTGCGATCGCGTGCGCGGCGCCGCCCATGTCCTTCTTCATGTTGCGCATGCCGTCGCCCGGCTTGATGTCCAGACCGCCGGTATCGAAGCACACGCCCTTGCCGACCAGCGCCACGTGCGGATGGGCGGCATCGCCCCAGCGCAATGCGATCAGGCGCGGCGCGCGGTGCGAGGCGCGGCCGACCGCATGGATGGCGGGGAAGTTCTGCGCCAGCAGTTCGTCGCCGGCGATCACGTCGATGTCGGCGCCATGCGTTCGCGCGATGTCGCGCGCGATCGCTTCCAGTTCGTCCGGCCCCATGTGTTCGGTCGGCGTATTGACCAGGTCACGCACCCGCACGCACGCGGCCAGCAATGCCTGCGTCTGCGCATCCGGTTGCGCGAGCACCAGTCGCGCCGGGCCGCGCAGCGGCTTCTTGTAGCGATCGAAGCGGTAGCTGCCCAGGCCCCAGCCCAGTTCCAGCGCCGCCTGCGTGGCCGGGTCCAGCGCCGTGGCCGGCTGCCAGTCCGCCATCGGCAGCGCGTTCGGCGCATGGCCGTACGATTGCGGATCCCGCGCATCGCCGATGCCGATGACGGCGCCGGCCAGGCCATCGTCGCCAGGCAGCAGCAACACGCTGCCTGCGGCGGCGGTGAACGACTGCGCGCTGATCCACGCGTTGACGGCGGGCGATTGCGTCTGCCGCCACTGCGCCAGCTGCGCGCGTTCGAGCAGATGCAGCGGCAGGGCGTCGGCGGTGTCCTGGGTGAAGCAGGCGGGCAGGGTGATCTGGGTCATCCGGCTATTGTGGACCAAGCCCGCGGCCACCGCTGTCAGGCTGTCCCGGACGCCGGCGGTTTCAGCCCGACGCGTCGAATTGCCCATCCAGCCAATCGGCCAGGCCGGTGAGGCTGTCGAATTCCAGATCCGGCCGCAGGGTTTCGTGCCGCCAGATCTGGCTTTCGCGATTGATCCAGCAGCCGCGCAGGCCGGCCTGCATCGCACCGATCACATCCATGTCGATGTGATCGCCCACGTGCAGCACCTGGCCGCGTTCGATGCCCAGCCGATCGCAGGCGGCGTGGAAGATGCTGGCCACCGGCTTGGCGGCGCCATGCTCGCGCGCGCCCAGCTGGAAGGCGAAGTGATGCGACACGCCGACGCGCTGCAGATCGGCGTTGCCGTTGCTGAGCGCCGCCACCGGCAAGCGCGCGGCGATGCGCGCCAGCGCGTCGAGCGCATCGGGATAGAACTCGACCTGGTTGCGCGCGGCATAGAACGCCTCGTAGGCCGGCTCCAGCAAGGCCAGATCGGCGCCGCTCTTTTCCAGCGCCTCGCGCAGCGTCAGCCGGCGCAGCGCGCTCAGGTCGTGATGCAGGTGCGGATGGTCGGCGAAGGAGCGCACGCGCAATTCACGCATCGCCTCGACCGGATACATCGCCGCGGTGGCGGGACTGTGCACCGTCATCCAGTCGTGCAGCACCTGATCGATGCGCGCGCCGATGGGCGCGAAAGGCCACAGCGTGTCGTCGAGATCGAGGGTGATGGCGCGGATGGGGAAACTCACGCCGCGCATTCTAGCGGAAGAGATCCGACACCGAAGGCAGCACTCGCTCGTGGGAGCGACGCCAGTCGCGATGAGGCTTTCCCGGTCAAGCGTCGCGACTGGCGTCGCTCCCACGGGAACAGAAAACTGGAAACGATGCGCTGGGCTACTCCAGCAACCGCGCCCAGCCTTCCATCCCTTCCACCCGCGCCAGCACCAGCTTCACGCAGACCAGCAGCGGCACCGCCAGCAGCAGGCCGATGAGGCCCCACAGCCAGCCGAACAGCATCAGCGCCAGGATCAGCACCAGCGGCGACAGCGCCATGCGGCGGCCGAGCACGATCGGCGTGATGATCTGCCCTTCCAGCGTATGCAGCAGCAGATAGGCGCCGGCCGGCAGCAGCGACCACAGCGGATCGTCGAAGGTGATGAAGCCGACCAGCAGCATCATGATGAGGCCGATCAGCGGCCCGACGTACGGCGCGAAATTCAGCAGCGCCACCACCGTGCCCCACAGCAGCGCTTCGCCGAGCGGCAGCTTCATCGCGTACAGCAGGCTGGCGAAGATCAGGCCGACCATCGTGTTGATCAGCGTGATGGTCAGCACGTAGCGCGAAACCTCGCGCTCGATCGAATGCAGGATCTGCACGGTGAACTTCTTCTGCTGCCGGCGCGGCATCAGCGCGATCGCGTTGCGCTGCAGGTTCTCGCCGTAGACCATGAAGAAGAACGTCAGCAGCACCACCGCCAGCACCGAGGCCAGCACGCGCGGCGTGGCCAGCAGCTTGCGGTAGGGATCCTCGGCCGTATGCACCAGTTGCGGACGGCGGCTGGTGGTTTCGCCGCCGGCGGCGGCGCGCGCGAAGTTCTCCGCGGCGCGGTTGGCCTCCTGCATCGGCCGGGTCAGTTCGCGCAGCTTGGGCGCCAGCTTGCGCAGTTCGCGCGGCGACTCCTGCGTCCATGCCATCGCCGGCACCAGCAGTTGCTGGCCCAGTACCGCCGCGCCGCTCATGCCGCCCAGCAGCACCAGCAGCGCGGCCAGGAAACGCGGCAGGTACAACCGCCGCAGCAACCGGATGACCGGATTGCCGACCAGCGCGAAGAACGCGGCCAGCAGCACCGGCAGCAGCACTTCCTGCGCGGCCCACAGCGTATAGCCGACCGCCAGCGTGACCAGTACGACCAGCGCGGCGCTGGCGCGCGGACGCGGCAACGGCGGCTGGGGTTCGCCCGTTGCCGGCGCTTCGTCGGGAGAAGGTAGAGGCTGGGTCGGCGGCAGGTTCAAGGCATGGAGGCGGGTCGAAGTGAGCGCCGATTATCCGCAGGCGGTGTCTGCGCGGCATGACGGCGCGCAGTGCTGATCATCAGGTTGCGGAGGCGGCGATGCGGCCCGTTCCGCAGCATCGCGCGGACAGGCAGGGCCGACGGTGTGTCAGCGCTCGGACAGTTCGGTCGCCGCTTCGGCCGGCCGCGGCGCGGTCGCCGGTTCGGCAGCCACCGGCCGCGGGGGAGCGACCGCAGCGGGCGTCGTATCGGTGGCGTCCGCGACCGCTGCGACGACACCGACCGCCTCGCTGGTTTCCGCCGCGGTGTCTTCGGCCGAGTTGGCCGCGCTTTCGGCCTGCTTGGCGGCGACGTTGGCCTGCAGGCTGGCGACCAGTCCGGAGATGGACGTGATCATCTGCAGCCATCGCGTGCCGTTCATCGCCTTCATCGGTTCGGCGCGGCCGACCAGGAAACCGGACACCAGTCCGGCCACGACGATGCGTGTCGGCGTCCAGCCGCGCTTCCAGGCATGCTTGAGCGTGCCCCACTGGCATTCCACGATGTCCAGCCGGGCTCCGACCACGCTTTCGGCGCGTTCGACGCGGCGTTGCAGTTGATCGAAATTCATCGCGGCGGCTCCGGAATGGACGGTGCGGGGATGTCGTCTTCTTCGGCGGCGTCCTTGCCGGGTTCGTCGAACCAGCCCAGCCGGGTCAGCTGGCGGCGCGTCGCATGCAGGCCGGCGTTGTCGAAGAAATACATCACCCGCCAGATCGCCAGGCCGGTCACCGCCACGCTGACGAACGCGGCCAGCGACAACGACTGCAGCCACGACCAGCCGAATCTTTGCAGCAACGCGATCAGCGCGCCGGTCAGCAGGAGCCAGGACGACGCACCGAACACCACCGCCACGCCGGTCCATGCCAGGCCGCGACCCAATGCGCTGCGCGCCAGCGCCAGATCGGCCGACACCAGCCGGCGCAGTGCGCGGCCGGTGTCCTTGGATGCGCCGAACGCCTCGCGCCCGGCCGTGGCGACCTGCCGCAGGCTCTCCGTCAGATCCGGCGCTTTCTCCGGATCGGGCATCTGTCGTTCGGAATCGGTCACGCCGGCGGCTTACTTGTCGCCACCGCCGCTGCGGGCCAGCTTGGCGATGATCCAGCCGGCCGCGAAGGCGACGCCGAAGGAGGCGATGGGACGCTCGCGGATCAGTTCCGACGCGCTGTCGATCAGATCGCGGCCCTTGTCCATCAGCGCATCCATCTGTTCCTTGGCGGCGGCGCCTCCGATTTCGGCGGCGGCCAGTCCGGACAGCGCGCTGTCGGCCAGTTCCGATTTGACCTGCGCCCTGCCGAGCTTGAGCTCGTCGCCGGCGGCGCTGGCCGCGCCCTTGATCGCTTCGCCGGCGGCGCTGGCGGCGGACTTGAGGTGCGATCCGGCTTCGCCGAGATTGCTCTTCAGCGAATCGGTGGCGGCAGCGGTGGAAGCGGTGGTCGGATTGGGGCTGTTCATGGTCATCTCCAGGGAGGATGGGGGAGGCGGCCAATCTACCGCAGGGGGGGATGAATACCTTGTTATGGCGGCGGCGCGGCAATTGCGCATGCGGTGTCATTAACTGCGCAGCGTGCAGGCGGCGCCGGCAGAATCGACGAGTGGTCTCGCGCATGGCGCCCATGCGTCATCCCGGCGCGCGCTGGGATTCACGGCTTTTACAGCGACAACGCCAAAGCAACAGCAAAGTGGATCGCAGCGTGCGCTGGGATGACGGCGAAAGACGGCGAGGAAGATGATGAAGCGCCGGCTGCTTCGCACGGTGCCATCGGCAGGAACCGGGCAGAACGGCCTTCGACCGTCCTGCCGCATCACCCTCACTGCATCGGCAGGTTGCCGCGCGCGTTGCCGCGACGGATCTGCACCACCAGCTGGGCCGGGCGGCGCTCGAAGCTGGCGCGGAAGCTGGCCAGATCGTTGAATTCGCCGCTGGTCGCCGCAGTGATCACGTCGCCGGCGCGCAACTGGTTCTGCGCGGCGCGGCTGTTGCGCGCGACCTCCTTGACCAGCACGCCCTGCAGGCCGGACTGGCGCAGCGATTCGGGCACCTCGGCGAAGCTGGCGCCGGACAGGCGCGGATCCAGCGTCTCGCCGGCGATCGCGCGCGGCTGCTCCTTCAGCGTGGCGTGCAGCGTCAGCGGGCGGCCGTCGCGCCGCACCTCGACGCTGAGCGTGCTGCCGACCGGCTGCAGGCCCTCGAAGTTGTGCAGCGACGGCGCATCGTCGATGCGCTGGCCGTTGATCGCCACCACCACGTCGCCCGACTGCATGCCGGCCGCCGCCGCGCCCGAGCCCGGATACACGCGCGTGACCAGCGCGCCGCGCGTGGTGTCCAGCTTCAGTCCGGCCGCCAGCCGCGCATCGACGCTCTGCGTCTCGATGCCGAGCGTGCCGCGGATGACCTCGCCGCGCGTTTCCAGCTGCTGCATCACGTCGCGCGCCAGGTTGGCCGGGATCGCCAGGCCCAGGCCGATGTTGCCGGCCATGCTGCCGCGCGGGTTGAGGCTGGCGGTATTGATGCCGACCAGCTGGCCCTGCAGGTTGACCAGCGCGCCGCCGGAGTTGCCCGGGTTGATCGACGCATCGGTCTGGATGAAGTTCTGGTAGCCCAGCCCGCGGATGCCGCTGCGGCCCACCGCCGAGACGATGCCCGAGGTCACCGTCTGGCTGAGCCCGAACGGATTGCCGATGGCGACGACGAAGTCGCCGACGTTCAGCGCGCTGCTGTCGGCCAGCGGGATCGCGGTCAGGTTCTCGGCCGGGATGCGGATCAGCGCCACGTCGGTGTCGGCGTCCGAACCGAGGAACTCGGCCTTCAGCGTGCGCCCGTCGGCCAGCGTCACCTGCACGTCGTCGGCATCCTCGATGACGTGGTGGTTGGTCAGCACGTAGCCCTTGGCGGCATCGACGATCACCCCCGAGCCGAGCGACTGGTTGATGCGCTCCTGCGGCACGGTCGGGAACAGCCGGCGGAAGAACGGGTCGTCGGCGAACGGTCCCAGCGGACTGGCCACGCGCACGCGCTGCGTGGTGTAGACGCTGACCACCGCCGGCATCACCGTCCTGAGCATCGGCGCCAGCGACGGCAGCGGCTGGCCATCGACCGCGCTGGGCAGCGCGGCCACGGCCGGCACCGCGACGGCGGCGACCGGCGCGGCCTGGGCGCTCTGGTTGAGGTTCTCATGCAGCGAAAGGGCGGCGAACCCGCCGAAGGCGGAGGCGGCGGTCAGGGCGAGCAGGGTCGGCAACGGGCGCATCGGTCGTGTCATTCCGGTGGGCGAAGTGTCTGTAGGGAGGAACGGCCTTTGTGGCGACGCCGCCGGTGCGGCTCAAGAGGGGCGTGCGCCAAGCTGAACGAGTCTGCGTACCGACCCCTAAACCGGCAATGAAGTTCAGCCGCGGCATGCCGTTCCCGGCGGTCGGCATGGGGTCGTCTACGACCAAAAACCGGTGCCGATCCGGTTGACAGGCCGGCAGGCCGGGCGTAGCTTGCATGGCTCGTGCCGCCACTACATATCGTGGTCGGATACGGGGCAGGCCCAACCAATGGGGTTTTTACCGGGATCGGCGAAAGGGGCGTTTGGGGCGATGAAGTCGTCGGTACGCGTTTTTCCTTGCAGTACCCGCCAGCACAGCCATCCGACCGCCGCGCGGCGCTGCACCGGCCGCGCGCGGGCGCTTTTCCCCGTCCCGGGCCGGTCCCGGTGAGGCATGCAGGGGAGGGCGGCCGGACCGCCCCGACAACAAGAACAATCGCGTGACAAGGGAGAACGACAACATCATGAGCACGGTGCGCCTCGAGGCGATCAAGACCGGACCGGCGACGGCCACGATTCCGATGCAGCCTGCCTCCCAGGACATCTGGGACAAGAAGTACCGGCTGAAGACCAAGCAGGGCGTGCCGCTGGACGCCGACATCGACGGCACCTACCAGCGCGTGGCCCGAGCGCTGGCCGACGCCGAGGCCACCCCGGAAAAGCGCACCTACTGGTACGAGCGCTTCCTGTGGGCGCTGCGTCGCGGCGCGATTCCCGCCGGCCGCATCACTTCCAACGCCGGCGCGCTGGAGCACAAGCCCGCCACCAGCACGATCAACTGCACCGTGTCGGGCACCATCACCGACTCGATGGACGGCATCCTGGACAAGGTCCACGAGGCCGGCCTGACGCTGAAGGCCGGCTGCGGCATCGGCTACGAGTTCTCCACGCTGCGCCCGCGCGGCGCGTTCGTCGCCGGCGCCGGCGCCTACACGTCCGGCCCGATGTCCTTCATGGATATCTACGACAAGATGTGCTTCACCGTGTCGTCGGCCGGCGGCCGCCGCGGCGCGCAGATGGGCACGTTCGACGTGTCGCACCCGGACGTGAAGGACTTCATCCGCGCCAAGCGCGAGGACGGCCGCCTGCGCCAGTTCAACCTGTCGCTGCTGATCACCGACGGCTTCATGCAGGCGGTTGAGAAAGACGCCGACTGGCCGCTGGTGTTCCCGGTCAACATCAAGGAGAAGGACGAACTGGACCTGGCCGACGCGTCCACCGTGGTCTGGCGCGACTGGCCGACGCACGAGAACTACGTCGCCCGCGACGACGGCCTGGTGGCGTGCAAGATCTACGGCCACATCCGCGCCCGCCACCTGTGGGACATGATCATGGTCTCGACGTACGACTACGCCGAGCCGGGCTTCATCCTGATCGATCGCGTCAACGAGATGAACAACAACTGGTGGTGCGAGAACATCCGCGCGACCAATCCCTGCGGCGAACAGCCGCTGCCGCCGTATGGCGCCTGCCTGCTGGGTTCGGTCAACCTGACCAACTTCGTGCGCGATCCGTTCACCGACCAGGCGCGATTCGACTGGGAGGAATACAAGGAAGTCGTGCGCGTGTTCACCCGCATGCTCGACAACGTCGTCGAGGTCAACGGCCTGCCGCTGCAGCAGCAGCGCGACGAGATCCTGCGCAAGCGCCGTCACGGCATGGGCTTCCTCGGCCTGGGCAGCACGCTGACCATGCTCAAGATGAAGTACGGATCGCCTGAGTCGTGCGAGTTCACCGAAGCCATCGCCCGCGACATGGCCGTGGCCGGCTGGGAAACCGGGCTGTCGCTGGCGCGCGAGAAGGGCCCGGCGCCGATCATGGAGGAGCGCTTCCCGGTCACCGCCGAGATGCTGCGCAAGCGTCCGGAAATGGCGAAGGACGGCTGGAAGCTCGGCCAAGAGATCCCCGGCAAGGTGCTGCACGCGCGTTACAGCCGCTACATGCAGCGCGTGGCCGAAGTGGCGCCGGAACTGGTGGACGAGCTGGCCGAGGCCGGCGCGCGCTTCACCCACCACAGTTCCATCGCCCCGACCGGCACCATCTCGCTGAGCCTGGCCAACAACGCCTCCAACGGCATCGAGCCCTCGTTCGCGCACCACTACAGCCGCAACGTGATCCGCGAAGGCAAGAAGTCCAAGGAAAAGGTCGACGTCTATTCCTACGAGCTGCTGGCCTACCGCGAGCTGATCAATCCCAAGGCCATGCCGTTCTCGGAAGAGGCCGACGCCAAGCTGCCGGACTATTTCATCTCCGCCGACGACATCAACCCGAAGGAACACGTCGACGTGCAGGCCGCCGCGCAGAAGTGGGTGGACAGTTCCATCTCCAAGACCGCCAACGTGCCGACGGACTACCCGTACGAGCAGTTCAAGGACATCTACCGCTACGCCCACCAGCAGGGCTTGAAGGGCTGCACCACGTTCCGCTTCAACCCGGCCGCCTTCCAGGGCGTGCTGGTCAAGGAAGCGGATCTGGAAAACACCACCTACCGCTTCGAACTGGAAGACGGCAGCGTGGTGGAAGTGAAGGGCAACGAGCAGATCGAATACGACGGCGAGATGCACACCGCCGCCAACCTGTTCGACGCGCTCAAGGAAGGCTATTACGGCAAGTTCTGAGTGTCGGGAAATCCTGCCTCCCCCGCTTGCGGGGGAGGATGCCCGAAGAGCCTGCCCCGTACTTGATACGGGGGCAGGTGGGGGGAGCGAGCGCAGCGAGTTGCTTTTGCTGCCGCTCGAAAAGCGCCCCCATCCCAACCTTCCCCCGCAAGCGGGGGAAGGGGCGATTCAGAAGGCTCCATCGTTCCACTACCCGCAACTGGGTATAGCATCGGCAGCGTTACAACCCACGCCCGGAGGAGGGCAGCATGAGCAACGGTAATGGTGTCACGGCGACGCTCTCCGGCGCCGCCGAGAGTGTGAAAGACAAGGCCGTGGAAATCGGCGAAGCGGTGGCGGAAGCGGCCAGCGGTACCGTCGCCAAGGCCAGGAAAGCGGCCAAGAAGGCGAGCAAGGCGGTCAAGAAGTCGGTCGCCAAGGCGAAGAAGACGCTGACCGCCGCCAGCGCGGACGCCAAGGCCGAAGCCGCGTCGCTGAGCAAGAAGACCGGCAGGAAGACGGCCAAGAAGACCGCAAAGAAGGCTGCGAAGAAAACCGCGAAGAAGGCCAGCAAGAAGACCACGGCCAAAAAAGCGGTGAAGAAAGCGGCCAAGAAGGCCACGGCCAAGAAAGCGACAAAGAAAACAGCGAAGAAAGCGGTAAAGAAGACGCCGGCCAAGAAGACCGCCAGGAAAGCAGCGAAGAAGGTCGCCAAGAAGGCGCCCGCCAAGAAAGCGGCCAAGAAGACCGCACGCAAGGCCCCGAAAAAGACCGTAAAGAAGGCCGCCAAGAAGGCCCGTTAATCCGCAGTTTCCCTCCCCCGTCCGCGGGGGAGGGTTTGGCGCCGCCCAGGCCGCCGCTTCCACCGAACCAACGCATCGCATCGCATTCAGGACAATCGACCATGGCCGTCAAGATCGACAAGAAAATCAAGGGCTACAGCGTGCTCACCCCGGAAGACAAGGCGCGCGAATCCGCGCCGCCGGTCAAGGGCGAGTCGGTGCCCCGCGCCGTCGTCGAGAGCGAACTGCCCACGGCCGAAGTCATCCAGATGCACGAGCGCATCGAGCGCCCGGAAGTGCTGATCGGCAGCACCTACAAGATCAAGTCGCCGCTGGTCGAGCACGCCATGTACGTGACCATCAACGACATTGTGCTCAACGCCGGCACCGAGCACGAGCTGCGCCGCCCGTTCGAGATCTTCGTCAACTCCAAGTCGATGGAGCACTTCCAGTGGATCGTCGCGCTGACCCGCATCATGTCGGCCGTGTTCCGCAAGGGCGGCGACGTCACCTTCCTGGTCGACGAGATGAAGGCGGTGTTCGACCCGCGCGGCGGCTATTTCAAGGCCGGCGGCGTCTACATGCCCTCGCTGGTCGCCGAACTCGGCGCCATCGTCGAGGAGCACATGAAGTCCATCGGCCTGATCCACGACCCGGAAATGAGCGAGCACCAGCGCGCCATCCTGGCCGAGAAGCGCGCTCAGTACGAAAACCGCTCAAAAAAAAACACTGACGTAAGCTCCACTGCCTCCCCTTCTCCCGCTTCTGCGGGAGAAGGGGCCCGAAGGGCGGATGAGGGCAGCGCGATGCCTGGAGCATCGGAAGACGTCGCCATCACCGGCGACGGCGCCAGTTTTCCGCCCTCCGCCACCCTCTGCCACAAGTGCAGCACCAAGGCGCTCGTCATCATGGACGGCTGCGCGACGTGCTTGAACTGTGGTTACAGCAAGTGCGGTTAACTCTAAGGCGCGGGTTCATCTAGTGGCTAAAATCTGTATCTGAGTTATGGGGGCTCGTAAGAGCCCCTTTTTTCTTTCTATCTAAGCCCGCCTAGTTCGCTTCCGATCCGAGCAGATCGATCAGCAAGCTTTCCGGCACGATCGATAAGGGCTTTCGATTAGAGTCGTACATCCACTGGCTCGCTTTCGAGTGCTAGTACACCGAATACGCACTCGTGGACGCGGTACAGCGGTTCGCGTTCCACGAATCGCTGAAGGCCTTCAAGGCCGAGCGCGAACTCGCGGATCGCGAGCGACTGCTTCGTGCGCAGGCCGCGTTGGCGCAGCCGATTGAGGTTCTGCGGCTCGGTGTATTCGGGTCCGTAGATAATCCGGAGGTACTCACGGCCACGGCACTTGATCGCCGGCTGCACGAGACCGCGCTTCCCGCGCGCGAGCCCTTCCGCCGGCTTAATCACCATGCCTTCTCCACCTTCGGCGGTGAGAGCTTCCCACCATTGCACGGCGGCAGCGACGTCCGCCTCGTCGGAGAGGTCGACAAACAGATGGCGCGTGAGACGGAAGAGCGCACCATCGGCAGCGGCGAGCCGGCCGGCCACGTCGAGATGCCAGCGGTGATCACGTTCCAGGCCTACGACGCCTTCGCAGGCAAGTAGGTGGAACGGCGCAACCTTGAGATCGTCGAGACCGTCGACCGGCCAGCAGTAACGCCGGTATGCATTGACGAAGCGGATGACGTCGTCATGGCGGGATTCGTTGCTGGCTCGCCATCCCTGAACATCGACGCCGCGCGCAGCGGCCGCAGAGAGCCACGCACTCGCGGTACCGAGTGACCAAGTGGCCGCCGCACCGGTGGGCGCGTACTGCTCGCGCAGCAGATCTTGGGCCTTCGCCGACCACGGCAACAACTCCGTATCGAGGACGACCCAGTCAGTCTGCAGTTCTGCCCACAGGCCCGTGTGCTGCATGGCGAGATCAAGTCGGTCGAGCAAGGCATTCTCGAGGGCGCGGTCGTTGAAGAACCGGCGCCCTGTACGTGTATAGATCACGCCGCGGCCGTCGTCGCCGATGCCGAAGCGACGCATGGCGGCTTCAACATGGCGGCACAGCACAATGACCGCACGTGAGCCCATGTGCTTTTCTTCGCACACGAGGGAGGTGATGCCTTCTTGACGATAGAAGTCCATCGCCTCCTGTGGGCGTTCGAGCAGGTCGCCGCTCTTGGCGGTTTCCGGCGGCGCCATCGTGGGCGGAAGGTACACCAGCCATCGCGGGTCGATCGCGAAGCGGCTCATGACTTCTAGTGCGGCGAGGCTGTTCTCTTCGCGGATAGTGACCGTGCGGAAGGCACGCGTTTCGATTACGCGCTTGCCCGAGACGTCTTCGAAATCGAGCAACGTCTCTTCGCGCGCCTGGACTGTCTTCGCGCCTTCCGCCGGGAACAGTGGCTTGATAGGCGCATAATACTCGCGCGCCGCCGGCACCCACACAAGTTCATTTTCTGGGTAGCGTAATGCGGTGAGCTTGCCGCCGAACACACAACCGGTATCTATGCAGATAGTGCGATTCACCCACTCCGGTTCCGGCACAGGCGTGTGCCCATAGACGACCATCGCCGAGCCACGATAGTCGCGTGCCCAGTCATAACGCACCGGCAGTCCGAATTCATCGGTTTCACCCGTCGTCTCGCCGTACAGCGCGAACTCGCGCACGCGACGCGAGGTACGGCCTTGCAGTTCCTGCTTGAGACCTGCGTGGGCAACGACCAGCTTTCCGTCGTCAAGCACGTAGTGGCTTACGAGCGCGTCGACGAACTTGGCAACCTCGCGTTTGAACTCCTCGGGCTCGGCATGCAGTTGTTCGAGCGTTTCGGCCAAGCCATGCGTCACCCGGACGTCGCGTCCGGCGAGCTTCCGCTGCAACTTTATGTCATGGTTGCCCGGTACGCACATCGCCGTGCCATTTCCGACCATGTGCATGACCAGGCGCAATACGCCCGGCGAGTCCGGGCCACGGTCGACGAGATCGCCGACGAAGACCGCCTTGCGTCCTTCGGGTGCGATCACTTCAGGCGCGTCGCGCATGCCGCCGACGACGTAGCCGAGGCGTTCGAGCAGTGCCACCAGTTCATCCCGGCAGCCGTGTACGTCGCCGATCAAATCGAACGGACCATGTTCCTCGCGGCGATCGTTCCAGACTTTCGTTCGCTCGATAGCGGCTGCTTCGACGTCCTCTACCGACTTCAACACTGTGAAGTTGCGGAAGCCTTCGCGTTCCAGCCCACGTAGACTCTTGCGCATCGCCTGCTGCTGGTTGCGTATGACGTATGGGCCGAAATCACGGTCCGGCCGTGCGGTGTTGCGGTCCTGGCACACGCGCTCGGGCAGGTCGAATACGATCGCTGAAGGCAATACGTGGTATTCGCGTGCTAGCTCGATCAGTCGTTTCCGGTCTTCTGGACGCACGTTTGTGGCGTCGACAACGGTCAGCCGACCGGCCGCTAAGCGCTTGCGCGCGATGTAATGAAGGACGTCGAAGGCGTCGCCGGTCGCCGACTGGTCGTTCTCGTCATCGGCCACGAGCGCGCGGCAGGCATCGGATGAGATCACCTCCGACGGCAAGAAATGCTTGCGTGCGAAGGTGGACTTGCCACTCCCGGACGGGCCGATCAAGGCGACCAAGCTGAGCTGGGGAATGCGAATGATCATCAGGTTCGGAGAAGGTTAGGCTGCGTCGCGGGTGAAGATCGCCATTTGGGTCGGCGGACCGACCTCGGGATCATCAAAACCGATTGGTGCGTATCGCACGGCGTAGCCGTTACGCTCGGCGACGTCATCGGCCCACGCATAGAACTCAGCACGGGTCCATTCGAAACGATGATCCGGATGTCGAAATTTGCCGGGCGAAAGCGTCGGGAAGCGAACGTTGTATTCGCTGTTCGGTGTCGTTATCACGACCGATGACGGCTTCGCGAAACCGAACAACGCGCGCTCAAAGGCAGGCAGGCGCGGGGCGTCCATGTGTTCGATTACCTCCATCGCGCATGCAGCATCAAAGCCCTCAATCCGGCGATCGCGATATGTCAGCGCGCCGTGCGCCAGCGTGATGCGTTCCCGCTGCATCTGTGGCATGCGGTCGAAATGCAGGCGCTGCGCGGCGTAGTCGAGCGAACGCAGCGAGACATCGATGCCGAGCAGGTGTTCGAACTGACGATCCTTGAGCAACAGTCCAAGGAGCCGACCCTCACCGCAGCCGAGATCTACCACGCGACGCGCTCCAAGCTCACGCAGTACACCGGCCACGGCATCCATGCGCTGCTCGTTGAGGCTTAGCGGGCGTTCAATCGCTTCCTCGGCGGCTTCCTTGCGCACTTCCTGCGCTTCGATCTCGTCTTCCTCAGCATCGAGCAGGCGAGCGAGCGCGGCGCGCACGAGCGGCTTGTGACGGCGCAAGTAGCGGCCGACGATCGCTTCGCGTTGAGGATGCGCGGTCAGCCAGGTGCCTCCCTTTTCCAGTAGCTTGTCGATCTCGTCGTTGCCAACGTAGTAATGCTTGTCACCGTCGATGGCAGGCAACAGCACATACAGGTGCGTAAGCAGGTCGCGCAGACGCATGTTGCCGGACAGTCGCAGGCGTACGTAGTAGCTATCTCCCCATTCCGGAAACTGCGCGTCGAGCGGTAGGCGCTCGACGTCGACCGTGTAGCCGAGCGGCTCGAACCAGTTGCGCACGAGCTCCTCGCCACCGCGACACCGAAGAACCGGGATCTCCGCTTCTAGCGGAATCGGCGAGTCGGCGATCTCCTGACGTCCCTTGCTCGTGCCTGCCATCGCCGTGCCGAACACGCGCTTGAGCGCCACCGACAGGAATGAACTCGCAACGTACGGGCGGTCATTGACATACTGCGAGAGCGAACCTTCGCCGTCGCCGCGACCTCTCACGAGACCTACGGGATCGATCTCGAGCATCAAGACAGCCGTGCAACGGTTCTCGTCAGCCTGAGGGTAAAAGACACGTGCGGTGCCGAAAGGCAACTCGATCTCGTGAGCCCGATCTGGATGCTTCACGAGGAGGTAACCGAGATCGGTCGCAGATTGAGTGGTGGTGGACAGAGACAGCAGCACGACGGTTCGGTTACTTGGAAAGAGATTGTTAGTCTACCGTGAGCGACCAGCTGAGGTGTGCTGCACACCACGTGCGGCGGGCCCAAGCTAGGTCCGACCGACAGAAAGCTATCGTTCTTCTTCATCGTGAAGATGGTTAACGCACCTACTGTGTCCCATCGGTAGAATTACGAGGCAAGCTGCCCATATATATCCGGCCATGTCCCTCATCTGCCTCTCCTGCCGAACCCTCTCACTCGCCGTCATCCTAGCGGCGTCGCTGTCCGCCTGCGGATCGGGCCGGGTCAAGACCGAGCCGGCGCCGCTGGGCGAGACGTTCGGCGCCGAGGACACCTATTCGCGCAACTATGCGGTGGCGCCGGCCATCGCCTGCGAGGCCACGCGGCGCGCGTTGCTGGGGCAGGGCTACATGATCGGCAAGATGGCGCCGGAGACGGTGGAGGCGACCAAGAGCTTCCAGCCCGAATCCGATGTGCACACCCAGCTCAAGGTGCTCGCGACCTGTGTGCCCAAGTCCGACGGCGGCTCGATCGTGTTCATCAACGCCGTGCAGGATCGTTATGCGCTCAAGTCGCAGTCCAGTTCGGCCAGCGTTGGCGTCAGCATGATCGGCTCGGTGTCGTTGCCGGTCCCCATCGGCGGCAGCAACGCCAACCTGGTGCGGGTCGGCAGCAATACCGTGCAGAACCAGGACTTCTACCGCCGCCTGTTCGACCGCGTGACGTTCTACCTGCCCGGCACGCCGGCCAACGCGCCGCTGCCGCAGGAACCGGAAGGCCCGCCCGATCCGGTCACCACGCAGAAGCAGTAAGAGACTATCGATAAAGTCCCACGCAGTCTGCCGAGTCTTGGATCCGGCGGCGATGCTTACTGGTTCGCAAAGATCTAAGGCTTTAATCCGACTCTGTACCGCCGGTCACGAGTCGCAACGTCTTCATCGCGATCCAAACGAGCGGCGCAACGCAAAATTCTTGCGCGCGATGCAGAGCGTAAAACAAAGGAAGCGATTCGAAACGAATCGTCATGCGCCTGCCTGCTGCGTTGCGAAATGCACTGCCACATCGGCATCCCTTCATAGCCAACATCGCCAAGATGCGCACTTGCTCATCACCTGGCTGTACGTCCGGCGCATCCGCTTCGCCCCTCACGACCTAACCACAGAGCCAGGCCCATGGTGGCGGCGACGCCAACACCGCGTTGTTTGTCATTCCAAATCGCGCAATCCAGGCGCCAATGACATGCGTTAAATAGACGCTGCGCAGTCCTCGACTGAAGGCAACGATTCGCCACACGTTGTATCTGCGCAGGAAACTGTCGATGGGATCGTGTTTGACCGCCGGGGCGCCGTTCCCCAGCCCGTTCGCCAGTTTCTGGCAGGCCGGCTACGAAGGTGCCGATCACATCAACGGCAGCGCTCAGCCGTTGAGCATGCCGCAACAGACCGATCATGTGCGCCAGGCCGGCACCGATTATGCGCGGGCGCATGCGTTGAAGATCACCACCGTGCGCGAGAGCCTGGGATGGCGGCAGACGGATCTGGGCGGCGGGCAATACGATTTCTCCTGCGCCGGCCATCTGGAAACCCGGGCCAGGGTGCATGGCGTACAAATCCTGTGGACGCTATGCCACTACGGCGTGCCGCATCAGGAACGCTGGTTTTCCGATGGCTTCATCGAACGTTTCGCACGCTATTGCCAGGCGTTCGCGCGTTATCTGGTCGAGCATCATCCGAGCGGCACGCCGCGCGTTTTCACGCCGATCAACGAGATCTCCTTCCTGTCCTGGGCCGCGTGCGAGACCGGCCTCATGCATCCGCCGAGCGTCGAGCATGCCGGGCAGGGCTATGCGCTGAAGCGACGGCTGGTCCAGGCCAGCCTGGCGGCCTGCGATGCGATCTGGGCCGTCGATCCCACGGCGCGCATGTTGAACGTCGATCCGCTGATTGCGGTGGTGGCCGAACACCCGGAACACGACGGCGAGGCGGCGCACCAGACGCAATTGCAGTACCAGGCATGGGACATGCTGTGCGGCCTGGCCGAACCGCAGCTGGGCGGATCGCCGCGGCATCTGGATCTGGTGGGCGTCAATTACTACCCGTCCAACCAGTGGGAGCTGCCTTCGCTCAGGACGCTGGCGTGGCCGGGCGATGCGCGCCGTTCTTTGCTGCATGCCCTGCTCGGCGATGTCTGGTCGCGCTATCGGCGGCCGCTGGTGGTGTCGGAAACCAGCCACGTCGATAAGTCCAAGGGGCCGTGGCTCATGGACGTGGCCCGATCGGTCCGGCACGCGCTCGATGCCGATGTCCCCGTACTGGGCATCTGTCTTTACCCGGCCCTCAACCGGCCGGACTGGGAACAGCCCAGCCAATGGCACGACAGCGGCCTCTGGCATGTGGATCCCCCGACCCATCGCAGGTCCCTGGACCTGACCTATGCCCAGGCGCTGCAAGGCGCACGCAGTTTTGTCGACGCAACGCCTCTTCCCCCTCAGGAATTCCCGATGCAAACCCCTCACCTCGACACCTTGGTGGTGTTCAGCCATCTGCGCTGGGACTTCGTCTACCAGCGCCCGCAACACCTGCTCAGCCGGCTGGCCCGGTCCTTCAACGTCATCGTCGTGCAGGAACCGGCGGTCGGCGCTGCGGGGATGATCGAAACCTCTCCCGCCGCAGGCGTGACGCTGCTGCAGATGACGCATCCCGACGGCGGCGAGGGCTTCAGCGATCCGGTGATGCCGTCCATGGCCGAGATGCTCGGCAGTTATCTGGGCGAGCACCGCATCGACAGATACGCCACCTGGTTCTACACGCCGATGGCGCTGCCGGTGCTGCAGCATCTGGTGCCCAGCGCCATCGTCTACGACTGCATGGACGAGCTCAGCGGCTTCAAGAACGCGCCGCACCAGCTGGGCGCGCGCGAGGCCACGTTGCTGAAGATCGCCAATGCGGTCTTCACCGGCGGGCCGTCGCTGTACGAAGCCAAGCGCGATCGCAACGACGCGGTCCATTGCTTCCCCAGCAGCGTGGATGCCGCGCACTTCGGACAAGCGCGCCAGCCGGCCGCGACCGATCCGATGTATGCCGACGTCCCGCATCCACGCCTGGGCTTCTACGGCGTGCTCGACGAACGCCTGGACGTGGATCTCATCCGTGCCGTGGCTGCGCGTCGCCCGGACTGGCACCTGTGTCTGGTCGGGCCGGTGGTGAAGATCGATCCAGCGACGCTGCCGGTGGCCGACAACATCCACTACTTCCCGCAGCAGGCCTACGACGCGCTGCCGGGCAGCCTGGCGGCCTGGGACGTGTGCCTGCTGCCGTTCGCGCTGAACGACGCCACGCGCTTCATCAGCCCGACCAAGACGCTGGAATACATGTGCGCGGACAAGCCGGTGGTGAGCACCGCCATTCGCGATGTGGAGACGCTGTACGCGGCCGGCGTGACCATTGCCGGCGATGAAGAGGCGTTCATCGATGCCTGCGCGCGTGCGCTGGCGGAAACCCCGTCGATGGCGGCCGAACGCGCCCGGCACCAGTCGGATCTGGTGTCCGGCACGTCGTGGGACAGCACGGCCGATGCGATGGCGGCGATCATCCGGGACGCCGCCGGCGACGGACTGACCGTGCCGGCGCAGCGTTATCTCAGCACGCAAAAGGTCGTGCCGATCGATGCCCGCAAACGGCAGGTCGGCGTGGCCGAGGAGACGCCGTGCCTGATCGTCGGCGCCGGTCCGACGGGACTGTCAGCGGCGATGCACGTCGGCGTGCACAGCATCCTGGTGGAAGCCAATCCGACGGTCGGCGGATGGTGCCGGTCCGTGACCGATCATGGCTTCACGTTCGATTATGCCGGCCACATCATGTTTTCCAACGATCCGTACGTGCTGGCGCTGTACGACAAACTGCTCGGCGCCAACCTGCACTGGCAGGATCGGCAGGCATGGATCTACAGCAAGCAGGTCTATACGCGTTATCCGTTCCAGGGCGCGCTGCATGGCCTGCCGCCGAAGGTGCTGACCGAGTGCCTGGTGGGCGCGATCGAAGCGCGTTTCGGATCGCTGCAGGCGGAAGCTGCACCCGTCAGCAAGGCACGCGAACCCGTCGGCGCCGACGAGGCCGTCCCTGCGCAGGATTGCTGCGCCGACGGCACCGCCGTGCCGGGCGAGGGCGACGTCAAGGATCAGGCACCGGCCACGCTGTCGCGGCTGGCCGACAAGCGGCATCCGCAGAACTTCCACGAGTTCATCCACCAGGTCTGGGGCGCCGGCGTGGCCAAGCATTTCGCGGTGCCGTACAACACCAAGCTGTGGACCGTGCCGCTGGAGGAGATGGAAACGTCCTGGCTGGGAGGCCGGGTGCCGCTGCCCAACCTGGAAGAGATGATCGTCGGCGCGCTGTCGCCGGTGCAGGCGCCGGTCGGGCCGAATGCGCGCTTCGGCTATCCGTTGCGCGGCGGGTTTGCCGCGCTGATGGAAGGCTTCCTGCCGCACCTGCGGGGCAGGATCCAGATGGGGCAGCGCATGGTGGCGGTCGATGCGGGCGCCAAGTGCGCCACCTTCGACGACGGACGGCGGATTTCCTATGGATCGATGATCAGCACCATCCCGCTGCCACAGCTGATCGATCTGATCGGCGAGCAGGCACCGGAGCCGGTCCGGCGCGCGGCTGCCGCGTTGAAGCATGTGTCGGTCAAATGCGTGAACCTGGGCATCGGACGCCCGCACCTGACCGACAAGCACTGGATCTATTTCCCCGAGGACACGGTGTTCCACCGCGTGTTCGTCCAGGGCAACGCCAGCCCGCACAACAATCCGGTCGGCGGCTTCGGCCTGACGTGCGAGATCACGTATTCGCCGACCAAGCCGCTGCCGTGCGATGACCGGACGTTGATCGAGCGCTGCATCCGCGAATGCATCGAGGTGGGCCTGTTCGACAAGGGCGATCTGGTCATCACCGCCAATGTCGTCGACATGCCCTACGCATACGTCATCTACGATCATGCGCGCGCCGAGAACGTGGCCCGGATCCGCACCTGGCTGGGCAGCCAGGACATCGTGCTGGCCGGACGCTACAGCGAGTGGGAGTACTACAACTCCGATCACGCATTCCTGGCGGGCAAGCGCGCCGCCGAGACGGTGGCCGAGTTCGCGTATACCGGCACGTTCAGTTGAGGGTTCGTGCCTGCCCGCGATGAGACACGCCAGCTACGTCGAAGCAATCATGGAGCCCGTCTTGTACGAGAGCTTCGATGCAGGCAAGGCGCCCAACAGGATGTTCGGCGGGAATCGAATGCCCCGGACCCATCAAGAAAAACAGCCTCCAGTGGAGGCTGTCTTCCTTTCAGCGGTCAGCACGTCGTGCCGCGAAGCGCAGCCTACTGGAGGCTGACCCGCGACGTGGCACCGGCGCCGGGTCCCGCGCCCATGTCCGCGCCGGTCACCGGGTTCGATTCGGGATCGGACATCGTGCGGGCCGCCAGGGCTTCCAGCGCGGCGACCTGGGTATCGGTCAATCCGACCGTGGCCGTGCCATCGCCGCCATCCACGGCGCTCTGCTCTTCGCGATCTTCCACCCGTTCCCATTGTTCGCCGCTGTTCCACGGACCCTGTTCGTTGCCCACGCCTTGCGACATGTCGAAGTAGAGATCGGTATACGCCGGATCGCCGGGCAGCTTGCCGGACGGGAAGTTGGGACTGATGGCGTAGAGCGCCTTTTCGAACGACTTTTGGTGGGCGACCTCGCGCGTCATCAGGAAGGTCAGCGCATCGCGGATGCCCGGATCGTCGGTGACGTTGATGAGGCGCTCGTAGACAATCTTGGCGCGCGACTCGGCGGCGATATTGGAACGCAGATCCGCGGTCGGGTCGCCGATGCTATCGATGTAGGCCGAACTCCACGGCACGCCGCTCGAATTGACCAGCGCCGGACCGTTGCCATACAGGATGGCTTCGGTCTGGCTGGTGCTGTTGCCGGTGAGCACGCGCATTTCCGCCATCTCCTCCACGCCCTCGGCCAGTTCGCCCTTGGCGCCCTTGTTGAGCATGGCGATGATCGAGCCGATGACTTCCAGATGGCTCAGCTCCTCGGTGGCGATGTCGTACAGCAGATCCTTGCGGCCCGCGTCGTCCTCGGCCAGCGCCTGGGTGAAATACCGCATCGCGGCGGCCAGCTCGCCTTGCGGTCCGCCGAATTGCTCCAGCATCAGCGTGGCGAGGATGGGATTGCCCCGTTCGACGCGGACGGTGTATTGGAGGCGTTTGTTGTGCATGAACATGTTCCATTCTCCTGAACATAGTGACAGCCGAACAGCACGGCGCTGATGGGTCTGCAGCCGAGACTGGGGCTATCCAACGATGCTCTGGAGTGCCGGCATGCCCACGTTAGAGGCGGATGGGTGATACGGAAATGAGGCGCTTGTTGCTACATCATGAAGGCGCAAGGAGTCATCTTTCCGTATGCGATGGCATGGCGACGTCGTTCGATTCCCGGGCATCGAATGCGTCGTATTTGTTTTTCGGAGGCACTGCCGATTTCGAAGAAACGGCAAGTACTCCGGCTGCTCAGGCATCGCGCCGCGGGAACAGGTAGAACACGCTGCCGATGCCGATCGCGATGCCGACCGCGATCAGATGCGCCGGGCTGGCGCTCAGCAGCAGTGCCAACGACAGCGCCAGCGCGGCGAGCGGAATCAGCGGTCCGCCCGCCAGCCGCCACGATCCGGGCGGGTCGCCATGGCGCCGGCGCAGCACCAGCACGCTGGCCGACGTGGTGATGTAGGCGAGCAGGCGCGTGACCATCGACAGCAGCGCCAGTTGCACGAACGATCCGCTCAACGCCAATGCCAGCGCCAGCGCGCACTGCACGGCGATGGCGATCGCCGGCGTGCGGAAGCCCGGATGCACCCGCGCCAGCGCGCGCGGTCCGTAGCCGTCGGCCGCCAGCGTGTGCAGGAAGCGCGGACCCAGCAGCAGCGTGGCGTGGCTGGTGCCCAGGATGGACAGCGCCGCGCCGACGGTCAGCAGCAGCGCCAGTCCCTCGCCGCCGAACATCGCCGCAGCGTCGGCGACCGGCGTGGAAGAATCGGCCAGGCCGGGCAGCGTGCCCTGCGCGACCAGTTGCACCGCGGCGTACATCACCGTGACCAGCACGATCATCGTCACCAGCGCGAACGGCACGCTGCGCCGCGGGTTGCGGTATTCGCCGGCGGCGACCGACAGGTTCTCGAAGCCGGCGTAGGCGAACAGCAACAGCAGCGCCGCTTGGCCGGTGTGCCGCAGATCCAGCGTGCCGCCAGTGCGCGTGCCGAAGGCCAGATCCCAGTCGATATGGAATACGCCGATGCACACGAACAGCACCAGCGGCAGCAGCTTGCCGACCACCAGCGCCAGCGACAGCTGCGCGGCCTGGCGCACGCCGACGATGTTGATGGCGGTCAGCAACAGCAGCGAACCGGCGATGACCGCGATGCGTCCCCCGCCGCCGCCGGCCGCCGGCCAGAAGCGCGCCACCGCGTCGGCCAGCCCGTTGCTCAACGACGCGGCGGTGGCGACGCGGGTCAGCCAGATCGTCCAGCCGACCTGGAAGCCGGCGAACGGGCCGAACGCCTCGCGCGCGTACAGCGCGCTGCCGCCCTGCTGCTCGAAGTAGCTCGCCGCCTTGGCGTAGCACAGCACCAGCAGGCTCACGGTCGCGCCGGCCACCAGCACGCCCCACACGCTGAAAGGACCGAGCAACGCGAACGCGGTGGCCGGCAGCAGGTACACGCCGCTGCCGACCACGCTGTTGATCGACAGCCCCAGGATCTGCCAGCGGCCGACGGCCCGCAGCAGGCCATGGCCGGAGGAAGGGGCGGATCCGGAAGCGCTCATCGTCGTCCTGTGGCGGCAGGACGCCAGCCTACCAGCCGCGGGCAGGGGTAATTCAGATCGGAGGAGCGTGCCGTCGGATACGGCGTTCCCATGCCGTCCGGCGAGAGCGCCGCCGATGCCGGCGAGGTATCGGCGGTGCCGTGTTCCTTCGAGCGAATCGTCTTGATGCGAGCGCAGCGATCTAATCGGCAGCGGATGGAGCAACGCAGAGAATCGTTGCACGAACGGCATATGCACATGCCGCGAAGACATGAGCTCATGCGATGGCAGCGATCCGATGGCGGTTATATCGACATTAGATCAGGTGATTGTTCACGCATCCTTAATCGTTCCTAGGATGAGCACCCCACGTCATCCAGGTTGCGCAACGATGTCGATCGTCCCTCCACGGAACACCGGTCTGCGACCTTCGTTCCCTGCAATCGCCTTGAAGAAGGCGAACAACAGAAAGTCGGTGCTCGCGGCGGTCATCGCCACGGTGCTCGCCGGTCACACGCTGATGCTGGCGCCGGCACAGGCGCAATCGATCGACGCACTGCGGTCGGAAAACGAACAACTGAAGATGGAAGTCGCACGCCTCAGGCAGGCGCTGGGTATCGGCGATGCTGCCGAAGCTCCGGCCGCTCAATCCGCGGCTGCCGTCTCCTCCCGCGCGGCCGATTCGGCACCGGCACCGACGCCAACATCGACCATCGGCGGATCGCAGGTCGGCGATGCCCGGCTGCTGGATGCGGTCATCGTGCAGAGCGAGCAGATCAAGGAAGTGCCCAGTTCCATCTCCGCCGTCACCGGCGAGGAACTGGAGAAATTCCACGTCAACAACTTCCGCGACATCGTCAACCGCCTCGGCAATGTCCGCACGTCCTGGCAGAATCCCAACACCGCGTCGATTTTCATCCGCGGCGTGGGCTGGGCCGCCGGCGCCGGCGTGCTCGACCCCAGCGTCGGCGTCACGGTGGACGGCGTCAGCCATGGCATCAGTTCCATCTCGGCGCTCAGCAATTATCTGGATATCGAAGCGGTCGAGGTCACGCGCGGACCGGCGGGCACGGACGGCGGCAAGGCCTCCAACGTCGGCCGGGTGAGCATCCGCACGCGCAAGCCCAGTTTCGCGCCGGAAGCGCGCGTCACGCTCACGCTGGGGCAGCTCAACACGGCCATCGCCACCGCCGCGGCGGGCGGCGCGATCATCGACGACACGCTGGCCTATCGCCTGACGGTCAATCGCGAAACGGCCGATGGCCCCTACAAGAACAGGAACGATACCCACTACACGTGGCGCAACACCGACCGCACCAACGTGCGCGCGCAGTTCCTGTTCACGCCCGACGATCGGCTGGAGGCCACCTTCGCGCTGGACATCACGCCCGAGGGCCGCGAGATCTGCGAGAACTGCTTCTGGTTCAACAGCAAGACGCCGGAAACCTACGACTGGATCGATCCGGTCACCGGCCAGCCCGGGCGGGTGAACTACGCCGAGGATGTGTTCGGCAGGCTGCAACGACGCTGGTTCGCGCAAAAACCCGACTACACGCTGGACGATTACTACGCGCCGCGCGTCAACACCATCGGCGAGTATCCCAACACCTACGAAACCCGCGGCGGCACCGGCAACGTGGTCTACCGCCTCAGCGACGCGACGCGGCTGACCTCGATCACCGGCTACCGCGACTACGAGTTCTCCCAGGGCGCCGGTTCGCATACCGGATTCGAATGGCTGCGCGCGCCGCGCGGAACCCAGACCAAGTACGAGCAGCTGAGCCAGGAACTGCGCATCGATTCGGCGCTGGGCGATTCGCTGGATCTGCAGGCAGGTCTCCATTACTTCCGCGGCAAGTTCCCGTATTACAGCCAGACCGAACGCTACGGTGCCGACGGCGGCGCCTACTACGCCACGGCCGCGCAATACGCACTGCTGGATCCGATTGTTCCCGCACAGCCGGAAGGCGTCGATGCGTCCGGCCGCCTGCTGCTGCTCAATTCGGTGCACGGGCTGATTACCCAGCGCTTGGAGCGTTACCAGAACGAGTCGTCGGCCGCGTTCGCCAACCTGAGCTGGGCAGCGACCGATGCCGTCAGCCTCAATGCCGGCCTGCGCGTCGGTCGGGAAACCCGCGAGACCTCCGCCAGCAACTACATCCTGTCCGATGGCTATGCCGCCGAGCTCAATCCCGCCGCGGTCAACAACGTCACGCTCAACGGATTCAACAGCAATGCGCAAGGTGCGTTGCTGACCGGCAATACGCCGCAGCAACTGGCGCTGGCCGATCTGGTCGCGCAGAAATACTTCGGCGTGGCGACGTACGGAGCGTTGAGCGATCTGCAACGCCGGCAGGTGGGCGCCGCCAAGGCGATCCGCGCCGCCCGCATCGGCGGCCTCTATCTGCCGGCGGAGGCGGAGGAATATGCCGAGACGCTGTACAACGCCAACCTGGGCGTCAGCTACCGCGCCAATGATGCGCTGACGCTGTACGCCTCCTACAAGTACGGGGAAAAGCCGGGCATCTCGCAGATCGTCGGCGCCACGCCCCAGTTCGGCGGCAAGTCCGTCCCGGCCGGGACGGAAACGACGCACGCCTATGAGTTGGGTTTCAAGTCGCTGTTGCTGGACGACACGCTGTCGGTCGCCGGCACGCTGTTCCTGCAGGACATCGACGACTACATCCAGAACACCTTCGTCTACGACGAGGTGCAGACGCAGCTCAACAACAATGGCCAGCCCGCCTATCTGGCCGCGCTGGGCAACGTGCCGGAAGTCCGTACCAAGGGGCTGGAACTGGACGTGGCGTACTTCGGCATTCCGTACACCACGCTGCGCTTCTCCGGCGCCTACACCGACGCGCGCTACGAATCGTTCCCGCGCGCGCCGGTGCCGGCCGAACTGGGCGGACTAAACCCCGGCGGTCCCTACTACGACGCCAGCGGCAAGACGCTGCCCGGTGCGCCGCGGGCCAGCGGCAACCTGTTCGCCGATTTCTCCTATCCGGTATGGAGCGACTGGGTGTTCCACACCAACCTCAACTACAACTTCCAGAGCAGCTACTACGCCGATACCCGGCTGTCGCGCTACGCATGGACCGACAGCTTCGGCGTCACCGACTTTTCCATCGGCCTGGGGCGACAGGACGGCCGCTTCGACATCAGCCTGGTCGCAAAGAACGTATTCGATCAGGACACCGGCATTCCGTTGACGTGGAACTCCTACAAGCCGGGCATCCCGCGCTGGCTTGGCGTGACCGTCAGCGCCTCGCTGTACTGAAGAATGTCGCCGATCGGCCGCGTTGCCGCGATGCGCTCTTTCGCATGCACGCGGTAGCGCGCGCATCGGCCCGGCAGAGCGATCAGCTGCGTCAGTCGGTCGAATCGCCCCTGTCCGGTCTCCGGCCTGCCGAAGGATCCGCAGGTCATCAAGGACCGTGTGGTGCGGGGACCATGCCGGTATAGGGGCGGATGGTCTCAGCAGTCCGGCCAGGCATAGACGAAGCGCGGGCTCAGAGAACTCCGCGATTGAATCGTCAAAACCATCGACCCTCGTACCGTCCTGGCAGTCAGCCTGACGAGTCGGCCGACGGCGGCATGACTTTCCGACGGGAGAACGCGCGCCCGCCGTTCCATGCGTCAGGCGCTGGCGACCTGCGCGAGCGGCGATGACGCATGGGACGCCTGGTAGACCGCATAGAGACGTTCGTACAGATAGTCCTGATCCTCGGGCGCGGCGAGCTTCAGTGCCGCGCTGGTCAGGCTGGCCCAGGTTTCCGCATGCGAAGCGCTGTTCGACAGCCGGTACAGCTGCTCCAGCTTGTGTTCGATTTCATCGACGATGTAGTCCAGATCGGTACGCGTCCTCAGGGCGGTTACGGGCATGGCGAAGTTCCTTTTGGGCGTCTGCGGACGTTCTCAGGCGGGCCGTTATCCGTCGGTAAAATGCGGGCCTGGCCGGCGTTACTTTTGGTTATTCCCTCATATCCAACCGGCATCACCCGGCACTGGACGATAGCTTGGCTTGGTGCTCATGCCGAAGCGCGCCTGCGCCGGGCCGGAGCGGACGTGATGCCAGAGTTTTCCGAACATGACGGCAAGCCCCGAGACCGGTGGCTTGTGCTTGGGCGATGACAGATGCTTTCCCGCGGATATTGCCTCAACACAAGCTGGCGTACTTCACCCCTGGCGTCGTTCGCTCGAGCGCGGATACGGCCGGAAAGCCTGCCCGGCCTACAATCGCCATAACGGGACCGTTGGCACGGTCGGTATCGGGAGCGCGCTATGAAGTCTGCAGCGGGAGTGGGGGCGTGGGCCATCGCGCTGGCATTGGCCGCGCCTGCCGCGCTGGCGGATGCCGGCGACTTCTCCTGGCCCGATGGCAGGAAGGCCGCGGTCAGCCTGGCCTATGACGATGCGCTGGATTCGCAACTGGACCACGCGATCCCGGCGCTGGATCGCCACGGATTGAGGGGCAGCTTCTACCTGCAACTGTCGCGCGAACCGGTGCAGCGGCGCATGGCCGAATGGCGCGCGGCGGCCCGTAACGGCCATGAACTCGGCAACCACAGCCTGTTCCACCAGTGCTCGGCGTCCAAGCCGGATCGCGCATGGGTAGAGCCGCAGCGCGATCTGGACACCACCACCGCGGCGCAGATGCGCGATCAGGTCGTGCTGGCCAACAGCATGCTGTACGCGATGGACGGCGCGACCGAGCGAACCTACACGGTGCCGTGCGGCGACACGATGGCGAGCGACGGCGACTATGTCGCCACGCTGGGCGATCAGTTCGTGGCGATCAAGGTCATCGGCGGCGCGGTCGTGCCGAACATGCGCACGCTGGATCCGCTGGCGGTGCCGGTCGATGCGCCGGTCGGCGTGAGCGGCGCGCAGCTGATCGCGCAGGTGGAGGAAGCCGCGCGCCGGGGCACGATGGTCAACTTCACCTTCCACGGTATCGGCGGGGATTATCTGACCGTATCCAGCGAGGCGCACGCGCAGCTGCTGGCCTATCTGGATGCGCATCGCGACATCTACTGGACCGACACCTTCGTCAACCTGATGCGCTGGGTGCGCCAGCGACAGGCAGCATCGAAGCCGGCAAGCGGCGATTGAGCACATCGCGGCCCGTTGGGCCTATCCCGGCCCCCTGCTGTTTCTCGACTACGGACCGATGTCGCCTGTTGGTGGCGCGATCAGGTGGATCTGGACACTCTTCGGCTCAATAGGTTTTGCGCGATTTCAGCGCCAGCGCGCCTTGGTCACCGGAATCGCGGCCTGGCCGGGCGACATGCCGGTGACGATGCTGGACAGGTTGACGGCCTCGAAGTTGCCGTTGCCTTCGACATCGAGCCAGCCCTTGTGGCTCTGCGACAGGGTCGCATGATTGAGGAAGACTTCCTCGCCCACCTGCGGCTGGCGCGTCGCGCTGCAGCAATTGGCCGGCACCCGCAGCACGCTGGTGCCTTCGCGCTGCCACGGCAAGCGCGGGAAGAACTTGTGGACGACCGAATTGTCGACATGCAGTTCGATGGTGCTTCCGGAAATGGCGATGCACTTGCCGATGCCAATATCAAAGCTCAAGACGGACTCCTTGCAAATCAGTGGGTGACGCTACGCAGGGTGAACAGGTAACCGCTCTTTTCCAGCAGCGATCGCATCCTCGATTCGGCGTGCTTCCGATCCGCGGATGGATGGGTGTACAGCGAATAGGAAATCGAACTGTCGCCATTGGCGCCATGGACGAGCCGGGCGACGCTGATGTCCATCGATTCGCAGGCGGTCGCCCACATGACCCGCAGCGCATCGGGACCGATGGTCTGCCGGCTGCCCACATGCAGCACGAAGAACTGGATATGGTGGCTCATCGACGTGGCATTTCTGCGCCGGGAAGTTGCGGGCATGGTGTGCAGGGCCATTGCGTCAGGACGGGCGGCGGAGATTGTGACGACAGGCGGCCGGATCGAAGGCCGGACGTGTCGCGCGCATCGTGGGGAGGGCCGCGGTGGGCCCGGACGCCATGGACGAAGCGGGCCAGCCTTCGTTCCCGGCGCATTCGATGGCGATGGTGGCCTGTCGGGGCCGCCGCTCCGGCGCAAAGTCCACTCGGACGATGCGGTGCTGCTTGAAGGTTTTCACGCGGATCCACCCATCGTGCAAACCGGCACTGGACGGACGCGGGAGGTAAACGGAGACAACGCCGTATTCCGGCTGCGGTCCCAGCATAGCACCGGCGCTCCACCGTCGTTCCGCTTTCGGACCGGCGGTTCAGAAATCGCCATCGCGGCATGCGGGATTCGTACTGACGATCCACGCGCCGCAACGGATCGTGAGCTGTTCGCTCCACCGTTTTCGACCGGAAAGCCGGCGCCGTCGTGGCATCATCCACGGGAGTCTGCTGCGGGCAGTCGGTTGCCCCTGATATTCCCTTGCTGCGGGAGCGTGTCCATGCATATGCGTTCGTTGGCGTTGATGGCGGTGTTGTGGTGGATGCCGATGGCGGCCGCCGTGGCTTTCGATGCGCCAGCGGCAATCGCCAGTGCGCCCTCGGACGTGCGCATCGTCGAGCAGGACGGCCACTACCGTCTGCTGGTCAACGGCGAGCCCTTCCATGTGAAGGGTGCCGGCCTGGCCAGCGGCGATCAGGAAACGCTGGCGGCGCGTGGCGGCAACTCCTTGCGCACCTGGAGCACCGGCGACGATCGCGCGCAGGTGCTGGCGATGCTCGATCGCGCGCAGCGCAACGGACTGATGGTCGCGATGGGCATCGCGGTGGGCAACGAGCGTCATGGCTTCGACTACGACGATGCCGCCGCGGTGGCCGCGCAGTTGCGGCGCATCGAAGCCGAGGTGCGCCTGTACAAGGATCATCCCGCGGTGCTGATGTGGGTGGTCGGCAACGAACTGAATCTGGAATACCGCAATCCCGACGTCTGGAATGCGGTAGGCGCGATCGCCGACATGATCCACCAGGTCGATCCCCGCCATCCGGTCATGACCACGCTGGCCGGTTTCGACAAGCCGCTCATCGATCTGCTGAAGGCGCGCGCGCCGTCCCTGGATCTCATCGGCATCCAGCTCTACGGCGATTTGTCGGCGCTGCCGGAGAAACTGCGCGACAGCGGCTGGACCGGTCCCTACGTCGTCACCGAATGGGGCCCGACCGGGCATTGGGAAAGTCCGCTGACCCGTTGGAACGCGCCGATCGAGGACGATGCCTCGCGCAAGGCGGCATTGCTGATCGAGCGCTACCAGAACTACATCGCCAGCGATACGCGACAGGGACTGGGATCCTATGTGTTCCTGTGGGGCAACAAGCAGGAACGAACGCCGACCTGGTATGGACTGTTCCTGCCGTCGGGGCAGTCCACGCCCGGCGTGGATGCGATGCAGTTCCTCTGGACGGGACGGTGGCCGGACAACCGCGCGCCGTCCATCGCGCCGATCACGATCGACGGTCGTGCCGCGACGGACAGCGTGACCCTCAAACCAAAGGGCGCCTACGAGGCGCGCGTCAGCGCCAGCGATGCCGAAGGCGATCGTCTGACTTATCGCTGGAAGGTGCTCGAAGAGAGCACCGCCACGTCCATCGGCGGCGATCCGGAAGCGGTGCCGCCGCAGGTGATGGTGAAGACGGAAGCCGGTGACGAGGGCACGCTGCGTTTCTCGGCGCCCCGCCGTCCCGGGCAATACCGCCTGTTCGTCGAAGTCGACGATGGCCACGGACATGCCGCCTACGCCAACTTCCCGTTCCAGGTGGCGAACGCCGCGCCCTAGGGGACATCTGAGTTAGGGCATTTCGATTCGGATTCTTGCTTCCCCGCCATCCCCGCCCTCGCGGGACGACGGGTGTTTCTGGACTTGGCCTGCGCGCGGAACGCGGGTGAATCTTTCCAGGTGAAATCCAATCGAGGCCGCGCAAAAGACGACGGCCGCATCCTCGCGAATGCGGCCGTCGTGCGATGACGCGTGGATCGGCGTTACTGGATCGGACAGTCCAGCTTGTGATCGAAATCCGTGCCGGCCACCACTTCGGCCAGCGCCAGTTCCAGCCCGGCGCCGGCGCGGAGCGCGAACGGCACGTCGAGCTTGCCGGTGTCGGCGCCGGCCACGCGCAGGCACTTGAGCTGGACGCCGACCCGGGTCCATTCCCCGCGCGGCAGCTTGGCCAGCAGCGGGCCGATCGGCAGATCGGCTTCGCATGCATCGCCGCAACGCACCCGCAGCGATGCCTTGCCGTCGGCGGGCAGCGCATCGACGCGCACCGTGGCGACCACGAAGACATCGCCGTTGGTTTCGCGGATCAGGTCGATCGGTTCGGACGATAGCAACTCAGCGGTCGCATCGCCGGTCCAGACCAGCTTGCGCGCGCCCTCCTGCACCTTGTGATCGATGGCGGTCATCGCCAGCCGTCCATCGGCGGTCTGGGCCTGCGCATGGACCACGTCCACCGTCGCGCCATCGCCGCCGACCAGCCGCAGGCTCATGCCCGGCGCGGCCACGCCGCGTTCGAAGTAGGCATTGCCGCGCAGGCTGTCGGGATCGATGCCGGGCTCCTCGTCCAGCGGCGCCAGCTCGCCCTTGTCGGCATAGGTCAGGCCGAAGCCGAACGCGAACAGCGGGTCGTAGCCGTCCTGGCCGACGTTGTTGATGTACTGGTCGGCGCGCTTGGGCCAGGAAAAGCTCAGCTTGCCCTTGAAGTCGTGCTGCACGCTGCCGTCGGGCTTGCGCAGCAGTACATCGGCGACACCGCCGCCTTCCGAGCCCGGCAGCCAGGCGGCCACGAACGCATCGGCGGCGTTGATCTCGCGATTGACCCACAGCGGACGCCCGCTCAGGAACACCGCCACCACCGGGATGCCGTCGGCCTTGAGGCGCTGCAGCAGCTGCAGATCGTCGGTGTTGCCGGACTTGTAGAGCAGATGCGACAGATCGCCCTGGAATTCGGCGTACGGTTCCTCGCCGAACACCACCACCGCCACGTCGGGCTTCTGCCGGTACTTGCCGTCGACCGACAACTCGGCGCGGCCGCCGGCCGCTTCCACCTGCCGCTTCAGGCCGTCCCAGATCGAATCGGCGTTGGGGAAGTCGGCGCGCTTGGTGCCGTTGCCCTGCCAGGTCAGCGTCCAGCCGCCGGACTGCTTGCCGACGTTGTCGGCGCCATCGCCGGCGACCAGCACGTTCTGCTTCGGATTGAGCGGCAGCACGCCGCCCTGGTTCTTCAGCAGCACCAGCGATTCGCGCACGGACTGCCGCGCGACGGCCCGGTGTTCGGGCGCGCCGAGCAGCGCGAACTTGCCGCCGAGCGCGCGCTGCGACGGCTTGGGCTTGTCGAACAGGTTCATGCGGAACTTGACCCGCAGGATCCGGCGCACCGCATCGTCCAGCCGCTCCATCGGGATGGTGCCCGCCTTGACGTGCGCGACCGTGCTGTCGTAGAGCTCGCGCCAGCTGTCCGGCGCCATCGCCATGTCCAGGCCGGCGTTGAAGGTCTTGGGGCAGTCGGTGGTGGTGCAGCCGGTGATCTGCCCATGGCCGTTCCAGTCGCCGACGATGAAGCCGCCGAAGTTCATGCGATCCTTCAGCACGTCGGTCAGCAGCGGCTTGCTGCCGTGCATCTTCTCGCCGTGGAAGCTGTTGTACGACGCCATCACCGCCTGCGCGCCGGCGGCGATGGACGGCACATAGCCGGCGGCGTGCACGTCGCGCAGCACCGCTTCGCTGACCTGCGTGTCGCCCTGGTCCTTGCCGTTGGTGGTGCCGCCATCGCCGAGGAAATGCTTGACCGACGTCATCACGTGGTGGTCGTCGAGGAAGTTGGCCTCGCCGGGCTTGCCCTGCAGGCCTTCGACCATGACGCCGGCGAAACTGGCCACGACCTCGGGACTTTCCGAGTAACCCTCGTAGGTGCGGCCCCAGCGATCGTCCTGCGGCACGGCAACGGTCGGCGCGAAGGTCCACTCCATGCCGGTGGTACGCGTTTCGATGGCGGTGATGCGGCCGATCTGGCGCATCAGTTCCGGATTGCGCGTCGCGCCCAGGCCGATGTTGTGCGGGAACAGCGTGGCGCCGACGATGTTGCTTTGCCCGTGCACCGCATCGATGCCGAAGATCACCGGGATGGCCTTGCCGCCGCCGCTGGTGTCCATCGATGCTTCCCAGAACGCATCGGCCAGATCCAGCCACGCTTTCGGCGTCGCGTTGTACTTGCCGCCGGGATCCGAACCGCCGCCGGCGAGGATCGAACCGAGGCGGTATTTGCGCAGATCGGCCGGCGTGATCGTCGAGATGTCGCCCTGCACGATCTGGCCGACCTTTTCCTCGACCGTCATCGTCGCCATCAACGCATCGATGCGCTGTTCCAGCGCCGCGTCCTCGGCGAACGGCCACGCCGGTTGCGGCCAGTTCGCGGGCACGATGGTGTTGCTGGCGGCCGGCGTGGCATCCGCGTCGGCCGTCTTGGCGGCGTCGGCATCGCGATCCGCCTTGCAGGCGGTCAGTGCCAATACCGTCGCGGCCGCGAGCGCGGCATGTTTGAAAAACGACGCGGCAGGGGAAGAACGGAGATCTGTCATGTCTGGGGTTCCATGGAATGGCCGACAGGGGCGTGGGGCAGGATGAAATGTGACAGCGCTGTCAAGCTGCGCCACAATAGCCCAGCAACCGGTCCGATGCATGCTGCGCGGCGACATCGGCCCACGACGTCCGCGCGACCGGCGATGACAGGAGAGGGACATGAAGTCGTCAATCCGCCCAGCCATCCACGTGTGGCAATGACATGCGTGCGAAAATCCGTCTGGCAGAATCGTCTGCGGGCAAGACAACGGCGGGACTGGGCACAATGCGCGTGCGTATCGAGGACGTAGCGGAAGAAGCGGGCGTGTCGATGAAGACCGTCTCGCGGGTACTGAACCACGAGCCCAACGTTTCCGAAGCCACCCGCCAGCGCGTCGAGGCCGTGGTCGAGAAACTGAACTACAAGCCGCACCCTTCCGCGCGCATCCTCGCCGGCCGCCGGTCCTACCTGGTGGCGATGCTCTACGACAATCCGTCGAGCAGCTATCTGATGGAAGTGGAACTGGGCGTGCTGGACGCCTGCCAGGTGCAGCACTACAACCTGATGCTGGCGCCGCTGATCTACGACGCCAGCGACATCATCGCCAAGGTCGAAGCGCTGATCGAACAGTCGCGTCTCGACGGCGTCATCCTGACTCCGCCGATTACCGAGGATCTGGCGCTGCTCGAGCGGTTGGATGCCCTGGGCATGCCGTGGGCCAGCATTTCGCCCAAGGAAGAAAACCGCCGCATCGGCGTGGTGGTCGACGAGCACAGCGCGGTCTGCGACATGATGAGCCACCTGATTTCGCTGGGGCATCGCCGCATCGCGCACATCAAGGGCCATCCGGCGCACGGCGCCAGCGGCTGGCGCCTGGCCGGCTATCGCGAAGGCCTGCGGCGCGCGGGCCTGCGCTACGACCCGGCGCTGGTGGTCGATGGCGAGTTCAACTACGACTCCGGTTTCGCCGCGACCAACCACCTGCTGGATCTGCCGCAGCCGCCCACCGCCATCTTCGCCGCCAACGACGACATGGCGGCCGGCGCGATCTGCGCGATCTGCGAGCGCGGCATGTCGGTGCCGAAGGATATTTCGGTATGCGGTTTCGACGACACGCCGATCGCGCGGCACATCTATCCGCCGCTGACCACGGTGCGCCAGCCCACGCGGGAGATGGGCCGGCTGGCCGGACTGGAACTTCTTAAGACGATCCGCGATCACAGCGCCGGCGGCATGGTCGAAGTGCCCTACGCGCTGCAATTTCGCCGGTCGACGGGAACGGCGCCGGCCGAATAGCGACGATCGCCGGCAAGGATCACCTCAAAACGCTTCCCACGTAGGGACAAAGAGGCGGTGAGTAATGGCCGCGCCACGCGAGGGGGTTTCGACCATTGGCTCGACTCGAATGCTTCCTCCCGCAAGGAGAAGGATGGGAACCGGGTGGGAGCATCTGAACCTGCGTCCGACGTAGTCGCGATGGACGCGCCAGCCCACCGTGCCGCGTGCAACACCCGAGAACAGCGCTGGGTATCCATTTGAAATGCCGAACAACAAACCCTATGCGTTCGTGATGCACATCCACGCATTGCCAGTTCGAGCCGCACCGCCACCGCGCGCCGCAGTGAAAAACAAGATAGCGCTAACAATTCGCTGCGTCGCAGCATCCGCCACGCGTTAAATCATTGTTTTTCAAAGGATGCGGAAAGGTGATGCATTGCGGATTGACAACGCTGTCAGCCTGACCTCAAATGCGACCGCGCAACGTGCGGTCCCTGCGCGCGTTGTTCAAAACACATCGACATTCGTGAGATTCCGGAGAGGGGAATATCCATGAAACAGCCGTACGCCGCGCCCAAGAAGCGGCTTCTGACATCCGCATTGCTGATGGCGCTGGCCTCGCCGGTCGCAGCGCAAACCGCCAACCAGAATCCCGAAACGCCGGCGACCGGCAACGACGACGCCAGTACGCTCGATGTGATTGTCGTCACCGGCATCCGCGGCAGCCTGACTTCGTCGATGAACCTCAAGCGCGATGCGCAGGGCATCGTCGACGGCATCGTCGCCGAGGACATCGGCAAGTTCCCCGACACCAACCTGGCCGAATCGCTGCAACGCATCAGCGGCGTGTCGATCGATCGCCAGAACGGCGAGGGCTCCAAGGTCACCGTGCGCGGCGTCGGCCCGGACTTCAACCTGGTGCTGCTCAACGGCCGGCAGATGCCGACTTCCGGCAATGCCTTCGGCGCCGGCGTATCCAACTCGCGCGCCTTCGACTTCGCCAACCTGGCGTCGGAAGCGATCTCGGCTGTCGAGGTCTACAAGACTGGCCGCGCCGAAAACCCCACCGGTGGCATCGGCGCGACGATCAACATCCGTACCACCAAGCCGCTTGAAGCCGGGACGCAGGCCAGCGTCGGCATGAAGGCCGTGCACGACACATCGAACGGCAACCTGCCGAAGTCGCTGCGCGGCGACGACGTCACCGGCGAGTGGTCGGGCATCTACAGCGATACCTTCGCCGACGGCCGCTTCGGCATCGCACTGACCGGCAGCTACCAGGCGCGCGACTTCGGTTACAGCCAGGTCGCGGTCGGCAATGGCTGGCGCGGTCCGTTCCGCGGCGACGAGAACAACTGGGGCACGATCCCGCAGCCGGGCGAGCCGGGCTCGGAGAACATCACCAACCGTCCCGGCCCGAACGACATCTACAACGTCCCGCAGAACCTCAACTACAACGTCAACGGCCTGCGCCGCCAGCGCACCAACGGCCAACTGACGCTGCAATGGGCGCCGGCCGACAACATCACCACCACGCTCGACTACACCTATTCCGAAAACAAGATCCAGCACCAGCGCAACGAGTTGTCGGTGTGGTTCAACTTCGGGCCCTCGGTGAGTTCGTGGACCAACGGTCCGGTCGCGGCGCCGATCATCTACTCGGAACTGATTCCCGACGCCAACAGCGACCTGTCGATGGGCGGCGCCAAGATCGCCAACGTCAACGAGAACAAGTCGCTGGGCTTCAACGTCGAATGGGAAGTCAACGACCGCCTCAGCCTGGCGTTCGACTACCACAATTCTTCGGCCGAAACCCGCCCGGACAGCCCCTATGGATCGGCCGGCGTACTCGGCGCGGCCGCGTTCGTCCGCGGCACCACCACGGTGGACTTCAGCGGCAAGTTCCCGATTCTGACGGTCGAGTTGCCGGAAGGCGTATCGCAGGTCGAACCCAGCGACGCGCTGGTCACCGGATCGGTGTTCCAGAACGCCTACACGCGCTCGGAGATCGAGCAAGGGCAAATCAACGGCCGTTTCGAGTTCGGCGACTATTCGGGCCTGGACTTCGGCGTCGCCGCGACCGAGGTCAACAACCGCACCGCCTACGGGTTCATGCAGCAGGACACCTGGGGCGGCGTGGGTACGCCGGCGGACTACGCCGACGACATCTGGTTCGCGGACAACATGGGGCGCTATTTCGACGCGTTCTCGGCCGCGGGCAGTCCTGCGTTCACCGGCCGCTTCCTGCTGTTCGATTTCGATCGGCTGCGCAACCGCGCCGCCGAGGTCACCGGACGCGACGACTGGTACCGTGCGCCGGACGAGTTCAGCCGCGACCTGCGCACCATCGAGAAATCGAAGAGCGCCTACCTGCAATGGAGCACGAACTGGGACCTGCGCTTCCCGGTACGCGCTGCGGTCGGCGTGCGCTACGAGGAGACCGAGGTCGTCTCGTCGGCCCTGGTACCGATCGCCACCGGAATCTCGTGGGGCTCGGCCAACGAGCTCAACGTCGTGTTCGGCGATCCGGACTTCACCACGCTCGAGGGCAAGTACGACTACTGGCTACCGAATCTTGATTTGAGCGTCGAACTCTCGGACAGCATGAACCTGCGCGGCAGCTACAGCCGGACGATCGGCCGACCCGGCTGGGCCGACATCCAGGGCGGGCAATCCCTCGACCAGATCGTGCGCGTCGACGGTGGTACCGGTGCCCAGGGCAACCCCGCGCTCGAACCGTTGCTGTCGGACAACTTCGACCTGTCGTTCGAGTGGTATTACGGCGAGTCGAGTTATGCGTCCGTGGGCTATTTCCGCAAGAATATCGACAACTACATAGGTACAACGCAGGTCACGTCCACGCCGTTCGACCTGCACACGCCGGTCGGCGGCACCTACTGGAACGCGGCGCTCGCCAACGGCTGCCCCACCACCGACGTGGTCTGCATCCGCAACTACATCTTCCAGAACTACAACGGCCAGCCGGGCGTCACCGCGACCGGCATCGACTCGACCGGCAACTACACCGGCACGATCGTCGGCCAGCCGGGCGATCCGATCGCGGATTTCCGGATCAACGTGCCGTCCAATACCGGGTCATCGAGCCTGCATGGCTGGGAGTTCAACATCCAGCACGTGTTCGGCGAAAGCGGCTTCGGCGTCGCGGCCAACTACACCATCGTCGACAGCCCGGACCTGACCTACGACAACACCAGCTTCGGCCAGCAGTTCGCGCTGATCGGCCTCAGCGATTCGGCCAACCTGGTGGCGTTCTACGACAAGAACAAATGGCAGATCCGTGCCGCCTACAACTGGCGCGACGAGTTCCTGTCCGGCGTGTTCGATGGTGCCGGCCCGAACCCGAACTACACCGAGGCGTACGGCCAGTTCGACCTCAGCATCGGCTACCAGGTCACCGATCGGTTGTCGCTGCAGTTCGAGGGCATCAATCTGACCGACGAGACCAACCGCGTCCATGGACGGCACGCCAACGAGGTGCTGTACCTGACCCAGACCGGTCCGCGCTACATGTTCGGCATGCGCTACAAGTTCTGAACAGGAACGCGGGAAGCATGAGGGGCCGCTGGTATTCCAGCGGCCCTTTCGTTGGGGCATCTTGTCGCCTCTTGGGATTCGGAGTGCAGGCGCTTGCCAGGTGAAATCAGGAACATCGTCATTCTTGGCGGAGGCTCCGCCGGCTGGCTGACCGCGGCCGTGCTGGCGGCCGATCACGATGCTGCCAAGGCGGGTGGGGTGCGGATCACCCTGATCGAATCGCCGGATGTGCGGACGGTCGGCGTCGGCGAAGGCACGTGGCCGACGATGCGCGACACGTTGCGCCGGACCGGCGTGACGGAAACCGACTTCCTGCGCGAATGCGATGGCGCGTTCAAGCAGGGATCGAAGTTCATCCGCTGGCGCGAAGGTCACGACAAAGACAGCTACTATCATCCGTTCGTGCTGCCGCAGGGCTTCCTGGATGCCAATCTGGTCGCCGGCTGGATGGAGCGCAGCGAGGTGCCGTTCGGCAAGCTGGTGAGCTTCCAGCCGCACCTGTGCGATGCCGGCAAGGCGCCCAAGCAGTTCTCCACCCCGGAGTGGGCCGCGGTGGCGAACTATGCCTATCACCTGGACGCCGGCAAGCTCGGCACGTTCATGCGCAGGCATTGCGTCGAGACGCTGGGCGTGCGCCATGTCTCCGACCATATGGTCGGCATCGACAGCCACGACAATGGCGACATCGCCGCATTGCGGACGCGCGACCACGGCGCGATCGCCGGCGACCTGTTCATCGATTGCAGCGGCATGCGTTCGCTGCTGCTCGGCCAGCACTATGGAATCGAATCGGTGTCGCAGAAGCACGTGCTGTTCAACGACCGCGCGATCGCGGTGCAGGTGCCGTATGCCGATCCATCGGTGGAGATCGCCTGCCAGACGATCTCCACCGCCCACGGCAACGGCTGGATCTGGGACATCGGCCTGCAGAGCCGGCGCGGCATCGGCGTGGTCTACTCGAGCACGCATACCAGCGACGAAGACGCCGCCGACCAGCTGCATCGCTATATCCTCGACACCGGCGGGCGCGAGCAGGACGTATATACGCTGCCGAAGATCACCATCCAGCCCGGCTACCGGAAGACGTTCTGGCATCGCAACTGCGTCGCGGTCGGGCTGTCGAGCGGCTTCATGGAGCCGCTGGAAGCATCATCGCTGGTGCTGGTGGAGCTGGCGGCGGGCATGATCAGCGACCAGTTGCCGGCCACGCGCGAGGCGATGGACATCGTCGCGCGCCGTTTCAACGATTCGTTCACCTACCGCTTCGGGCGCGTGGTCGATTTCCTGAAGATGCACTACGTGCTCAGCCGGCGCGCGGACACCGAATACTGGCGCGACAACCATCGGCCGGAATCGATCCCCGAGCGGCTGCAGGAACAGCTGGCGCTGTGGCGGCACCAACCGCCGTCGCGCTACGACCTGCCGCGCGTGGAGGAGGTGTTTCCCTCGGCCAGTTACCAGTACATCCTGTACGGCATGGGTTTCCGCCCGGAACCGCGCGCGGCGACGCGGCGCATGGACGACGCGCGCCGCGCCGAAGGCTATTTCCACGAAGCGGCCGAATTGACCCGCAGGATGCTCGCGGCATTGCCCGGGCACCGCGAGATGCTCGAACACGTCGGCACGCACGGCATGCCGCGCATCTAGGCATCGGGATTCCGCTTACGGCCGATGGCTGCTGTCAGGATGCGCCCATCGCACGCGGAATTCCTGATTCGCGCTGGGCGCGCATCAGTCGGCCGCAGGCGGCGTAGGATATCCGTCATCCGTCATCCGTCATCCGTCATCCGTCATCCGTCATTCGCTCTGAATCAGGACACCATGGCCCAGCACGCTCTGCTCAACAATATCGAACACCGGGATCTGCGAATCGACACCGCGCGCGATGCGGCGCTCGGCGACGACGTGATGTTCGCGATCACGTTCCCGGCCGAGTTCCGCAACGTGCAGGCGTACTATCCCATCGTCTTCCGCAAGACCGCCGAAGGCGCCTTCCAGCCGGTCGCCTTGTTCGGATTTCAGGAGGGGCGCAATCTGTTCCTGCAGGACGGACGCTGGGACGCCGCCTACCTGCCGCTGGCGATAGAGCGCCAGCCGTTCCTGATCGGCCGCGATGGCGAGGAGTTGATGGTCCACATCGATCTGGACCATCCGCGCGCGCGTACCGGCCAGGGCGAGGTGCTGTTCCGCGAGCAGGGCGGGACGACCGAATTCCTGGATCGCATCACCTCGGTGCTGCTGGCGCTGCACGACGGCCTGCAGGCCACCCCGGCGTTCGTCGACGCGTTGTTGCGCCACGAGTTGCTGGAATCGTTCGCGCTGGATGCGGAACTCGCCGATGGAACGGTGAACCGGCTGGTGGGGTTCTACACCATCAACGAGGAACGCCTGCGTGGCCTGGACGGCGCCGCATTGCAGCAGTTGCATCGCGATGGCCATCTCGAACCGGTGTACATGGCGATGGCTTCGGTGTCGCGCTTCCGCGATCTCATCGATCGGATGAATCGGAGCCATGCTGCCGGTCGGTAAGAAAATCAGGGAGCTGTCCGGCCTCGATCCGCAGGCCTTGCCGGACGAGGTGCTGGGTTCCTCTGAGCCGGTCGTGCTGCGCGGCATCGCCGCCCGCTGGCCGATGGCGCAGGCCGGCCGCGCGTCGGCGCAGGCGGCGGCCGCCTATCTAGGCGGGTTCGAGCGCCAGGGCGCGCCGCCGGTGGTCGCGCTG
>Ga0160451_100183_pt1 | contig 52776 bp, 50 predicted proteins | sample HID1975M_E1MG_FD_108270 | JGI IMG/M metagenome (GOLD analysis project Ga0160451, IMG submission 108270) | Enriched soil microbial communities from UW Madison campus, WI, USA - HID1975M_E1 MG | ecosystem: Environmental > Terrestrial > Soil > Unclassified | place: USA: Madison, Wisconsin... | reverse complement strand
CCCAGCCTGTCCGCCACCGCGGTGACCAGCAGCGTGCTGATCGCGGTCAGCGCCAGCCACACGATGGCGAAGCGCGCGAACCGCCGCCAGCCCAGCCGCGCCTGGCCGGCATCGGCGAAGGTCACCTTGCCGTTGAGCCAGAAACCCAGCAGCGCACCGCCGACACGCCCGGCCAGATTGGCGGGCGCGGCATGCAGGCCCAGCCATGTCAGCAGCACGAAGAGGGCCCAGTCCAGCGACAACTGCAGTAGGCCGGCGATCAGGAAGCTGCCGCCCTGGCGCAGCAGATGGGAGTGTCGTGCTAGGAAGCGCATTGGTGGATGGTAACCACGAGCGGAGGCGCGCGTGTACCATGCGATGCCTCTTCCGGTGCAGAATCCCGTCGCCGTGCGCATCGCCGTCCTGATTCCCTGCCACAACGAAGCGGCGACCATCGCCAAGGTCATCGGCGACTTCCGCCGGGTTCTGCCCGCGGCGGAGATCTGGGTCTTCGACAACGCCAGCAGCGATGGTACCGGCGACTACGCGGCGCAGGCCGGAGCGCAGGTGCGCCGTGTGCCCGCCAAGGGCAAGGGACATGTCGTGCGCGCGATGTTCCGGGAGGTCGACGCGGATATCTACGTCATGGTCGATGGCGACGACACCTATCCGGCCGATGCGGCGCCTGCACTGATCGAGGATGTCGCTGCCGGGCGTGCCGATATGGTGGTCGGAACCCGGCTGGAATTTTACGGCCACGATGCTTTCCGCCGCTTCCATGGCTTCGGCAACCGGCTCGTGCGGCGTTGCGTCGGCATGCTCTTCGGCCATCCCGTACGCGATGTGCTATCCGGCTACCGCGCTTTTTCGCGACGCCTGGTCAAGTCGATGCCGGTGATGTCGCGCGGTTTCGAAATCGAGACCGAGATGACGGTATTCGCGCTGTCCAACGGATTCGTGTTCTCCGAACGGGCGATAGCGTACGGCACGCGCCCGGAAGGCAGCGTGTCCAAGCTGGACACCTATCGCGATGGCGTACGCGTACTGAAAACCATCCTGTTCCTGTTCAAGGATATGCGGCCGCTGCTGTTTTTCGGCGCGCTGGCGCTAATCAGCGTGGTGGCCGGTGCGGGATTCGGCGGCATCGTCATCCATGAATTCACCCGTACCGGTCTGGTCACCCATCCTTCGACCGCTGTCCTGGCGGCTGCTTGCACGCTGGCGGGACTGCTTTCGTTGGCGACCGGCCTCATCCTGGATACGGTCAACCGCCGCTCGCATGAAATCCTGCGATTGATCACCGATCAGGTGCTGTCCCAGGGCAGATAGCTTCGGCAACCGGATTGCGCGTCAGCGGACACAGCTCCACCTTCATCAGGCTGTCTTGCACAGGCAGGCACGCATCGGACAGCACCAGCCCGTAGGCGTTGTATGCACCTGCCAGGGAGGCGTCCGGTTTCGCTTCGCGCAGCAGGAACAAGGGGCCGCGATGATGGGCGATGCGGCGTTCGGCCTCGGCCTGCAAGCCGGTACAACGCTCAGGCGACATGAAATTGTTCGCTATCGATAATGCCGGTACGGCGCGCGGCAGGAAAACGACCGCATGCGCGAGTGGCGCATCTTCGGCCAGCAATACCATGCTGTCGGGCGGAAGCTGCGGAAACTCCACGTCGACCATCGGCGTGCTGAACGACTGCCGGCCCCAGCCAGGCCGATTGGATACCGCCACCAGGATCAGCAATGCACCGACCAGTATCGGTTTGTAAAAGCGCGTGTGTATTTTCTCGGTCAGGACGGCAACCACTATCACCGACAGCAGCAGTTCCAGCGCGAACAGATAGCGGTAGATGCCGTAGACGTACACCCAAGTGGCATAGGACGCCAATACGAAAGCCACGATCATCCGGCGTGCGTTGCCTGACCGGCCATCTGCCGCTTCACTCGCCGCGCGGTCGCGCAGCGTCCAGATGGCCAATGCAACCAGTCCCAGCAGCAGGCGCGGATCGGCCAGCTTGCTTTCGGAAAAGCGCCGGCTGTCGACGAGCAACTGGAATGGCACCAGTACCGCATCAAGTCCACGCGGACGGAAGCGATCATCGTTATGTGCTATCGGCAACGCATCGGCCGACTGGAACCATTGGTTGAAATAAGGAAACAGGGGATTGCCATGTTCGGCCCACAGATGCAGTGCCCATGGGCCGGCCGTCGCAATGGCGCCGGCGGTGCCGCCGGCGGCCAACGCCAAAATGCGCCATGGCAGGCTCCTGAGGGGACCGGCGACCAGCGCCGCGGCGATAAAGCCGACGCAATAGATGGCGCCCGTCAGCTTCAGGCCCGCCGCTACGCCAGCCAGCAAACCCACCGGCAACCAGGTCGCCCATGGCCCCCGCCGGCCATCGGCGTCGACGGCCCACCACAGCGCCGCCAGGACGCCCGCGCCTACGAAAGCGTCATTGAATGTCGTGCCGATGCTGGGCAGCATCGCCGCGCCCATTACCGCTACCAGGCCCGCCATGATGGTGCGGAAACGGCTGTTCCGCTCCGGCCACAGGCGATCCATCAGATTCAGCGCGAAGGCCAGCGCGATAAACGCCGGCAAGGCCAGCCACAGGCTGATGAGCCAGCCGGGCAGGCCGGCCCGGACCATCGCCGCGAACGGAAAGTCGAGTGTCGGGTTGTGCCAGGTCTGCAATTGCGCGGCGGCGATGTCGCCTTCCAGCCGGCCGTCCATTACCGCCCAAGGCGTATACAGGTGGTAATTGCGAAGATCCCAGTTGCTGTCCTGCCCCTGCGCAAAAGTCGCCAGCAGGATCAGCAACGCAGCGACAACCACGGTGGATGTCCAAGCCGGACGCTCCTTGTCGGACACCATCACGAAGGCCTCGGTAGCGGAGACGAAGTTGCTAACATCCGCACATCGGCGCGCCAGCGCCTCGCACGGAAAGCCCATGAGCGTACTACATGTCGTCATCCTCGCCGCCGGCGAAGGCAAGCGCATGAAATCGGCGCTGCCCAAGGTGCTGCAGCCGATCGCCGGCCGGCCGATGCTGGCGCACGTCATCGCGGCGGCGCGCGCGCTCGAGCCCGCCGGCATCCACATCGTCTACGGGCATGGCGGCGATCAGGTGCGCGCGGCGCTGGCCGATCAGCCGGACCTGCACTGGACCGAGCAGGCGCAGCAGCTGGGCACGGGCCATGCGGTGGCGCAGGCGATGCCGGATGTGCCGGATGCGGCCACCGTGCTGGTGCTCTACGGCGACGTGCCGCTGACCCGCGCCGACACGCTGCGGCGGCTGCTGCGCGGCGACGCGCGGCTGGCGGTGCTGGTGGCCGAACCGGCCGACCCGACCGGCTATGGCCGCATCGTGCGCGACGCCGAGGGCCATGTCGCCGCCATCGTCGAGCACAAGGACGCCAGCGACGATCAGCGCCGCATCCGCACCGTCAACACCGGCATCATCGCCGCCGAGTCCACCGCGCTGAAGCGCTGGCTGGCGGCGCTGTCCAACGAGAATGCGCAAGGCGAGTACTACCTTACCGATATCTTCGCCGCCGCCGCCGCTGAATTCACCCCGGCCGAGATGGCGCTGGTTTCCGATCCGATCGAAGCCGAGGGCGCCAACGATCCGTGGCAGCTGGCGCAGCTTGAGCGCGCCTGGCAGCTACGCGCGGCGCGTGAGCTGTGCGTGCAGGGCGTGCGCCTGCTGGATCCCGCGCGTCTCGATCAGCGCGGCCGCGTCCGCGTCGGGCGCGATGTGGAAATCGACGTCGACGTGATCCTGGAAGGCGAGGTCGAACTGGGCGATGGCGTGCGCATCGGCCCGTACACGCGGCTGAAGGACGTCAGGCTCGGCCCCGGCACCGAAGTGCGCGCGCACTGCGATCTGGAAGGCGTGGTGAGCGAGGGCGCGGCGCAGATCGGCCCGTATGCGCGCCTGCGTCCGGGCACGGTACTGGCCGACGGCGTGCATATCGGCAACTTCGTCGAAACCAAGAAGGCCACGCTCGGCGCCGGCAGCAAGGCCAACCACCTGACCTATCTGGGCGATGCGGTCATCGGCAGCAAGGTCAACATCGGCGCCGGCACCATCACCTGCAACTACGACGGCGTGAACAAGTCGGTCACCACGATCGGCGACGGCGTGTTCGTCGGTTCCAATTCGTCGCTGGTGGCGCCGGTGACGCTGGAGGCGGGCGCCACCATCGGCGCCGGCTCGGTCATCACCAAGTCCGCGCCGGCCAACCAGCTGACGGTGGCGCGTGCGCGTCAGCAGGCCATCGAAGGCTGGCAGCGGCCGGTGAAGAAATAGCGGAGGCCGGCAAGCCCTCCCCTTCAAGGGGAGGGTTGGGTGGGGATGGTGTTTCTCATCAGGGCAGGTAGATCCGTCCTCGCCGGATCGGAAAACCATCCCCACCCCGGCCCTCCCCTTGAAGGGGAGGGGGCAAAAAGCTGGACCTGCGCGACATAATGGCTCAGTGGCCTTCTTCCATCGGCAGCTGGATCGCCACGCACAGTCCGCCGTCCTCGCGGTTGTGCAGCGACAGCCGGCCGCCGTGGGCCTCGACGATCTCGCGCGTGAGCGCCAGTCCCAGGCCGGTACCGTTGCGCTTGGTGGAATAGAACGGCACCAGCGCGTTCTGCAGCACCGACTCGTTCATGCCGCTGCCGCGATCCAGCACCTCGATACGCAGCCACTCCGGCAGCCGGGTGAGCCGGATACGGATCTGGTGCGGCTGCTGCATGTCGGCATCGCCGCTGGCTTCGTGCGCGTTCTTGAGCAGGTTGAGCAGCGCCTGCTCGAACTGCGCCGGATCGATGCGGCTGCTCAAATCCGGATCGGAGGATTCCAGCGTGAAACCGATCTGCCGCTGCAGACCGGCCAGATAGCCCGCCCATTCGACCGTCTGCAATTGCGGCTGCGGCAGCTTGGCGAAGCGTGCGTAGCCGCGGATGAAGCCTTCCAGGTGGCGCGCGCGCTCCTCGATGGTGGCGAAGATTTCCTCCAGCCGCTCGTGGCGTCCGCGCCGCAGCAATTCGCCGCCCGAATGCGCCAGCGAGGCGATCGGCGCGAGCGAGTTGTTGAGCTCGTGGCTGATCACGCGGATGACCTTCTTCCACGTCATCACTTCCTGCCGGCGCAGTTCGCTGGTCAGCAGCCGCAGCAGCAGCAGTTCGTGGCGGCGGCCGTTGAGACGGAAGTGGCGGCGGGCCAGGTGGTAGACCTGTTCGTCGCCTTCGCTGTCCTCCTGTCCGACCGCGAACAGGCTGTCGCCGCCGCGCAGCATCGCCTCGCGCATTTCCACCGGCGCCTTGTCCAGCAGCGCATCGAAATCCTGTCCTTCCAGCTTCCAGCCGCTGTGCAGCAGCTTGCGCGCGGCCAGGTTGGCGAACACGACGCGGCGCACGCCGTCGCCGCCGGGCGCCAGCAGCAGCATCGCCACCGGCGTGTTCTGCACCATCGTGTCGAGCAGCAGTTCTCGCTGGACCAGGTTCTGCCGCTGCTCGCGCAGCACGTCGCCCAGATCCGCGTGCGATGCCACCAGCTCGCCGAGTTCGTCGCGGCCGCGCCAGTGGATGCCGAAGTTGTACTCGCCGTCGCGATAGCTGTTGACGCTGCCGGCCAGCGCGCGGAACAGCGAGTTCATCGGCCGCAGCGCGCGCCGTACCGCCAGCATCACCAGCGGCAGCGCGATCAACGCCGACAGCAGGAAGGCCAGCCACGCGTCGTCCAGCCACGCATGCAGCCCCAGCGGCAGCGCGATGGCCGCCGCCAGCGCGGGCAGCAGCCACAGCAGCAGGCGGCCGGCGAGCGAGCGGCGCATCATCGGCGATGGCTCATGACGGCTTGATGCCGTAGCGGTCCATGCGCCGGTACAGCGCCTGCCGGCTCATTCCCAGTTCGGCGGCGGCCTGCGCGATGACGCCGTGCGCGCGCGCCAGCGCCGCTTCAATGGCGGCGCGATCCGGCTCTTCGCTGGTCGCCGCGCTGCGCGCCGGCGCCGGGCGCGGCAGGTTGAGATCCGCCGCCTCGATGCGATCGCCCTGCGCCAGCAGGCCGGCGCGCTGGATCACGTTGCGCATCTCGCGCACGTTGCCGGGCCAGCCATGGCGCAGCAACGCCTGCCGCGCGCTTTCGGCCAGCGGCCGTTCGGCGGGGCGGAAATGCTCGGCCAGCGGCAGGATGTCGCCGGGGCGTTCGGCCAGCGGCGGCAGGTTCAGTTCGATGGCGTTGAGGCGGTAGTACAGATCCTCGCGGAACGCGCCGTCGCGGATCATCGCTGGCAGATCGGCGTTGGTCGCGCTGATCACGCGCACGCTGACCTGGCGCTCGCGGTTGGAACCAAGCCGCTCGAAGCGTCCGGTCTCCAGCACGCGCAGCAGCTTCATCTGGCCGGCCAGCGGCAGGTTGCCGATCTCGTCGAGGAACAGCGTGCCGCCGTCGGCCGCTTCGAACTTGCCCTCGCGCGCCTTGTTGGCGCCGGTGTAGGCGCCGGCATCGGCGCCGAACAGCTCGGCCTCGATCAGCTCCGACGGCAGCGCGCCGCAGTTGACGGTGACGAACGGGCCGCGCCGGGCGGAATTGGCCTGGATGATCTCGGCGATCTTCTCCTTGCCCGCGCCGTTGGGACCGGTGATCAGCACCGGCAGATCCGAGCGCGCGACCTGGCAGGCCAGCGCGACCACGCGCTCGCTGGCCGGATCCTCGAACACGAAGCCGCGCAGGTCGTAGCGCTGCGCCAGCGTGTCGCGGCTGCGGCGCTCGCGCGTGCGGCGCCGCTCCAGCTCGGCGCGCGCTTCGGCCAGTTCCAGCAGGTTATTGACCGTGGCCAGCAGCTTGCGATCGTCCCACGGCTTGCCGAGGTAATCGGCCGCCCCGGCCTTGATCAGGTTGATCGCGCTTTCCAGATGCGTCCACGCGGTCAGCAGGATGATCGGCAGATCCGGATGGCGTTCGCGGATGGCCGCGAACAGCGCCTCGCCTTCGGCACCGGAGGTGGTGTCGGCGGTGAAGTTCATGTCCTGGATGACCAGATCCACGGCCTGTTCCTGCAGCGTCGCCAGTCCGGCCGCGGGCGACTCGGCATGCAGCGTATCGATGTCGTGCAGCGAGAACAGCACGTTCAGTGCGGTGCTGACGGCCAGGTTGTCGTCGATGACGAGGATGGTGGGCATGGAAACTGGGACTAGAGATTAGAGGCTAGGGGTTTGGAGGTTGGGACTGAGAAGTAAGTTTTACATTCAATGATTTGATCAGACCACGCAACATTCGGCCGATGTGGTTGCAGTCGGATGCAAGTATTTCCATTTGGCGTACGGGTAGATAACCGATGCGGTGAGCGATCAGGAGTTGGGTTTCCAGCTCGGCCAAGGATCCTCGGCTGATGGCCAGATGCCGCATGAAGTCTCGCGTGCTTGAACGCGCGTGGCCTTCGGCGATGTTCGACGGAACGGACACCGCGGCACGACGGATCTGTGATGTCAGCCCGAAGCGTTCTTCCACCGGAAATCCGGAAGTGATGCGATAAACCGACTCGACCAGCGAGACGGCATCCCGCCAGACTTTGAGGTCCTGATAACTCTTGAACATGGCCAATCCTTGGCTTTCCGTCTCTGGCTTCCAAACCTCAGCTCTCTAGCCTCCAGCCTCTAGCCCCGATCAAGTCTACGCCGTACGCGTGGCCACCGCCGGTGGCACCGAGGCGGCCTTGCGCGCGGGTCCGTACACGGCGATCTGTCCGAGCAGCCACAGCAGCACCGCGCCGATCGGCAGGTACAGCAGCGGCAGGCGCGGCAGTTCGTACCGGCCCATCAGCAGCTGGTTGATGCCGTAGGCCAGCATCATGCCGATGACGATGCCGATGCTGGCCAGCAGGAAGTTCTCGATCTGGAAATAGCGCAGGATCTGGCCCTTGGTCGCGCCCAGCGCGCGGCGGATGCCGATCTGCTTGGTGCGCTGCTGCACCCAGAAGCTGGCCAGCCCGACGATGCCCAGCGCGGTCACCACCAGCAGCGACACGATCACCGCCACCAGCAGCCAGGCCATCGCGCGGTCCTGGCGGTAGTAGTTGTCGATGACGTCGGTGAAGGGCCCCTGGCGCAGGATGAGGCGGCGGGTGCTGTTCTTCTCCAGCGCCGCCACCGCGGCCTTCAACACTTCATCGCGTCGTTCCGGCGTGGTGCGCAGGACGAAACGGTTCTGGGTCACATCCCGGATCGGCAGGATCATCGTGTAGCCGGCCTCGCTGGGCGCGCCGCCGCCGTCGTTGGTACGGATCAAACGATCCACCACGCCGACCACGCGGTGCGGCACGTCGTTGCTGTTCCAGGCATAGATGTTCTTGCCTATCGCGCTTTCGCCGGGGAACAGCCGGTTGGCCACGTCGCGGCTCAGGATCACCGACGGAATGATCCTGTTGGCATTGGTTTCGTTGAGTTCGGTCCAGTTCTGGTATTCGTCCGGCGCAAAGTCGCGGCCTTCCACCAGCCGCAATCCAAACGTATCGACGATCCCTTCGCCGAAATAGACGTTGGCGCTGAGATTGGGCATCGGCTGCTGCGGCTGCAGGCTGACCGAGCTGTTCCACGAGGAATTATCGAACGGCACATGGTTGATGCTGTTGGCCGCCTTGACCCCGGGAATGGCGCGCAGGCTGGCCACGTCCTGCTTGACCAGCGCATCGGCGTTGTCGCTCCTGCCGATGCCGCCGATGTTGATGCGCACTATTTCGGTGTCGGCCATGCCGGTGGGACGCTGCATGCGGTCCAGCCGGTTGCTGATCAGGAAGACCGCGTTGCAGATGATCGCGCAGGACAACGCCACTTCCAGCACGATCAATGCGGCGGCGGTCTTGTGGCGGGCCAGGGTGGAAAGGATGGGGCGGATGTCCATGGTGGGCCTCTGGTTTTCAGCCCCTTCCCCCGCTCGCGGGGGAAGGTTGGGATGGGGGTACGGTCCGTGGCGCGAGGGTGTGGATCGCAAGTTCGGGCTTGCCTCCACCCCCACCCTCCCCCGCAAGCGGAGGAGGGAGCAGGTCACTGGGATTTCAGCTGGATCGCGGGCGTCACCTGCATCGCCCGCCATGCGGGCAGCAGGCCGGCCAGCAGGCTGGCCACGATCGCCAGCGCGAAGGTCACCAGCAGCATCTGCAGATCCATGTGCGCCAGATCGACGTAATCGGCCGGCTGCTTGCGCACGGCCCACAGCCCGATCCAGGCCAGCGCCAGGCCCAGCACGCCGCCGACCAGGCCCACCGTGCCGGCTTCGACCAGGCATTGGGTGAAGATGGCGCCGCGGGTGGCGCCCAGCGCGCGGCGCACGCCGATTTGCGAGGAACGGCCGAGGAACTTGGCCAGCAGCAGGCCCACGGTGTTGAGCAGGCACACGGCGAGGAAGCCGAACGCCAGCCATACCTGCAGGCGCACATCGCCGGGAACCGCGTTGTTCTCGTCTAGCCATCCCATCACGCTGTGCAGGCGCACGTTGGTGGGCCGTTCGAAGCGGCCGGCCGCGCGCTGCTGATCGGAGTAGTTGGCCAGATACTGTTTGTAGGCCGCGGCCTTCTCAGGCGTGTCCAGTTCCACCCAGTACTGCAGCCATGCGCACGGCGCGTTGGGCCCCAGCGAGCCTTCCTCCTCGGCGCTCGAATCGCCCCAGCAGTTCATGTCGCCGCGGGTGCCCAGGCGCAGTTCGCGCGAGGTCCAGAACGGAATGAAAACCTGCTCGACTTCGGCGAAGACGTCGTTGGTCAGATCGTAGAACTTGGGTGTGGGCCGCCACTCGTCCAGCACGCCGACGATGCGGAAGCTCTGGCCGGACGCCTGCAGGTTGCGGCCCACGCTGTTGGCGCCGTCGAACAGCTTGTCGTTGAGCGCCTTGGAGATGACCGCTACGCGCGCGCGCGCATCGTCGTCGGCCGCGCTCCAGCCATTGCCATGGCGGAACGGCGCATCGAACATCGGGAAGAAGTCGGCCGTGGTGTAGCGCGAATCGGCCGAGAACGCGTCGATCCTGCCGTCCTCCGACTCCACCGCGATGCTGCCGCCGCTCATGAACGCCTGGCGGTCGCCCTGCTTCGCGCGCAGCATCGCCTCGGCATCGAAGCGGGTCATCTGCACGGACGGATCGTCGCCCGGCGTGTACCCGTTCATCGTGCGCGGATCGATGCGCGGATAGAACAGCTTGCCGCTCTTCTGCGGAATCGGATCGCCGGACAGCACGTAGAACACGGTCAGCGTGGTCATGCTGGCGCCGATGCCCAGCGCGATCGCCAGCACCATCAGCGCGGTCAGCGCACGGTTGCGCCTGAAGCTGCGCAGGGCGAGGGTGAAGTAGTAGCCGATCATGGGCCTGTCCTCACGCGTTGGTCGGAGCAGCGTCGGCGGCGGCGGCCTGCGCCGCGCGGATCAGGCTGGGCTCCACCGACAGGTCGGTGGCCGCGCCATCGACGATGTGCACGTTGCGCTGCGCGCGCGCGGCCAGCTCCGGATCGTGGGTGACCATGATGATGGTGGTGCCCTGGCGGTTGATTTCCTCCATCAGCTCCATCACCCCGCGCGCCATCTGCGAGTCCAGGTTGCCGGTGGGTTCGTCGGCCAGCAGCAGCTTGGGGCTGCCGGCCAGCGCGCGCGCGATGGCGGTGCGCTGCTGCTGCCCGCCCGACAGTTCGGCCGGGAAGTGCTTCATGCGCGAACCCAGGCCCACGCGCGCCAGCGCCTCCTCGATGCGGCGCTTGCGCTCGCCCGCCGGCATGCCGCGGTAGCGCAGCGGCACGTCGACGTTGTCGAACAGGTTCAGATCCGGAATCAGGTTGAAGCCCTGGAAGATGAAGCCGATCTTCTGGTTGCGCAGGCGCGAGCGCGCATCGTCGTTGAGACCGCTGACGTCCTGCCCATCGAGCAGGAACTGGCCGCCGGTGAAGGTTTCCAGCAGGCCGGCGATGTTGAGGAAGGTGGTCTTGCCCGAACCGGAAGGGCCGGTGACGGCGACGAACTCGCCTTCGCGGACATGCAGGTCCAGCGAACGCAGCGCGTGCGTCTCCACCTGTTCGGTGCGGTAGACCTTGGACACCTGGCGCATTTCAAGCATGGCGGATTCCTTCTTCGGAGAGTCGGTAAGGGAGGGAGAGGGATGGCTTCAGTTGACCGAGACGCGCTCGGCCTCGCCGAACTGGTCGCTGCCGGACACCACGACGCGATCGCCGGGCTTGAGGCCGTCGATCACTTCGACCGCATTGAGGCTGCTGACGCCCAGCTGCACCGGACGGCGCACCGCCGCGCTGCCTTCCATGACGTAGGCGTAGCGGCCGTTGCCCTGCTCGACGAACGGCCCGCGCTCGACCATCAGCACGTTGCGGCGCGTGTCCATCGTGATGCGCGCGGACAGGCGCTGGTTCTGGCGCAGGCCCGGCGGCTGCCGGTCGGAAAAGCGCAGGCGGGTGACGACCTCGCCGTTGACCACTTCCGGCGATACCGCCGAGATCGCGCCGGGATAGGGCTGGCCGGCACTGGTCAACGTGGCCGGCATGCCGATGGCCAGATCGCGCGCGAAACTTTCCGGCACCTTGATCTCGACCTCGAACACCGACAGATCCACCACGCTCAGTACCGGCGCGTTGACCGCCAGGTTGGTGCGCTGGCTGGCCTGCACCTGGCCGACCTGGCCGTCGAACGGCGCGCGCAGCGTCAGCGCATCGACCTGCCGCTGCACCTCGGTCACCACCGCGCGCTGGCGCTGCGCCAGCAACTGCTTGTTGCGCGCATCCAGGCTGGCGCCCTGGCCCTGCAGGCTGGCGTCGTTGCGCGCGTGGTCCAGGCCGATCTCGGCCTTCTTCAGTCCGTCCTCGGCCTTCATCATGTCGATCTGCGGCACCGCGCCGGCATCGAAACCGCGGCGGTAGCGTTCCAGGTCGCGTTGCGCGGCGGTGCGCTCGATCTGCGCCTGATCCAGCAGCTTGCGCGCCTCGGCGCGGGTGACCGCGGCGTCGAGCGTGGCGCGGCTGGCTTCGGCCTCCAGGCTGGCCAGCGTGGTCTGTTCCTGCGCCAGCTTGCTGCGCAGCTCGGGGCTGTCGATCTCGGCCAGCACCTGGCCTTCGCTGACCACGTCGCCGGCCACCACCTTCAGCGTCACCACGCCGCCGGCCACCGCATACAGCGTGGGACTGTTGGCGGCGATGACGCGGCCATCGGCGGCGATGTCGCGGACCAGATCGCCGCGCTTGACCTCGGCGATGCGCACCCGGCCGGCATCGATGGACTGGCTGGCCGACAGCCAGCCGCGCGCGACGAAGGCGATGCCGGCCAGCACGACGAGTGCGGCGATGGCGGGGATGCGCCAGCGCTTCCAGTTGGCCGACTGGACAGGGGTGGACAACGGTCGGTCTTGCGCGGAGGTGTCCCGGATCATCGACGGCATGCGTTAGGTAGAGAGTCCTGCCGGTAAAGCAGGGAGCATGCCAACTCCAAGCCATTGATTGAAAAGGGCATGGAGCGCGATCAACGCCTGTCCGGGTGTCCGCGGACAGGGGCCGGACACCGGCTGTCCGCTGCGGACACGTACAATTCCCTCCTCCAACCGAGGCAACAGACACTATGTGCGGCATTGTGGGTGCGATCGCCGATCGCGATGTGGTTCCGGTCCTGATCGAAGGTCTCAAGCGCCTGGAATACCGTGGCTACGACTCGGCGGGCATCGCCGTGGTCGGCGAGAAGGAAGTCAGGCGCGTGCGCCGCACCGGCCGCGTGGTCGAGATGGAAAACGCCGCCGGCGCCGAAGGCTTCCAGGCCACGCTCGGCATCGGCCACACCCGCTGGGCCACCCATGGCGGCGTCACCGAAGCCAATGCGCATCCGCACATCAGCCACGGCGTGGCGCTGGTGCACAACGGCATCATCGAAAACCACGAGGAGCAGCGCGAGAAGCTGCGCGCGCTGGGCTACGCGTTCGAGTCGCAGACCGATACCGAAGTCATCGCCCACCTGATGCACCACCACCTCAGGCAGGGCGTGGACCTGCTGACCGCGCTGCAGCGCACGGTCAAGGAACTGACCGGCGCCTACGCGCTGGCGGTGGTCAGCCGGCAGGAACCGGAACGGCTGGTATGCGCGCGCATGGGGTGCCCGCTGCTGATCGGCCTGGGCGAGGGCGAGAACTTCGTCGCCTCCGACGTGTCGGCCATCATCCAGGCCACGCGCCGGGTGATCTTCCTGGAGGAGGGCGACACCGCCGAAGTGACGCGCGACGCGGTGCGCGTGTTCGACGGCAACGACCGGCCCATCGAACGCGACGTGCACGTGTCCGACGTGTCGCTGGCGTCGCTGGAGCTGGGGCCGTACCGCCATTTCATGCAGAAGGAAATCCACGAGCAGCCGCGCGCCATCGGCGACACCATCGAGGCGGTGATCGATGCCGGCGGCTTCGAGCCGACGCTGTTCGGCGCCAACGCCGAAGCGGTGCTCAAGGACATCGAAGGCGTGCAGATCCTCGCCTGCGGCACCAGCTACTACGCCGGCATGACCGCGCGCTACTGGATCGAGGCCATCGCCGGCCTGCCGTGCAGCGTGGAGATCGCCAGCGAGTACCGCTACCGCGCCGCCTACGCCAATCCGAAACACCTCATCGTCACCATCTCCCAGTCCGGCGAAACGCTGGACACGATGGAAGCGCTGAAATACGCCAAGTCGCTGGGTCACCGGCACACGCTGTCGATCTGCAACGTGCCCGAGAGCGCCATCCCGCGCGCCAGCGAACTGGTCTGCTACACCCGCGCCGGCGCCGAGATCGGCGTGGCCTCGACCAAGGCCTTCACCACGCAGCTGGCCGCGCTGTTCCAGCTGACCGTTGTGCTGGGCAAGCTGCACGGCCGCGTCAGCGCCGAGGACGAGGCCGGCTATCTGGAGGAACTGCGCTTCCTGCCCGGCAGCGTGCAGCACGCGCTCAACCTGGAGCCGCAGATCGCACTGTGGGCCGAGAAGTTCGCCCCCAAGTCCGACGCGCTGTTCCTCGGCCGCGGCCTGCACTACCCCATCGCGCTGGAAGGCGCGCTCAAGCTCAAGGAAATCTCCTACATCCACGCCGAGGCCTACCCGGCCGGCGAACTCAAGCACGGCCCGCTGGCGCTGGTGGACGCCGACATGCCGGTGGTCGTCATCGCCCCCAACGACAAGCTGCTGGAGAAGGTGAAGTCCAACATGCAGGAAGTGCGCGCGCGCGGTGGCGAACTGTTCGTGTTCGCCGACCAGGACAGCCACTTCAGCGAATCCGAAGGCGTGCACGTCATCCGCACCCCGCGCCACACCGGCGTGCTCAGCCCCATCGTCCACACCATCCCGGTGCAACTGCTCGCCTACCACACCGCCCTGGCGCGCGGCACCGACGTGGACAAGCCGCGCAACCTCGCCAAGAGCGTGACGGTGGAATAAGGCGTTGGCGGTTGCTGAAAAAAGAACGACGGCATCGCCATGAGGCGGTGCCGTTTTTGTATTGTTGGATGACTTTGGTGCGAAGCGACTCGGCATGCGACGCGTCCCAAGACGTTCCGATGACGTCGAACCGGATTTCGTTACGCCCGCTTTTAGGTCGATGTAATCCCGGCATATCGGATTGTCGAATAACGCGTCGAGGCGCTGGCCGAGGCGTCCACTGCCTATGTCCTAAAAGGCTGATCAGCAAGCAGATTTTCTCAGTTGCTTGCCAAGCCCATTCGCCTTAGTCTCGCGTTATGCGGCGTTTCGGCCGGCGAATACTAGTTAGAACGTGATGGGGAGATCACGATGGCCGAAGAAGAAGAGCATTCCGACGATTTTGACCTCTACATTGACTTTGTACAGGGCAAAGGTTCGCCCTCCCGAGTCTTTCACTCGATGGGAGAGCTGATTGATGCTTTCTCGCAGTTGGATCAGGTCTTAGCTGGAATTGTGGCGGAGGGATCTCGCGCTGAGATCGTTCTCGACGAAGTCACCGGCGGCTCCATCCGGTCGAAGCTGCGGAACATCATTGAGGATATCCCCGATGATGCACTCAAAGATGGAGAGTGGAAAAAGGTCTTGGGACACTTCTTGGTGAGAGGGAAGCACGTCTTGTTAGAGTGGCTCAAAGAGAATCCAGAGATCACTCGGCTGGAGCAAGTCCGCAACCTTCAAGACCAACTGGCAGTCGAGGCGGAAAGCACAGGTGCTCGTTTGCTCCCCATGTATCGTCCAGTCGACCTGCGCACACTTCTCGGCGTAATCGCTGAAATTGACCGGTCGGTGCTCCTTCTCGATCCGAGAGACACGGTTCGGTATGAGAGCCCTTACGGCCAAGTAACAATCTCTCACACGCAACATGTGCACGAGGAGCTTATCCGAGAGCTTCTCACTCGCGAGGTAATTTCGGCGACCGATGAGCGCATTGTTAAAGTGAAGAAACCTGACTTTCTCGGGCGCTCACAATGGGTGTTGAAATACGCTGGCCACAACATCAACGCGAACTTCGACGACATCCCTTGGCTTACTGCCTACCAAGCAGGCGACATAGACATGAAGCCAGGTGACTCTCTTCGCGTGGTGATGCAGGAGGACGTGTACTACGGCCACAACATGGAAGTGATTCATGCCACTTACACGGTCATCGAAGTCCGCGAAGTCATCCGGCCAGTCCTCCCTTACCAGTCGGGCTTCACGTTCTAACAATTCGTTCAAGCCGACGCCGCTTCGCGGCGGCTTAACTCAGGCGTTAGGCCGCACATGAGAGCGCTACTAATCCTGATAGTGTCCGCAGCGCTTTCCGGTTGCGCCACATTTGAGGCTACTGATCCTCCGTCCTTCTGTGGCAACGGTTCGCTTGAGAAATGGCAAGTCGTTTCTGCACCTCTTGATGCAGATGTGCTGCAGTCACTTGCAGACTCGAATCCACACTTTCCCGCCGGCGCGATGACTTACCCTATAGAGCACTGGTTCTCTGGCCAAGGCGGCGAGCGTATGCTCTGCAGAAGAGACAAGATTTCATGTTCCGGGGAGTGGTGGGTGTTTCAACAATCCACTGGGCCGATCATAATCAGGCAGGACGCATGGATTTGTGTCACAGGCGTGCGGCCTACAGTTCATTCAAGCCGAACCCGCTTCGCGGGTCGGCTTAATTCAGGCGTTAGGCCTCATGTCTCGATTCTCGCAGCTCGAACCAAATCTCCGTAAAGCTGGTTACGTGCTCTTGGCAGAGGTCCTAGGGGGTGTAGCCCTCGACATGCTGCTCTCGCACCTCGGTCCCGGGATAGAACTGGCCATACTTCTCGTCTGGGTCGCCAATTTGCCAGCAGCCTGGTTCTTGGCAAGAGCAGCAAGGCTCCAAGGGCGCAACGCTTGGCTAACTGGCTTCACCTCATTGCCACCCCTACTTGCAGTAGTGAACTTTTGGTTGCTATGGGCTACAGCCAGTTCATATCGTTCCGGCAGGCTTCCTAGTTGAGGCCTAACAATTCATTCAAGCCGACGCCGCTTCGCGGCGCGGCTTAATTCAGGCGTTAGCTGTCACGGGGAAATACATGGCGATCCTGTCAGAAGAGTCACTTGATTTTGCCAAGGCTCACATCGAGAAATACTACGACTCCGACTTCTTCCCCAAGGCGTTCGAGTTCGAGGCGCTATGGCATCACTGGCCTCAAGTCAAGCAGGAACTGCAAAGCAAAAACATCTCAAAGTTCTTGGTTTCCAACCCGTATAACTCAACCATACAGAAAGCGCGTGGTGGATATCGCGTAGTCCATCAACTAGAGCCAATGGAAGCCGTTGCGTACACAGCCATGGCCTATGAAGTTGGTGGATCAATCGAGACGAAGCGTGCGCCAGCTGCGGATCGAATCGCGTGCTCGTACAGGATTAACGTTGCCAACGGCAGTTTTTTTGACGGGGGTTCTGGCTGGGGTGACTTTAAAGATAAGAGCCAAGAGCTAGCTGATGAGAATGAGTTCGCAGCGATAACGGATATTTCAGACTTCTACAACCAGATCTATCTGCACCGCCTTCAGAACGCCATTGAAGCTGCTAACGCAGCTCACAAATCACTCGCCTCAGATATAGAGGACTTTCTTCTAGCGCTAAACAACAAGGCATCGCAAGGCGTTCCCGTTGGACCAGCCGCCAGCATCCCCATGGCTGAAGCAGTCATGATCGACATCGACGCGTTCATTTCGCAATGCGGGGTCGCGCACACACGGTACGTAGACGATATCCGAATGTTCAGCAATTCGGAGACCAGACTTGCTGAAGCACTCGAAAAGCTAACGCTGTATCTCTACGAGAATCACCGACTGACGCTCGCCACGGACAAGACCAAACTCATGCCAACGGATGAGTTCGTAGAGAAGCATCTCCACAACCCGTACTTGGATGACAAAGATGAACTTATGGAAGAGCTTGACAATATCAGCCCTTACGGCGGCGATGACGCCGATGAAGATGAAGATCTCGACGAAGAGGATATTGGTGAGACACTAGCGGAAGCCTTAGAGAAGATCCTTGAATTCGACTACATAGATCTAGGGCTAGCGAGAAGTATCGTTCGGACCGCGCGTCGAAATAACATCCCAAACCTAGTTCCGGCATTGCTTGAAAACTTCGCATACTTCGCTCCGGTCAGCCCTGGTCTATTTCTGTATCTTGAGGAAGTTATGGACGCTTCCACATCCACCATGATCAGAGCAGGCCTTGAGCAGATCTGCGACTCGCAAGAGTCAAACTGCGCGCTCGTGCGCCTTTGGCTAGAGCATTTCATTTCTTCACACACCAGTCTCTTGGCAAGTCAAAAGTTGAAGAGCTTTGTTATGACCGGACCAAACATAGAGAACAAGGCCCGCGCGGCAATCACCCTGAGCGACATAGCGTGGGTCCGAACCCACAAAGCCCAGATATACAATGTGGGGGCGCGTGCTCGCCGGTCGATCATCAACGCAGCTCGTGTATTACCGAGTGACGAGCGCAATCCATGGCTCGGCCTAGTCGCTCAGAACGCCGCACTGCCATTGGAGAAATGGTTGGCCAGCTGGGTTAAGGCAACGGCGTGACAGCTAACAATTCATTCAAGCCGACGCCACTTCGTGGCGCGGCTTAATTCAGGCGTTAGCCCGCACATGAGAGATCACGAGGACCTCAAGAAGATCGTTAACCGATCAGGTTTTCCGCTCCAGCTGGCCGTGGAGCGGACCGTTCGCGAGAGCGCGAACTGGCGTGTTCTGCATCGGGAGCACGCTTGGCGACACTCAAACGGTGAGGCGGGCTTTGCCGATCTGGTGCTGGTCAACCCAAGCAATTGTGTAATGGTGGTTGAGTGCAAACGCGTTCAAGACTCCGACTGGGTGTTTATTGCGCCTGACGATCCTGAGAAGACAATCGGAGGCCGCTTGTATATCAACAACACGGCTGGCCATGGTGTCGAGCATCATGGGTACCTGGATGTCGATACATCCCCTCCGGCGTTTGTCTCTGATTTTTGCGTGATTGCGGGTCAGGATGCGCAGTCGCGTCCACTCCTCGAGCGTATTGCGCATGAAGCTGTCGTTGCGAGTGAAGCTGTGGCACAGAAGAGCAGCCATTCTTAGAGGCGAGAAGCTACGGGTTTAGGTGCTACGCAGCATTGGTTGTCACAACTGCAAACCTTTCAATTAGCGCAATCCGGGATCGAGATATCTGCCTAAATACTGGGCAAGCTGCTGACCAAGCAATAGAAAGCGTCCCTTGGGTAAAATTTCGCAAGCAACTGTCAAATGAGCTGGTGGTGGAACCGGAAGACTTAGCATGGAATTTTCATTCAATCTCTAAGGCTAAGGAAAAAGTGGTCTACGTCGTGAACGCAGGGCACCTGTCTAAGTTCCTAGAGAAGTGGAGTGTCATAAATAGCTCGCTCGCGAGCATTATGCGTGCGGGCTAACAATTCATTCAAGCCGAACCCGCTTCGCGGGTCGGCTTAATTCAGGCGTTAGGGCTTACAGGGAGAGTCTATGGCGGACGAGACATGTGAACCCACAAAGGCACCGCCGAACGAATATCGGCAGGGTCTTATCAGTGCCGAGCAAAAAGCCCAAGAAGACTTTGACAAAGCTGTGCTATCCCTCTCGGGCGGTGCGCTAGGCATTTCCTTCATCTTCGTTAAAGACATTGTTGGTCCTGGCGCTATTCATCACCCTGTTTGGGTTTTGTTTGCTTGGCTATCCTGGGCTTTTAGCTCTTTCGCAATTCTCGCTTCGTTCTTTGCAAGTCATCTCGCGCTTCGCCGCGCAATCAAACAGTGCGACGATGGCAGCATCTACAAGCAGACTCCGGGTGGCATCTTCTCGTCCATCACCCGCAATCTCAATGCGCTAGGTGCATCGCTGTTCGTTGTTGGTGTTTGCTTTATGGCCGCGTTTATCTATTCCAATCTTTCAGTAAGGGACGCTTCAAATGTCAAACAAGAGACCCAGCAATCCACCCCCATCAAGACCACCCAGCCAGCCGCCGGCCCGGCCACCAATTGATAAACCTGATGGCGGCGTACGCACGCCCGGCAAAGGCTACATGCCGCCACCTCCGCCGCGTAAGCCCTAACAATTCATTCAAGCCGACGCCGCTCCGCGGCGCGGCTTAATTCAGGCGTTAGGCGCAGGAGTGGCGCCACGCGAGGGACATCTCGACGATGATTGTCGATCTACGGCCGCGGCGTTCGTCTATTGGGTGTCACTGCCAATCCAAAGAGGAGCAATGAGATGAGTTCGACAACGAATAGGGCCGAGATTGAAGCGATCCTCCAGAAACTGGCGAGAGCGCATGCTGATCACGATGCAGACGCCATCGTGGAGGCGTATGCGCCGGACGCCGTGATTTTCGATCTGGCGCCGCCGCTGGGCCGTCTCGGAATGGACCGCGACAGCGTCGCAGCTTGGCTTGACGGCTGGGACGGCCCAGTCCAAATCGACGCGCGTGACGTTAATCTGATCGTCGAAGGCAGCTTGACGTTCGTATCAGCGCTCAACAGAATGCACGGGCGCAAAGGCGGAGAAGATCGTGACATATGGTACCGCGCAACGATGTGTCTTCGGAAGACAAGCGGGCGATGGTGCATCGTCCACGACCACACCTCAGTGCCATTTTATATGGATGGGAGCAATCGGGCTGCGGTTGACCTTAGGGAGTAGTGGGTGGCGCCGGGTGAAAGTTCACCGTAAGTTGACGCACCTAACAATTCATCCAAGCCGAACCCGCTCCCGGGTCGGCTTAACTCAGCGTTAGGCGCCACAGAAAATGCCCCGTTATCGTGTAGTCGTAACTGGAAGCGGCATGAGCCTTCCACCCGATGGGGCAGAAGGCTTCGCTACTACTCGCTTTGTCCATGCGGCTTCAGCGGCTGAGGCTACTCAAGAGGCGCTCCGCCTTGTGGCGGAGTGCGTTGCGGCAGAGCAGGCTTTTGTACTCTCGCCTGCTCCTGAGCTGGCTATAGATTGCGTTACGCGAGTCTAGAGTCCATTCCGCACTTCAAGGCCAAACGGCGGCTACAGTTTTTGGGCCTCCCCGGAGGATCGGCAAGATGCGCTAGAGATTGAGCGGGCGGCAGGCGCCGGCTGGTAATGACCAGGGGTGGCGCCTAATAGTTCATTCAGCCGACGCCGCTTTGCGGCGCGGCTTAATTCAGGCGCTAGGCATCAAGGATAAACATCATGGGCGACAAGAAAATTGAGAACCACCGAGGCATCGGTATCAGCATCGGCCTGGCATTGGGCCTGGCCATCGGCACTGGCCTTGGAGCAGCTTTTGGCAACATAGCATTAAGCGTTAGCCTCGGCATCGCTTTTGGCGTTTCATTCGGCTTGATCTTTGACAACAAGAAAACAAAAACGGCGCAAAATTCGTCGCGGACAGATGACGGCCATAATGTCTAACAATTCACTCAAGCCGAACCTGCTTAGCAGGTCGGCTTAATTCAGGCTTAGGTTGCACAAAGACAACACCGTGACGTTGGAACAAGCCACTGCTTTTGTATGTACATACGGCATCGTCCTTGAATCCGCGAAGGGTCCGGTCCCGTCGTTGGTCGAGTTCATCGCAAGAGAGCCAATCCGTGGCAGTTGGTGGTCTCACCCGCGAGCGAAGCAAATTTTCCAACTCACGCGAGCCCTCCGGGACTCTGAGGCGATTTTCGTCTGCCGCCTCATTGCCGGGAAAGTCACTTTCATTCACCAACGCCTATGGCCGTCTTTGCTGCGGGTTGGTAGCCAATTTCCCAGTGGTGCCCTTGCTAGGCTGCAGGAGCAACACATGGCATCTGGCCAGCACGCCATTGTCGAGACACCGTTCCCAAATTGGGTTTCAGCAGAAGTTTCGGCTAAAGCCAGGCTTCTCACAGAGAGAGCTGCGTGGGCCACAATTCGATCATCTGCGCCGGGAGCTTTCGATGCAGCCTGACAATTCATTCAAGCCGAGCCCGCTTCACGGGTCGGCTTAATTCAAGCGTTGGGTCTCATAACGAGACTCCATGAAAATCGACTATCAAGAGAGATTTCCCATGTCTCCGAGATTGCGCGCCATGAAGCTATTTCTGTGGATTTCCGTGCTGGCCTGGGGCATTGGCCTAGGTGCAAAACTATTCGACCTGTTGGTTGTGGCTGGAGCATGGGGCGCAGCGCCACCGGTTTCATTTGCTCTTTTGCCATATGGAAAGAATTACCCTCTTAATCCAGGTGGTTTCTTCCAGCCGCTATCTGTCGTGATGGCGCTGGGCATTCTCGGTGCGCTAATCAGCGGCTGGAGGACTCCATTTCAGTTGCGTTTCTGGCTATGGCTAGGCGTGATCATGTTTCTACTGATATGGGTCATTACGCCCACAATATTTTGGCCCATGATTAATCAGCAATACGGGATAGCAACCGGCAAGATCGTTGCGACCAGTGCTGAGGCTATTCAGCTAACAAATAAATGGATAGCTTGGGATTGGTTTCGAGTGGCCTTGATTGCCGTCGGCTTTATCGCTTCCGTGAGCGCACTTAGTCACCTTGGTAGCCAGTCCTCGCATAAGGCCTAACAATTCATTCAAGCCGATGCCGCATTGCGGCGCGGCTAAATTCAGGCGTTAGCCCGCACCACACAATGCTCGCACTCGTGACGATGCTTCCCGACGCCAACCATCTTCCGACCATTCAAGCCAAGCGGCTCATCCTTCGTGAGCTTGTGCCACAAGACGCGCCAGCGCTGTTCGAGATCTTTGGTAATCCGGAGGTGTGCCGCTATTGGAGCCGCCCGGCGCTAGAGAATTTGCGTGCTGCCGAAGCGCTCCAAGTTGAAATAACCCAGCGCTTCGAGGAGCGCTCATTGTTTCAATGGGGTCTTGCTGAGCGGAGCACCGGGATGATCGTGGGCACCTGCACCCTCGCCACGCTGTCGCTAGAGCACCGACGAGCTGAGGTTGGGTTCGCACTCGCGCGGTCGGCCTGGGGCAACGGATACATCGCAGAGGCTCTGCCGGCGCTGCTTGGCTTCGCATTCAGTGTGTTGCGTCTGCACCGACTCGAGGCGGACGTAGACCCGCGTAACACGCGCTCAATCCGGGTGCTGGAGCGGTTGGGCTTCGTGCGCGAGGGGTTCCTGCGGGAGCGCTATCTTCTCCATGACGAGACACAGGACACGTTGTTGTACGGTCTACTTCATCGCGAGTGGATCGGATGCCACAGATAGCTCGTCTGCGGGCCAACAATTTATTCAAGCCGAGCCGCTTCGCGGCGCGGCTTAACTCAGGTGTTAGGCCGCTATGACAGCAAATCGCAAGATTTTAGGTGTCGCTGCCCTTTGCATGCTTGCTGGCTGCGTTACCAACAACGAACCAGGCCAGGAAGCAGCCAGCTGTGATGTGTCTTGGATAGGGGAGAGCTCACTCTCACCGCAAAGAGCCTGTGAGCTGCGTGTGTTAGCGAAGCGTTGCGCCTTGTCTGATCAGTGTCAAATTCAATGTGAGGCTAGAGGTGGATTGCCCAATGTCGGTGGTGGCTGTAGCCATGTATGCCAAGGGGGTGGAGGCATACAGACTGACGAGGACATTGCCAATAACGGAGGCTTGTATGCCACGGCAGATTCGGTCGCTTGCTACAACCACTCACAGTAAGAGGCCTAACAATTCATTCAAGCCGATGCCGCTTCGCGGCGCTTAATTCAGGCATTAGGGGGCGAAGGGGGATCATGATGTTCTTAATCGGTCAAGGCGAGCGGACCGTCGTTGTTGGCCCCGCCGAGCCTCAGTATTGCCCACGCTGCGAAACGGAGACGGCCTTTATTCCTCAACTCAAGTACTCGTTTGGCGAGTTCGATGTGCTATTTGGCTTTATCTACAACAAACGCTATCAATTGGTGTGCCCGCAGTGCAATCACGGATGGATCCTGGGCACGAAAGAAATGGAGAGAAAGTTGGGCGGTGTTCCAGTACCCTTCCGCTTGCGATACGGGGTTGTCATATTTATTGGTTTTGCGGTAGCAATTGCAGTAGCTTCATATGCATATCGGCACGCCACCTAAATCAGGCGTCAGGGCGCACTTGTGACCACTCCGCATCTGACAACATTAGAAGCTGATGGTTGGATGATAGACGACGGCGAAATGGCGCATGCCGAGGATCCAGACAAATTCTGGATTCCGCCGCTCAGTGACCGCCAGTCGCTTGAGTCTGGGTCAATCGTCAAGATCCGTTTCTACATCCGTGCGCCCAATGACTCTGGTAAGTACGTAGATCACGGGGAGCGCATGTGGGTCCTGGTCAAAGAGCGGCACCGTGAGTGGTACTTTGGAGTTCTGGACAATGACCCGTACTGTACAGACGCCATCCAAGCCGGCATGCCTCTTTGGTTCCAGCCTCGCCATGTCATAGACATTAGATAGGGACTGACCCATGCAGGTGCGCCCTAAAAATCCATTCAAGCCGACGCAGCTTCGCGGATTGGCTTAATTCAGGCGTTAGGTGCCTATGATGATTGCTCACAGTTCAAACAATCTATGGCATTGGCTGTACATCGTGAGCGGCATTGCCATGCTGGTGCTGCTAATCGATCAGGCTCGTTTCTCGCTTGCCACAGGTCTATTGCAGTTCTCCTCACGCAAGTACGGATTCGCCTTCCTCGGTACTGAAGCGGTGGTGATCTATGTTGCGCTGATACTGGGTGCGAGCTTTATGATTGGAATTGGTTGGCGGGGGCTGCGGCATGGGCGCGAAGGCACCTAGCAATTCATTCAAGCCGAACTTGCTTTGCGGATCGGCTTAATTAAGCGTTAGGCCGGGGGAAAGCGGCTCGTTGCGTGTTTCGAACGGAGGACACCATGGGACTCTTGACCTTCAGTATCAACGTCACCCTGGACGGCTGCATCGACCATCAGGAAGGAATCGCCGACGACGAGACACACGCCTTCTTCATCCGCCTTATGGACGAGAGCGGGGCGATGCTGTGGGGCCGCGTTACCTACGAGATGATGGAGGGCTACTGGCCAGCGGTCGCTCGCGGCGACGAGGAGGCGCCGCCGACCATGCGCGAGTGGGCGGCCAAGCTGGAGACCAAGCCGAAGTACGTGGTGTCGTCGACGCGAACGGACTTCCCGTGGACCAACAGCCACCACATCGCCGGCGACCTGCGCACAAGCGTGCGGAAACTCAAGGAGGCGACCCCTGCCGGCGTGCTCCTCGGTAGCGGCAAGCTCGCGACCGAGCTGGATCGGCTGGATCTGATCGATGAGTACAAGTTCCTCGTCCACCCCAGGATCGCTGGCCACGGGCCGACCCTTTACGACAGCGGGCTACCCAGCACGCGACGGCTCGATCTGGCCTCGTCGACGCCGCTCCGCAACGGCGCGGTCGCCATGCACTACCGTCGCGCGCGCTGACTCGGAGATAGGTCATTCGCCTGACAACGCGCTACTTCGCGTTGCTCTCCGGCGAGATGCAGGCAAAGCAACCCGACAATTCATTCAAGCCGGCGCCGCTTCGTGGCGCGGCTGGTTCAGGCGTCAGGCCACTGGCTTTCGAGCCGACAGACCGCTTGGCTGCGTCAATCACAACGTAGGGACAGCTTGCCCTGTGGTTGCTTTCAATACGCGGCGGCTCAACTCAGGCCCTGGGTGGGAGCCTCGATAGTGTCGATTCCAGGCGGTCTCGTTCGTCGTTCGACTGGAACCAGGGATCCTGCAGTGAACCCGGTTCTGCTGGAACGACCAACTGACTGATTCCATAGGATACTTCCGTGAACAAACAGGTATTCATCAACCTTCCGGTCGCCGACCTCCCGAAGTCGATGGGTTTCTTCAAGGCACTCGGCTTTTCAGACAACCCAGCGTTCAGTGACGACAACGGCGCGTGCATCATCATCAGCGACACGATTCTCGTTATGTTGCTTTCGCATGCCAGGTTTCTTGACTTCACACCCAGGGCCATCTGCGATACGAGCAAGGCCGCCGAAGTTTTGCTTACTCTCAGTTGCGAGAGCCGCGAGGAGGTAGATGGCCTCGTCGCCAAAGCGGTCGCTGCTGGCGGATCGACCTACGACAAACCCGAGGATTACGGCTTCATGTATACGCACAGCTTTGTCGACCCGGATGGCCATGGGTGGGGACTGGTCCACATGAGCGCGGTGCCGGAACAGCAGTGAATTCTTTCAGGCTGAACCTGTTCCGTTACATCGGAGCCATGGCACAAAAACCTGCCATGGCTTTTGCTCCAATACGCAAGTCGGTCCAGCCCGGGTAACCGCAAGCCATCGTCCACGAATCGGAGTCATCTCATGTCCACGATCGAGAAGGGCCGCAATATCCTGACGCTCATCAATGTCTTCACTGTCGCTCCGGAGAAGCAGCAGGATCTTGTGGACCTGCTCACTGAAGCCACGCAGAAAACAATGCGCCATTTACCTGGCTTCATCTCTGCAAATATTCATCGCAGCCTGGACGGAAGCAAGGTCGTTAACTACGCCCAGTGGAAAAGCAAGGCCGACTTCGAAGCCATGCAGAAGAATCCCGAGGCGGCGCCCCACATGAAAGCGGCATCAGCGATCGCACGATTCGATCCAATTATTTGCGAGGTCTCGGAGGCCACGGCCAACGATTAGTGGCGTTGCACGATATGCGGCTTACAATTCATTCAAGCCGAACCTGCTTCGTGGGCGGGCTCAACTCGGACATCAGGCGTCGCGCCTGGCATGCTGCCAGCTACCAGCCAGGAGCAGGACATTGCCGCGGCATTACCATCAACCTCTTCCGGCAGGATACATATGAAGCATACCTACCATGGCAGCTGCCACTGCAAGACTGTCACCTTCGAGGCTGACATCGACCTGGAAAACGGAACAGGGAAATGCAATTGCACATTCTGCTGGAAGCAGCGCATGTGGAGCATCGGCCAGCTGGAACAGCAAGACTTCCGGTTGCTTACAGGCGAGGAAAGCTTGGCCGACTACAGCAAGTCGGGCGACTGGGGCGAGGGCCATCATCGATTCTGCTCAAAGTGCGGAATCGCAACCCATAGCCATGGGCACATTGACGCAATGGGTGGCGATTTCCTCTCAATTCACTTGGCTGCATTGGACGATCTGCCCGTGTCGGAAATCATCTCCGCGCCTGTTCACTACATGGATGGCCTACACGATAATTGGCAGAATCCACCGACGGAAACGCGCCACCTGTAAGCTGCGTATGAAGGCGCGGCAAAGCAGGAACGGAGCATTCAACTTGTCCACATCGAGCGATGCCTGGCGCGACTTGATCCAAACAAGGACGCCGGCGCCCAACGATGGGTTGCAGCCGATGTTGCATCGATGCTCGGTCCAAGTGGTAGGTAGATCTTGCCGCTTGGCCCAAGCGCCGCTACAGCGCGGCTGAACCCTGGTGTTAGGCGCCATGACCATCATCTGGCGTCGTGTAGCTGTGGAAAGCTCACTTTGCTTCAGGTATTACGCGCCATCTGCGTATATCGACAGGAGAGAAAATGGACACTGATCTGCAAGAAATGTCGCGAGAGCAGCTTGTCCTGGAGATCATCAAGCTGCGCAATGGAATCCGCGTACATCGCGACAGCACGGGTCACGAACTGTGCTGGCATCATCCGGATCTCTGGTCTCTCCTGCCGGAAAAATCCGATCCGCAGCCCATCGTTCCTGACTGGCCACAGTTCATGCGTGGCTGCATCAGGTACCGGCAGTCCCTGGACGAGCAGGCAGCCCAGGCGCCTCGTACTGATGAACCATTTCCTGAGTAGTAGTGCGCCTGTCCAAGATTCCGCTCAACCCGGTCTACGGTTTCCGTACCCGCCTCACACTGAGGTTGGCTTGAATCAAGCGCTAGATACCCAGGGCCGAGTGCTGTCGTGACGTTCGGAGCATGGCATGAGTGATCCTGGCATCGCATGATTCAAGTCGAAAGCGACAGGAAGCTGAGTCAAAGACTTGGCTGAAAATCCGTACGCGTTCCATTCGAATGAATCCGATTCTTGCCAGCCGGCGCGGGCAACGCCATGCTGCGGCTAGGCGATTCATTCCGGCCGGCGTTGTATCGGTGCACGGTCCCATGGCAGATACCCCTTGCCGTATGGCCGCACATCGTTGCAACGCGGTCGATCCTGGCGTCCGCACTCAAAGGAGGCAAAATGATGGACGATCGGACCGTCACAACCGGAGGTTGTCTTTGCGGGGCGGTGCGCCCTTTGCGCGATGCGATCAATTGCCATTGCAGCATGTGCCGATTTATTGAGGCGGGCCGCCGACGCCCGCGAGCGCCATCGCCGGCTGGCTGCGCGAGCCTGCGGCAATGATCCGTGTCCGCAGGCTGTAACAATCGCAATGGAGAATGATGGCGGCAACGCGGTCCTCTCTCCTTCCCCCGTTGTACGCGAAGCCCGGTCATTGCCGGGCTTCGCGTTTTGCGGGGCCGGCGACCGCGGATCCTTGTCGTCCGTCCGGAGATCCGCATGTTCGTGCCTCGCAACGCCATCCTGTTCGCCACCCTCATGGCCTTGCCGGCTGGCCTGCACGCCGGTGAACCGCCCGCCGCCGCGCAGGTGCTCGTCATCGCCCACCGCGGTGCCAGCGCACTGCGCCCGGAACATACTTTGGCGGCCTACCGGCAGGCGATCGAGGACGGGGCCGACTATATCGAGCCGGATCTGGTCCCGACTAGCGATGGCGTGCTGGTCGCGCGCCACGAGAACGAAATCGGTGGCACCACCGATGTCGCCAAGCGTCCCGAATTCGCCGATCGCAAGCGAAGCAAGATCATCGATGGCGAAGCGATCGAAGGCTGGTTCAGCGAAGACTTCACGTTGGCCGAACTGAAGACGCTGCGCGCGCGCGAGCGGCTGCCGCAATGGCGATCCACCGCGTTCGATGGCCGGTTCGACGTGCCGACGCTGGAGGAGGTCATCCAGCTGGCCGCCGACGAGTCCGCGCGGCATGGCCGCACCATCGGGATGATCCCGGAGATCAAGCATTCGCGCTATTTCCGCGGACTGGGGCTGGCGATGGAGGATCGGCTGCTGGCGGTGCTGGACGGACATGCCTATACGCGCCGCGCGCCGGTGGTGATCCAGTCCTTCGAAATCGGCAACCTGCGCTATCTGCACGAGCGCATCGCCGGGACACGGCCGAACATCCGGCTGCTGCAACTGCTGGGCGCGCCCGATGAAAAGCCGGCCGATGCATTCGATGACACGGAAACGCCGACCTACGCGCGGATGATGACGCCGGAAGGCCTGCGCGGCATCGCCGGCTATGCGCAGATCATCGGTCCCTATGCGCGCAGCGTAATCGCGGTCGATGCCGACGGCCGGCTGCAATCGCCTGGCACGCTCGTGCGCGATGCGCATGGCGCCGGACTGCAGGTCATGCCGTATACGTTCCGGCCGGAGCAGTATTTCCTGCCGCGCGCGCTGTGGGACGGCGACGATCCGGCCAGGCGCAACGAAGCCGCCGCCATCGCCGAGATCCGCGCCTACCTGGAAGCCGGCATCGACGGCTTTTTCGCCGACGACCCGGGACTGGCGCGGCGCGCGCTGGCGCGCTGAATCGCCTTCCCGGAAATCCTGGGCATCGACGACCGATTCTGCGCGATCTCGACGTTTGGCCGTGGGAGAGGCCGCCATCGTGCGGCCGGTTTCGTCCGGCATCCTCAAGCGCATGATTCAAGGAGCGACATGAACCGGCTATCCGCCTTGGCCCGCTGGATTTTCGGCCTGTTCTACGCCTTCATCGGGGCGACCTGGTTCGCGTACCGCTTCATGGGGAAATCTGCCTTCGGGCCGAATCCCGACGAGACCGCAGCCGCGAAGGCATTGGCCGCGGCGTTCGCCGAAAGCGGATTCATCGATCCGGTCATCGTCCTGACCTGCCTGCTGGGCGGGTTGCTGTTGCTTGTTCGACGCACCGCGCCGCTCGCGATATGCGTACTGGCGCCGTTGGTCACCATCATCTTCCTCTTCCACGTATGCCTGAACGATCGGTGGTTCTACTGGATCTGGGGTTCGCTCCAACTGGCCTGGTTGCTGATGCTGTCATGGCTCCATCGCGCGTCTTTCCGCCCGCTCTGGCAGCATGGCGCCGATCGGACCGGACCAGCGACGCGACGTCGCCCATAGGCGCACGGCGACGCAACGGCACACCCGCTCCCTGCGCATGCGATGCGGATGTGCAAGCGGTAGCATGGGCGCATGTCGTCCGCACCACCTTCCGTTCCCCGCAAGATCATCCATATCGACATGGATGCGTTCTACGCGTCGGTCGAGCAGCGCGACGATCCGGCATTGCGCGGGCGTCCCGTCGTGGTGGCGTGGCGCGGCGAACGCTCGGTGGTATGCGCCGCGTCGTACGAAGCGCGCGTCTTCGGCGTGCGTTCGGCGATGCCGGCGGTGCGCGCCGAGCGGCTGTGCCCGCAGGCGGTATTCGTGCCGCCAGATTTCGTGCGTTACAAGGCGGTGTCGCGGCAGGTGCGCGAGATTTTCCTGCGCCATACCGATCTGGTCGAGCCGCTGTCGCTGGACGAGGCGTACCTGGACGTAACCGTGCCCAAATCGGATCTGCCCACGGCGACGGCGATCGCCGAAACCATCCGCGCGCAGATTCGCGAGGAAACCGCGCTGACCGCCTCGGCGGGCGTGGCGCCCAACAAGTTCCTGGCCAAGATCGCCTCGGACTGGCGCAAGCCCGATGGCCAGTTCGTGCTGCGTCCGCACCAGATCGAGGCGTTCCTGACGCCGCTGCCGGTCGAGCGCATCCCGGGCGTGGGCAAGGTGATGCTGGCCAAGCTGCAGGCGCTGGACATCCGCACCGTCGGCGATCTGCGCGCGTGGTCGCAACCCGATCTGGAGCGGCGCTTCGGCAGCTTCGGCGCCAGCCTGCACCGCCGCGCGCGCGGTATCGACGAACGGCCGGTCGAGCCGGACCAGCCGGTGCAGTCGATTTCCTCCGAGGACACTTTCGCCCGCGACGTACCGCTGCAAGCGCTGGACGAGGCGATCGCGCAGCTGGCGGACAAGACCTGGCAGGCCACGCGCAAGACCGAGCGCATCGGCCGCACGGTGGTGCTGAAACTCAAGACCGCGCAGTTCCGCCTGCTGACCCGCAGCCTGACCCCGGATCGCCCGCCGGCATCGGCCGAAGACCTGCGCGCGATCGCGCTGGCACTGCGCGACCGCGTCGATCTGCCGGCCGATACGCTGTACCGGCTGGTAGGCGTGGGCCTGGCGGGCTTCCGCGATCGCGAGGAAACGGTGACGCAGCCGCCGCTGTTCGAGTGACGGGCAAAAAGAAGCCCGACAGTCGCCGGGCTTCGATTCGGACTCCAATCCGGATGCGCGATCAGCGCGGCTGGTAGCGCAGGCTCAACCCGTATTCGCGGCCGGGCTGGTTGTACCAGGCCACCGTTTCGTAATCGCGGTCGAACACGTTGCTGGCGCGCGCCTGCAATGACCAGTCTTGGGTGATGGTGTATTCCACCCGTACGTCTAGCGTGCCGTAACCGGCCAGGCGGACGGTGTTATCGGCGTTGTCGTAGCGGTGGCCGGCGCCGTTGCCGGTCAGGCCGATGCGGAAGGCGCCGAAGCTGCGGTCGATGTCGATGCGGCCGGTGGCCTTGGCGCGGCGGGCCAGCAGGTTGTCGAACTGATCGCTGCCGTCGGTGCGGTTACGCGGGTCGGTGTAACTAATCTGGGCGTTGACGTCGAATCCGGCGATATCCAAACCGCCCGTCAGTTCGGCGCCGCGGATGCGCGCCTTCTCGACCTGGGCCATCATCCAGGTGCTCGAATCGTAGGTGATCAGGTCATCGACGCGGGTTTCGTAGACATCCAGGCCCCAGCGCCAGGCATCGCCGTATTGAGCGATGCCGAGGTTGGCGCTCCTGGATTCTTCCGGATCCAGCGTCGGCACGCCGCTCCAAGGATCGTAGAGATCGCTGAAGGTCGGCGCCTTGAAGGCGGTGCCATAGCTGGCGGTCAGCCTGAAGCCGCGGCCGAACTGCAGGCCCCAACCCAAGCTGCCGGTGGTGTGGTTGCCGAATTGTTCGTTGTTGTCGTTGCGCACGCTCGCCTGCAGCGACTGGTTGCCAAAACGGCCCTGGTACTGCACGAACACGCCGGTGTTGTCGCGGCTGTCGACGGTGTAGGCCGTGGTCGAGCCGTCCAGATTGTCCTCGCTCCAGTCCACGCCGACGCTCAGCGACTGGCCGTCGGCCACGGCGATGTTGGCCTGTAACGAAGCGTTGTCGCGATGGGTCTGCGCGCTGCCCAGGTAAGTGGTGCCGTTGTAGTTGTCCGAACGGTTGTCAGCGCGGCCGACGCTGACGGCCAAGTCGAAACGATCGCTATGCGCATAGCGCAGCTTGCCGCCCAGCACCTGCTGCAGGGTTTCGGAGTAGTTGTAGTAACCGTCGTACTGGTTTTCGCCTTCCGCGCGTAACGCGGTGCCTTCCACGCTCAGCGCATCGGTCAGATCGTAGCCGCCGCGCAGGCTCAGCGACAGGCTGCGGTAGCCGTCGCGATCGGGCTCGTCGGCGTAACAACCTTGGAACAACGTGGCCGAACCGCGACACGCGTCGATGCCGTCGGTGCGCTGGTAGGCCATGTCGGTGCCGAACCAACCGCGCTCGCCGGTGCCGCCGAAACCGCCGCTGGCTTCGCGCAGGCCGTTGCTGCCGCCACCCAGGCGGAAGTGGGGCAGGAACTGGCCCGCATTGCGGCGTGTGAAAATCTGGATCACGCCGCCGATGGCGTCGGCGCCGTACAGGCTCGACTGCGGGCCGCGTACGATCTCGATGCGTTCGATTTGGTCCACCGGCAGATCCTGCAGGGTGGCCAAGCCCAGATCGGCGGTGTTGATGCGGATGCCATCGACCAGCATCAGGGTGTGGGCTGAATTGGTGCCGCGCAGGAACAGCGAGGTCTGCTTGCCCAGGCCGCCGTTGTTGGTCAGGTTGATACCGGCGCGTCCTCTTAGCAGATCCTGCAGCGAACGCGCCTGCGTGCGCTCGATCTCCTCGCGGCCGATGACCTGCGCCGGCACCAGGCTGTCGCGCAGCGCGACTTCGGTGCGGGTGCCGGTGACGACGATGTCGTCCAGGTCGGTGGTGGCCTGCTGCGCCTGCGCCAGCGACGGCAGCGCCAGCGCGATGGCCAGGGTGAGGATCCGGGAAGCCGGGAGAGTGCCTTGCATGTCGATCAACTCCGATGCGCGGTGCGCATGAAAACGGTGGAGTCGCCAGACGGAGGAAGACAGCGGACAGCGCACGGCGGCGCGGCACGCCGCGACGCCCTCCGCATCGCAACCAGTGGACTTCCAGGCCGGTCTCCGGGCTTGCGAGCGCAAGCGCGTCGCGCTTGCCGCCGTGGCGCCTTCCCATGCGATTGCACAGTGGCCGATGCCGTGGCATGACTCGCTTACCGTTGCGGGGGCAGCGCCGGAGTGATGCCCAAGGCATGTCACCGGCTTCCCGTTTCAACCCATCGGCAGGACGCCGCCGGGTCACCTGAAAGCGCGGCGATTATACGGGAAGCGGCGCTTGAAGCGCCGGTAACCGTCAGTCCTGCGAATCGCCGTGCGAGTCGAACAGGTGGTCCAGCGACGGCGCGCTGTCGTCGCGTTCGGTATGGGTGGTCGTCACCGGCGCGGCGGCCGGGCGGCCGCGCGGCGGCGGCAGCAGGGCGGCGGCGGCTTCGTAGGCGGCGACCAGTTCGCCGCGGCGTTGCTCGGGCAGCTGCTGCCAGTGGCAGTCCAGCAGCGCGCCTTCCAGTGCGTAAAGCAGGTTGAGGCTGGGGCGGAAGCCGGCGCGCTTGATGCGCATGAACGCATCGACCGAGCCCACCGCGGTCAGATCCTCCTGCGTGCGCAGGCCGACCTGGCGCAGCCAGGCGGCCGACTTGGGTCCGATGTTGCGCAGCTTGGCGGTGGTCATGGCAGCGTCTCGATGAAGGCCTGCGCGATCGCTTCCAGCCCGCGCTGGTCGTCTTCATCGAACCGCCCCACGCGCGGACTGTCCAGGTCGAATACGCCGATCAGCGTGTCGCCCTTGACCAGCGGCACCACCAGTTCAGAGCGCGACGCCGCGTCGCAGGCGATATGGCCGGGGAAGGCTTCCACGTCCTCGACGCGCTGGGTCTGGCGCGTTCGCGCCGCCGCGCCGCATACGCCCTTGTCCAGCGCGATGCGCACGCACGCGGGCAGGCCCTGGAACGGGCCGACCACTAGTTCGTGGCCGTCGTAGAAGTAGAAGCCGGCCCAGTTCAGATCCGGCAGCGCGTGGTAGACCAGCGCCGACAGGTTGGCGGCATTGGCGATGCGATCGGATTCGCCGGCCAGCAGGCCGCGCGCCTGCGAGGCGAGTTGTTCGTACTGCGCCGGCTTGTCGCCGGTCAGCGGGATGGACGCGAAGGACATGCGGCCGATTCTATGCCGATTCCCTCGCCAGCGCCGTCGCTGGCTATGATGCGCGCGGAAACGCCCGGGGGAGACGGCGATGCAGGACCTGCAAAGTGAAGGCGCGCCGCGCTGGCGCGAGGCCGGCAGCAGCCGGCTGGGGGCGTTCGTGGATGCCGCGTTCGCCTTCGCGGTGACGTTGCTGGTCATCGCCGTCGATCGCCTGCCCGACAGCACCGAGGCGCTGCTGCAGGCACTGAAGAACGTGCCCGCGTTCGCCGCCAGTTTCGCGCTGCTGGCGATGTTCTGGTACGCGCATGTGCGCTGGAGCCGGCGCTACCGGCTGGACACGGTACCGGCGGTGCTGCTCAGCCTGCTGCTGGTGTTCCTGGTGCTGATCTACGTCTATCCGCTGCGCCTGCTGATGGGTACGTTCTTCGGCTGGATGACGGGCGGCTGGCTGCCGATGCCGGCCGGCTTCGCCAGCCAGCACGGCGTGCTGTTCGTGTTCCAGGCCTATGCGATCGCGTTCGCGTCGATGTCGGCGTGCGTGCTGGGACTGTACCTGCACGCCTGGCGGCAGCGTCGCGCGCTGCGGCTGGAGGACGAGGCCGCGGCGGCCACGTACGGCGAGGTCGCATCGTGGGCTTATTTCGTTCTCATTGGTCTGGTGTCCGCATTGCTCGCCGCGGTGTTGCCGGTGCGCGCGTCGCCGTGGCTGCTGGCGCTGCCCGGCTGCGTCTATTTCCTGCTGTCGTTCACGGCGCTGATCGAGGGCGCGGGCCAGCGACGTGCGCGGCGGATTCTGCACGCCGACCGCGGCGCGACGGCTTGAACGGCTGTTTCGTCACCGGCACCGACACCGGCATCGGCAAGACCCGGGCGTCGGTCGCGTTGCTGCATGCGCTGCGCGCGCAGGGGCACCGCGCGATCGGCATGAAGCCGGTGGCCAGCGGCTGCGAGGCCACGGCCGGGGGCTGGCGCAACGAGGACGCGCTGGCGCTGCAGGACGCCAGCGATCCGCGCCCGGACTACGGCGATCTCAACCCCTATGCGCTGCCCGCGCCGCTGGCGCCGGAAATCGCCGCGCGCGAGGCCGGCATCGCCATCGACCTCGAACGGCTGGATGCGGCATGGCAGCGGCTGCGCGCGCAGGCCGATGCGGTGGTGGTGGAAGGCGTCGGCGGCTGGGCCGCGCCGCTGTCGGCCACGCTGGACCAGATCGATCTGGTGCGGCGCTGGCGGCTGCCGGTGGTGATGGTGGTGGGCCTGCGCCTGGGCTGCCTCAACCATGCGCGGCTGACCGCGCGCGCCATCGCCGGCGACGGCGCCACGCTACTGGGCTGGATCGCCAACGACATCGATCCGCAGATGGCGCGGCGCGAGGAGAACTTCGCGCTGCTGCAGGCGCGGCTGGAAGCGCCCTGCCTGGGGCGCATCCCGCACCAGGCAGGGCCGGTGGACGCGCGCATCGGCCGCTTCATCGATGGACTGCGGATATAAAAAACCCGGCAGCGCGGACGCTGCCGGGTGGGTTGCGCGGAGGGAGGGGAGCCGCGCAAATCGGTACTGAAGCGTGCTCCGCTATTACTTGCGGGTGGCGGCCTTGGTCGCCTTGGCGACGTTGGCCTGCACGGTGTCGCTGGCGGTTTCGATCTGGCTCTTGGCGATCTGGCCGAAGGCCTCACTGGCCTTCAGGGTCAGGCCGAACACTTCCTGGCTGGCGGCGACCAGACGCTCGGTGTTGTCCTTGGCGACCTGCAGGCCCTTCGGCCACAAGGTCTTGTAGCCTTCCAGGTCGCGGGTGCCGGCGACTTCGTCGAAGAACGCGCTGGTGGCATCGACGTTCTTCTCGATGACGCGCAGCTGCAGGCCGATCACGGTTTCCGCGTTTTCCAGGGCCAGACGGTTGGCGCGCGACGCGGCGGCGGCGAACTGCTGGGTGAAGGTGTTGAAGCCGAAGCTATCGTTGAACTGGGCAGACATGGCGTACTCCTGAAGGGTTGCCTCTATGTTGCGACGCAGCATAACGCCGCTTTTGTTGCGATGCAACATCCGGCGGCCATTTCCCGATAAACGGTCAGATAGCGTTTAGAAATACAGGCGAATCAACAGCTTGCCGCGCAAGCTGGCAGTGGGGCGCCACGACTTCCGATGCGCTGGGGCGCCCTCGATCAACCGCGGTAGCGACTGCCGGCGGTGCAGGTCTCGTGGACGACCACCTCACTGAGCAGCGGCAGCTGCGGCTTGAGCTGCTCCCAGATCCATACCGCCAACCGTTCGCTGGTCGGATTGTCCAGGCCGTCGATGTCGTTGAGGTAATGGTGATCCAGCCGGTCGTAGATCGGCCGGAAGGCGGCCTTGATGTCGGCGAAGTCCATCACCCAGCCGGTATGCGGGTCCAGATCGCCGGACACGTGCAGCTCGACCCGGAACGAATGCCCGTGCAGGCGCGCGCACTTGTGGCCCGGCGGCACGTTGGGCAGCCGGTGCGCCGCTTCCAGGGTGAAGACCTTGAAGATATCCATGCCGCCATTGTCCGTTGCGCACGGTGGTCGCCGCAACGCGGTCAGCGAAGTTTCCATGCCGGCAGCGCGAACAGCGACGGCAAATGGATCCCGCTTGCGCGGGATGACGATTCGGCAAAGCCATCGCCGCAGCGCGGCTACGGGCCGAATCGTCACCTATAATCGCCGCCGTCAGCCAGCAGCCGATACGCACGGTCAGCCAGCGATTCGCCTCAGGTTGGAGTCGCCCATGAAATCCCTGCTGCCGGCCGCGCTGCTCGGCCTCCTCGCCACCGCTCTTTCGGCGGACGCCCACACCCCTTACCTCGCCCCTGCCAGCTTCGAGCCGATGCACGGCGATCTGGTCACGCTGGACGCCGCGTTCGGCGAGGACTTCTTCGTGCCGGAAGTGGTCTTCGACCACAGCGAGTTCCGCGTGACCCTGCCCGATGGCCGCAGCGTGCCGGCCGACAGTGTGCACCGGCTGAAGACGCGCGCGGTCATCGAGCACCAGCTGGCCGCCGGTCCCGGCACCTACCGCTTCAGCAGCGGCGAGCGTCTTGGCGCGATGTTCCGCACCTGGGAAATCGACGGCAAGCAGGAGAGCACCCGCGACCCGGCCAAGCCGATGCCGGCTGGCGCGAAACTGCTGGCCCATTACCAGTCGCTGTCGCTGTCGGAGGCCTACGTGACCGCCGGCGCGCCGACGCAGGCCGCGCTGAAGCCGTACGGCAAGGGACTGGAGCTGGTACCCGCCACCCACCCCAGCGATCTGTACACGCCGGAGCGCTTCGATTTCCGCATCGACTACGACGGCGCGCCGCTGGCCGGGCAGGTCGTGGAAATCCACCGCGCCACCGGCGATCGCGACAGCCAGAAGCCGGTCGCCACGCTGACCACCGATGCGCAGGGCAAGGCCGGTTTCGCGCCGGCGCAGGCCGGCACCTACCTGGCGCTGATCCGCTACCGCGGCCAGGCGCCCGCGGGCGCGGCGGCGCCGATGTATGGCTACAACTACACGCTGACGTTCCGCGTGCTGGATCTCTGAGTGCAGGCCGCCGCTGCCATCGCACGTTCCTGCACCAAGGCAGGGACACGCTTTCGGACCAACGCAGAAAGGTTTTTCCCCAGCGAAGGGATCTCCTCTGCACCCGGCACTCCCGCACCCGCGTAACGCGGCCGGCGCGGCAAAGCAACCGAGCAAGCTCGGCTCTACATAAGAGCTGTCGTAGAGCGGAGCTTGCTCCGCCGCCCTTTGCGAAATACCCGGCCGAGCCTCCGGCAAAGCAATGCGAGCACGCACGTGACACCAATCGATGCACGCATCTGACCATCGTAGATCGGAGCTTGCTCCGCTGCCCTTGGCGAAATGCCTGGTTGAGCCTTCGCAAAGCAATGCAGGCACGCGCATGTGCCACGGACCCGCCGGCCGATGCCCGCGCATCCCCATGGCCGTTCGAAGTACCTCGCCCTTGGTAAAGAACAAAAAAAGCGGAGCCGAAGCTCCGCTTTTCGTTTCCCGCATTGAACCAGCGATTACCGCTGCGGGCTGCTGCGCTGGCCGCCACCCTGGCGGCGGCCGCCTTCGCGGCGCGGTCCGCTGGTGTGCTTCTTCGGACCGGCATGGGCGTGGCGCGGGGCCTCGCTGTGCGGACGGCGGGCGTGCTTCTGCGGGCTGCTGTTGCGGCGCGGGGCGCGCTCGCCGCCGGGCTGCTCGGCCTTGCCCGGGGCGCTGTTGCCCCAGCGGATCGGCGTCTGCGGCTCGAAGCCGGGCACGTCGCGCAGTTCCACGTCGCGGCCCAGCATGCGCACGATGGCGCGCAGGTACTTGGCCTCGTCCTGCGCCACCAGCGAGATCGCCTCGCCGGTCGAGCCGTTGCGGCCGGTGCGGCCGATGCGGTGCACGTAGTCTTCGGCCACCATCGGCAGGTCGTAGTTGATCACCTGCGGCAGCTGGTCGATGTCGATGCCGCGCGCGGCGATGTCGGTGGCCACCAGCACGTTGATGCGGCCGGCCTTGAAGTCGCTCAGCGCGCGCTGGCGCGCACCCTGCGACTTGTTGCCGTGGATGGCGGCGGTGTTGATGCCGCTCTTGTCCAGGAACATCGCCAGCTTGTCGCTGCCGTGCTTGGTCTTGGCGAAGACCAGCGTCTGCACGCGGCTGTCCTTGGCCAGCAGGTGCAGCAGCAGTTCGCGCTTGCGGGCGCCGTCGACCGGGTGCACGCGGTGGGTGATGGTCTCGGCCACGGTGTTCTTCGGGGTGACCTGGATCTGCTTCGGCTCGCGCATGAACTCCATCGCCAGCGCGCGGATCGGCTCGGCGAAGGTGGCCGAGAACAGCATGGTCTGGCGGTTCTGCCTGGGCAGCTTGGCCAGGATGCGCTTGATCGACGGCAGAAAGCCCATGTCGAGCATGCGGTCGGCCTCGTCCAGCACCAGCATCTCGATGCCGGACAGGTCGATGCTGCGGCGGTCCATGTGATCGATCAGGCGGCCCGGGCAGGCGATCACCAGGTCCACGCCACGGCGCAGCGCGTCGAGCTGATTGCCCATGCCGACGCCGCCGTAGATGGTGGTGCTGGGGATGCGCAGGTACTTGCCGTAGCCGCGCAGGCTCTCGTGCACCTGCACGGCCAGCTCGCGGGTGGGGGTCAGCACCAGCGCGCGCGGCTTGCGCGGGCCGCGGGCGGCGACTTCCTGCGGCGTGGTGGCCAGGTACTGGATCAGCGGCAGGCCGAACGCGGCGGTCTTGCCGGTACCGGTCTGCGCGCCGGCCAGCAGGTCGTGGCCGGCCAGGGCCAGCGGGATGGCCTGTTCCTGCACGGGAGTGGGCTGGGTGTAGCCCTGTTCGTCCAGCGCGCGCAGCAGGGCGGGCGCCAGCCCGAGGTTTTCAAACGTCATGTGATGAAGCTCCAAAGTCGGCCGGCGCGGACATGCGCGCCACGCCACGCACGAAAGGTGCGGCGACGTCGAGACGCAGTGATGCGGAGCGGCCGTGACTCGAAGCGTTCCCTGAAACCGCGCTGCGAGAAGGGGTGCGGAGCCGCCTACAGCGGCGGATCCGGGCTTGCGCAACGAAAGAAGTCGGAGCGGGACGGGCGCGGGAGGTCGCGTGGACATCCCGGCGCCGGCGGACCATGGGAAAACGAACGGCCGCTGGCAAGCGGCGCGCACTGTAACCGATCCGGCCCCGGCTTGGGAAATGCGCCGGACCGGTATTCAGCCGGATGAACAGGGTCGGGGGAGTATGATGGGCGCCGTTCAATCCCCCTCTATGGACGGCGAACGTTCCCATGAGCCTGCGCGTGCTACGGCACAATGGCGTCCCCACCCACGGCGCCACCACCGCGCCGCCGGAAGGACTGACCGGCTGCGCCGGCTGCCAGGTCCGGCATCTGGCGGTGTGCTCGGCGCTGCCGCTGGAGCAGGCGCGCGAACTGGAAGCGCTGGCCGGCGACCTCAGCCTGCCGGCCGGCGAGTTGCTGGTGCGCGAAGGCCAGCCGCGGCGCGGGGTGTTCTCGGTGACCAGCGGCGCGCTGCGTCGCATCCGCTTGCTGCCCGACGGGCGCCGGCTGGTGGCCGGGTTCCTGATGCCGGGCGACTTCATCGGCTTCAGCAACGCCACCCATTACCGCCACTCGATCGAGGCGATCGTCGACAGCAAGCTGTGCGCGTTTCCCAAGACCGACATGCGCGCGCTGTGCCAGCAGCACCCGGCGCTGGAGCGCGAACTGCTCGATCGCGCCTGCCTGGAACTGGACGCCACCCGCGACAACCTGATGTCGCTGGCACGGATGACGCCGCTGGAGCGGCTGGCCGCGTTCCTGCTGGACATGGCCGCGCGCCGCCGCCGCCGCGGTTGGAGCGATGCCGAGGTCATCCTGCCGATGACCCGCACCGACATCGCCGACTACCTCGGCCTGACCGTGGAAACGGTCAGCCGCAGCTTTACCCGGCTGCGCCAGGAAGGCGCGATCGACACCGCCGACCCGCACCACATCCTGCTGCGCGACCGCGCGCGGCTGGAAGCGCTGGCCGAAGCGCGCGGCTAGCCGCAAGGCGGGACTGGCCGCCACGCAGGCCGAGTCGGTGAATCAACCCGCCCCACGCATTGCCCCGCGAAGGCTCCAATTCCGACAGTCGCCGGCAAGATCCGCTGGTTGCGATGCCAGCCATCGTGGCATGCCCGATCATGTGCATGGCCTTGGACGCTGTCGCCCAACGAAGACGACTTTCCTGCGCCGGCGCATGATCACGACACGAGTTCTCGCGCGATCGCGGGATGCGATTCTGGAAAGTAACGGGAGGATGCTTCAAACGACCACGGCGAATGGATGCCGGGTTGATCCAGCTAACCGGCTGGCATCACGCGGACGGGCTATCCGTCGGCGAGCCGCCCATCGATCAACCGGTAATGCCGATGCACGATGCCCGGCGGCAGCTGATCGTGCGTGATCATCAGCAGGCTGCGATCGCTCAGCGCGGCGACGAGATCGGCCAGCAGCGCGTGCGCGGTATCCTCGTCCAGGCCTTCGGTGGGCTCGTCCAGCAACAACAGCGGCGCATCGCGCAGCAGCGCGCGCGCCAGCGCCAGCCGGCGCGCCTGCCCGGCGGAAAGGCTGCTGCCGCCTTCGCCGATCCATTCGTCCAGTCCGCCCTGGCCGAAGCGTTCGGCCAAGCGCACCTGCGCCAGCACCTCCCACAATCGTGCGTCGTCGGCGTGCGCATCGCCCATGCGCAGGTTGTCGCGCACGCTGCCGGCGAACACCGGCGCGTCCTGCGGCAGCCAGGCGATGCGCGCATGCCAGTCCGCCGGCGTGGCCATGCGCAGATCCACGCCGCCCCACGTCACCCGGCCGCCATCGGGATCGCGCAGGCGCAGCGCCAGCGCCAGCAGCGAGGATTTGCCCGCGCCGCTGTCGCCGCCCAGCGCGACGCGCTCGCCGGGGGCGATGCGCAGATCCAGGCCGTCGAGCACCGCGCGTAATTGCTCCGGCCAGCGCAGGACGATGCGATCGACATGCAGTTCGCCGCGCGCCGGCAGCGTTTGCGGTTGCGATGGCGCCGATGCCGCCGGCGGCTGCCCGGCGATATCGCGCAACCGCTGCAGCGATGCGCGCGCGGCCTGCCACGACAGCCAGGCCGGGGCCATGCCGGCCATCGCTTCCAGCAACGCCACGGTCAGGAACAGCAGTCCGCCGGCCGCTGGCGCGCCGATGCGTTGCGTGGCCAGCGCCTGCGCCAGCACCCACAGCAGCGCCGGCAATGTGCCCGCGCCGATCAGCTGCTGCAACAACAGCGGTGTCGCCAATCGCCGCCGGCGCCGCCGTTCGTGGCTGGCCAGCGCCACCGCCTGCGCATCGATGCGCGCCAACGCGCCATCGGTGGCATGCAGCGCCTGCAGATCCGCCGCGCCTTCGATGGCTTCCTGCAGGGCGTGGCGCAACGCCGCGCGCGATTGCGTGCGCGCCCGTTCCAGCGCGTCGCCGCGGCGCGACGGCAGCAGCGTGGCCAGTGCCATCGCCGCCACCGCGATCAGCAGCAGCAATCCGGCCGCCGGCAGCACGCACAGCGCGACGACCAGGCCGATCGCGACGAGCAGCGCCAGCGCGGCCAGCGGTCCCCACGCGCGGACCAGCAGGCCATCGACGGTTTCGATATCGGCCACCAGCCGCGACAGCAGATCGCCGATGCGATGGCGGCCCAGGCCCAGCGGCGCCAATGGCAGCGCGCGCGCGAAGAACCACACGCGCAGATCGCGCGCGATGCGCAACGTGGCGTCGTGGCCGGCGAGCTTTTCGCCGTAGCGCGACAGGATGCGCACGAAGGTCAGGCCGCGGATGCCCGCCGACGGCGCGAAGAAGTTGAAGCCCACCGCCGCCGTGCCGGCCAGCGCCGCGGCGGTGAGGAAATGCCCGGCCAGGCCCAGCAACGCGGTGCCGGCCAGCAGCGTCAGCGCCAGCAGCGCCACGGTCAGCGCGATCAACCGGCGATGGCGCGCGAATACGGCGCGCAGGCCGTCGTCATGGCCGCTCATCGCGCCGGCTCCAGCCGGCCTTCCGGCAGCCGCAGCACGCGGCCGGCCATGCGCATCACCGCCGCGCTGTGGGTGGCGACGACGAGCGTGCGGCCTTGCGCGAACGCGCGCAGCGCCTCCAGCAGCGCGGCCTCGGTCCGAGGATCGAGGAAGGCGGTCGGCTCGTCGAGCAGCAGCACGTCCGGCGCGCGCAGAAACAGCCGCGCCAGCGCCACGCGCCGCGCCTCGCCGCCGGACAGGCCGAAGCCGCGCTCACCGATCATCGTGTCCAGTCCGTGCGGCAGCCGCGCGGCGAAGGCCATCACCTGCGCCGCTTCGGCGGCGGCGCGCAGTTGCGCGTCGGTGGCATCGACGCGGGCGATGCGCAGGTTGTCGGCCAGCGTGCCGTGGAACAGGTGCGGACGCTGCGGCGCGTAGCCGATGCGCTGCGCCGGCGGCAGCTGCAGCGTCCCCGCGCGCGGCGGCAGCCAGCCGGCCAGCGCCTCGAGCAGCGTGCTCTTGCCGCAACCGCTGGGCCCGGCCAGCGCCAGAGGGGTACCGGCGGGCAGATCGAGCGACAGGCCGGCGATGACGTCGCGCGATGCGCCGTGCGGGCGCAGCGTGATGGCGCGCGCGCGAATATCCGCGGCGTCTTGCCGTGTCCCGATGCCGGCGAAGGATGGGACGGCATCGCGCGACGGTGCCGGCACGGGATCGGTTTCGCCCTGCGCATCCGCCATCGGCGCGGACGCCTCGCCGCCGCTATCGCCCCGTTCGGACAACATCGACGCGATGCCTTCCAGCGCCGCCAACGCGGCGGCGCGATCGTGGTAGTGCGCGGCCAGCCGGCGCAGCGGCGCGTAGAACTCCGGCGCCAGCAGCAGGCAGAACACGCCGGCGCCCAGCGTCGGCACGCTGCCGCGCAGTTCCAGCATGCCCAGGTAGGTCAGGCCCAGGTAGACCGCGATCATCGCCACGCTCAGCGAGGCGAAGAACTCCATCACCGCCGAGGACAGGAAGGCGATCCGCAGCACCTTCAGGCTGCGCTCGCGCAGGCCTTCGGCGGCGTCGCGCACGCCGTCCAGTTCGGCGGCGCCGCGCCCGTACAGCCGGATCAGGCCCAGCCCGCGCAGCCGATCGGCGAAGTGCCCGCCCATCCGCGCCAGCGCCTGCAACTGGCGGCGGCTGGCGGCCTCGGCGCCCCAGCCGACCAGCATCATGAAGATCGGGATCAGCGGCATCGTCACCAGCAGCACGGCCCCGACGATGGCATCGACGCTGAACACCGCCGCGAGGATCAGCAGCGGCACGCACAGCGTTTCCACGCGCGCCAGCCAGAAGCCGCCGTAGTAGCCGCCCAGCGCATCGACATGCGTGCCGGCCAGTTCGCTGAGCGCGCCGCTGCGCTGGCGGCGCAGCCACAACGGGCCGCGCGCCAGCAGCCGGCGCGCGATGCGCCGGCGCAGCGACAGCGCGATGGCCTCGACCGCGTCGTCGGCCTGGCGTCGGCCGGCCCAGCCCAGTCCGGCGCGCGCCATGCCGACGGCCAGCAGCGCCGCCAGCGCGGCGCCGATCTGCGCGACGGAGGCGCGTTCGACGAAGGCGCGCTGGACGATCCAGGCGATCGCCGCGGCCTGCGGGATCAGCAGCGCACCGGACAGCACGGCGCACACCGCCGCCCAGCGCAGCCGGAGGCGCCCGGGTTTGGCCAGCGCCTGCAGGCGGCGGGCGGGAGGAAGTTCGTCGGCGGGGAGTGCGGCGTCTGCTATCGGATCCAAAAAGCGGTTCTCTTGCTGCGGAGGGCGGTCTTGCCGCGATGGCCATTCCGGATAGGTGCCGCCCGGTGGCGTCCCGTTCATCGCCAGCGCACCGCGGCTCGAGCATTTTGTGCCATCTCATGACACATCCGTCGTCCCGGCCTGCGCCGGGACGGCGGTAACCCTTCCGAGTAAACAGGCGGTACGAAGCGCGCTAGCCCGGCAGCGGCCGGCAGCCCAGCGCCGCCAATGCACCGTGCAGCGCCGGCACCTGCATCAGCCACGGCGCGGCCAAGGTCAGCAGCCCGGCCAGTCCGATGGTAGCGGCTGCGACGCGGCGCAGGGCGGGCCGCTGCAGCCAGCGGCCCAGCCGCGCGCCCGACCAGGTCAGCGGCACCATCACCGGCAGCGTACCCAGGCCGAAGGCGGCCATCGTCAGCGCCGCGTCGCGCGCGCTGGCCTGCAGCCAGGCGGCGGCGAGCAGGCTCAGGCTCAGCCCGCACGGCAGCCAGCCCCACAGCGCGCCGGCAGCGAGCCGGCGCGGCAGCGTGTCGGCCGGCAGCACGCGCGCCTGCAGCGGGCGCAGCAGGCGCCACAGCCGCGCGCCCGGTCGGGCGAGGAGGTCCAGGTTGCGGCGCGGCATCAACAGGCGCAGCGCGACGATCACCAGCACCGCGCCGGCCGCCATCCGCAGTCCGACCATCAGCCATTCGTTGCGCAGCAGCGCCAGCAGGCCGCCGCCAAGGCCGCCGACCAGCGCGCCGGCCAGCACGTAGCCGCCGACGCGGCCCAGGTTGAGTTGCAGCGCCGCGCCCCAGCCGCGCTGCCCGCTGGCGGCGGAGAAACCGGTCGCGATGCCGCCGCACATCGCCGCGCAATGCACGCCGCCGAGCAGGCCGGCCAGCAGCGCGGCCAGCAGCACGGGCAGGTCAATCGGCATCGGACGGTCCGCGTAATGGGCGATCGCGCGCGCGCGGCGGATCGTCGTCGAGCACGTCCAGCGCCGGCGTATCCAGATCGTCGAACTGGCCCTTGCGCACCGCCCACACGAACGCCCACACCGCCGCGCCGAGCAGCATCAGGCTGATGGGGATCAGCAGCAGCAGGATGTTCATGCGATCACCGCGTCTTCGCGTTCGCGCCGCGCCAGCCGTAGCGCGTTGAGCGTCACCGTCAGCGACGAGGCCGCCATGCCCAGCGCGGCCACCCACGGCGTGACCAGGCCGGCGGCCGCCAGCGGCAGCGCCACCACGTTGTAGGCCAGTGCCCAGCCCAGGTTCTGCCCGATGACGCGGCGCGTGCGCCGCGCCAGCGCCACCGCCTGCGGAATGCGCATCAGCGTGTCGCCGGTCATCACCAGATCGGCCGCGCGCTGGGCCAGCGAAGCGCCGCGGGCCATCGCCAGCGACACGTCGGCGCCGGCCAGCACCGGCGCATCGTTGAGGCCGTCGCCGATCATCGCCACCACGCGTCCCTGCGCCTGCAGCGCGCGCACGTAGGCCAGCTTGTCCTCCGGCGTCTGCCGCGCGCGGATCGCGTCGATGCCCAGCTGGTGGCCCAGCCGCTGCACCGGCGCCAGCGCATCGCCGCTGCACAGGTGCACCGACAGGCCTTGCGCGCGCAACCGCGCCAGCATGCCGGCCGCCTGCGGACGCAATTGCTCGGCCAGCTCGAAACGCGCTACCGCGGCCGTCCCGTCGCGCCCCAGCCACAGTCCCTCGCCGCCGGCCGGCCCGCCGGCGAACTCGCCGCGCCCCAGCCGCCAGCGCACGCCGTCGATCGTGCCTTCGATGCCGTGGCCGGGCACGCTGCGCGCGTCCTGCGCCGGCGCGCCGTCATCGAAGCCAGCGAACGCGGCGGCGGCCGGATGGCGGCTGTCGCGTTCCAGCGCGGCGGCGATGCGCAGCGCCATCGCGCGATCGAAGCCGCCGAAGGTTTCCAGTTGCCGCAACGCCAGCGCATCGCCGGTCAGCGTGCCGGTCTTGTCGAACACCACGTCGGTCGCGCGCGCCAGCGTATCCAGCGCCAGCGGCCGTGTTGCCAGCACGCCGATGCGCGCCAGCGCGCCGTGCGCGGTGGCCAGCGCCGCCGGCACCGACAGCGACAGCGCGCACGGGCAACTGATCACCAGCCAGGCCAGCGTGACCTCGAACGCGCGCGACGGATCGTGGAACTGCCAGAACCCGTACACGCCCAACGACGACAGCAGCAGCGCGGCGACGAAGCGGTGGCCGATGCGATCGGCCATGCGCGCCAGCGGCGGGCGATGCGCCTGCGCCTGCTCGACCAGCTGCGCCAGCTGCGACAGCCGCGTGGCCGCGCCGGTGCCGGTCACGCGCAGGCGCGCCGGCCGCTCGCGGCAGACGGTGCCGGCGTACAGCGCATTGCCGGCGCGCTTGCGCACCGGATGCGACTCGCCGGTCAGCAGCGCTTCCTCCAGATCGGCCTCGCCTTCCAGCAGCACGCCGTCGGCCGGTACCGCCTCGCCGCTGGCCACGCGCACGGTGTCGTCGACGGCCAGCGCCGACACCGGCACCGTCTCGATGCCGCCATCGCGCTCGCGCGTGGCGAAGGCCGGGCGCGCACGCGCCAGCGCATCGACCTGCGCGGTGGCGATGTTGCGCGCGCGCTGCTCGAGCATCCGCGCGGCCAGCAGCAGGAACACGAACATCACCGCCGCGTCGTACCACACGTGCGGCCCGCCGCGGATCGTCTCGACGACGCTGGCGACATAAGCCAGTAGCGTGGAGCCGGCGATCAGCGTGTCCATGCCGACATGGCGCTGGCGCAGCTCGCGCCACGCGCCGGACAGGAACGGCCAGCCGGCATAGAACACCACCGGCGTGGACAGCAGGAAGGTCAGCCAGCGGAAGAAGTCGCGCGTGGCCGCCGGCATCGTGCTGTCGAAATCCAGGTACAGCGCCTCGGCCAGCATCATCGCCTGCATCGCGCCGAGCCCGGCGATGCCCAGCCGGATCAGCCAGCGCTTGCGTTCGGCCAGCCGCGCCTGCTCGTGCGCGCGGCTGGACGGCAGGTACGGGCGGTAGCCGAGCGTGGCCAGCGTGCGCAGCAATCGCGACAGCGGCGCGCGCGCCGGATCCCAGGCGATGCGGATGCGGCCGGTGACCGCGTTGGCGCTGCTGTCGAGCCGCGCGTCGTCGCGCATCAGCGCGCGATCGATCAGCCATGCGCAGGCCGCGCAGCGCATGCCGTCGGTGAGCACGACGATCTCGCGCCCGCCCGGCACCGCGCGGCTGTGTTCGGCCAGCACTTCCTCGCGATCCCAGAACGACAGATCCAGCGGCTCGGCGCCGACGCGCGCGGCCGCGGCGCTGCGCAGGCGGTAATAGCCGTCCAGATCCGCGTCGGCGATCCATGCCGCGGCGGCGGCGCAGCCGGTGCAGCAGAACGCCTGCCAGCCGGCGCCGGCGGGCGCGCGCACCGGTGCGGCGGGCAACGGCTCGCCGCAGTGGTAGCAATCGCGCTGGCCGCCGGAGGCATCCATCGTCTATCGCGTCGGCGACGCCAGCGCCGGCGCCAGCCGCGCGGCGCGCTGATCCTTCGGCAGCCGGCCGAGCAGCCGCCAATGCCCATCGGCCGGCACCAGCTGCACGTTCCAGTCGTGGCCGGTGTCGACCTCGCCACGGGCGCGCCAAGCGCCGTCCTGCGGCTGCAGGACCAGGCTGAAATCGTCGGCGGCGCGGACCGGATGCTCGAGCTTCAATGTCAGCGGCGCATCGGGGTAGTCGCCGGTGACCGGACGCACTTCGACCCGATCGCCGTCGATGCGCACGATGGCGCTGAGCTTGCGTTCGCGCGCGCGATCGTCCGGCCCCAGATCGGTGGTCTGGATCTGCGAGACCCGGCGCACGTCGTCGGTGACCACGTCGGCGCCGCCGGAGCGTATCGCCACGATCAGCAGGCCGACGCCGGCGACGATGGACAACAACGGCAGGCCCACGACCAGCAGGGCCATCGGCTCGCGCCAGAACGGGTGTTGTTGCGATTCTTTATTCATCACAGGGTTCCGAAGAAGCTGCTCTCGATGATCTTTTCCGCCTCGCCATCCTCGCGCACGACGCGGAAACGGATGCCATGGCGGCCGCGCACATCGCCGGGCGCGGCCAGCGTGACCGGCACCGACAGCACCTGCTCGGCATCGGCCTGTACCTGCACGGGCGCGCGCAGCGTGATGCCCGGTTGCGGCGACAGCACTTCGATCCGGAATCGATGGGCCTGCCGATCCTTGTTGATCAGCTTGATGGTGTAGCTGTTCTCGACCACGCCGCCGGCGGTCTCGCGGTACAGCGCGTTGCGGTCGCGCAACACTTCGACGATCAGATCGCTGCGGTGGGTCACGCCCCAGCTCCACGCGGCCATCAGCGCCAGCAGAATGGTGCCGTAGACCAGCACGCGCGGACGCAGCACGCGGGTGGATTTGCCGTCGATGGCGTTCTGGGTCGAATAGCGGATCAACCCGTGCGGGTAGCCCATCTTGTCCATCACCTCGTCGCAGGCGTCGATGCACGCGCCGCAGGCGATGCACTCGTACTGCAGGCCGTTGCGGATGTCGATGCCGGTCGGGCAGACCTGCACGCAGATGGTGCAGTCGATGCAGTCGCCCAACTGCTCGGGGACGAATTTCGGCAGCGGTTCGGCCTGCACGCCGGCGCCGGCGAAGGTGATCGTGCCGCGCGCCTGCAGCCGGTTGTCCGCGGCGGTCGGGTGGGCGCTGGCGCGGAACACATAGTCGTAGGCAGTGACCTTATCCAGCAAGCCGCGCGCGCGTTCCAGCACGCTACCCAGGCCGCGCTTGCGCGGGCCGCGCGGTTCGCCGCGCATCGGATCGTAGGCGATGATCAGCGTGTTGCGGTCGAACATCGCGCTCTGGAAACGCGCGTACGGGCACATGTACTTGCATACCTGCTCGCGCAGGAAGCCGGCGTTGCCCCAGGTGGCCAGCGCGTAGAACAGCACCCAGAACGTCTCCCAGCCGCCCCAGGCGAACGGAAGCATGCGCGCGGCCAGATCGGTGATCGGGGTGAAGAAGCCGACGAAGGTGAAGCCGGTCCACAGCGCGAACACCAGCCAAAGCGTGTGCTTGGCGCCCTTGCGAAGCGCTTTCTCCACGCCCCACGGCGCCGCGTCCAGCTTCATGCGCCGGCCGCGATCGCCCTCGGTCCAGCGCTCCATCCACAGGAACACCTCGGTCCACACCGTCTGCGGGCACGCGTAGCCGCACCACAGCCGGCCGGCCAGCGCGGTGAAGAAGAACAGCGCCATCGCCGCGATGATCAGCAGCAGCGCCAGGAACAGGAAATCCTGCGGCCAGAACACCAGTCCGAGCACGTGGAACTTGCGCGCCGGCAAGTCGAACAGCACGGCCTGCTGGCCGTCCCAGCGCAGCCACGGGAACAGGTAGAACATGCCGAGCAGCCAGAACACGGCGGCCACGCGCAGCCGGTTGAGCCGGCCGGACACATCGCGCGGATAGATCTTGCGCTCGCTGACGTACAGCGAATTGCCGTGCGCATCGACCACGTCGAGCGGAATGCGGCGATCGTTCATCGCGCGACCTGCGGCGGCGGTGGCGAGCAAGCGGCGAAGCGGGCGAAACGGATCATGGCGCGACCCGGCCTGTCCACGCAGGCAAGGCGACGGGAATCGCCATGGCGAAAGCCGCGGCAGCGTCGCGGCAACAAGACGGCAGGCGCAACGTTTTTCACCGCGCTATCGGTCCTTGTCCGGCGGCAAGGCATGGTTGAAGCGGCTGGCCGGGCGCAGCAGGATCCAGGTGAACAGGCTCGACGATGCGGTGCACAACCAGAACATGAAAAAGCCCGCCGTGTAACCCAGCTCGCGGGTCACGGGCAGGTGCGAAAAGGTCATGTCCCGCAGCGCCAGCGGATCGACGAAGGCGAAGAACGCCATCGTCGCCACGCCGGCGGAAAAGAAGCTCGGCCACAGAATCGCCCCGATCCGCTGCGCGAGCGGACGGGGCGGATGGTCGAAGCGCGGTTCGGTGAAATCCGGCATCAGGGCGTTCCCGCGGCCTCGGGGGGCGGGTTGGACAGCGACCACACGTAGGCGGCGGCCAGCCGCGCGCGCGTCTCGCCGAGCAGTTCGCGATGGGCCGGCATCACGCCGTGGCGGCCCTGGGTGATCGTGCGGCGCAGGCTTTCGTTGCTGCTGCCGTACATCCAGTAGTCGTCGGTCAGGTCCGGTGCGCCGAGATCGGTGTTGCCCTTGCCGTCGGCGCCATGGCAGGCCACGCACACGCCGTCGTACAGCGCCTTGCCCTGCGCGGCCAGGAAGTTGTTGCGGATCGAATCGGGGTTGGACAGCGTGCGCACGTAGGCGATGGTGTAGTCGACCGCATTGGGGCCGCCCATGCCGGTCAGCACCGTGCCCCATTCCGGCATCACGCCTTCGCGCCCGTCCAGCACCGTCTCCAGGATGCGCTCCGGGGTGCCGCCCCAGTGCCAGACATCGTCGGTGAGGTTGGGATAGCCGATCGCGCCCTGCGCCGACGAACCATGGCAGGTGGCGCAGGTGTTGTTGAAGATGGAACGGCCCAGCGCCACGGCCTGCCCGTCGCGCGCGAGCTGGTCGATGGGCAGGCTCGCGTACGGTGCGAAGGTCCTTTCCAGCTTGGCGTCCTCGACCGCCTTGTGCTCGGCGTGTTCGCGCTGCGAACTCCACTTGCTGAAACCGAGGTAGCCGCCCAGGCCGCCGTACCAGGCGAAGTAGATCACGCCGAACACGATGGTCAGGTAGAACAGGTTGATCCACCAGCGCGGCAGCGGCTTGTTGTATTCGGTCAGATCGCCGTCCCAGATGTGGCTGGTTTCCTCCGGCGCCGGATCGCCCGGACGGCGGCGCCCGGTCCACCACAGCAGCCACACGCAGCCGACGATGTTCAGCGCCACCAGGGCGATGACGAACCATGTCCAGCCGGTACTCATTCGGACTCCTCCCCATCGGCGCCCAGCGGCAGGCGGGCGGCCTCGTCGAATTCACGCTTGCGCCTGGGGCTCCACGCCCACACCCAGCCAGCGAGGAACAGCAGCAGCAGCGCCGCGGTCACGATTCCGGAAATCATCTTCAGCCTCCCCTCGGGGCGTGCTTGCCGAGCGCCTGCAGGTAGGCGACCACGGCATCGAGTTCGGTCTTGCCCTGCAGCTCCGCCGGCGCCTGCGCGATCTCTTCGTCCGAGTACGGATCGCCCAATGCCTGCAACGCGCCCATCCGGCGCGCGGTGGACCGGCCGTCGAGCTGGTTGCGCGACAGCCACGGATAGGCCGGCATGTTGGATTCGGGCACCACGTCGCGCGGATTGATCAGGTGGACGCGGTGCCAGTCGTCGGAATAGCGGCCGCCCACGCGCGCCAGATCCGGACCGGTGCGCTTGCTGCCCCACTGGAACGGACGGTCGTAGACCGACTCGCCGGCCAGCGAATAGTGGCCATAGCGCTCGGTCTCGAAGCGCAGCGTGCGCACCATCTGCGAATGGCAGTTGTAGCAGCCCTCGCGGATGTAGACGTCGCGTCCGGCCAGCTCCAGCGCCGGGTAGGGCTTGACGCCTTCCAGCGGTTCGATCGCCTCGGCCTGGAACATCAGCGGCACGATCTCGGCCAGGCCGCCGAAGGACACCGCCACGGCGATCAGGATCGCCATCAGGCCGACGTTCTTCTCGACTTTTTCGTGGGAATGGGTAGTTGGGTCGCTCATCGCTCGTCCTTTAGGCGCGGGCCTGGGAAAGATCCGGCGGCAGTACCGGCTGCTCGGCCAGGCGGCTGGCCTGGTAGGTCTTGAACACGTTCCACGCCATTACGAACATCCCGCCCAGCACCAGCACGCCGCCGCCCAGGCGGATCAGGTAGTACGGATAGGTCGCGTTGAGCGCCTCGACGAAGCTGTAGGTCAGCGTGCCGTCGCCGTTGGTGGCGCGCCACATCAGGCCCTGCATCACGCCGGCGATCCACATCGACACGATGTACAGCACCACGCCGATGGTGTGGATCCAGAAGTGCAGGTCGATCGCCTTGACCGAATGCATCTCCTCGCGGCCGAGCAGGCGCGGCAGCAACGAATAGATCGCGCCGATGGAGATCATCGCCACCCAGCCCAGCGCGCCGGCGTGCACGTGGCCGACGGTCCAGTCGGTGTAGTGCGACAGCGAGTTGACCGTCTTAATCGACATCATCGGCCCCTCGAAGGTGGCGATCATGTAGAACGAGATGGCCACGATCAGGAACTTGATGATCGGGTCGGTACGCAGCTTGTGCCACACGCCCGACAGCGTCATCACGCCGTTGATCGCGCCGCCCCACGACGGCGCCAGCAGGATCAGCGAGAACACCATGCCCAGCGACTGCGCCCAGTCCGGCAGCGCGGTGTACTGCAGGTGGTGCGGGCCGGCCCACATGTACACCGCGATCAGCGCCCAGAAGTGCACGATCGACAGCCGGTACGAATACACCGGCCGGCCAGCCTGCTTGGGGATGTAGTAATACATCATTCCGAGGAAGCCCGCGGTGAGGAAGAAGCCCACGGCGTTGTGGCCGTACCACCACTGCACCATCGCGTCCTGCACGCCGGCATAGGCCGAGTAGCTTTTCATCCAGCCCGCCGGAACCTCTGCGCTGTTGACGATGTG
>Ga0160451_100172_pt1 | contig 56059 bp, 84 predicted proteins | sample HID1975M_E1MG_FD_108270 | JGI IMG/M metagenome (GOLD analysis project Ga0160451, IMG submission 108270) | Enriched soil microbial communities from UW Madison campus, WI, USA - HID1975M_E1 MG | ecosystem: Environmental > Terrestrial > Soil > Unclassified | place: USA: Madison, Wisconsin... | reverse complement strand
CCTGCTGACTTTTGCAATCGCGGGATGTGGCAGCCAGCGCGTGAGCTACGCGCCATCTGCTACACAATTCAGTGATCGTCAGCAGGCGGCCGATTTAGTCGAGCAGGCTTTTTTTGAGGACTATGGAAAGAAATTCCGACCCCAGTCAGTGTTGATCACCGACAAGGTCATCATCTTGTCGGACGGCGTGATTTCGGAGGCTACGGGGTTTGCTTCTGCTGCGCCCCTCGGCTCGGGCGCTTTCGCTGCCGGCAGCAGCACGAGTGTGACGAGAGACGCTAGCAGGCGTATTTACCTGAATTCCATCGACGATATTTCCATCTACCAAAAGCGGGGCAGGTCCAGTCGCTTCACCGTGGTAATTCGCGGGCAAGACGGCAGAGAGCTCGGCTCGATCCGGACTGGTAGCCTGGAGCGAGCGCAGCGATTCAGCGATGCACTGACTTACCTAAAGGCCTCGCCCAAGCAGTGATCCTTGCCCGCGCATGTCGGCGGGCTTGAGTTGTAGGGGGAGGGGTTAGGCGCGCGCTTCGAACAGGTCGATCTGCGCTGCCGGGGTGTCGCGGATGGTAATGGCCTCGCCGATGCGCTTCTGCGCGGTGCCGAAGTGCGCCTCATCCTGCTCGATGCCGATGAAGCGACGCCCTAACTGGATGCAAGCAACGCCGGTCGTGCCGCTGCCCATCGTGTTGTCGAGTACCACTTGGCCAGGGTTGGTGTAGGTGGCGATCAGAAAGCGCATCCAGCTGACCGGCTTCTGTGTGGGGTGGAAGTTGGCTGTCTGCTTGTCGCTCGAGAAGAACTGCACCGAACGCGGGTACCGGTCCGTCGAATCGTACTCAGTGAGCGACAGGGCTTTGCCGTAGCACTCCGAGTTCACCGTCTTCCGCTTGGCCGTGCGCCGCTCCTGCCCGGTGGTCATCTGCGGGTTGTACACCGGCTGGCGCCGGTAGAAGACCTGGGCGCTTTCGTGTGCCCGCAGAGGCTGTTTCTTGGCGTTGAGGAAGCCGGTTGCGTTGCCTTTTTCCCAAATCCACTCGTAGCGGTAGTCCCGCGGGTTGCTGGCGACCACCATCGAGCTGAACGGCTGGGCCGCACAGAGAACGATCGCCGCCTCTGGTTTGGCGATCCTCAGGTACTGCTCCCAGAGCGGGGCAAAGGGGATCACCACATCCCAGGCGCACTGGGTGGTGCCGTATGGCAGGTCAGCCAGCACCATGTCGACGCTGTCATCTGGGATCGACTTCATCACCTCCAGGCACTCGCCGTGATATAGGCTGACTTCCTTCATCGCGGCCCCCTGTAGATCAGGTAGGCCATGTAGGCGAGGGCGATCATGGCTTCCACCTCTTGCCCACGCGGTAAACCATCATCATGTTGTGATGGAGCGGAACTTTGAGGACGTGGTCGAAGAACTCGCCCTTTCCAGAGATGAATCCGGTAGGCACCTTGGTTCCCCCGGCGCCGAATTCTCGCCAGCATTCTTCGCCGCCGTTCTTCTCCCAGTAGGCGCGCTCGCGCTTTGGGATCTCATCGTAGGTTTTTTCGAACACGGAGATATCAGGGATATCACAGATCCTGCGCCATGCGGGATTGCGCCTGCACCATTCAGCAGCATGCTGAGAGGCTTGACCGACAGAGTAGAATTCCTTGGTACTTTGTTCGGTCATGACATCAGCTCCTTCGGCACTTGGACGGTATTGCCGAACCTGGCGGCGACGTAGGCCCGGGTTGCTGCTATCAAGCGGGTTTCACCACTACCGAGGCCCACGCGGGCATCGCCGCCATCAAGATCGATCCACACCTCTGCACAGCGGCCGCCTCCCAGAACTTTCGGTGCTCGTCGCTCTTCTGGGTTGATGCGATCAATCAATGGCCCGCCCAGCGACCAGTCTTCCCAAGGGTTGTAGCGGTCGATGCGCTCGGTCACCGTCGCGCGGTACCGGGCGAACACGCGCCATGGGTTTCCGTACTCCGGCGGCGCCAGGAACACGTCCAGTCCTTCCGCCTGGCCGACAGCCCAGCCCAAGGCTTCGCCGGCCAGGTCTGCCGTCTTCACTTCGATCAGGTCGGTCATGGCGTCACCTGGCGGGGATAGGATGGCTGGGTGGAAAGGGAGAACGATCCAAGCAGCGGGAGCCTCGTCCATGCGCCAAAGTGACCGTGGCCTACATAGTATTTGGTGCCGGCTGCCATAGAGGGGCCGAAGGCCGGAAGGCAGACCGCCTTCTTTGGTTTGCGCCACCAAACTGCCCAGCGCCAGTAGCCACACTTGAGCGCCCAGCTGGCGACCACAGCCTCTTCCTTACCGCCGTAGCACCAGTTCAGTCCTAGAAAAAGCTTTCCGATCTTCACAGCTGATACCTCTCATCAATCCAGCGCCCAGGCGCCAGTGCGGGTGTAGGTTCGGGTTGTGTTTCGTGCGGAGAGAGCTGGCGCTGGTCGCCGGCGTTTTCCCGGAAAAGCTTCTTGCAGGCCTCGGACTTGCCCAGGTCATTGATCAGGCACTTCTCCGGCTCTGGCGGTGCCAGCATCCAGTTGGGTAAGCAGGCCATGCCGCCATCCGACTGCCAGCAGGTGACCGCGCGGGCTTTGTCTTCCTTCACTTCGAGGTGGCCGGGTTGCTCGATGCAGCCGGCCAGGGTGGCCACCAGCAGGAGGCAAAGGGCGAGGCGGGTCATGGGGCCACCTTGGGGCGTACCCACACGCAGATCGGGCCGTCCTCTGTGTCATGGATGGAAAAGATGAACCAGCCAGCACCGGCCGGTTGCGTAGGGTTCCAGCTGGTGCAATCTGCCGTCCCGTCGTGGTACCAGGCTGCCTGCAGGGTTTCAGGTGCGTCGTACTCAAACTCAACCTGCTTTACGTCCAGGCCGCGATCATAAAACCAGGCATAGGGAATCAACTCATCTTCCGTGGATGGCCACGCAGGGTGAGTCCTGAAGCCGTGCACATCACGCTCAATGGCTACCGGCTGAATCAGTTGCTTTTCTTCACGCATGACTTCGTCCTTGGCCGCTCCTGCGACCGGCTTGTGCTTAAATGGGCGATTGTTGAAATGGATCTTCTAGCGAGGGATAACGCTTATGTTTGCTGTCGGAATTGCGCTTCTTGCTGCTGGACTGGGCACTTCGAATCCTGGCCTCTGGATACCGGGCGCCGCGCTCATGGCTGCCGGCGTCGTTAAACGAGCTCGCAGCTGACCCCTTGGCCGCCATATCGCGGCAGAAGTTGTACAAGTTATCGGTGGTGTAGAATTTTTTGGGCCGGTGGTCTGATTCAGTTCACAGTTCAGCCTTTTCCAGTTGTGCAGCGGCGCCGCTTCGCTATCGTGGGTTTTGGCCATACACGAAAGACTTCAGTCGTAGGAGGCGGCATGCGAATTCGCGGAGACGTTTATTGGCAGTGGGCGGATCCCACGCTGCACCACCGGGAGCACGACGAAACTCTCGATGACGGCACGTTTATCGATGTTCAAGTGAGGCTGGCGCGAACGGGCCAGACGCAGATGTTTATCGGCGTCTATGCGGCTGCTGGCGCTGCGCTTCACGAAGAGGCTTTCGACTCCCGCCCAGGCGAGTCGATGACCAGGGCACTGGCCTGGGGCGTTGGGCGTGCTCGCCGAATCGCCACCGAGGGCCTGGCAGCAGCGGAGAAGCTCGCGGCCTGCTCGAAATAGAGGGAGAGGGGTTACAGCTGGGTGGAGTACAAATGTGCTCTTACGGTCATTCGCCTTGATTGGCGAGTGCATTCAGGCGCTGGAAGGACGTGCCGGGTATTCCCTGGTCAGGCTCATCTGTCGCGCTCGCAGCTCCGTCGGGCGATAGGGCGTCACGCAGCTTCCTGATCAACCGCCACTCGGCATCGCTGCGACCAACGCCGTCGTCAATGAATTCGAGCGCCTCGCGCAGCAGCGCGTCCCGCTCGGCCAGCTTGTCGTTCAACTGCTCAATCGCCGAGAGGTTCCTGATCCCGTGGCTTCGCGACTAGAACCGGTCGAGCTTGGCGCTCAGGTCGTCTCGCTCCTCCCGCATGTAGCCAAGCTCTACCCGCAGCCGCTCAACCTCAGTGGCACCGGTCATTGGGCCCAGGCCAACAATCGGCAGCCCAGTCTCCGCCGCATCCCGCTCTGCCTCTACTTTAGTCCACCAGAAGGCAGTACCAACCATCCAGGCTAGTGGCTCGGGGTGAGGATGCGTGGTTGGCTCATCGCAGGGCTCGCAAAGATGCTGGATGGCTTGTTCCTGAAGTTCGTCGAGCGGCATCTGCAGAAGGGCGACGCTGTTAAGCCACTCGCGCGGCACGCTGACCATCTCGGCGTTGCTGGATCGGTTTTCTGTGGGCATGGGGATACCTTGGAGTTAAAATTCCAGATTCAGAATGGGGGGCGTATGGATCGTGTGATGCTGCTGGGGTGCATGCTTTTGGTTATTTTCGGAGCGGCGTTCGGTGTTGCCGTGAATCTAGCGAACGGACCATTTGCTGCTGTAAAAAGCACACTAGAAGTCGCAAGCTTTTTAGCCACAATAGCTGCTTCTGGTGTCGCAATCTACGCACTAACTTCGTGGAGGGCAGAGTTTAGACATACGAAAAAATATGATGCGCTCGCGAGGTTAAAAGCCGCATCAGATAATTTACGGATCGCCCCTAAGTATTTGCGTTACTCGATGATGCAAGGCTTGAATGTCATCAGTCCAAATTCTCAGGGGATGGAGTTTGTAAATAATGCGCTCAGTTCGTCTAGGAAGTCTTGGTTTTTCGCTGATGCAGAGTTCGGTGCGGCAATCGATGAGTGTGAGTTTTTTATATCTGAGCGGGAACATAGAGATCTAGTCCTCCAACAGATCGCCATTTATGAGCTGGTTTCTGACTTCAAGGATGAGATGATGGATCTCCCGTTCAAGTACGATGGCGTGGATAAGCCATCTGTTCGTCAGAAGCATCTTGCAGTCGAAGCTGAATGTATGCGGCTATTGCAGGTGCTGCATGATTCTATTCGGAAAATGCGTGATTCAAATTTTCGGAAATAGAACTGCTTCAGGCTGCTCGCATTAGAGCTTCGATAATCTTTTGACCTGCTAATGGTGGTACCGCGTTGCCAGCCATGTGTATGGTCAGCCGGTGGTTATCCGGGCGCAGGGTGTCAGCCGGGAACGACATGGCGGCCAGGGCCTCGCTGGCGCTGAGCATTCGCATGCGGTCGCCGTCGACTAAGGCCCAGCGGTCCAGGGTAGTGATGGTTCCGATTGGCCGGTTGATGTCACGGCCGGTGGTGCCGGACCCCTTGCCGTAATAGGGCATGATGAACCTGTCGCCGAACCGAGCGCGACCGTTGCGCACCCTATCGAGCGTGGCTTGCGCCCGGCCTGGCTTCTCTATCTGCGACCAGCGCCCGGCATCGAAGTCGAGGAAGCTGCTGGCCGGCACGTGCTCGCACTGCTGCAGCTGCAGCTGGATAGGGGCCTTGCTCTTGGTACAGATCAGGAACAGGCGCACCCGGTGCTGAGGCACGCCGAGGTCTGCGCAGTCGACAATGTGCGGCGCGGCCTGATACCCAAGCGCCTGCACGGCCTGCAACCAAGCCGGGTAGAGCACCCAGTCGGTGAACTCGGGCACGTTCTCGATCACCGCGGCCGGCGGCCGGTGAACCTCCAGCGCCGATACCGGGGCCCAAGCCGTCGAGCGCGATGCATCGTGCTCAGGATTGCCAGACTTCTTGCCACGGGCCTTGGCGTGGCCTTGGCAGCAAGGGGAGGCGAGAAGGATGTCGTGTGCCGGCACCTGCTCCCACCGGGCCTGATGTAGGTCCTGGCAGACGTGCTGCGTGTCGGGGTGGTTGGCGCTGTGCCATTCAACGGCCACCGGCCAGTGGTTTGCCGCCCAGAGAACCTGGACGCCTGCGGCGCGCGCGCCGGTACTCCATCCGCCGAGGCCGGCGAACAGGTCTATTGCAGTGGTCATGGTGAGTCCCGTGTCAGGCTTTGGCGATGATGTCGGCTTCGGCGAGCTCGCAGAAGAAGGAGCAGGCCGGCAGCTTCTCGTTGCGGCGCACCGGGCCGTCGCCAAGATCGCGAAGGGAGAAGCGGACGTTGGTAGTGCGATTGCGGAACAGGTAGGAGCCTTCGCCCAGTTCATCCTGGATGGTGCACAGCGCCTCGAATTGCTCCGGAAAGTCCTGGCGGATCGCCCGGAAGTAGCCTTCGCCGCCCTTCACGCAGCCGATGCAGTTGGCGTTCTCGTAGCCCATGCGGTACATCAGCGGCAGTTCAATACCGGCGCGCAGCAGGATCGCCTTGCAGTCGTCCTTGCCCAGCCCGCGGTCGATCAGTGGGGCGATCACTGGTCGATCTGGATTACGCTCGCGAAAGTCATCGAGCCTGTCGGCCTCCTCGGCGGTGTAGCCGAAGACCATCACGTCACCGGGCTGCTTCCAAGAGTCGAGCAAGCGGCGCTTGAGGATCTTGGTGCAGGGCGCGCCGGTGCGTCCCTTCATATAGCGCTCGCGTCGGTACACCTCATGGGCGTCGGCGCCATACTTCTCGTCCCGTAGGACTGTGATCGGCTGGCCGAACCATGCTTCGCAGTCCTGGGCGAACCGACGATTGTCTTCATGCTCGTTGGCGAGGAAGGCGTTCACGATCTGGACGTCATGGGTGTCGCTGTATTCGGCCAAGGCCAGCTTGGTGGCCACCGCCGACGCGGCGCCGCAACTGAACTGGCAGACGATTCGATTGGGCATGATGGCTCCTGGCCGGTATAGTTACGCATGTAGGTTTTTTAGGGAGTTTTTTGTGGAAAAAATTAGCAGTTTTATTCCGGTACTCGGTCCAATAGTAGCGGCGTTAATTGCCGCGTTAATCACATTCGTTGTCACGGTGTTAGCTAAGGAAAATAAAACTTCTGAATTTCGCCAGTCATGGATAGAGTCCCTCCGCAACGATGTTTCAGAGCTGCTGGGTGAGTTTAACGTACTGGAAGGTGTGTTCGATGTCGCGATCGATCGTGCGCTGCCGGAAGAGGAATTCAATGAGCAGGTTAAAGAGTTCTGGAAGTTACATCAAAAGGACTATGCGAAAATAGACTTGCTGTGTAATCGAATCATGCTTAGACTCAATCCAAAAGAGCATGCAGCCCTGATCGAAAAGTTGGACAAGCTAGAGGGTTCTGTTGGCAACGGACAGGATCAATCGGCAGAGTTGTGCCGTGAGTTAGTACGAGACTTCGCAGTTATCCTCAAGGTGGAATGGCGTAGAGTCAAAGAAGGTGAAACTGTATTTCGCCGCATGAAATATGGCGCAGTGGCGGTTTTTCTCGCGGGGGTAGCGGGGCTCGTAGGATTATTTACTTTTGTTCTTTATGGCGCGTTTGTAAGCCCCTAAGCCTATGTGATGAAAAGCGCCTCGCCGGGAGGCGTTATCGTTGAATAGGGGAAGGCGCTGGCGGGCAGCGCGGGTGGTTCAGGGGCAGTTGTTCGCGCCGCAGTTCTGGCAGTCGTTGAGGAATCGCCCGTCCCAGCTGATGAAGCGTCCGCAGCCGTGGCAATTGAGCGGTCGCTGCCAGGCCTTGCGCTGCTTCCGTGGCTTCACCAGCGCGATGCCGGTACCGTGCAGGGCTTCTTTGATGTTCACATCCCGCTTATGCACCAGGCGCCTTGCCTTTTCCTTGAGGTAAGCCAAAGGCCAAATCACTGCTTCCTCTGGCGCGTTGCCGATCGCTTCGGCAGCCTCAAGGGTTAGGTGGTGTGCTTTCTCGAATCGGTACGTGTGGCCTATTGGCCACCTGGCGAAGGCAATGTCATTCCCATTCCAGTGCCCTGGGATCTGTAGGACCACAGTGCATCCCGCCTTCAGCTGGTCGCGAGCTTCTTCCATGCTGATGTACTGGTGGTCGACGCCGAGATGTGCGCGGGCATCGACGTAATTCTTTGGCCAGGGGATGTCTGTATCCCGGTGGCCACAGGCTTGCTCCTGGGTGAACAGTTCGGCCCTGTCGAGGTTGGTGGTGTAACCACCGCCCAGGGCCCAGAACATCAGACCATCACCGACATCGGTACGACTGTCCTGCAGGTAGAACAGGGTCATGGCTTTCTCCATGCATGCGCCGCCCTCCGTGGCCGGATGCGGCATGGTGGCAATTTGGCTTGGGATGGGGTATTAAGAGTCGCAAGAGTTGAAGAGTGGTTGCTCATGGATGATTTAGTAAAAGAGGTGATACCTCTCCTGCAGTATTTGATCCCTGGATTTCTAACAGCCTGGATCTTTTATTCCTTTACCGCTTTCAAGCGGCCCGACACCTTTGGGCAGATTGTGCAGGCTCTGATTTTTACCTTTGTCATCCAGATAATCGTAGGTCTAATAGAGTCGTTGGCCTTATGGAGCGGCAACCATTTCTATTCGTTTGGCAAGTGGACGAGCAATACTAAATCCATCTGGTCTGCTCTGGTCGCTCTGAGCCTCGGAGCGGCTGCATGCTATCTAGCTTCGCGGGATAGGCTGCACAAATGGCTCAGAGATAAGAAATTCACCAAGAAAACCTCATATCCGACGGAGTGGTACGCTGCGTTCACAGAGTTTGAGCGCTATGTTGTATTGCACCTAGTCGACGAGCGCCGAATCTATGGGTGGCCTTTGCATTTTCCAACGGAGCCCAAAGAGGGACAGTTCGTACTGCAAGATCCCGCATGGTTGGACGATGAAGGCGAGGAAACCTCTCTCAGCGCTGACCTGTTCACGATTGAAGCATCTCGGGTACAGTGGGTCGAATTCACGGAAAAAACCTGGTAGGTAATTATGTCAAGCGAAGCACCACGCCCTATCCCTCGCGTTGTTCGTCCAGATTCTGACGTAAAAATCAACAATGCCAATCCCGGCAAGCCTATCAATGTCCGGCCGAAAGCTCCGGCAGCACCACCGCCGCCAAAAAAATAGGATCTAGTCAATATCAATCAGAGGTCGAAACTAAATGGGAACGTACGCAATCTTTACGACCGATCAGGATGGGCAGCCATCTTTCGAGGATTCGAACGGAGCTCAGCCTGTTGCAAGAGCCAATCGGCCGAAGGCGCCAAACGCACCTCCAGCCCCTAAGCCGAAGTGCGGGTAGTCTGCGATTCACTCTACCGTAGAAATTCTGAGCTCCTCCCTAGCTCTGAATAGATGAAGCTTTCGCGCCACAGCAGGTGAAACCGTGATTTTGTGGCGCGGAGGTTCCAGCAGCGGAAGCGCGCCACCTGGTCCAAGCCCGTGCAGGTGGTGAATCATCAGCGTCATCGCCTCGCCCTGTTCCTCGATTCCGGCCCACTCCATCAGCTCCAGCAGGGCCTGTTTAGTCCCTGGTCGAACCTTCAAGCGCAGGTCTTCTTCCTGCAGGCGCTCGGCCTTGGCCCTGCGCTTCTCGTCACGCTGCTGCTGCGTCAGAGCCATCATCGCCTCCATTGCGCACGAAGGTGGCGCCCGGCCCGATATCGAGCAGGTCGCACACCCGGTTGATGATCTTGAGCGCGGCGTCGAACACCTTGGCGTCGTCCGGCTCGCGGGCCACGCGCTTCATGTTTGGCTGATGCTCCAAACAAACCTTGTCGACCAGGCGCCGGGCCAGTCTGCGCAGGTGGTCGGCGCTGTCGTGCTCGCGCAGGCTCAGCGCAAAGGCCAGGGCCACATCATCAGGCCGGTACTGGCCGCCGCTGCGGGTGTTGTACAGCTTCTTGACCGGCCGATGCATCCAGGCCGGCAGGGTTACGACTCCAGAGGGTGCTTTCTGCATGTCTGTGCTCCGTGAGGCCGCTGGGCGGCAGGTGGAACTGTTCTTGGCGCCGGCGCTGGCAGACCAGGTTGTTGATCCGCCTCATGCCGCGCGCACCGAGTCGATCTGCTCGGTGATCTCGAACAACTGCTGAGTCAGGTTCTCGATGGTGGCGGCGCCGCGCACACGTTCGGCGCGGCTCCACTGGCAGCTACGGTTGAACAGCAACTGCAGGTTCTGCTCCAGTTCCTTTCGGCGCTGGAGCAGGTCGAGGATGGGGGCGAGGGGCATGGCTATGCACCTACCAGATGGTGGAGCGGGGCGAACGGGATGTCGTCGTCGAAGCTTTCGTGGTCGGGCGGCGCGGCCTGCTGGTTCTGGTTCGGCGCCTGGCGCTGCTGGTTGTAATGCTGGCGAGGCTGCTGCCGTTGCTGCTGAGGCTGGCGCTGTTGCTGCTGGCCGCCGCCTTGGTTGTCAGGCCGGCCGCCAAGCAGCTGCATGGTGCCGTTGATGTCGACGTGCACCTCTGTGGCGTACCGCTTGATGCCGTCCTTCTCCCACTCGCGGGTTTTCAGCTTGCCCTCGATGTAGCACTGAGAGCCTTTGCGCAGGTATTCGCCGGCGATCTCAGCGACCTTGCCGAACAGCACCACGCGGTGCCATTCGGTCTTCTCGACCTTTTGGCCGGTCTGTCTGTCGTTCCAGGATTCACTCGTAGCCAGGCTCAGGTTGGTGACCGCGTTGCCGTTGGGCAGGTAACGGACCTCGGGGTCCTGGCCGCAAGTTCCTACCAGGATGACTTTGTTTACTCCGCGGGCCATGAGGCCTCCTATGCTGCAATGCCGAGAACGCGGTTCATGCGCTCGTCGAGGATCTCGTAAAAGGTCTTCACACGCTCCGAGAGCTTGCGGATCATTGCTTCGTCCCGGTATGCGCGCTTCACGAACAGCGGCATGCCCGGCCAGTAGCAGATGAAATCGATCCACTCGCGCTCGGACACCCAAAGTCCGCCCTGGCACTGGGCGACGTGCTCCTTCGGGATCTCTCCGCCCAGGATCACGTCCACCTGCAGCTTCGGCAGCTTGGTCTTGATCTCGGTCAGACCCTTGTCGCCTACCAGGGCGTCCGGCGAGTAGCCGATTCCGTGGTTGAGGATGATCCCAACCTCTGTCGTTTCGACCTCCTCGCTATCGCGGTAGAGGTTGCGGGCGACGCCTTCCAGCTCATGGCCGCGCTCTGTATGTCGGTTGCCGCTAAACGGATCGGCCGCTTCGCCGGTGATACGCTCGCCGATCAGCGTATTCATGTAGGTGAAGGCGCCAGTACCGAAGCCGGCCTCGCCCTTGCCGTTCACCAGCAGGCAGTCAAGTTCGCTGCAGGTGATGATGCCCAGGCGCAGGTCAAGCCAGGCCTGGGTGCCTTGTTCGACATCTGAGATGATCTGCATGGTTTACTCCTGCGGCCGGTTTGCCGACTTGGTGAGGCGAGCGAGCACAACGTCGAACTCGGATTTGTAGACGTTGGCAGCGCAGCCGTACTTTGCGTTGAAGTTGTCGACCAGCACCTGGCTGCATTTTTTCAGCAGCTCGTCGAGTTGGGCGGCTTGGCGCGGGGTGATGACCGGCTCGTCAGCCACCTGCGTCGGTACGGCTCCTTGGCCGTCATCGTCTTCGCCGGTGGTGGTGAAGTTCAAAAGAGCGCCTGCCGTGTAGCGCTTCCCGTAGCTGACTGAACTGGCAACAGCCTGGACGGCATTCTTGCTACCGGTAGCATCGGCTGGCAGGAGGATTGATGTCGTTTCCCTGTGGCCGTCTCGATGACTAAGCACGCCCTCAACCTCGATGCCTTTTTCGGCGCGTGGAATTCGGAAGGTCAGTGCAAAACCATGCCTCGCCAAGATGGGCTTCAGCTCTTCGTTGATGTCCTCCCACAGGGCGTAGGTAGATTGGACATTCTTGTACTTGTCCTTGATTGCGCCGCGCTCACGGATAACCGGAAGCTCTTCCTGCATGGCGGCTAGGGCGGCATCGAACGCTTGCTGCGCCTGTTGCGCTTGGTGCTGGCGGTGCATCGCCATCAATCGCTCCATCTTGTCGATGTCTGCATTGGGCGACATTGCGACTTGCTGGATGATCTGCAGGATGGTCACCGACTCGGCGGCAACGGCCGGCGGCTGGGAATGGGTTTCGACCCTGGCTAATTGGCTCATGGCGACCTCAGAAGTTGATAGTGATGTTCGGGACTTCGCGGCGGGCGATCTTGAGCACGATGGCCCTGGCCAACTCCTCGGTGATGTTCAGTGACATCAAAGCGGTTTTGGCCTCACCCATGACTTTGGTCTTGTGGGCTTGGTCGCGCTCGCGGGCCTCTTGCTGCCTGAGGATCTCGGCGGCAGCGGCATCGGCGCGGCGGCGCTCGTCCTCGCGGGCTAGTTCAATGTCGCGCTCAGCCTGCAGTGCTGCTGCCTGGCGCTCCTGCTCCATCCGCTGCTCGGCGGCCACGCGGTCGGCTTCGGCCTGCACCCTGGCGCGCTCGGCCTGTTCAGCCTGCAGCTTCAGCTCCAACTCCCGGCGCTCGGAGGCGGCCTTGGCTTCCTGCTCGCGGCGTAGCACGGCTTCTCGTTCTGCCTGGGCCTTCTGCTCAGCCTCGCGACGGGCGCGTTCTTCTGCTTCCCGTGCGATGCGCTCCTCGCGCTCCTTCTGCTCGCGGGCGGCAGTCTCGGCGCGCAGGCGCTCCAGCTCTGCCTGCTCCGCCTCGTACTTCTCCTGCCTGGCCAGTGATGCGCGTAGGGACTCCAGCGTTCTTGCTTTGACCTGGTGCGCCTCTGCCTCGAACTCTTCGAAGCCTTCGTCAATAACGACTGCTTCGGCGTTGTCGATCTTGAAGCGGATGCCCTCCGCAAACAGCGTTTCAACGTCCACCAAGTCGCGCAGCTGCTGGATGCGCGCTTGGTGCCGGTCAACTCGGGTATCCTCGGCGGCCTGCCAATCGTTCAGCGGCCGGCGACCCTCTTCCTGCCAGGCGTCCAGGGTGTCGCGCATCCGCTTGCGCTCGGCGTCGATCTTCTTCGGGATCTCCTTGAGATCGGCCACCAGATCCTTGCCGACGTTGTCCAGCGCGGTCTTAGACCGGGCCACCTTGTACGCGATCGAGGCGATGGCCTCGCGGCCCTTGCGGGTGGATACGTCCGGGACGAAGGCGTCGATCTCATCGCGGATTTTCTGCAGGTACGGCTCCAGGCCGTTCGGCGATTGGAACACTTGCAGGGCTGTTTCTTTCGGCGGCACAGCGGCCAGTTCGGTTTGTGCGGACATTGGAAAACCTCGCGCCAGGCCGGCGCCGTCAGTTGGAATAGGGGAATGCCAGGTCACCCAGATTGGAGGTGCCGCCCAGGCCCTGGCTGCGGTGGATGGTTGCGCGCTCTCGCCGCTTACGCTCCCGAAGGGGTACGGTTATCCCGAAGGCCCGCCGTGCGCCGGGTGTGAATTCAGGAAGTGATGGTTCCTGCCAGGGCGCTCAGGAGGAGCCAGCCGGTGCAGAAGGTGAGGGCGATGAAGGAGCCGCGCCAGGTGACAAAGCGACGGGCCCGCCGGTAAGAGGTCAAGCCCGAACCTCATAGCCGACCGTCCACTCGCCGCAAATGCAGGCTCGGCATTTCCAGGCCTGCGGGTTCTCGATGCTGGCCAGCGCCGCCTCATTCACCGCGGCGGCGAACGTCGGCCCCTTGAACAGCATCAAGACCCGGTCGGCCGGCATGGCTTGAGCCTCGGGCAGTTCGGCGACCTGCTCGTCGATGAGCGTCTTCACGATTGGCGTGGTCATGATGCCTCCTGCTTGCGGTAGCCGGCGTCGTAGAGCTGCTCTGCCATCATTTGGCGATTGCCCATTGTTCCAGCGAGGATGTGAGTGTCCGAGATCATCTGCTTGATGGCCTGCTCGCGCTCCTCTGCCGCGATCTGCTCTGGAGTGCGGATTGGGCGGAAACATCCAGCCCCGCCCTGTTCTACGTAGGCAGGCCCCCGGTTCTTGTTGTGCAGCTGGGCATTAAACAAGAACGCCGCCATCTTGAATCCGCCTTCGACATGGAAGTGCGCGATAATCTTCACCTTGTCGCCGACATGCAGATCTGGGTCCGTTTTGTCGTACTCACTTGGACTGTGCCCCGTGAACTCGCACTCAGTTCCAACTGGGGGCATGCCTTTGCCATCCCACGATTCGATTGGCGCGGCGTAGTCTGGGTGGCTGCTAACAGGGGTTAGATCCCCCATCTTCCAGTCAACCACACGCCAGAAACCTTCAAAGAACCACCACTGGCCTTTCTCGTACTTCCGGAACCCTTTGTTGCCGCAACCGGACTCGATGAACTGTGTGCCTTCGGGGATATTGATCACGCGACCTCCTTGCGCCCATCAACGATCTTGTTGAGGCGCCCGCAGTAGTGGTTGAACTCTTCGATGGTGATGCGCTGGTCGGCCAGCATTTCGGTCAGGAGCTTCTGCACCATCACTTGCCAGCTCAGGTCGGTGCCGGGGTGTGCCAGGGCGTCGAGCTCTTCGTCGATCAGGACGTGCGGGCTTCTCATTGCGCGTCCTCGGCCTGGGCCAGCACTCCCTCTTTCGCGAAGGGCTTGAGCAGCGTCCGGGCGATCTCCTGCAGCATGGATTCAGGGTTTGGCACGTTCATAGCCTCGTCCGCTGCGGCAGCCGCGTCGCCGGATGATTTACACCGCGCGGCCAGGACCAGCCGGCCCAGAACCGAACCGCTTATGCCTGTTTGGCCCAACTGGCCCATCACGAACTCATCAACCGCCTGGGCGAAGCGCTCGAAGGTGACACCCTGCTGCGGCCGCAGGCGGCGCTGAAACACGAAGTCGCGGCGCGCCATCAGCTCAGCGATGCCGTCGTCGATCCAGCGTTCCTCGGGCGAGCTTTCACTCACCGCCGGCGGCATCCGGTTGTCGTACTCAAACTGTGCTGCTCGAAGTGCGCCCATGGCGTCCTCCTGGGGGTTGTGCGGCCGCATTGGCCAGGAGCCAGGCGCGGGTGACCAAACCCACCGTGAAAGGTGGCCTGGCGCCTGCCAATGCGGTCGAAGTGAAGGGAAGGGTGCAGGCGCCCGGAGCCGCCCGGGAAGCATCTGGTCTGGCCGGGTAGGCCCCGGATTCGCCTGCATGCTGGCGTGCCAGCAGATTACGTATGGGTGAGTGCTAGGTCGCTCACGATGCAGATTGAGCCGTCGTCAGCTGGAGTGGCGTCGGTGTAATCGACCTGGTTGTAAACGCCGCCGTGGAAGTTCAGCAGCGATGAGCGCCAGGAACTGTCCATGTGGAGGCTGCCGGACGACCCGGCCTTGCCATTGCAACTGGCGGTCACGGTCAAAGCGCCCGAGGCGAGCACGCGGATAGTGACGGTGAACTTCGAACCCAGAGGCACGCCTTTGAGAAGGGTGGTGTTGTTCGGCGTGGCCTGGTTGAACGTTTCGCGGAAGCCCAAGGTGATGTTCCCTTTGCTCCAGAAGACCTTCACTGGCGGGCTGTCATCGTCCTTCACGTGCAGTTGCGAGATCACCACTTTCTGCGCGGAGTTGACCTTCGTGAGCGCCATCTCCTGCATGTTGATGTGCTCGGCTGCGCTGGCCAAAGACCAGTAGCTGGCCTCTTTCCACTCGCAGCGCGTGCGGTGGGTGCTTTTACTCGACGCGCCTTTGGTTGGCGCCGAAAACTGAACTGAGCCATCGGCCAGGACAGTCACCACGCTTGGGTACTGAGCGATCGCTTCGGCGCCGCTGAGCTCAAGAGCTACGGGGTTGGTGGATGAAGTGGCCACTGGGGTCGTGATCGTTAGATTGCTGATGTTTACGGTCATGGGTATGTCTCCTGACGATAAAAATCATGGTCTGGCACGATTGCCTTTACTGCCTGGATGCGCTCTCGCATCCCTCAGCCAGCTCTTCGAGTGGGCTCAGGTGATGCTGCGTAATGCCGCCTCATCGAGACGGCATCACTAAATCGTTCTGTCTTTCTCCGCACTCGCTTACCAGGTCATTCACTCAGTTCGGTCACCACCTCGTCCGCCGTCGCAGTGGGCTGCGCGTGGGCAGGCTTTCGGGCCTGTCGGATCGCCGGTCGCCGGTAGAGGCAAGTGCGGTTTTGTTCATCGGTTTACTGACCTCCCACCGATGGAGCCGGGAGTGACCTAACCGGCGGGGCCGGGTAGTCGTGCATGGCGCTGGCTGTTAAAGAGCGGCGGCCAGTGAGGGCCTCTGCAGTCCCTCGTGAGTGACTGCTTGAGGTGAAATTTAGCCATGCGCTAAAGCTTAGTCAATAGCTCAGAGCTAAATAAATTTCGCTGGGCGACAAATCACATCCCGGCGAAGAAATCGAGCTGCGGGTATTTACCTCGGATTTAGCACTGAGCTATGCTTCTGAAATTACTGTACGAATATACAGCTTAAGAGGAGGGAGCTATGTCCAAGCACAAGAAATCGGCACCGCAGCAGCGCCAGGAAATGTCCGGAGTAGAGCGTCTGGGGCTTCGAGTCTCGTCGATGATCAACCACCCGCTCGCGCAGACGCAGCGCTGGGTGACGATCCATCGCCTGGACACGGACGGCGAAGCTGAATGGGAAGAGGTGATGGGCTTGCTCGCTGAAACGCCGGAGCTGGATCTGACGTTCAACGACGACGGGAGCGTGACTGTCCGGTGGGAGCTCCAGGCCAACGAGGAGCGGGACGACTATTTCGCTGAGCGCGATAAGGAGGAGGAGGCCGAGAAGGAGGCGGCGCCTTTCTGATGGGCATGAAAAAGCCCGCCAGTCGGCGGGCTCTCGTCAGGGATCATTATTCAGGTAAGGGTGGGAATTTTCCGCTTGCCCGATCACGGTAATCCACATCCGCGAAGAGCTTGTATTGATCAGAAAGTTGGCGAACAGCCCGCTTAGCATCATCCTTGGTGAAGAATGGCCCAGCTCCAACATTCGCCCCCTCCATGGGCACAGCATGAAAGCCCAAGGCTTCAATCGCTTCAACAGCCCTGATTTGTTCTGGGCCCTCTCTGCAGGGTACCGATGCAACCCATCCCTCTATCAACCTGGCCGGAGGTGCTGGCTGCACATCAGTTCCGCAGTGCTTGCATTTGATCGCTGCAGTTTTGATGATTTCTGCGCAGCTTGGGCAAGGCCTGGAATCAAGGCCAGGTTGCTGCATGGCATGCTCCTGTCGCCGGGCGAATAGCGTCAGCAACAGCCCGGTAATCAAAAGTATGCCGCCGATGATGGTGTAGTTCTGGCGATCAGCCATCAAGCCCAAGTTGTTTACGCGACCGGCGCCTGAGTAAACGGTCACATCCATCACCAGCGCACCAAGGATGACCACCACCCCTGTCACAAGTATCGCTATCCCCAGCCCTCGCATGGCATCCCTCCCAATTAAAATCTATGGTTGCACCGTCCAATTGTTTCCCGCATGGCAGCAGTCTGCTGCTACACCAGATGCGCATTCCAGACCAGCAGCACCCGGGCTTGGATGTACGTCTCTTCCCGGCGGATCATCCGATCCTTGTGCTGAGGATTGTCCGAGATCATCTCGAAGTAGTCCTCGTCTGCAATCTGCAGTCGCTTGATGTACTCGTGTCCGCCCCAGGAGAAGTAGTAGATCCCGTCACCCACGAATTCACGGATGCTCACGTCCACGATGAGCGGGTCGCGGCTCTTGATCGTGGGTGCCATCGACTGGCCCCAGCCGGTGACTAGCTTCAGGTGGTAGTGCTCTTTGAACTCGACACCGAGCTCGCGCAGGTGCTTAGGGCTGACGCGGACGTCTTGGAGCATTTCCGGGAAATCATGAGTCACCTCACCGCCGCCCATGGCGCCGCGGACATCGTAGTGAGCGATCCACACCTCATCGCCGACCAGTCCTGGCCGATTCAGATCAGCTTTCACAAGGCTGGCGTCGCCAGGCTTACCATCTACTGGCGCCTCGGCGGCAGCTAGCAACCGCTGCCGCGTCTCCTCTGGAATACCTTTCCCGCTTTTCGCGAGCATCTGTTTCACCAGTTCGGCAGCAGACAGCTTGCTGTCCAGGGCCTCGCCGTGCGGTAGAGCGTCATCACTTGCAGGAATTGAGTCGAACCAGCCTCGCGGCAATTTCTCCACTTCCTCAATCCGGCGGGCTACGTCGTCGCCCAGGTTCTTGGCCGTCTTGTCCGAAAGGATCTGGCTCAGGTGCGCAGGCGCCATCCCCCAGCGCTCCGCGCAGGATCCCTTTCTCTGGCTGCCAATCAGCTTGACCAGGTTGTGCTTGCGAATTTCGTAGATATCCATGGTGCGAAGAATGCCAGCGTTTAGCTCAGTGCTAAATGTGCGCAAAGCTAAATTCTCCTTGCTCAAGCATTAGCCATGAGCTAAATTCCGCCATATGTGTAAGGAGAACCCACATGAATGATCACCTCCGTGAATGGTTGGCCACCGCCACCAACGATCGCCGGCGGGACGTAGCTGCTGAGGCGAAGACCACTGTTGGCCATCTCTGGCAGCTCGCAGGTGGTCATCGGAAGGCCTCTGTTGATCTTGCTGAGCGCCTGCAGGACGCATCCGACGGCGAAATCACCATCGCCGGTCTTCGCCCAGACCTCATCCCGTTTGCACGCAAAGCGCTGAAGGGCGCGGCTTAATCAATTTCCATAGCAAGGAGCAATCCCCGCATGTACGCCAATCCCAAGCACCTGCATGACCGCGAGATCAAGGTCCGGGTCGATGAGGACACGTTCGAACTGATTCAGGCGCTGGCGAAATTCCATCGCACTCAGCGCGCTGTGCTCTGCCGTGAGCTGCTGGAAGCTCAGCTGGCCGCCCTGTCTTCGGAGAATACCGGCGATCAGCACGTGGCCTGAAGGCCCGTAGGAGGCCCCATGCCGATTGAAGAAATCGGATTGGACCAGGGACTGATGGAACAGCTTGAGCGGGAAGCGGAAAGAAGGGGCGTCAGCCCCGAAGCGCTCGCCGCCGAGTTGATTCGTCGAGAACTGGCCAGCCGAACCAAGCCCCGTAATCCACGGGGACCGGTAACACCGTTTCATCGCAGGGCCTGAACCGGCCCTGACGCGTAACTGATAAGCCCGAACGATCTACCCAGCGCGCAGGGGACACCCGATGGCCTACGACGACAAAGCTCACCGCCACGACCATCAGGTCAAGGTCCGCTTGGATGACGAGGACTTCAACGAGCTCAAGGACTTTGCCCTGGAGCTCAAGGCGCAGCACAGCGTGCTGGCCCGGGAAATCATCCTGGCCGCGCTGGCGTTCAAGAAAGAGCACGGCCACTTGCCGCTGATCAACGAGAAGAAGGCCAGGGCCTGAATAGGTCCAGGGGAGGACGAATGTCGCCTGCAAACGAAGCAGTACAGCACGACGTGAAGGTCGAGCAGTTCCGCCGTTCCGACTTCCAGGAGCTGGAAGCCTGGGCGGAGGAGGCCGGCCTTACCCCCGACGAACTTGCATCGCAGATCGTCGGCATGGCCACCCGCTTCCTCTCGATGAGGGGCAAACCCAAGAGCGACAACGTGGTGCCGTTCGCGGCGCCAAGGTAACCGTCCGATCCCTAATTAGGGACCCGGACGCCAGTCCCTCATAAGGGACGCCAAATCGCAGAGACAAAAAAGCCGGGATTGCGGCCCGGCTCTCTGCAAAACACAAAACATCTGAGGTGAATTATGCATATGCAGACCACCAGTGTACAGGCCCTGCAAAGGACCGCGCCACAAAATGCAAACCGCGATTTCGTGGCGCGCATGTCGTCGCGGGAGATCGCCGAGGTCACCCAGAAGCGGCACGACAACGTGTGGCGCACCATTGAATCACTGCACGCCAAAGGCTTGATCGGACTCCCTCAATTTGAGGAAGTCCCAAACCCAGGGCCCGGCCCCCTTTGCATCAAGCAGTATCTGATCGGGAAGCGCGACAGTTTCGTCGTTGTTGCGCAGCTGTCGCCGGAGTTCACTGCCGCGCTGGTAGACCGCTGGCAGCAACTGGAGGCGCATGTTGCCCAGCCCACGCCCGCCGACCTGAGCAAGCTGGAGATTCTCCAGATGGCCCTGGAGTCGGAGAAGGCCCGCGTGCTGCTCACAGTCCAGGTCGAGGCCCAGGCCAAGAAGATCGACCACCTGGAGAACCTGTTCAAGGAAGGCATGAGCCACGTCCAGTTCTGCAAAGGCCTCAACGGGGTCAACGTCATGCAGGTGGGCCACTTCCTTGAAGGCCGCAACTGGCTCTACAACGAGAGCAAGTCTGGTACCCGCTACCGCGTCGCCGCCTACGCCCGCGACAAGTACATGACCGAGCATCAGCAGACGATCGCTCCGCACGGGAAGGAGTCGTTCATCAGCTACACGCCGATCCTGCTGCGCAAGGGCGCCGTGCGCCTGTACGAGCTGTACTTGGCCGGCGAGCTGCCCATGAAGAAGAACTGGGACGGCCTGCACACCCACGACAAGGCTGTGCGAGGTGCGGCATGAATCCAGAATTCCACACAGAAACGCACCGCGTCGCGCGCAAGCGTCACACGTGCACCGAATGCCGGGGCTACATCGAGCCAGGCGACCGCTACGAGTTCGTCTCTGGGCTCTGGGAGGGAGGCGTGTCGACCTACAAGACCTGTGCCCACTGCGAAGCGGCGCGTGACTTCTACGTCGACGAACTCGATTCGACCGATTTCCGGGAAAGCGAGTGGGGTGCCTTCTGCTACGGCGATGTCTGCTGCGATCTGCAAGAGGCTGCGTACGACATGCCATCAGGTTCAGGTTTGAAGTTCCGGGCTTACCGGCACGTCGTGGGTATGCGGCGCCGCGGTGCAGCGGCCAGGGCGGAGCGTGCAGCATGAGCATCATCCGCGCGCCTCGCCCTGAGGCCAACTTCTACATGCTCAACAAGTCGATAAGCGAGGACGGGCGCCTGAGCTGGGCTGCCCGCGGCCTGCTGGTCTTCCTGTTGGGCAAGCCGGACCACTGGGCCGTGTCCGTCACCCACCTGCGCAACGAGACTGCCAAGTCGTCGAAGCCTACTGGTCGTGATGGCGTGTACGGCTTGCTGCAAGAGCTGATTGCCGCCGGCTACGTCGAGCGTCGCCAGGACCGTGGCGAGTCCGGTTTGCTGGGCGAAACCCACTACGTCGTCTCGGAAACACCGCTTCCGGCTTTGCCGTATCCGGTTGAACCGCTTCCGGCTCAGCCGTATCCGGCAAATCCGACACTAGTAAGTATTGAAGGTAAGCAAGGACTGAAGGGAGTAAGGACTGACTCTCGCGAAGGCGAGTTGGTCGACTTCGAACGGTTCTGGTCGCTGTACCCGCGCAAGGTGAGCAAGGCCGACGCCAAGAAAGCCTGGGCGAAGATCAAGGTCACCGCTGATCTGTTCGACCTGATGGCCAAAGCCCTGGCTGCCTGGACCGTGTCGACCGACTGGACCAAGGACGGCGGCCAGTTCATCCCGCACGCATCCACCTGGCTGAACGGCAAGCGCTGGGAAGACGAACTGCCCCAGCCAGCAGGCGCCGCCCCGTTCGCATCCCGCCGCCCGGCCAGCGGCCCCGACTTCAACGACACCAGCTGGGCTGATGACCTGGGGGGCTTATGAGCGCACAACCGAAACTGCGCAGCGTGACGGAGATCATGGCCAAGGCCGGCAACCTGCCTGCCGAGGTTCAGGCCCCGGCAAAGCAGCTGGACCCAGGCACCACCGAAGTGGTCAACGCCCTGTTCAAGGAGCTGCAGGCCATCTTCCCAGCGTGGAAGCAGGCCTGGCCGGACGACGAAGCGCTGAAGGCTGCCAAGCGCAGCTGGATCAAGTCCTTCGTCGCCGCAGGCATCAACACGCTCGAGCAGATCCGCTTCGGCATCCAGAAGTGCCGGGTGCTGGGTACCGACTTCGCCCCGAGCAGCGGCAAGTTCATCAAGCTGTGCCAGCCGACGCCGGAAGAGATGGGCATTCCGCCACTTGCGCGGGCCCTGGCAGAAGCGCTGGAGAACTTCCACCCCAGCAGGGCAGGCGCACGCCACTGGACGCACGCAGCGGTGCGCCACGCGGCCCTGCAGTGCGAGGCGCAGAACCTGGGATCGATGGAGGTGGAGCGCGCGGAGAAGGTGTTCGCCCGGGCCTACGACATCACCATCCGCATGCTGGTGGCCGGCGAGCCACTGGGCGACATCGCCACCGGCATCGGCCACGACAGCCAGAAGAGCCTGATCGAGCTGGCCGACGATTACGCAAGCCAACGCCAGGCCCGCCTGCTGGACCTGCAGCAGATCCCTTCGAGCGTCGCCGCGTGCCGTGCACACCTGCTGGCCAAGTTGAACATCAAGCGCGCCGGACAGCTGGCCGGGGAGGGGGTGTGATGGCGATTCCGCACTGGGATGACGCACCGAAATGGGCCGAATGGCTTGCTCAGGATGCGGACGGCAACTGGCACTGGTTCGAGAGCAAGCCGTATGCCTACACAAACCTGTACGGCAACAGCATGTGGGCGAGGTGCAACGGACTATTTCGTTGGGCCAGGAAGACGCCCAACTACAGAGCTTGGGGCGAAACCTTGGTCAGCAGGCCAGCAGAGCAGGAGAAGCACTGATGGACACTAACAAGATGCGCGACGACCTCCTTGAGAATGCGTTCTCCCGTCTGGGCGATGACAAAGGCCAAGGTCTTCACCCTTATTTCAAAGACGCGTTCCGAAGGGGCTGGGAAGAAGCCTGGAAGCTCTCTCGCGAGGCCGTGGTGGTTGAGCTGCCGAACAGAGCAGCTGAGGCCTACTGCGAGGAGTTCGACGACGTGGAGGGCGGCAGCTTCAACGAGGTGGCCTACATCCGCGACGTGCGCAAGGCGATTGAGGCCCAGGGCCTGAAGGTGAAGCCATGAGCGAGAAGATCAGCGTAAACAGCCAGGCCAAGCTTTCCGAGGCCATCACCATGATGAGCCGGCTGTTCCGCGAGAAGAAGTTCGTCGTGGTCAGCATGCGCCCAGGCAAGGACCGCACTCTGGATCAAAACGCGCTGTGGTTCGCCATGTATGAGCGAATCGCCAAGAGCACCGAGATGGGCGACATCGAGGACGTGCGTCGTTACTGCAAGCTGCACTTGGGCGTGCCGATCATGCGCGCCGGCTGCGCCGAGTTCCGCACCGGCTGGGCTGAGTCGTTCATCCACCTGGATTACGACGTGAAGCTGCGCCTGATGGGCCCGTGCGCCATGTTCGGGCCAGATGGGTTCCCAGTTACTCGGTTGTTCGACCGGGCCCAGGGCTGTCAGTACACCGACCGCATCGTGGCCGAGTTCGCGCCGCAGGGTGTGTTCTTCAGCGACCTGCTGAGCGAGGAGGCGGCATGAGACCAGTCAACAAAGTCGCAGCTCGAGTTGTTGCAAATGGCGAGTCTTTCGAGTTTCGGGCTCTGCCCACGGAAGTCTGCTCTGGCCTGCCGCTGCCAACAAGGTCTGTTCCTGATGGTATCGAGGACCTGAGTGACCGCAAGTTCGGTCGTCTCACCGTCGTTGGTTTCAGCGCGGAACTTCGCGGGCGCTGGGTGTGCCGCTGCACATGCAGCAACTACGTCATCAGGCGATCAGCAGCAGTCCGCCAGGCGGCCCCTGACTCTTCGTGCCCGCAGTGCTACCTGCTGGCTGTCGCCAAACGTCACGAGTTCATCCGGCGCACCGGGAAAGAGCGGCCCACGAGGGAGTTCATGGCATGAGGACAGCTCTCAAGGAAGTGAAGCAGAAGACCTGCAAGGCCTGCGGTACGAAGTTTCGGCCATCGCTGTCAACGCAGAAGGCCTGCGGCGTGCAGTGCGCGCTGGAGCTGGCGAAGAGGCCGGAGAACCAGGCGGTAGCGCGGAAGGCGATCGCCCAGCGTGAGCGCCGCGAGATCCAAGTGCGCAAGCAGAAGCTCAAGAGCCGGGCCGACTACGTGCGCGAAGCCCAGGCGGTGTTCAACCAGTGGGTGCGCCTGCGCGATGAGGCACAGCCATGCATCAGTTGCGGTCGGCACCACCAGGGCAAATACGACGCCGGGCACTACCGCACCGTGGGCGGCAACCCGGAGCTGCGCTTCGAGCCGCTCAACTGCCACAAGCAGTGCGTGCCCTGCAACCAGCACAAGTCGGGCGACATCGTTAACTACCGGATCAACCTGGTGCAGCGCATAGGTGCCGAGCAGGTTGCCTGGCTGGAAGGCCCTCATAAGGCCCAGCGCTACACCATCGACGAGCTCAAGGCCCTGAAGGCCGAGTACCGCGACAAGATCAAGCAGCTGAAGGAGAAGGCAGCATGACGCCAGCATGGGCATTTCTGATTTTGGCCACGCTGTGCGTGGTCTCGGACGGGGCGCTTTCGTGGGCTGGCGCAGTGCGCCGCAAGCGCAGCTACGAAGAATTTTTGCTGAAGAAGAAAAATCACATCCAGGGGGAACAGCCATGAAAGTAATCAGCGCTCGCCAAGTTTGGCACGACGCACTGCACGAGAATCGCGCATCCGCTCTGGCCGTAGCCGCGGAGCAGGCAGCGTTGGGCAAGAAAGGTGGCTCCGGCGATGTGAAGATCATGGTCATGCTGGAGAATCACGACGGGCAGGAGGTGTGCAAGGTGTACGAAGTCCGCAAGGAGGGTGTGCAGGAGACTCGCCCAGGTCGCCGCCTCACCAACGACCGCTGCGCGCACATGCTGACCGCCGGCCTCGTGATTCAGGCGATCGACTCCTTGCCGAAGTCGCTGCGCCACCTTGGGCACTTCTTGTACTCGCCCGTCGCCAGCGGTAACGACCTGAGCATCTCCCATGGCCTGGTATGGCTCGGGAGCGGCCTGGAAGCGCTAACAGACCGCAAGAAGCAGCGCGCCTACTGGATGGCCATGGCTGCCCTCCAATCACACAAGATCCTCGTCCACGGCGGCGAGGCGATGGGCCCTGGTGCGGTGTGCATGTTCGTCGAGGACCGCACCGGCGAGAAGATGAACCCGCAGAACTGGGCAAGGGATTGGCAGGAGGTGTGGGATGCCCTCTGCAGCCAGGTGGACAAGCTCGACAAGCAGGCATTGAAACCTGTCGCGCGGGTTGTGGAAAGGCTGCGTGAGCGCAGCAGCGGGGATCAGGAAATAGCTGCTTGACAGTTTGAGGAGTGTTTTGGCACTATTTCGCCATCGTCATAATTTCGCCTTTGGCGAAAACATACAAAGCCCGGCCCACAAAGCCGGGTTTTTTGTTGCTCGTAGAGGACCTCAAAAGGGCCGGAGAGTGTTCCGACCCCCTAGAGTGCGATCAAGCAGCCCGCAGCGCGGTAGGTGTCACCTGGAGTCGGACCCCGAACTTCGCCAGAGCTTCTTCCAGGCTTTCGAGTTTGGAGGTGTGCTCGAAATCGACCAGGCGCCCGGCCGCGGTAGGTGATACACCCAGCATCGAGGCGAGATCAGCCCGGGTCTTGCCGGCGCGGACCAATTCATTCCAGAGCGCAATTTTTGCGACCGTGACGCCAGAAAGCCGGACGATGTGATCGCCGGCTTCGGTGGCAGGTGGAATCGCCCGCTTCTGGTCAACGTAGATCGACAGCGCCAGGGTGAGCCCGTCTACCGCATTCGCAAGTAGCTCTTCCAGGCTGTCGCCAACGCTGTGTGCCTCGGGGATGTCTGGGCAAGACGACCAGAAGTGATCGTTTTCCTCGTGAGCCACGATTTTGTAGTCGTACATGTTTCCTCTCATGGGGCTGACTGGACGTCTGTTCAGGGTGGTGGGGCCTCATTTGAGGCCCAGTTGCTTGATGATTTCCTTCCTAAGCCCTTCACCAATCTCCTTGGATCCGTGGCTTGGGAAGATCGTCTGGCGGTCCTTGTAGCGAATCTTGAAGTGACTGCCGTTGGCTGACTTCGAAAACTCGACCCCTCGGGCCTCCAACCATCTCCTGAACTCGCTGTACTTCATCAACCCTCCGTTGTGTGTTGATGGGTTCATTATATAAACATAAATGTGTTGTGTAAACACTTATGTTTTATTTGTTCATTCGAGGCCTCGCACCCAGCGGGGCTGTCATCGTTCAACCCCGAAAGGGACGAAAGCCGGATTATCCCCATGCCTGACAAGAACCCGGACACATGGGCGCAGATCTGGTTGGCCCTTTCGAACCCGCTATGGCAGGGCGCAATAATGGCCGTCACAGTCTCCCTACTGCGCGTCCTCTACGACGCGAAAGAAACCAGTAAGCGCCGGATCATTTTCGAGTCGCTGATCTGTGGGTCGCTGAGCCTGGTAGCGTCGAGCCTGATCGAGTGGATGAGCTGGCCGCCCAGCCTATCGGTAGCTGCGGGTGGCACGATCGGCTTCCTCGGCGTGACGGCCATTCGTGAGCTTGTCACTCGCTTCCTGGGCAGAAAGGTGGACGCCGCATGAAAGCCATTGCCGCCGCACTGCTCATCAGCCTGGTTGCTCTGCTGCTCGTTGGTATTCAGCAATATCGCGTCGTCGCCCTCCGCGGTGAGGTGGCATTCGAAGCCGGCGAGAAGAAGAAGGCCATCGACGCCAACGCCGAAAGCCAGGCCACCATCACCACCCTGCGGGCCGAAGCCCAGCGCAACGCCGACTATCTCAAGGACCTGAACAAGCGCCTGGAGGCCAGCAAGGCGAAAGCGCGTAAGGCGGAGAAGAACTTTGAAGACCTCAAACGCAACAGCAAACCTGTTCGTGACTGGGCTGCTCAGCCTCTTCCTGACGGCCTGCGCGGCAAAGCCTCAGCCGGTGACAGTAAAGACAACAGCGGTAAGGCTCGAACCCCCTGAGATGGTCCCGTGCGAGCGGGTGGACGATGACGAAGACCTGCGCCTGAACGGCGACCTGTGGGCGCTGAAGGACCGGGCCATCAACCTGCTCGACACCTGCGCTGACCAGGTCGATGCGCAGATCCAGCGCAGCAAAAGCAAATAGCAGCGCCACAAATTAGGGCGCGCAATTTCGTGGCGCGCGGGTTCCATATGCTGCACCATGCAATCCCTAAATAGACATCTCAAGGAGTGAGAAGCGTGAATAAGTTGTTTAAAGCGATCTGCATAGGATCATTGCTCGCGATGAGCGCTGCCCATGCTGATGTTGGCCGTGAGGAAGAACTGGACGCGGCGGTGCGCCAGTTCGCGGCGAAGCTGGAATCCGACTGGCAGCAGTGCCTTAAGAGGCCTGACGTGCGTACTACGAACGATAGCGATATGTGTCTTTCCGCTATGGTGCGATCGAGTAACGAAGCGGTCGAACAGAAGCACCAGGAGAAACTGGTCACTGCTCGAGATGCAGCCGAGCATCCAAGCGCCTTTGCGACATTCGAGACGGTTCCGGTCTTGCTTGAGGAATCTCAGGTAAGGTGGAAGCAATACGTCAAAGCAGACTGCGACGGAATAGGTGCACAGAGTGCAGCTGGGACCGCTCGCGCCACGTATGCCCTGTTCTGTAAGTACCGGCACGCCCTCCAGCGCTTACGCGCACTGGATGCGTGGAACTGATCACATTAGGCTTCTGCCCTTAGATCATCAGCCGTTACTGGAATATTGCGAGTAGTAGGCATGAGCAATGTAACCCGGCTGCACCATGCCTTGCTGCTCCCGGCTACTCCCGGCTGCTCCCGGCTGCTGTGGTGGCTACAATCAATGCGCTCGACGCTGCGGTGGTGAAGGCGATTGCTGAAGCCAAGGGCGTCGGCTTGCCTCAGGAGCTGATCGTCGCTGGTGTCCGCGTGCCTATTAACGGCTCGCTGATAGGCAAACATCAAGCGATCGGTACTTCTTCGCCAAGCTTTCTTCTGCTTGCTTCCTCTGCATCCCGTTCAGATGTGGGAGCCTGTATGTAGGCACTTGAAGAGCGCGCTCAAGACCGTCAATGGCAGCGTGAAGAGGTGCGCAGGGGTCTGATTTGGCGAGCGATGATCGAAGCTGATCAACCTGTGTTTCCAGTTGCTTTTGTCTGGTGGTGCTTTCTTCAAGCAACCTTTTGTCATACCGATTGTTGAGTTGCTCGGTAGTTAGTTCCTGTCGAGCTTCATCGATCCGTTTCTGCAAAGCCGCCACTTCGTCTTTCAGCTTGAGATTCTCTGCAGTCGTCTCAGTGAGACGGCCTTTCGTAAAGGCAAGAGCGGCTCTGTTTTCGCCGTTAGCAGCGGACTCCTCCCGGGAGTCGTGCCACATCGTGTAAACGAGCGATAGAATCGCTACAGAGCCTGCGGCACCTAATAAGGTAAGGCTGCCCTGAACGATTTTTCTTAACATAGGTGATGTGCTAAACGCCATCTGAAATCCCTGATTAGATTGAGCGGTTGCTTAAACGACATCTTATCAATCTCGCGGTGAGGGTTGGAGAGACCAGCTCCGCCGTCTGTGATGACGGCCGAAAAACAGGCGTTAGTGCATCTGTCTCCTGTACCCGAGGTATGGGATTGGGTACAAAGAGAGATCCTCGCCGACACTGGCAGCATCCACAACCTAGAGCATGCTCAATTGATCGACGCCAACATCGATGTGCTGTGGGGGTCGACAGGGTTCGCAAAGGAGGGACGAGTGATACTCGGCCAGGCGGATCAGAATCTGTTAACGTTCTGTGGGCCGGGCGAGGGAGTAGCCGTAGACAAGAGGTCTGTTGCTTGGGAAGAATGGTCTTTTCCCATTAACAGGATGAGAAAGTGTCCGCTCAAAATCTCCAGCTCCTCAATGACACATACTACAAAAGCTCATTTGGTTTCGATCAATTTGTGCTGGGCGCTACCCTTGCCGGCTGCGCATATCTCGCTCAGACAATTGCCTATGATCAGCTAGGGTGGAACCCTGCGACGGTTCAGTTAGTGCCGTTACTTTTGATGGCGCTGGCTGCGTACTTTGGGTTCAAGAGAATCGAGGCCTCTATCCACACCGTTAAATTGAACGCTGCGTACCTGCAGTTGTGCTCTCAATACCCAGGCAATGCGTTCCCTGAGCAAAAAGCATACGCAGAGAGAGCGAGTGATAGGTCGGGTGGTTACTACAGCCTAAGGAATCTACTGCTCATGCTGAGCCTGATGGGATTCGTGGCTGCAAAAATTTTGGTCAAGTACGATATTTTCTAAGCGGAATCTTTATGACAGCTAAGCAACCCGACTGGGAGGCGATCGAACGAGCCTACCGGGCCGGCGCGCTTTCCATCCGAACCATCGCCGACCGTAATGGAGTGAGCGACACCGCAATCAGAAAGAAGGCCAAAGCCTTAGGCTGGGAGCGGGACCTTTCCGAGCAGGTCCGGAAAGAGGTTCGCAATAAGCTGGTTCGCGGCGAGGTTCGCGAAGACCAATGCGCGAACCCTGAGCGCGACGCCGAGATCATCGAGGAGGCGGCAGAAGAGGGCGCGACGGTTGTTCGCAGCCATCGCCGTGACATTCGCAAGGCCACGAACCTTGCGAACCTGCTGATGGATGATCTGCTGACCACAATCCAGAAGCGCGAAGAGATCGAAGACGAGATTGAGCGCGAGACGGCCGACGACGAGAGCGGTTTCCGCCGGGCTTCCATGCTTTCCGCTGTGGCCTTGCCCAGCAACGCCAAGACCCTTTTCCAGCTGTCCTCGGCCATGAAGAATCTGCAGGTGCTCGAACGCACCGCATTCGGCCTGGACGACAAGGAGCAGTCGAAAGACGCCGACGAACTGTCGCAGCTGATGGATGAATTATCGAAGGATGCCTGACCATGAAGCCCGAGCACATGAAACTGCTCCGGGATCGGTTCTGGCGGCTGAACAACCTGTATTTCATCACGGACAAGCAGGGCAAGAAGGTCCGCTTCCGGATGACGCAGGAGCAGGTCGACTACTTCCAAGGGATGCACACCCGCAACATCATCCTCAAGGCCCGGCAGCTTGGCTTTACCACGCTGGTTTGTATCGTCCAGCTGGATGCCGCGTTGTTCGAGGCCGCCAAGTGCGCCCTGATCGCCCACACCCTGAACGACGCCAAGCGGCTTTTCCGCGAGAAGATCAAGTATGCGTATGACCACCTTCCCAAGGAGATACGCGCTGCTAACCCTGCTCGCAACGATGCTGCTGGTGAGCTTGTGTTCAGCAAAGGCGGATCGCTCTACGTGTCCACATCCTTTCGGGGCGGGACTCTACGGTATCTGCACGTATCCGAGTTCGGGAAGATCTGCGCCAAGTTTCCTCACAAAGCCCGAGAGATCGTCACCGGCGCCTTTGAGGCTGTCGCCGCAGAGTGCTTCGTTACGATCGAGTCGACGGCGGAGGGGCGGGCGGGCTACTTCTTCGATTACTCGCAGAGCGCTGAGAAGCAGCAGCTGGCCGGCGTGCCGCTGGGTTTGCTGGACTGGAAGTTCTTCTTCTTCAGCTGGTGGCGGAATCCGCTGTACTCGCTGGACCCTACCGACGTCACGATCCCGGACCGGCTGACAAAGTATTTCGACGACCTGGCCGCCAAGCACGGCATCGTCACCAACCCGGGCCAGCGCGCCTGGTACACCGCCAAGGAAAAGACCCTCGGCGACGACATGAAGCGCGAGTACCCGTCGATCCCTGCCGAGGCATTCCAGCAGACGATCGAGGGCGCCTACTACGCCAAGCAGTTCACCAAGCTCTACGCCGCCCAACGCATCGGCAAGCTGCCTGATAACAGCCACCTGCCGGTGCACACGTTCTGGGACATCGGCGTGGGCGACTCCACGGCCATCTGGTTCGTCCGGATCGTCGCTGAAGAATTCCACGTCATCGACTTCTACCAGAACAGCGGCGAAGGCCTTCGGCACTACATGAAGGTGCTGAAGGATCGCGGATACACCTACGGCGAGCACTGGGGCCCCCATGACATCGACAACCGCGAGTTTGGTAGCGACGGCAAGACCCGGCGCGAACTCGCGCGCGAGGGCTACGAGATAGACGATGAGAAGTACCGCATGACCTTTCAAGTGGTGCCCAAGCTCGGCGTTGATGAAGGCATCGAGCAGGCGCGCGAGATCCTCCCCAACTGCGCCTTCGACGAGGCCAAGTGCAGCGAGGGGATCACGGCTCTGGAAAGCTACCGCAAGGAGTGGGACGACAAGCGCGGGTGCTGGAAGGATAAGCCCCTTCACGACTGGTCCTCGCACCCGGCAGACGGGTTCCGTTATTTCGCCGTTGCCATGGCGCGACGCAAACGCACAGGCGGTGTCCGCCGCATCGGAGGTTTGGCGTAATGCCTGTTCAATCCACCAACCCAGACTACGACGCTCACATCGAAGAGTGGCGGATGATGGACGACGCCCTGGAGGGCGAGGGCGCCATCAAACGCAGCCCGCGCAACTTGCCCAAGCCAAGCGGCATGACCGAGGCCGAAAAGCTTGATGGCGCCGGCAATGCCTACCTGTACCAGAACTACACCGCCCGGGCTCAGTACGAGCACTGGGTACGGGATTCGCTGCGCTCGATGATGGGCTTGGTCTCCAGGCTGATCCCCGAGGTAAAGCTGCCAGCTGGGCTGAAGCAACTGGAGGACAACGCCACCGCCGACGGCTTCGGCCTGACCCAGCTGTTCCTGCGGATCGTGCGCCAGGCCATCTCCCATGGTCGCGTGCCGCTGGTGGTCAACATCGATGACGCGGGCCAGCCGTACTTCGCGACCTACGCGGTCCGCAACGCCATCAACTGGGACACCGCCGACCAAGGCGGTCGGCAGGATCTGGTGCTGTCGGTGTTCCGCGAGTTCAGGCGCAAGGAGCAGGACCGCTACAGCCACGAATGCGAGACGGTCTACCGCGAGTTCTACATGGACGGTGCGATCTGCCGCACGGGCGTGCGCAACGAGGCCGGCGAGCTGATCGAGGACGACCGCCCGCTGGGTACCGTCGACGGCAGCAACAACCTGGTGCGCGGGCTGGACTACATTCCGGTCATCTACTGCGGCTCCACCGACAACTCGCCCGATGTGGACGAGATCCCGTTGCTGACCATGGCCCGGGCTGCGCTGAAGTCCTACCAACTCAGCGCCGACTACTTCACCGCGCTGCACCAGACCAGCCACCCGCAGCCGTGGGTGTCGGGCCTGGACGAGAGCGTGGAGCTTAACGTGACCGGGCCGTCTGCGGCTTGGGATCTCGGGCCGAAAGGCCAGTGTGGATACCTGGAGTTCCAGGGCGCCGGCATCGAAGCCGTCCGTACAGCGATGGAAGACCAGAAGAACGCCGCCCTTGAGGCTGGCGCCAAAGTGATGGACGTCTCCGGCACCGAGTCGGGCGAGGCCCGCAAGACCCGCCAGAACGACCAGCACGCCACGCTGCATAGCATCGTCATCACTGCGGCGGCGGCCATCGAGCAGGCCCTGCGTTATGCGGCAGAGTGGACAGGCTTTAACCCGGACGAGGTGGTCTTCACGGTCAAGCCTGAATTCGTGATCCCTGAGGTCAACGCCCAGGTGTTGGCAGAGCTCCAAAAGAGCGTCATGGCCGGTACCATCAGTGCCGAGACCTACTGGCAGTACCTGACCACCGGCAAGCTGCCAGAGCGCCCCTACGGCGAAGAGGCCGGACTGATCGGCGACGACCACGGCGCCGGTGGCGTCAACTTGGACAAAGACGATGGCGACGAAACCGGAACAGGCAGCGGACGAGAAACTGCTGGAGCAGGTAAGCCGCCACTCGGTACTGCTTGAGCGGCTCAAGGCCGGCGAGGTCAAGAAGTTCGAAACCTACCTGCGCCGGGCTGACAGCCATGTCCGTGACCAGCTTACGCGCAAAGAACTGACCACCTACGGCCGGAGCAGGCTGGAAGAGCTCCTTGGGCGGGTAGGTGGCAAGCTGCTGGAGATCTACAAGGCCTTCAGCGACCGAATGCAGTCCGACCTGGTGGACATCGCGCAATACGAGGCTGCGTTCGAGGGCCGCAGCCTGGCCAAGGCGCTGCTGATCGATGCGGCCATGCCGGCAGACTCGCTGCTCAGGGCGGCGATCAACACGCAACCCCTGCAGGTGGCTGGGGTCGACGGCGGCAAACTGCTGAAGCCCTTCCTGAACGGTTGGACGCGCACCGAGTCGGACCGGGTAACCAATGCCATCCGGATGGGTGTCGTGCAGGGCCAGACCAACGCCGAGATCACACAGGCCATACGCGGCACCGCCGCGCAGAACTTCACGGACGGCGTGCTGGCGGTCACGAACCGAAGCGCCCGGGCAGTTGTCCAGACCGCAGTTCAGCATGTGGCCACCACGGCGCGCATGGAAACACTCAGGGCCAATGCCGAGGTGGTACCGGGCTATCGGATCGTTGCCACCCTGGATCGGAAGACCAGCGTGCAGTGCCGGAGCCTGGATGGGCGCGAGTACGAGATGGGCAAGGGGCCAGTGCCCCCTTTCCACATCCACTGCCGAACCACCATCACGCCGATCACCAGGCTCTCGGCGCTCTTTGGACAGGGCGCCACTAGGGCAGCAGTGGGCGCGGATGGCGGCGGGCAGGTCTCTGCGAGCCTCAGCTACTACCAGTGGCTCAAAACACAGCCATCGGCCTTCCAAGACGCCGCCTTGGGGCCGGTGCGCGGCAAGCTGTTCCGCAATGGCGGCCTGACGGCTGAGCGCTTCGCAGCGTTGCAACTGGACAAGAACTTCAAGCCACTGACGCTGGACCAGCTCAAGGACATGGAACCGTTGGCGTTCGACAGGGCTGGCATCAGCTGATCCGCGCCACAAAACGAAGGGCCACGGGTTCGTGGCGCGATAAACAAGCCTCGCAGTTGCGGGGCTTTTTCACGCCCGCCAGGCGGGCCAATCAATCCCAAGGGGATAGCCACATGCCTTTTGACTTCGACCCGGCCGCCCACGGCCTCACTCTCGACGAAACCCAAACCGCTGCGCTGAAGGCAGCGCTGGGCGGCGAGGTGCAGAAATTCCTGGATGGCGAGGTCTCGGGCCTCAAGTCCAAAAACAACGAGCTGATCGGCTCCAACAAGGCCATCAAAACCGAACTGGACAAGCTGAAAGGGCAGTTCGACGGCTTGGACATCGAAGCCGTCAAGGGCCTGCTGGCCAAGGCTGGCCAGGACGAAGAAACCAAACTGATCGCCGAGGGCAAGCTGGACGAGGTCATCAACCGCCGCACCGAGCGCCTGCGCACCGATCTGGACAAGCAGGTCAAGGCCGCCAACGAGCGTGCTGATAAGGCCGAAGCCTTCGCTGCCAAGTACAGCGACAAGGTGCTGGCCGATTCCATCCGCGCTGCTGCCATCAAGGCCGGCGCGCTGCCCGAGGCTGCCGAGGACATCATCCTGCGCGCCCGCGGCACCTTCAAACTGAGCGAAGACGGCGAGCCCGTTGCCACTGACCGTGCCGGCGAAGTCGTGTACGGGAAGGACGGCAAGACCCCGCTGTCTCCCCTCGAATGGGCGGAATCGCTGCGCGAAACCGCTACCCACCTGTGGCCAAGGGCTCAGGGGGCCGGGCAGACCGGCGACAACGGTGGCAAGGCCACGAAGAAATGGGGCGAGTACACCGAGACCGAGCGTGCTGCGATGGCTCGTGACAACCCCGACGCTTTCAAAAAACTCCAAGCCACCCGAGGAACCTAACCCATGGCATCTACCCAACTGTCGGACATCTTCGTTGCCGACTACTACGGCACTCTGGAGCCGGTGAACTCCCCAGAGAAGACCGCCGTTTATGAGTCGGGCATCATCACCCGTTCCGCGACTCTGGACGGCATCGCCAAGAACGGCCAAGGCACTTCCGAGATCAGCTACTGGCAGGATCTCGACGCCGATGAGGCGCCGAACATCTCCAACGATGACCCTGATGACCTGGGCGCCGTCGGCAAGGCCGAGCAGGGCAGCATGCGCGCCCGCACCCTGTACCTCAACAAGGGCTATGGCGTATCCGACCTGACTGCTGAGCTGGCCAACTCCGAGCCGATGCAGCACATCCGCAACCGCTTCGGCACCTACTGGACCCGCCAATGGCAGCGCTACCTGATGGGGGCGGCCCGCGGCGTGATTGCGTCCAACATCGCCAACAACGGCGGGGACATGGTGAAAGATGCGGGCGCATCCATCAGCGCAAACGCCTTCCAAGACGCTGCCTTCACCGCTGGTGACGCCGCCGACATGTTCGCCGCGATCGGCGTGCACTCGGTCGTGATGAACCAGATGGTGAAGCAGGACATGATCGAGTACCTGCGCGACTCGCAGGGCAAGGTCATCCTGGCCACCTACCTTGGCAAGCCGGTGTTTATGGATGACGGCCTGATCTACGCCCCGGGCCAGTACCTGTCGCTGTTCTTCGGCCAAGGCGCCTTCGGCTATGGCGAGGGCGATCCGCACATGCCTGTCGAGATGCAGCGCAAGCCGGACGGCGGTAACGGTGGCGGTGCCGAGGTGCTGTGGGAGCGCAAGACTTACATCCTCCAGCCGGCCGGCTTCAGCTGGCAGGGCAGCGAGAACCGCAACCTGAGCCCGAGTGCCACCCAGTACGCTGCCGCGGCTAACTGGAAGCGCGTGTTCGACCGCAAACAGGTTCCGTTCGCCGCGGTCATCAGTGGCACCGCCACCCCTTGACCCCATGATGCAGGGCGCCTGCCTGGCGCCCTGCGCAGGAGATCAGCATGAAAGTCATCTACACCAACACCCCGGGTAGCGAGCGCGGCACCTGCTATCGCCGCCTGGACCAGTTCTTCGGCGTGATCGACGGCGCAACCTCGGTGTCCGTGCAGGGCGACGCCCCGCACATCGGCGAGGCTTACCAGCGCCAGGGCATCAGCGTGAGCGAGATCGAGGAAGGTCTGCGCCTGGATGGCCCTACCGTCGCTCAGTGGGTGGGAAAGGGTTACAAGGCGTCGGCCTATCCACCGAACGGCTACGCCCCGGTCAGCAGTCAAGCGGAGATCGACAAAGCGATTGAGGAGGAGGGTGACGGCGATCCCGAGACCGACCCTCACAAGATGAAGGTTCCGGAGCTCAAAGAGTGGCTGACGGCCCAGGGCATCACCTTCGATCCCGCTCTCAACAAGCCCGAGCTGCAGGCGCTGATCCCGTCGAAGGAATAAGCCATGACCGACTTCATCACTGTTGCTGATGTTGACCAGAGGCTCGGGCAGGACTGGGTCGGCACCGGTGATGCGGTCCTTGCCGTGGCCATGGCCAATGCCTGGCTCACTGCCAAGATCAAGCGACCGGTGCCTGATCCGGTGCCGGACGCCATTGTGAGTGCCGGCGCGCAGGTGGCCAAACTGGCTGCGGCCGGTCAGCTTTACAAGGACACCCAGCGCGAGGTGCAAAGCAAGACCGTGTCGGCTCAGTCCGGGACATCCGTGAGCAAGACCTATGTCGCTGGCTCCGTGGACCGCTTGACTGGCGAGAGCTTCGCCCTCGACCTCATCGCACCGTGGACCCGGCGCTCTGGCACCGTGATGCTGAAACGGGTGTAACTACCATCAGTTTCGCCAGGTCTGTTTCAGCTCCTGATCAAACCACTGCTCAGCTACATCGTTCGCGGGCATCACGCTCTTGAACTCTAGGTAGTGCCCATAACCTTGAGATCGAAGCCAGTCTTTGAACTCTCCGAAACTCGGATGCCAACTTGGCGGCTGCTCCTTGGTTCCCGCCCAGGTGTGAGCAAGTTGGCGTATCGCCATTTCGCATTCAGCTTTTTTTGTCATGTCCGATCTCTGTCAGGGGGGTTGGCTGGAGTTTATTTGAATGGGCATGCGAGAAGAAATCCAGGACGAGCTGGCGGAAGCGTTCGATGATCCAGATGGCCTAGCCGACACGGTGAAGCCTGTTGCAGGCAGCCGCACGGTCAAGGGCGGATATGACCCCGAGATCGGCGGCACCGTCCCGGTCTCGACCATCCACTACGCCGGCCGCGCGGTGTTCGGCAGCTACTTGGCCAAGGAAATCGACGGCACGCGTATCCAAACCGAGGACGTGAAGCTACTGGTCCTTCAGAGCGAACTGTTCGAGGAACTGAACGGCGTTGTCACCGAGATACCAGCGGCCCCGAAGATCGGCGACCAGTTGAGCGGCTACCGGATACTGAACGTGTCCGAGGACCCGGCCCAGGCGACTTGGACTGTCCAGCTGAGGAAGTGATATGGCGCGCGGTTCACACATGGCCCAGCGGTACGGCGGGCAACAGGGCGGCTTCGCTGAGGCTATCCGGGCATTCGCCGAGCAGGCGGAGCAAGCCCTGGACGCGACCTTCCGCGAGATCGTGATCGAGATAGGCAGCAGCGTTATTCGCATGTCGCCTGTGGGAAACCCCGAGCTGTGGGCGGCCAACGTCGCGCACCGGGCCAAGGCCAACCAGGCCGCAGATGACTACGACTTCAAGGTCGCGGTTCGCAACTCCCTGATCAACCTGAACCAGGACAACTTCACCAAGGCCGGCAGGCTGCGCAAGGGCGTGAAGTACGCCAAGCCCCTGACCAAGACCGAGCGGGTGCAGAATTTCGCCACCAATGGCCTTGTCGCTGGCCAGGGCTATGTCGGCGGCAGGTTCCGGGGTAACTGGCAGTTCTCCATCGATTCTCCGGCGACCGAAGAGCTCGACCGCATAGACCCGTCCGGCAGCGAGGCCATTACCGCGCTCATCACCCAAGTGCAGGCGCTGACCATCGGCCAGACGGCGTACATCGTGAACAACCTGCCTTACGCCATTCCGCTCGAGTACGGACATTCAACGCAGGCGCCCGCCGGCATGGTCAGAGTGACCCTGGCCAACTTCCAACGCATCGTCGACGAAGCCATCAGGAACAACAGCGTATGAGCCATGCACGAGTCCGCCAGGCCATCGAGATCAAGCTGATGGCTTGGGCCGCGGCGCGCCCGATCCGGGTCGCCAACTTCGAACAGGGCTTTGAGGCCGGGCCGGACGAAACGTATCTGCAGGCGTTTCAGCTGCCAGCGGGGACAACTTGCCGCTACCTGGGCGGCGAGGCCTACGAGTACACCGGGGTCTACCAAGTGAGCATCGTTTGCCCGGCGGGACAGCCGCTAGCTGCCGCCGAGACCCTGGTCGAAGAGCTCTCGAGCCTCTTCCGCGTGGACTCGGCACTCAGCCGCAACGGCTTCGAGGGCCTTGTCACCGAGCCGGTAGACCAGGGCTCAACCATCATCGAGTCGGCGACCTACACGGTGCCGGCCAGCTTCACCTACCGCGGTGTCGCGGACCAACTGCCCGCTGGGGCGTAACCACCCGCCGCTCGGCGGGTTATCAAGAGGAAACAAACCATGGCCGCACGCTTCCCGCTGCCAAACGGCGCAGTGCTGGAGATCGCACGCGTCATCGGCGCTGCTGTCCCATTCACCGCGCTGACCAACGCCAAGCCGCCGGTGGCTACTGCTGCCGGCCATGCCATCCAGAGCGGCGCCGTGCTGCTGGTCAGCTCCGGCTGGGCAATGATCAACGACCGTGCCGTCAAGGCATCCAACGTTGCCGACGACGCTTTCTCCCTGGGTGGCCTGGACACCAGCGACATTGAGCTGTTCACCGCAGGCGCGGGCATTGGCTCTGTTCTGCCGGTCTCCGACTGGGTGCAGATCTCCAAGGTCACCTCCTTCAACTCCGCAGGCGGTGAGCAGCAGTACACCACCGTCGGCTACCTCGAGGATGACGACGATAAGCAGTACCCGGCCAACCGCAACCCACGGACCCTGACCATCGTGGTTGAGGACCAGCCTAGCGCTGCCTACGTGGAGACCGTCGAGGGCTACGATGCCTCGAAAGAGCTCACGGTAATCCGCATGAAGCTCCGCAACGGCGACCAGATCCTGTATCCAGGCTTCGTGAGCATCACACCGGACCCGACCATGGAGCGGAACAACGTCATGACCCGCACCATCAGCGTCGGCCTCTCGGCCCGTTCGCTTCGTTACCTGGCTGGCGCGTAAGGAGTCCTCATGGCGAAGATCAAAATCGCGCAGAACCCAACTTTCGCTGCCTTAGTGCAGATCCCGCGCATTGGCGCCGATCCGGTGCCGGTGGAGTTCGAGTTCCGCTACATGGACCGCGTGGCCTTGTCCGCAATGTTCGACCGCTGGAATAAGGCGCGCGACGCCTGGGCGGAGAAGGCGCAGAAAGACGGGGCGACGTGGGAGGAGGTAACCACTGGCGAAATCGCTCTACAGGCCGAGCAGCTGGGAGAGATCGTCACAGGCTGGGACCTGGAAGACGAGTTCAGCGCTGAGGCTATCGCCGACCTAGTGCGCACCTGCACCGGTGCACCGAAGGCGGTTATCGATTCCTTCCAGGCTGCCTACAGCCCGGCCCGCTTGGGAAACTGAGGGCGGCGGCCCGGGCGTGCTACGAGCGGGGCCCTACCGCCGAGCAACTTGCGGCCTTGGGACTGACGCCGGAAGACATCGATGAAGAAGAGGTGGAGGTCTGGCCGGATGCGTGGCCTGCCTTCCGCCTGTTCGATGCTATGGGCACCCAGTGGAGGGTGGGGCCGGGCGGGCCGTCAGGGCTGGACTACACCGCCATCTCCTCGACGGCAGCAATGCTTGGCATCAAGCGTGGTTGCCTCACCGAAATTTTCCCCGATCTCCGCGTCATGGAGGTCGAGGCCTTGGCCGTCATGGCCGAATCCATGGAGTAGATCATGACCACCATTGCCTCTCTCGGTCTTCAGATCGACTCCGGTGATGCCGTTGAGGCCAAGGACAATCTCGACCAGCTGACGGATGCCGGCAAGCGCAGCGAAGAGTCGGCTGGTCGAACGGGCCGGGCCTGGGAAGCTGCCCTGGGCAGCCTGCTGGGTGATACCCGGCAGATCGTGCAGGAGCTGCAGGCGCTCAACGCCAAGCAGACTGAGCTTGCGCAGCAGATGGCCACAGTGGGCCGCGCTGTCACCAATGCCTCGACGGCGTTCAGTAGTGCCGCAGCGAACATGGGGGCGTTTCGGACCGAAGCCGCGCAGGCGGGCAAGGTACAAGAGGCGCTTACCAGTGCCACGGATGCCGGTGCACAGGCCGGCCGGCGAGCTGCCGAATCCGCGGACGAGCAGCAGGCCAGGATTCTGGCTGTGGCCAAGGCCTCGCTGGAGGCCAGCCAGTACGTGCAGTCCCTGAACCGGGCGACCGAGCAGAGCGCCGAGGTCACCGCCCAGGCGAACGCTGTTCTATCGGACAGTGCCAGCCGGCAGGCGTCCATCAATAGCCGGGCTCAAGCGCTCATCGCCACGGAGGAGCGTCAGGCGGAGGCGGCGAAGAAGGCCGCCGGCGCGCATCGAGAAGAAGGCCAGGCGCTCGAGGAACTGCTAGGCAGGATCGACCCGACCGTCGCAGCAATGAGCCGGCTGGACCAGATGGAGCAGAAGCTCAAGGGCTTCCGCGCCAACGGCGCGCTCGACGCCGAGACATTCGGCGAGTACCAAACGAAGATTGACCAGGCGCGCACCGCCTTGGGCGGCGCCGATAACGCGCTCAACAAGACGGGGATGACCGCCAAGGCTACCGCCGCTGCGCTGCGCGGAGTGCCCGCGCAGTTCACCGACATCGTGGTATCCCTGCAAGGCGGCCAGGCGCCACTGACCGTGTTGCTCCAGCAGGGCGGCCAGCTCAAGGACATGTTCGGTGGGATCGGTCCTGCCGTACAAGCGCTCGGCGGCTACGTCCTGGGCCTGGTGAATCCCTTCACTGTTGCGGCTGCCGCGATGGCCGTGCTCGGCTATGCCTACTATTCGGGCAGCGAGGAGGCGGTCGGATTCCAGAAGGAGCTGATTAAGACCGGTAATGCCGCTGGCACAACGGCGGACCAAATGTCCGGGATGGCACGCCAGGTTGCGGCGACCGTCGGCACCACCGGCGCCGCGGCTGAGGTGCTCACCCAGCTGGCCGGCAGCGGCAGAATCGCATCAGACAGCTTCGTCGAGATCACTGAGGCGGCCCTGGAATGGCGGTCTGCGACCGGAAGGGCAATAGAGGAGACCGTTGCCGAGTTCGTGAAGATCGGCAAGGACCCGGTGACCGCCGCCAAGGAACTCAACGAGCAGTACAACTTCCTGACAGCAACAACCTACTCGCAGATCGTCGCATTGAAGGAGCAGGGCGACACCATCGGGGCTGCCAAGCTGCTGACCGACACCTACGTCGATACCATCAAGAACCGCAGCAAGGAAGTCACCGAGAACCTCTCGATCTGGGAGCGCGGCTGGAAGGCGCTGCGTGGCGAGGTCGCTGCAACAGTCGACTCGGTCAAGAACATCGGCCGTGACCAGGATATAGCGAGCCGTATCGTCGAGACGCAGCAGCGTCTGGCAGCGGCGCAGAGTGCGGTGAATGGTGATCCTGACGACACCGCAGCACAGAAGAAGCTGACGGACGCCAACCTTGAGCTCAAAGCGCTCATCCAGCAGCGAGACACACAGCAAGCCATCGCGAGGGCACAGGAGCTCGACGCCCAGCGGCAGCAGGCGGCAATTGTGGCGATCGGTAAGATCGACGCTTTGGAGAAGTCAGCTAGGACCAACGCAGAAAAGCGGGCGGACGCGCTGAAGGAGTACACCAAATCTCTCGAAGCGATCCGCAAGGTCAACCCGGATGATGAGCGGCTGAAGCCCGAGAACATCGCTCGGGTGCAGGCTGACATCGCCAAGCAGTTCAAGGACACCGGCGGGCGCACCACGCCCGTCGACCTTTCCGGCTTCAACGACCAGAAGAACGCCCTGGCTGCCATCCTGGCTGAGTACAAAAACCAGCAGAAGGAGCTGGACGCGGCGCAGAAGGCCGGCCTGATCTCGCAGGAGTCGTATGCAGCCCAGCGCGCCGCGATCATTGAGCAGCAGAAGGTCGAGGTCACAAACGCCTACGAGGCCGAAATCAAAGCCATGGAGGACGCCAAAGGGCGCAGCAGCACAAGCGCGCAGCAGCGTATCCAGCTGGACCAGAAGATCGCCGACGCCCGGGCCGCCATGGTGAAGGCTCAAAAGGACGCCGATACCGAGCTTTCGGTGCTCGCGACCAATGAGCAAGGACGGCTGGCCAAGCAGGCCAGGGCTGTGCAGACCTACACAGACGCCCTCGACCAGCAGGTCCTGGCGCTGAGGCAGCAGGGTCAGCGCTCCGCCGACAGCCTTGGGCTCGGTGATCGCCAGCGCGGCTTGCAGGATCAGCAGAACGGCATCACTGATCGCATGAATCAGCAGCGCTTGGACCTAGCCAACCAATATGGCGACGGCTCACGCGGTATGAGCCTTGATGAGTACAACCAGAAGCTGGCGGCCCTGGGCAAGACCGAAAGGGATCTTCAGGAAACGACCATCGCCAACTACGACGCGATGACCGATGCCCAGGGCGACTGGCGGAAGGGGGCGTCGTCGGCCTTCCAAAACTACCTGGAGCAGGCCCGTGATGTCGCCGGCCAGACGAAAACCCTTTTCACCAACGCCTTTACCTCGATGGAGGATGCGGTTGTGAACTTCGCAATGACCGGCAAGTTCTCGTTCGCGGACTTCACCAAGTCGATTCTGGCCGACATGGTAAGAATCGAGACGCAGCGGGCTGCACCAGGTTTGCTCGGTAGCCTCGTGAGCTGGGGCGCCACTGCGGCCTCTGCTTATTTTGGCGGGGGTAGCGGCAATGGTATGGCTGCCGGTTCCGCAGGTGCTGTTTCCTCTAATCTCGGGGCTTCGCAGGCCGGATACGGCAGCGCCTATTTCCCCCAGGCTCTGGGCGGGGCTTGGTCGAATGGCGTGCAAATGTTCGCCAATGGCGGCGCATTTACCAACTCCATCGTCAGCACGCCCACGGCCTTCGGCATGGCCGGGGGCAAGCTCGGTGTGATGGGGGAGGCTGGCGACGAAGCTGTCATGCCTCTGACCCGCACGTCCGGCGGCCAATTAGGCGTCAGGGCGGTCGGAGGAGGATCTGGAACCGCTATTAGCCTGTCGGCTCCGATCAGCCTGGTCATGGAGGACCGTAGTAACGAGGGGATGCAGCTCGATCAAGCACTGCTTCAACAGAACATGCAGAAGCAGTTGCAGATTGCTGCAGAAAAGGCGGTCGCAGATTCGTGGCGCCCGGGCGGAGTGAGCTACCGAAACGCACAAGGGAGGCGCTGATGGCCATCGAGAAGTTCAGCTGGCCCACCCAGCGCGGCGAAACGCCAGAGATCAGTTACCGGGTGCGCGAGTCTCGCTTCGGCGGTGGCTACCGGCAAACAGTAGGCGACGGCCCCAACAACAAGGAGGACAGCTACCCGATCACCGTTACCGGCACAAAAGCCCAGGTCCGCAAGGTCATGGAGTTTTTCGACCGGCACGGCGGCGCCAAGGCCTTCCTCTGGTCGACACCGCTCGGAGATCTCGGGCTCTTCACTTGCGCCGACCCCAAGCCCACGCCCGTCGGTGGTGGCCGGTTCAAAGTCACCGCCACCTTCGAGCGGGCATTTCACCCGTAAGGATTCACCATGTCACTGATCAAGGACATCCAGACCCTGGAGCCTGGCGGCGAGGTGTTGCTGTTCGAGCTGGATGGCTCAGACTTTGGCGCCGACACGCTGCGCTTCCACGGGCACGCGATACCGCATACACCCGAGGAGCTTGCGGCAGCTGGCGCGAACGCCGACCAGCTTCCGGCCAAGTCGATCTGGTGGCAGGGCAACGAGTACGGCGCCTGGCCCATGCAGATCGATGGCATCGAGGCGAACTCGGACGGCACCGCCGTGCGACCCACGCTGACCGTAGGCAACGTCAACGGCAGGATCACAGCGCTATGCCTGGCCTTCGACAACCTGCTCGAGTTCAAGCTGACAATGCGTCACACCATGGCGCGCTACTTAGACGCGGCAAACTTCCCCGCCGGCAACCCGGAGGCCGACCCTACCGAGGAAGCGATTGAGGTCTGGTACATCGATCAGAAGCTGTCGGAGAGCGGTACCACGGTCGCCTGGGAGCTCGCTAGCCCTGGCGATGTCGGCGGCGAGACCATCGGCCGGCAGATGACCCAGCTGTGCCATTGGGCGATGACCGCCGGCTACCGCGGCCCCAACTGCGGATACACCGGCCCCTACTTCGACCTCGATGGAAAAGCCACGGACGACCCGGCCAAGGACCAGTGCAATGGCTGTCTGGACTCAGGCTGCACAGTTCGCTTTGGCCAGGGCAACCAGTTGCCCTTCGGCGGCTTCCCGGCCGTTTCCCTGATCGCACGGAGCTGACCATGCGCAAACACATCCTCGCCGCCGTGCAAGCGCACGCTGCGGCGGAATACCCGCGCGAGTGCTGCGGCCTGATCATTGCCGTGGGCCGCTCCCAGCGGTACATACCGTGCGACAATACCGCGACCGATCCGGCGGAGGAGTTCCGCATCTCACCGGAGCAGTATGCGGCAGCCGAGGACCAGGGCCAGGTGATCGGTATCGTGCACTCGCATCCCGACGCCACCAGCAGGCCGTCGCCGCGCGACCTGGCCATGTGCGAAGCAACGGGTTTGCCTTGGTACATCCTGTCCTGGCCGGAAGGCGACCTGCGCACCATCACCCCGACCGGTCACACGCCGCTGCTGGGCCGACCTTTCGTGCATGGCGCCTGGGACTGCTGGCAGGTTTGCGCGGACTGGTACAAGCGCGAGTGGGGACTGGAGTTCCCGGCTTACGCCAGAGAGGAGGGATGGTGGGAGCAGGCAGACGGCCCGAGCCTTTACGAGCAGGCCTATGAAGCTGCCGGCTTCTACCAGGTCAGTGAGCCTCAGCGAGGCGACATGATCGTCATGGCCGTCGGGCGCACGGCGCACCCCAATCACGCGGGCATTTATCTCGGCGCTGAGGCGCAGTTGCCAGAGGAGCATGCTCAGGTCTTCGGTCCTGGCCCCTTCATGCTGCACCACCTGCTCGGCAGGCCCTCGGAAATCATCGTGTTTGGCGGACCCTGGCTTGATCGGATGCGCCTGGTGTTGCGGCATCGAGATGCCAAGTGATGGTACATTTCCAGTTTTCAGGGAGGGATCACATGCGAATTCTGATCGGTGCTCTGGGTCTGGCTTTGTTGGCCGGGTGTGCGAGCGTTTCCGAAACTCGAAGCAATCCGTCGCTTTTAGATCTGAAATCACAAAAGCCTGCCAAGGACGTCGCTGAATGCATTCGTGATAGCTGGCAGAGCACTACCGTTCTGGGCGCAAGCGTCGGCGGAATCCTGCAGTCCTCCGGCAATCGTTACTCGGTTCTCGCTCCAGACGCGCAGGCGCCTCTGCACTTGGTCGATGTAGAGCCAAGCAACGGCGGATCCACGGTTCGATATCACTTCTACCGCACATGGCAGTCGCCGCTTGAACGGGTCATCGACGCGGTGAAGGCGTGCGTCAAGTAGAAGACGCACTTATCCCAAGCCACCTTCGGGTGGCTTTTTTGTTCCTGGAGGAAAGCAATGACCGCCTTTGCAGCCGAACATCAACCAATGACCAACGTCCTGCTTTACGGAAAGCTTCGCCGATTCGGGCGGTCCTTCAGGCTATCCGTTCGGTCTCCTGCGGAAGCGATCAAAGCTCTCTGTATTCAGGTCCCTGGCTTCGAGCGGTTTATTGCCAATTCCAAGGCGGAGGGGCTTGAGTTCGCCATCTTCCGTGGAGAAAGGAACCTTGAAGAAAAGGAGCTCGGCTTCGGGGGAACTGGTGATATCCGGATAGCCCCTGTTATTACCGGAAGCAAGCGAGCAGGCCTGCTTCAGACCATCATCGGCGTTGCGATCGTGGCCTTGGCCTGGTGGAACCCGCTAGGCTGGTCTGCTGCCACAGCTCTCGCTGTTGGCATGGGCGGTGGCTCAATGGCCGTGGGCGGTGTGATCCAAATGCTAAGCCCACAGGCTCAAGGACTCACCATGAGTGGCACTCCGGAGAACCTCCCGAGCTACGCCTTCGGCAGTGCCAAGAACACCACCGCGAGCGGAAACCCGGTGCCGATCTGTATCGGCAAACGCCGCTGGGGCGGGGCGATCATCTCGGCCTCCATCGAGGCGCAAGACAAGGCCTAGGCCAACACAGCGAACAGACCGCCTCCGGGCGGTTTTTTATTGCCCGGAGGAAAGCATGGGCGCAGCAGCTCACCTGGACATCACCGGCGCCAAGGGCGGCGAGAGCAAGCCTAAAACCCCCGTAGAGGCACCGGACAGCCTGCAGTCGACGAACATCGCCAAGATCCTGTTGGCGGTGGGCGAGGGGGAGTTCGACGGCACGCCGACCGACCGCGACATCTACCTCGACAACACGCCGATCATGGACGCCAGCGGCAATGTGAACTTCCCGGGCGTGAAGTGGGAGTGGCGCCGCGGTAGCGTTGAGCAGGAATATATCCAGGGCATTCCCTCGATCGAGAGCGAGAACACCGTCAACGTTGAGCTGCGCAGTGACAGCCCGTTCACGCGCTCGCTGAGCAACACGCAGCTGTCTGCGGTGCGCGTGCGGATGTCCTGGCCGCGCTTGGTCAGCCAGGACAGCAGCGGCAACACCAACGGCTACCGCATCGAGTACGCCATCGATATCGCCACTGATGGCGGGGCGTACGTTGAAGAGCACCAGGGCGCCGTCGACGGAAAAACCACGAACGGCTACCAACGCTCGGTGCGGGTCAATCTGCCTAAGGCAACCACCGGCTGGATGATGCGCGTCCGCCGGATCACCCCGAACGCCAATAGCGGCACCGTGGGTGACACGATGACCATTGCCGGCTACACGGAGATCATCGACCAGAAGCTCAGCTATCCGAACACCGCGCTCCTCTACATCGAGTTCGACGCCCAGCAGTTCCAGAACATCCCCGCGGTGACCGTGGACTGCAAGGCCAAACTCTGGCCTGTACCGACCAACTACGACCCGGCGACCCGCACCTATACCGGTGTGTGGGACGGCACCTTCAAGCAGGCCTGGACCAACAACCCGGCATTCGTGACCCACGGCCTGTGCGTCGAGGACCGCTTCGGCCTGGGCAAGCGCATCAAGTCGTGGATGGTAGACAAGTGGGAGATGTACCGCATCGCCCAGTACTGCGACCAGCTGGTGCCGGACGGGATTGGCGGGCAAGAACCGCGCTACCTGTGCGACATGAACCTGCAGGGCCGCGCTGAGGCCTGGACCCTGCTGCGCGACCTGTCGGCGATCTACCGAGGCATGGTGTACTGGGCCCACGGTTCGCTGTTCATGCAGGCGGACATGCCGCGCGCGCAGGACATCGACTACGTCTTCACCCGGGCCAACGTCATCGATGGCGAGTTCGTCTATGGCGGCGCTGAGCGCAATACGCACTACAGCCGCGCCCTGGTGAGCTACGACAACCCGGCCAACAACTACGACACCGACGTCATCCCGGTCACCGACCTGGCGCTGCAGCGGCGGTACCGCGATCGCCCGATCGAGATCTCGGCCATCGGCTGCACCCGCCCCTCCGAGGCTCAGCGCCGCGGTAAGTGGGCGCTGCTGAGCAACAGCCAGGACCGCACCGTCACCTTCAAGACTGGCATGGAAGGCCGTATCCCACTGCCTGGTTACGTCATTCCAGTGGCTGACGAGCTGGTGGCTGGCCGCCCGAACGGTGGCCGGATCTCGGCAGCCGCCGGACGCGTCGTGACCCTGGACCGTGACACGCCGATCAAGGCTGGTGACCGTCTAATCCTCAACCTGCCGAACGGCACCGCCCAGGCGCGCACGGTGCAGTCCGTCGCCGGTCGTGCAGTGACGGTGACCACCGCATATGGCGTTCAGCCGGAGCCAGAGCTGCAGTGGGCGATCGACTACGACGACCTGGCGGTACAGCTGTTCCGAGTACTGAAGACCACTCGCACCCAGGAGGGCGACTACGAGATCACCGCGCTCGAGTTCAACCCGAGCAAGTTCGCTGCGATCGACACCGGCGCCAAGCTGGACGAGCGCCCGATCAGCGTGATCCCGGTCAAAACTGTCCAGCCGCCGGCTAGCGTGTCCCTGACCTCGGCCTACGCTGTGGACCAAGGCATCGCGGTCAGTACCATGACGATTGCCTGGCCAGCAGTGCAGGGCGCAGTCGCATACGACGTTGAGTGGCGCAAGGACAACGGCAACTGGATCCGGCTGCAGCGTACCGGGGCGACTTCGGTTGACGTGGTCGGGATCTATGCCGGCGCCTACCTGGCCCGCGTGCGCGCTGTCAGCTCATTCGACATTACGTCGATTTGGAAAAGCTCGACGCTCACTGAGCTCAAAGGCAAAGAAGGTGCGCCGCCCGCGCTCGCTTACCTGCGGACGAAGTCGGAGATTTTCGGCATACGTCTTTCCTGGGGCTTTCCAGAAGGCGCTGCCGACACGGCCTACACCGAGCTGCAGATGGCATCCGAGTACACCGGGCAGAATCCGGAGGCGCTGGGCCTCCAGGCCTACCCCACATCCGGCTACCTGCACAGCGGCATGGCTGCTGGGGTCATACGTTACTTCCGTGGGCGCCTAGTTGACCGCACCGGGAACATCGGGCCCTGGACAGATTGGGTGCACGGCCAGTCGAGTGCCGACGCCAACGAGATACTCGACTACATCACCGGCAAGATCACCGAAACCGAGCTGGGCCAGAACCTGCTGAGCGAGATCGAAAAAATCTCCGGCACAGGGCCTGGTTCCATCAATGAGCGGATCGAGGGTGTTGCTGAAGACCTGAATGAGCGCATCACGGTTGGCGACAACGCGCTCCAGGGGCAGCTCGACACCCTACAGGCGCAAATCGCAGATATCGCTGGCGCCCCCGACTGGGAGTCGGGCAAGTCCTACCTGGCGGGTTCCCTGGTCAAACTCGACGGCAAGATGTATCGGGCCAAGCAGGACGTACCAGCCGGCACCCCAGTGACGAATGGCACCTATTGGGAGTACATCGGGGATTACGCCTCGATCGGCGATATGGTCGCCGCGCTGGCCGTGCGCTTGGACGGGGTCGAGACCAGTGTCGAGGAGATCAACGGTGAACTCGCGGCCGTGGCTTCTCGGGTGCTGGGTGTTGAGGCCCAAGTCAATCCGGATATGGCCGGTGGAAACGATTGGTTTGCTGGCGGCGCAGCCGTGAAGGCCGGCACCTGGACCGTGTATTCCGCCTTCGCCAGTGCAGATCTGGCCATCGCGCGCCAGGTTGATGAGGTGAAGGTCTCCGTGGGCAACGTTGAAGCCGCGGTATCCCAAGAGAGCTACGCCCGCGCAACTGAGGACGAGGCTCTGGCCCAGTCCATCACGAAGCTCGGGGTCAAGGTGGACGGCAACACGGCAGACATCACCCAAGAGGCGTCAACTCGTGCGAATGCTGACGAGGCACTTGCGCAGACCATCACTCAGATGGGCGTCCGGGTTGGCGACGCGGAATCGAAGATCACCCAAGAGAGCGTCACACGGGCCACGGCCGACACGGCGTTGGCGCAGCAGATCACACAAATGGGCGTTCGAGTCGGTGATGCGGAGTCTGCCATCACCACCGAATCCACAACCAGGGCGACTGCCGACCTTGCGTTAACCCAGCAGATCGTTAAAGCCAACTCGCGGATTGATGATGCCGAGGCGTCCATCACTACCGAGATCAACACCCGCGCTACGGCTGACGAGGCAATCACTCAATCGATCACCCAAATGGGTAGCCGAGTGGGGAATGCTGAGTCGGCGATCAGCCAAGAGGCGCTGACCCGGGCTAACGCCGACACTGCGCTGACTCAGCAGGTGTCCTTGGCCAACTCGCGCATCGGTGATGCGGAGGCATCGATCGCCACGGAGGCAACTACCCGGGCGAATGCTGATAGCGCGCTGTCCCAATCGATCACCCAGGTTGGTGTTCGTGTCGGCAATGCTGAGGGGAACATCCAGGCCATCAGCAGCGCCCAGGCCAGCACGGATGGCAAGCTGAACCTGATGTACAGCATCAAGCTCGGGGTAAACAGCAATGGCACCTATTACGCAGCGGGCATGGCGATCGGCATCGAGAATACGCCGAGCGGGATGCAATCACAGGTGGTGTTCCTGGCCGACCGGTTCGCCGTCCTGCAGTCGATCAACGGGGTGCCTCAGGCGATGTTCGCTGTCGAAAATGGCCAGACCGTCATCGCCTCGGCGTTCATCTCGAAGCTTGCCGTGCAGAATGCCATGGTGGGTAACACGATCTATTCGTCTCAGGTCACCAATTGGGGGCCGCAGATCATGTCCCAGGACTTCACAACAGGCCGGATCGCCATCCACCACCCGACGATGGCCAATACCTACAACGAGATGGATAGGAACGGTATCAAGGTCTACATCAACGGCGTTCTGCGCGTTCGCATGGGGACCTGGTGATGCCTAGCGGACTGCAGATGTTTGATGCCTCAGGGGTTCTGGTACTGGACGCCACCACTCGGCTGGGCCGGATATATGCAACCTTCTCATCAGGAACCTCTAATGGTTCGCTGGTTGTGCCGGCCCTAGCCGACGGTGGCCAGCCCTTTGTGTTTGTGGAGGACAACTCGGCGGACCTGACGCTCGCGTCAATTTATGCCTACCCCAACGTGAGCGTGAGTGGCACCACAGTGAGTTGGTCGTTTGTAGACTTTTCGTACCCTACTGCCGGCAGCCCGGTGCCCCGGCGCGCCGTCAACATCTCTGCGGGGACGTTCTAATGCCTACGGGGTTCAGGGTGGATCTTGAGGTAGGCGGCACTTTCCAGATCGACTCCGAGGTCCGGGTTTCGACGCTGGCTTTCCGCACGACTTATGGGGGGCCGTTCACGGCCAACACAGGTCCGTTTGTGTCCGTGGGGTATTACTTCGACCTGGTCGTGCCGTCGGGCATCACGTCCCTTTTCTTCTCGTCGAGCACTCCCATGTTCATCGCGCTGTGGGCCAAGTCTGGCACGACGTGGAGGTTCAAGGTATCTGCCCAGGGGACTATCAACATCTTTGGGTTCGCCGACCAGGCGATAGCCCCGTCTAGCGTTGGTTTCCAGACTTTCAACTCGGCCGGGATTCTCACGTTTGACGCGGGCGCTCGGTGGATGAGGGTAGCCGACATCGTGGTCGGTGCCGGATCCGGAACAACCAAGTCTTACCCCAGCGATGGCAGGTCATACGCCGCTGGCATCGGGAGTTATCCCAAAAGAGGGGCAGGCGCCGCCCAGGCTGGAGTGCCGTACTGGGTCCAATTCTCGTATGGGGTAAGTGTTGGGCCGGGTACGTACGGGGTCGGTGAGCTACCAATATCCTCGAGACCCACCGGCGGTGGAGGCGTCCCCCCGCCACCCTCTTCTCCGGCAATGCAACCCCCAACGCTCATGTTGGTTGACGTGACCGGATTCTAAAAACAGGTGCCAGATGTCAAAGCAAACTATCAACTTGGGAACGATCCCAAACGCAGGACTGGACGGTGACGACGCGCGCACCGCCTTTACCAAAGTTAATGAAAACTTCGGGGAGCTTTACACCGCCATGGGCGGTACGAGCGGTACCGTCAGCCCCAAGCTGACTGCCATCGCGAACTCCGTGTGGGCGGCCAACCAGCTGCTGATGGCCAGCGGGGCGAATACCCTGGCGATGTTGGCGACCGGCGCGACCGGCCGTGCGCTCATTGGTGCCGCCACCGCAGCAGCTGCCCGGACCACCCTGGGGTTGGGTACAGTGGCGACCTCCAACATCACCACCTCAGTAACCGACAACACTGTCGGCAACATCCTCAAGGTCGGTGATTTCGGCCTGGGGGCCAACTCTTCCGTTGCCCTGGTGGACGCCAACACCCCGACCGGATCGGGCTTTTACCTGTTGGCCACTACATCTGCCGGTGGCCTCAACGGCCCACCCCAGATCGGTACTGTTGGCTGGTTTATCCTCCACCAGAATCACGGCACCGGGGCGATGCAGATCGCGTCCCCTGCCACAGGGGTTGCAGCCAACAAGGCTCGCCTGTTCCACCGCCAGCAATTCGGCAGTGTCTGGTCGGACTGGAAGGAGTTTTCTGATCCCGACTCGGTCATCGCCCAGCTGAAGGCGGTCGGCGTTGCCAACACCGACTACAACCCGACCTGGCCCAACACGTCGCTGAACAACCTGGCCGACGTCCCCTCCGGCAACTACCGCACGGCCGGGTCGACCACCGACTTGCCGCCTGGGGCGAACACCAGTAACACTATCCAGTATTACATCCGCAACAACACCTCCACCGCGGCCCAGGCCGTGCAGATCGTGCAGGGCTACCTGGCCCCCTACAAGCAGTGGATGCGGGTAGCTAATGGAGGCGCACCGGCCACCCCGACTTGGGGCGCGTGGCAGGAATTTGTCTTCCCGGATTCTCCTGTCTTCACTGGCGACCCGAAAGCGCCGACCCCGACCACCGCCGACAACGATACCTCGATCTCGACCACCGCGTTCGTCCGGAACTACCTGGCCACAATCGGCCTCGGGGCAAACATCGGGGCAGCCGGGTACACGCTGGACCTCGATGCAATCACTGAGGGCGGGCTGTACGCCTTCGGCACAACGGCTGTCGGTGCGCCCAAGGATGCTAGCGGCAATGGCATGACCGGTTCGCTGCTGCATATGAGCCGGGATGCACGGCCGACGCAGATCGCTGCCACCTACACGTCCCGGCAGGTCTGGGTTCGCTACTTTGCCGGTGCCTGGACGGCTTGGGAGCTTCTGGGTAACTCGGCTGTGCAGTCGGCGGGCCTCAATACCGACGCCGCGCCGGCCGTCACGGACCTGGACGCGACCACCAACGGTGGGGTCTACCGGTACGCCAACACTGCGACTGGCAACCCGCTAGCTTCGGCGTCGGGCCTGCTCTTCGTCGAGGGCTACAGTGCCGGGGCTTCCGGCTACACCGCCCAGACAGTCCTGACGGTCCAGACCACCAACGCCACGCTCTACAACAGGATGTTTACCAGGACCCGCAACCAGGGCACCTGGGGGCCGTGGAAAGAGCAGGCATCGCTGGATACCCTGGCGGCCTGGGGCATGGGTACGACGTCGGCAGCGGCCGTAACAGACCCTGCGACCATCCGCACCTCGGGCCAGTACTACATCGATGCTGCAGCAGCGCAGGCAGCTGGACTCCCGGTCAACGTGGGTCACGTCATCAACCACGTTCCTGGGGTCAGCAGCGTGTCTGCCCACGTGCAGTACGCCTACCCATCCACCTCGGTGGCCGCCAACCGCAACCGCGCTTGGAAACGGCAACTGTGGAGCAGTGCCTGGTCGGCCTGGGAGGAGGTGGTGATGCCCAGCACGCCGCTGACCGGGTATGCAGTCGGTGCTAACTCGGCAGTGGTGTCGACCGACACCTTGTTGGCGGCGATCGGCAAGCTCCAGGGGCAGATCAACGCCACCACCCCGATCAGCAAAGGCGGCACCGGGGCAACCACGGCTGCCGGGGCGAGGACCAACCTCGGTCTGGGGGACGCGGCCGTCAGAGCCGTTGTCGGAGACGTGGCGGCAGGTTCCGCGCTGATGTCCATTGTCGAAAACTCGAATGGGACCGTTCTCCGGTTTGCCAACGGTATGCAGGTTTGCATTCTGCCCAGGTCGATGAACGTGCAAACACTGGCAGCAGCAGCTAACGACTACCTTTCGTTCTTGTGGACATTCCCCGCAAGTTTTAGCGGTAATTACTATACGGTTAGTGCGCAATTCGAACCCGTCAATTCGTTAGACCACTACGGCTTTATCCATGCGGGTTCGTGGTCACCTAGCTCCTGTTCCTTGACAGTTCGTAACGGGGCTACGGCACAAGGGTTTGTCATGACAGCAATGGCCGTTGGGAGGTGGCAATAATGATTATCAGGTTTTCCCCGTCACTTCGTGACTACCCGCTGGACATGGACCGTGAGGGCGACGTCCTTATGCTAAACGGCGAGGTGTTCGACTTCTCGCCCCTGTTGGAGGGGGCGACCCTGCCCGCCGAAGCGATCAGCAGCGAATGGTTTAAAGGAGAAGTGACCCGAGTTGGGGGCGAGTTGGAGATGACCATCCTATTGCCCCACGGGCTGAATGCCCCGGAGTCTACTCGGTTCGCTACCGAGCTGGTCGTGACTGAGGACGGCACAGTCGACCTCCCCATCTACAACGAGGTGGTAGAAGATGAGCAACATCAATTGGAGCCGGATGGTAACGAAGGAGATGAAGGAGGCGCAGGCACTGGAGGCGCTGAGGACTCAGGTGACCCAGGAGCTCCAGAGCCGGAGGTCGGTAGCTGATCAATCGATCGCGCCTTTGGCCGACGCGGTTGAGTTCGGTGAGGCCACACCGGAAGAAGAAGCGCTGCTTACTCAATGGAAACAGTACCGGATTCTCCTGACCCGGGTTCCTAAGCAACCGGGTTACCCCCAATCAATCGACTGGCCCGTCCCCCCGACCTAATTGCCACCAAACCCGATACACCCCCAACCGCCGCCTGGCGGTATTTTTTTGCCTGGAGAAAACCCATGCCCTTCATCGTCATCAACCGCACCAATGCCCTGGACCCGATCCGCACCGTTGAGTATGCCACCGAGGCTGAGGCGGATACCGCGGCCCGAGAGCTGCTGAAGACCCAGCCTGGCGCCGAGGTGCTAACCGCCCAGCTGATCAAGCGCTACTCCGCGCAGGTCCGCGTAACTGCCCAGGAGGCGGCAGACATCGAGCTCGACGCGCCGGCAGAGGAGGCTGCCCAATGAGCACTCCACGCGGCGTACGCAATCGCAACCCCGGCAACATCGACTTCAACCCGCGCAACGACTGGCAGGGCCAGATCGGCAAGGAACCTGGTGGCCGCTTCGCCATCTTCGACACCCCCGAGAACGGTATCCGCGCCCTGGGCAAGCTGCTGATCAACTACCGCGGCAAGGACGGCATGCCCGGCGTGGGCGGCAAGGGTATCGACACCGTGCTCGAAACCATCAATCGCTGGGCGCCGAGCAACGAGAACGACACCCAGGCCTACGCCGGCGCCGTGGCCAAGCGGATTGGTGTGCGCACCACCGACCCGATCAACATTAAAGACCCGGCCACGCTGCGCGAGATGGTTGTCAGCATCATCATCCACGAGAACGGCGGCAATCCGTATCCGGCTGCGATCATCGATGAAGGTGTGCGGAGGGCACTGGCATGACGATCAAGACGATCGGCCGCTGCCTGGGGCAGGCTGATGATGGTTCGCTGTGGTTCTTCTGCAGCGGATGCAGACTTCCGCACAGCCTGAGCGTAGGAGCGGGTTCCGGCCCTCGGTGGGGATACAACGGCAACGCCGAGGCGCCCACCTTTACGCCGTCCGTTTTGAGCCGCTACCGGATGGGCAGCAAGGAAACAGTCTGCCATTCCTTCGTCACCGATGGTCGCATCCAGTACCTGAGCGACAGCACTCATCCACTTGCTGGCCAGACGGTAGACCTACCTGACTGGGAGGCAGCATGGAACAACTGGTAGCAAAATACAGCGTGCCCCTTCACTGCATTTCCCTGCTGCTGCTGTTGGCGTCCTACTTCGGTGTCTACCAGCATGGTCGGTCGGTAGAAAGGGCGGAAGCCTCCGCTGCTTCGGCAGAACGAGACAGCGGCGAGCGTCTAGCCGAGGTGATCGGCGAGCGCGGCGCCCGCCAGGAAGAACAACGACGCGCCCAGGCGCAGGAGGAGGCGCGAGCCCATGCACAGGAAGAACGAACGATTGCTGATGCTGGCGCTGCTGGCGCCGATGTTGCTGGCCAGCGGCTGCGCGACGAAGCCGGAAAGCTCGCCGCCACCGTCAGTTGCGCCGGCACGGATACCGCCGCTATCGCCCGAGGCCACGCAGCCACCCGCGCCGCCATGGTGCTCTCCGACCTGCGCGACCGGGCTGATGCTCGAGCGGGAGAGCTGGCGACAGCGCTTGACCGGGCCCGAATCGCCGGCCGGCAGTGCGAGCGTGAGTACGACGCACTGATGCCGCCTGGCTGACCGAGTTGCCCGGGCGGCGCAAGTGTGATTACGATACTGTATCGATATACAGTATTGGTGCCCTATGTACTTCCTCCTCGTCCGACGCCGCGTGAATGGCGTGGCCATCCCCTCCGAACAGCTCAGGAAGATCAAGCCCCTGCGCGCCGACATCCACATCGGTGACCACCAGAGTGAGCCATTAGGTCGTGTGGCCACCCAGGCTTGGGTGTTCAACCCGACGCCCGGGCCGGACATCATCCCGCGCCTGCATGACGCCAAGGTCAACGGCATGGCCCAACTCGGCATGAACATCAATGGAGTGGAAGACATCGACGGCGTGCTCTATGCCCAGTCGTGGTGGTGCAGGACGGAGTGATGAGCAGATTGCCGCGGGCCTGGCTGGCCGAGCTTGACGACCAATTTGCCTTGATCACCGATCCAGACGGCCGAGCCGCCGTGCTCGGCGAGATGGCCCATGCCGCTCATCGCCGGCGAGAGGTCAAT
>Ga0160451_100170_pt1 | contig 56353 bp, 56 predicted proteins | sample HID1975M_E1MG_FD_108270 | JGI IMG/M metagenome (GOLD analysis project Ga0160451, IMG submission 108270) | Enriched soil microbial communities from UW Madison campus, WI, USA - HID1975M_E1 MG | ecosystem: Environmental > Terrestrial > Soil > Unclassified | place: USA: Madison, Wisconsin... | reverse complement strand
GTTCCTGGAAGAGGACTACCTGCGCTGGGATTCGCTGGGCGAATTCCTGGCCCTGGCCGCCTCGCTGGAACACCTGGCCGGGCAGACCGGCAATGCCCCGGCCGGCGTGCTGGCCGCCGCGCTCGACCAGGCCAACGGCCTGGTCCTGGACAACAACCGCTCGCCGGCACGCAAGGTCGGCGAACTGGACAACCGTGGCAGCCACTTCTACCTGGCCCTGTACTGGGCACAGGCGCTGGCCGCGCAGGACCGGGATGCGGGCCTGAAGGCGAAGTTCGCGCCGCTGGCCAAGGCGCTGGGCGAGAACGAGACGAAGATCGTCGCCGAACTCAACGGCGCGCAGGGCAAGCCGGTGGACATCGGCGGCTACTACCACCCGGACCTGGCCAAGGCCGGCCCGGCGATGCGGCCGTCGGCGACGTTCAACGCGGCGCTGGCGATGCTGGCCTGAGTTCCACCAGCACGAAAGCGGAATACGCCCCCGACGCCCGGCCCATGCCGGGCGTCGTCGTTTCCGCCCGGCGCACGCCGCCGGGCCACGCCGCTGCGCATGCCTGCTTCAGCGGAACAACGACAGCGCGGTGGCCGCGCGCAGGCGACGGAAGCCGAGCCGCAGCGACGCGCGCCTGCGTCGCCGCGGGACGGCGGCGCGGACCGGCGACCGCTCGCACACGTTGCGGCCCTCGCCGGCAGCCACGCCGGGATCGACGATGTGCCCGCCAAGAAAAAGCAGCCCCTGGCCCATGCCGGCCAGGTGCCGCCACCACTGTTTCCTGTCTTCGCTGCTCATGGCGCTGCTCCGTACGCCGGCGCTCCGGCTTGAACGGATACCAAGATAGGTGCACGCTCCCGTGGCAAAAAGCGAAAGTTCCACAACCCAGACTTGAGGTTTGTTCAAGATGAGCCGGCTGCCGCTGGACCAGGTCGACGCCTTCGTCGCCGCCGCGCGCCTGCGCAACCTGACCCGCGCGGCGGAGAGCATGAACCTCACGGTCAGCGCGCTGAGCCATCGCATGCGCCTGCTGGAACAGCGACTGGGCCATCGCCTGCTGGCCCGGGGTCCGCGCGGCGTGGAACTGACCCCGGACGGCCAGCGCCTGTTCGATGCCATCGCCGGACCGATGGACACGATCGAGCACGCGCTGCGGCGCGCCACCGTGCGCAGCGACAACACGGTGACGCTGAGCCTGATCCCGTCGATGGCCACGGCCTGGCTGGTGCCGCGCCTGCCCGCGTTCCTGGCGCAGCATCCGGAGCTGGGCCTGAACCTGCAGTCCAGCACCCACGTGGTCGACTTCGAGCGCGAGCCGGTCGACCTGGCGCTGCGCCTGGGCGGCGGCCACTGGCCGGGCGTGCGCGCCGAACTCCTCTTCCACGAATGGCTCGTGCCGGTCGCCAGCCCGGCGCTGGTCAAGCGGCATGGCAAGCCGGCTCTCGCGCAACTGGCGCGACTGCCGCTGCTGGGCGATCCGGCCGACCGCTGGAAGGACTGGTTCGGGCATTTCGGTGGCGATCCGCCGGCACGCTACGTGGCGCAGTTCGACGACACCGAAACGCTGCACCAGGCCGCCGCGCAGGGCATGGGCGCGGCACTGGCGCGCTGGACCCTGGCCGAGCCGCTGGTCCGCGCCGGCCGCCTGGTGCCACTGACCCGCAAACGGCTGCGGGCCGGCTTCGCCCACTACCTGGTGTATCCGGAGCGGAGCCTCCCGCACCCGGGCTTCGCCACGGTGCGCGCCTGGCTGCTGGAACAGGCCGCTACGGCACTGTAACGAGCCCGCCATGCGGGCCGGAGCCGGCCTGGTCCAGGCCCGTGCGGCCGCGCCCGGCACGCGGTGCGCATTCACGGCGCATGAATGCGCCTGTGCATAATCGGATCGCCGATGCCCATGCAAGTTCCGGCCTTCCACGCCAAGGGGATATCCGCCATGAAGAAGACGCTTCTCGTGCTGGTGTTCTGTCTCTGTGCATCGCTCGCCGCCGCCGCCATGGCGCAGTTCACCGGACCCAGCGTGGCCGGACGCCCGTCCACCGTGGCCGAAACGCGCGACGCGCGCCTGGGCAGTTACGTGACCCTGACCGGGAACATCGTCAACCATCAGCGTGGCGACTACTTCACCTTCCGCGACGACACCGGCGAGATCCGGGTGGAGATCGAATCGCGCCTCTGGCAGGGCCGCCAGGTCGCCCCGCAGGACCGGGTACGGCTGATGGGCGAGGTGGACCGAGGTTTCGGCGGCCGCTACGTGTGGGTCAAGACGCTCGACGTGCTCTGACGCCGGCGCGATGCATGCGTCGCGTGTCGCCCTTCGCGCCGGAGGACGCCACGTCGAGCTGCGCGCATGTCCGCAACCGTCGTGCGATGCGATGGCCCACGCGCGACATGGACGTGGGCATCGCGGATCGCATGCTAGGCTCGCGCCACGTCCGCACCGGAGTAACGCGATGAACCTCCATCCGATTTCCCGCGCCTGCCTGCTTGCCCTCGTCCTGGCCACCGCCGCGCCGCTGGCGCAGGCGGTCAAGCCCGCCGACAGCGCCACGCTGCCCGCGCCCGACGCGGCGCTGCAGGCCGCCATCGACGGCGGCTGGCGCGATCCGGCCAACACCGCGCGCGACGCCGCGCGCCATCCCGGCCAGACCCTGGCGTTCTTCGGCATCGAGCCGGACATGACCGTGGTCGAGATCACGCCCGGCGGCGGCTGGTATTCGGAAATCCTCGCGCCGTACCTGAAGGACAAGGGCCACTACGTCGCCGCGATCGTCGACCCGGCCGCCTACGAGGCCGGCAGCCAGCGCGACTACACCCAGAAGGGCAAGGACGCGCTGGCGAAGAAGTTCGCCGGGGCGCCGGCGCAGTTCGGCAACGCAGCGGTGGTGGCCTACGATCCGAAGGCGCCGGCGTTCGGCGCGCCCGGTTCGGCCGACATGGTCCTGACCTTCCGCAACGTGCACAACTGGCGCAGCGCCGGCCAGGCCGAGGGCATGTTCAAGGGCTTCTACGATGTGCTCAAGCCCGGCGGCGTGCTGGGCGTGGTCGAGCATCGCGCCAAGGCCGACGTGCCGGCCGACGACAAGAGCGGTTACGTCGGCCAGGCACAGGTGATCGCGCTGGCCGAGGCGGCCGGGTTCGAGCTGGCCGGCAGCAGCGAGGTCAACGCCAATCCGCGCGATACCAAGGACCATCCGAACGGCGTGTGGACGCTGCCGCCGTCGAACAACCATGACGACGTCGACGATGCCAAGTACCAGGCCATCGGCGAGAGCGACCGGATGACGCTGCGCTTCGTCAAGCCGCGCCAGGACTGAAATGAATCGTGGGAACGTGCGGGCCGCCGACGCGGCCCCGCGCCGCTGCAACCGCGGCGCTTTTCGCGGCAACCCGATCCCATGCTCATCGCCTTCAACAAACCCTACGGTGTCCTGTCCCAGTTCACCGACCGCAGCCTGCCGCCGCGCCCGACCCTGGCCGGTTTCGGCCTGCCGTCCGGCGTGTATCCGGCTGGGCGCCTGGACCATGACAGCGAAGGCCTGCTGCTGCTGACCGACGACGGCGCGCTGGCGCACCGGCTGACCGACCCGAGGCACAAGCAGTCCAAGACCTACTGGGTGCAGGTGGAAGGCGATCCGCAGCCGGCGCAGCTGCAGGCGCTGCGCGAGGGCGTGGCGCTCAACGACGGGCCGACCCGGCCGGCTCAGGCCACGCGCCTGGACCCGGCGCCGGTGTTGTGGCCACGCGACCCGCCGGTGCGCTACCGCAAGACCGTGCCCGACGCCTGGCTGGAACTGGCGATCAGCGAGGGCCGCAACCGCCAGGTGCGGCGGATGACCGCCGCGGTCGGACTTCCGACGCTGCGGCTGGTGCGGGTGGCGGTCGGACCGTACCGGTTGCCGATGCCCGGTGACGCAGCTCCCGCACTGTCACCCGGCCAGTGGCGCCAGCTCCCGTAGGAGCCCGGCTTGCGGGCGACACGACGATGCCGGACAAACCGATGCGGCCAGGTCCCCGCAGGTGCGCTGGCGGACGTCGTCCCGGTCGATGGCGTCGGGGTCGCCCGCAAGACGGGCTCCTACATGGGAACGGCGCGGGTGCGGATCGGAATGCGGGCGCTGGCCCCTGGCCGGCGGACTCCGCCGGCTACCGTTCAGGCCGTCGGCGAGGTCCGCCGGGTACGGGCTGCGCGGGTGCGTGCGGCGGCATTGCCCTGGCGCGTGCCGACCCGGCGCGCTTCGCCGTCGATCGGCGCCTGCAGCTGCTGCTCGCGGCGCTTGCGGTACAGCACATAGGCCAGCACGCCGGCGCCGACCACCGCCGCGGCCGTGGCGATGGCCACCGGATGGCGCCGTACCGTGCCGCGGGCGACATTGAAGCCGGCCTTGGCCGCGCCGAGCGCGGCGCCGGTCTTGATCCACTGCTCGGCGCCGGAACCGGCGCCGCGCAGGCTAGCACCAGCGTGGCGCAGGCCGGCGCCCGCCTGTCCGGCCAGTTCCAGCGCGCGGTCGGTGATGATGGTCATCTTGCTCATGGGGATTCCCGTGGAGGAGGTGGGAGGCGCCGCCAGTGTCGGCGAAGGCATGTGGACGATACGTCAGCGGTGCCAGGCGCGGGCCGGCGGATGGCGCGGGCGATGGCGCCGGTTCATCGCGGAAGCGGCGACGGAAGGGCTCGCCTCATGGCGGCCGTCAGGTGCCGCGAGGCTTGGCCCGATGGGTTGCAGTGGCGCTCCATGGGTCCTCGGGCCAGGGATGCTTCGGGTAGCGCCCCTTCATTTCCTTCTTCACCTCCGGATAGGTGCGGTCCCAGAAGCCCTTCAGGTCCTGGGTCACCTGCAGCGGCCGGCCGCCGGGCGAGAGCAGGTGCAGGGTCAGCGGCACGCGGCCGTCGGCGATGCGCGGGGTGTCGGCCAGGCCGAACAGTTCCTGCAGCCTGACCGCCAGCACCGGCGGCTGCGGATTGCCCTCGTGGTCGAGCGTGTAGTCGATGCCGCGTTCCATGCCCGACGGCACGATGATGCGCGCCGGCGCGAAACAGTCGACCTGCTGGCGCGCGTTCCAGTCCAGCGGCGACTTCAACGCCTGGCCCAGTTCCTCCTCCGACAGTGCGTCGAGCCGGGTCTTGCCGGCGAAGGCCGGCCGCAGCCAGTCGTCGAGCGTGGCCAGCAGGGCCGCGTCGGAGACGTCGGGCAGTTCCAGTCCGGGCATCCACTGCCGCAGCGCGACCGCGCGCGCCTGCCATTGGCGCAGACCTGGCGTCCACGGCAGCGCCGCCAGGCCCAGTTGGCGCACTGCCGTGGTCAGCGCCTGCGCGGCCTGCGCCGGATCGACGCGTCCGGCCGGGCGGCTGTCGAGGACGATGCGGTCGAAGCGCGATTCGCGGCGCGCCACCAGCGCGCGCTTCTCCGTATCCCACACCGCGCCTTCGCGCTCGACGAAACGGTCGGGGAAATCGCCGCGCAGGCGCGACTCGTCCACCGGCGCGGCACGCAGCAGCAGCGCATCGCCGCGCGGTTCGTAGCGCAGTTCGCTGGCCACCAGCCACGGTTCGCCGCGCAGCGCGCTGTCCTCGAACAGCCGGGCGGTGCGGCCGTTGGCCAGCACGTAGCGCAGCGGATCGGCCGGGTGCCGGGCGGCGATGCGGTCGGGGAAGGCATGGGCGAGCAGGTCGCCCAGTTGGTGGGCCTCGATGTCGGCCGGTGGCGCGGCATCGCAGCGCAGGCGGCGCCGCCACTGCCGCGCCGCCGCGTCGATCGTGGCCAGCGCCGACCGGCTGGCATCGGCCGGCACTCGCCCGGCGCGGAACGCGGCCAGCGCGCGCCAGCGCGTGGCCAGCGCATCGCCGCGGCTGCGCAGCGGATCGCGGGCTTCGAGCAGCGCGGCCAGGTCGGCGGCCAGCACCTGTTCGCGCGGATCTCGCGCGGCCAGCAGCATCGCCGCCAGGCGCGGGTGCGTGCCCAGCGCGAGCATGCGCTTGCCCGCCGGCGTGATCCCGCCCGCATCCGACAGCGCACCGAGCCGCTCCAGCAGTTCCCGCGCCGCCGCCAGCGCGCCGGGCGGCGGCGGGTCGACGAAACGCAGCGCGTCGCTGCCCCACGCGGCCAGTTCCAGGGCCAGCGCGGCCAGTTCGACCTGGGCGATCTCCGGCCGGCGCTGCGCCTCCAGGCGTTGCGATTCGGGCCACAGCCGCCAGGCGACACCTTCGGCGACGCGGCCGGCGCGGCCGGTACGCTGGTCGGCCGAGGCCTGCGAGATCGCCACCGCGTCCAGCCGCGAGAAGCCGCTGTTGGGATCGAAGCGCGGCTCGCGCGCCAGGCCGCTGTCGACGACCACGCGCACGCCGGGCAGGGTGACCGAGGACTCGGCGACGTTGGTCGCCAGTACCACGCGGCGGCGTCCGTCCGCGGCCGGCTGCAGCACGCGCGCCTGCTGTTCGACCGGCAGTTCGCCGTGCAGCGCCAGCACTTCGGTGCCGGCCGGCAGCGCGGCTGCCTCCAGCGCCGCCTGCACCCGCGCGATCTCGCGCTGGCCGGGCAGGAACACCAGCACGTCGCCGGGATGCTCCGCCAGCGCCTGCTGCACCGCGCGCCGCGCCTGCGTTTCCAGCGATTCCTCGCGCCGCGACGGGAAGTGCGCCACCTGCACCGGATAGCTGCGCCCCTCGCTGGACAGCCGCGGCGCATCGAGGAACCGCGCCAGGCGCTCGCCGTCGAGCGTGGCCGACATGACCACGATGCGCAGGTCTTCGCGCAGCTGCGCCTGCACGTCCAGGGCCAGGGCCAGGCCGAGGTCGGCGGACAGATGCCGCTCGTGGAACTCGTCGAACAGCAGCGCGCCGATGCCATCCGGCCCGCTTCCACCCAGTTCGGGGTCGTCCTGGATCATCCGGGTGAGGATGCCTTCGGTGACCACTTCGATGCGGGTCCGCGCCGACACCCGGTTCTCGAAACGGATGCGGTAGCCGACCGTGCCGCCGACTTCCTCGCCCAGCTGGCGCGCCATGAACATCGCCGCGCTGCGTGCGGCCACCCGGCGCGGTTCCAGCATCACGATGCGGCGACCTTGCAGCCACGGCGCATCGAGCAGGGCCAGCGGCACCTGGGTGGTCTTGCCGGCACCGGGCGGCGCCTCCAGCACCAGCCGCGGATGCGCGGCCAGGCTGTCGCGGATCGCCGGCAGCAGCAGGGCGATGGGAAAAGCGGTCGGATCCATGCGCGCAGGATACGGGCCCGCCGCTTTCGTGTAGGAGCCGGTCTTGCCGGCGACACCGACGCCATCGATCGGAACAACGTTCGCCCGCGCACCCGCGGGACTCTGTACCCGGACCGGGCAACCCGGCCGCGACGGTCTGGCCGGCGGCGTCGGGTCGCCCGCAAGGCGGGCTCCTACAATAGGCGGCCCCCAACCGGCTCGCTCCCGCATGCACCTGGTCGACATCGGCGCCAACCTGACCCACGACAGTTTCGACCGCGACCGCGACGCGGTCCTGGATCGCGCCCGCCAGGCCGGGGTGGCGCAGATGGTGGTGACCGGGGCCAGCCGCGAACACTCGCCGCAGGCGCTGCAGCTGGCGCAGGCGCATCCGGGGTTCCTGTACGCCACCGCCGGCGTGCATCCGCACCACGCCAGCGAATACACCGACGAATGCGACGCGGAGATGCGCGCCCTGCACGCGCACCCGGAGGTGGTGGCGGTGGGCGAGTGCGGCCTGGACTACTTCCGCGACTTCTCGCCGCGCCCGGCGCAGCGCAAGGCCTTCGAGCGGCAGCTGCAGATCGCCGTGGACCTCGCGGTCGATGGCGTCGGCAAGCCACTGTTCCTGCACCAGCGCGATGCGCACGCCGACTTCATGGCGATGATGAAGGACTTCGACGGCCGGCTCGGCCCGGCGGTGGTGCACTGCTTCACCGGCAGCCGCGGGGAACTGTTCGACTACCTGGACCAGGACTGGTACGTGGGCATGACCGGCTGGCTGTGCGACGAGCGCCGCGGCGCGCACTTGCGCGAGCTGGTCAGGCACATCCCGGCGCAGCGCCTGCTGGTGGAGACCGACGCGCCTTACCTGCTGCCGCGCACGCTCAAGCCGATGCCGAAGGACCGGCGCAACGAACCGATGTTCCTGCCGCACATCGTCGAGGAGCTGGCCCGCGACCGCGGCGAGGATGCCGCCGCCACCGCCGCGGCCACCACCGCCAATGCGCGCAGGTTCTTCGGCTTGCCGGACCCGGCCTGACGTAGCGGAAGGCGGTCAGGCCGGCGGTGGCGCGCGACGCGCGGCCTCATAGACCTGCAGGTGCGTCCACGCCGCCGCCAGGCGCGGCACGTCCAGGCCGGCGCGCCGCGCACGGTGGACCAGGTCGCCGACGATCTGCAGCGCTTCCACCGGCCGTCCGGCTTCCAGGTCGCGCAGCATCGAGGCGGTGACCGGCGAACCGGCCCGGGTCAGCTGGCCGCGGGCGACACCTGCTTCGTCCGCGGGCACCGGCTGGCCCTCGGCGGCGGCCACCGCCAGGCATTCGTCGTGCACGCCGGCCATGAACGCCTCGCCGCCCTCGCTGGCGGCGATCGCGCCGACGCTGCCGCGCAGCAGGCAGGTGCCGGCGGCCAGCGCGGCGAGGAAACTGAACTTGATCCACTGCGCCTGGCCGATGTCGGCGGCGAACAGGTGGTCGACGCCGGCCCGGGCGCAGGCCGCGTCCAGCGCCGCGAGCACTCCGGTGTCGGTATTGTCCGCGCGCAGGCCGTAGGTGATCGAAGCGGGCCTGCCCATGTGCACGACCACGCCCCCGGCGTCGAGCATCGCGCTGATGAAGCACAGCCCGCCGGCCACGCGCGGGCGGCCGAAGCGCGCATCGAGCGCGTCGTAGTGCAGCAGGCCATTGAGGATCGGCAATACCGTCGTGCCGGAGCCGACCGCCGGTGCGATGGCCTCGATCGCGCTGTCCAGGTCGTACGCCTTGCAGCTGAGCAGGACCAGGTCGAACGGCGGCAGCGCGCCCAGTTGCGCGGTGGTGACCGCAGCGACCTCCAGCTGCGCGTCGCCCAGCGCGCTGCGGATGCGCAGGCCGCGCTCATGCAGCAGCGCGGCGCGCGGCGGGCGCACCAGGAAGGTCACGTCGGCGCCGGACTGGGCCAGGCGTCCGCCGAAATAGCCGCCGGTACCGCCGGCGCCCAGGATCAGGATGCGCATGGAGAGGAAGGAACGGTGGGGTAGACCGCCATTCTAGGCCGGCGCCGGCAGGACCCGCGCACCGGCCTTGCCGCGCTCGCCGCCCGGCTCGACGCGGCCGGTGTACGGCCATTGCTATGCTCGCGGGCCCTCCTGCGGGATCGCCGCATGCAACGCCGCCATTTCCTGCACGCCGCGGGCGGGGCGCTGGCCGCCGCCGCCGCTCCTGGCTGGGCGCGCCCGCGCATGGCCGACAACCTGCCCGCCGGCGCGCCGCCGCCGGACCTGGGCCATTTCGCGCGCACCGTGCCGCTGGCGCCGATCCGCGCCAGCGCCGACCGGATCATCGCCATCAACGTATGCACCCGGCCGTTCCGCGCGCAGGGCCCGCGCATCGAAGCCGAGCAGGTGGGGCGCCGCACCGTCATCCACAACTACGGCCACGGCGGCAGCGGCTGGTCGCTGTCGTGGGGCGCGGCGCAGGACGCGGTCGCGCTGGCGCGGGCGACGGGCCAGTCGCGCATCGCCGTGGTCGGTTGCGGCGCGATCGGCCTGACCACCGCGCTGGTCGCGCAGCGCGCCGGCCTGCAGGTGCGGATCTACGCGAAGGAGCTGCCGCCGGACGTGCGCTCGTTCTACGCCACCGGCGTGTGGTCGCCCGACTCGCGCATCTGCACCGCCGAGCACGTCACGCCGGAGTTCGAGCGGCGCTGGGAACGCCAGGCGCGCACTTCGTTCCGCACCTACCAGACCCTGCTCGGCCTGCCCGGCGAACCGATCGAGTGGCGCGACGGCTACGCGCTGTCGGACGTGCCGTTCGACCAGCCCACCGGCACGGGCGGCGAAAGCGGCGAGCCGCACTATCCCGGCCTGGAGTCGCGCCTGCTGCGCGACCTGGGCCCGCGCTCGCGCGCGCTGGCGGCCGGGCAGTATCCGTTCCCGGTGCAGTACGTGCGCGCCTATACGCAGATGACCTTCAACATCGCCGCCTATGCGCGCCTGCTGATCGAGGATTTCCGCCGCGCCGGCGGCCAGGTGGAGATCGCCGAATTCGCCGGCCTGGACGAACTGGCGCGGCTGCCGGAGAAGACCGTGGTCAACGCCACCGGCTACGGCGCGCGCGCCCTGCTCGGCGACGAATCGGTGGTGCCGGTGTGCGGGCAGACCGCGCGGCTGGTGCCGCAGCCGGAAGTGGACTACGGCCTGAGCTGGCGCGGCCACAACCTGTTCGTGGTGCCGCGCCGCGACGGCATCCTGGTGCAGGCGCAGGCGCCGGGCGATTTCGGCAATCCCGACGACCGCGTCGACCGCGCCGCCTCCGAGGCGGCGGTGGCGCAGCTGGCGACGTTGTTCCCGGCGCCCGTGCCGTCACCCGCGGGCGCCTGAGCGCGGCTCAGCTGCGCAGGCCCACGCCCCGCCGCAACAGCCACAGCGACAGCGTCGCCAGCGCGGCGACGAAGGCCAGCATCAGCGCGTAGGCCACCCACAGCGGCACGTCGGACACGCCCAGCAGGCCGTAGCGGAACGCGTTGACCATGTAGAAGATCGGATTGGCGTGGGTCAGCGCCTGCGCCCAGCCCGGCAGCAGGGTGACCGAATAGAACACGCCGCCCAGGTAGGTCAGCGGGGTGAGGATGAAGGTCGGCACGATCGCCACGTCGTCGAACTTGCGGGCGTACACCGCGTTGACGAAGCCGGCCAGCGAGAAGATCGTCGCGCCCAGCAGCACCGTGGTCAGGGTCACCAGCGGGTGCGGGATGCGCACCGGGGTGAAGAACATCGCGATCAGCAGCACGATCACGCCGACCATCAGCCCGCGCAGCACCGCGCCGGAAACATACCCCCACAGGATCACCCAGTTCGGCATCGGGCTGACCAGCAGCTCCTCGACGTGGCGGCCGAACTTGGCGCCGAAGAACGAAGAGGAGATGTTGCCGTAGCTGTTCTGGATCACGCTCATCATCACCAGCCCGGGGACGATGAACTGCATGTAGGTGAAGCCGCCCATGTCGCCGATCTTCGAGCCGATCAGCCCGCCGAAGATCAGGAAGTACAGGGTCATGGTGATCGCCGGCGGCACCAGGGTCTGGCCCCAGATGCGCAGGATGCGGCGTACCTCGCGGCGCATGATGGTGCCGAAGGCGACGAGGTTGCGCTGGGTGGTGGTGGGTTCTGGGGGGGTCATGGCCTGGTTCGTTCGAATCTCGCCGGCGTCGTCGCCATTGTTGCGGTTGCCGCTGCTTCGGTCGCTGTTGCTCACGCCGCCTTCTGCACCTTGTCGCCGGTCAGCCGCACGAACAGTTCTTCCAGCCGGTTGCTCTTGGTCCGCATCGAGCGCACGCGGATGCCCGCGGCCTGCAGCGCCGCGAACACGCGGTTGAGGTCCATCGCCCGCGGCATGTCCAGGTCCAGGGTGTGGTCGTCCAGTGCCAGCAGGGTGGTGCCCTCGATCGCCGGCAGCGCCGCCGGCAGGGCGCCGTCGATGTCGAACAGGAAACCTTCCACGTCCAGCTTGGCCAGCAGCGCGCGCATCGGCCCCTGCTCGACGATGGCGCCGTGGTCGATGATCGCCAGGTTGCGGCACAGGCTCTCGGCTTCCTCCAGGTAGTGCGTGGTCAGGATGATCGTGGTGCCGGCGGCGTTGATCTCGCGCAGCACCCGCCACATGTCGCGGCGGATCTCGATGTCCACGCCGGCAGTGGGCTCGTCCAGGATCAGCAGGCGCGGGCGGGTCATCATCGCCCGCGCGATCATCAGCCGCCGCTTCATGCCGCCGGACAGGGTGCGGCTCATCACCGTCGCCTTGTCCCACAGGTGCGCGCGGCGCAGCTCGGCCTCGGCCATGGGTTCGGCCTCCGCGCGCGGGATGCCGTAGAAACCGGCGTAGTTGACCAGGATGTCGAACGGCTGCTCGAACAGGTTGAAGTTGATCTCCTGCGGCACCAGCCCGATCAGGCGCATCGCATCGCTGCGGTGGGCGACCAGGTCGGTGCCGAACACCTCCACCGAACCGGAGGTCAGGTTGACCAGCGAACTGGCGATGCCGATCAGCGTGGACTTGCCGGCGCCGTTGGGGCCGAGCAGGGCGAAGAAATCGCCGGGCGCGACGTCGAGGGACACGCCCTTGAGCGCCTGCACGCCGGTGTCGTAGGTCTTGCGCAGGTCGCGCACGCGCAGCGCGGGGACCGTCGCCTCGTGGGTGGGGGTCATGGAGGCCTTCGCGCCGGGACCGGCGCCTGCTCGGAGCAGCGGCTATTATAGGTCGACGCCGGCCACCGACCCGGTTACAGACTGTTCCGCCAGCCGCCATCGTGCCCGTCCATTTCCCGCTCCGCCTCGTCGACCGCCGCATGCTGGCGCCCACCATCGGCCATTACGTGCTCGCCCGCGACGACGGCCAGCCGCTGGATTTCATCCCCGGGCAGTTCATCCAGATCCATTTCGACTACGCCGACGGCACGCCGGCGCGGCGCAGCTATTCGCTGGCCACCATCCACGACCATGCGCTGGGGCCGGGCGAGGCGGTGGAGATCGCGGTCAGCCACGTGCCGGGCGGAGCGGCCACCGCGCTGTTCGAAGGCCTGCAGGTGGGCGGGCGGATCAGCGCCAGCGGCCCCTACGGCCGCTTCTGCCTGATGCCCGGCGACCACAACCGCCGCTACCTGCTGATCGGCACCGGCACCGGGGTCACCCCGTACCGCTCGATGCTGCCGGTGCTGGCGCAGCAGATCGCCGAACGCGGCATCGAGGTGGTCCTGCTGTCCGGCGCGCGCACGCCCGGCGAGCTGCTCTATGCCGGGGACTTCCGCGCCTTCGCCGAAGCCCACCCGGGCTTCCGCTACGTACCATGCCTGTCGCGCGAACTGCCGGCGGCCGGCGCGCCGCAGGCGCATGCCGACCTGCGCCACGGCTACGTGCAGCAGCAGCTGGCCGGGTTCGCGCCCGATGCGGCCACCGACATCGCCTATCTGTGCGGCAACCCGGACATGGTCGACGCCTGCTTCGAGGCGCTGAAGGGATATGGGTTGCCGATACCGCAGATCCGCCGCGAGAAGTACGTCAGCAACAAATAGCGGGCGGGTGGCGGATCCCCGGCCACGCGCGGCGCACGCGGCGGCCGCCGATGCGCGGACCAATGGCCCGCGTCCGCTCACCCACCGCGAGAAGTACGTCCCGACAAAGAGCTGGCGGCGCGGCCGCCGGCCTGTAAAGGACGCTTGACAAGCGAGACCCTGCGCCGCTATCGTCCCTGTCAAGCTTCCTTTACACGGGGACTTCGAATGGAATCGATGCGTTCTTCCCGCAGTCCCGGCCTACCATCCCTGGCCGGCGGGTTCGCCTTCCGCCGCCGCGGACACTGAGGCGATGGACCGGATCCGTGCCCGCCACCTGCTGGCCGCCGCGATCGCGCTGGGCGTCGTCGCCTTCGGTCTGCCCCGGCTGGTGCCGGGCGGGATCCCGGCCACGGCCAGCGGCATCCTCTTCGGCCTCGCCCTGTCGCTGTGCTTCGCCGCACTGCTGCGTTCGCGCCTGCCGGAATCCTGCGACGTGGCCTCGCCGGCGCTGCGCCGCCGCTACACCCGCGAACTGATGCTGGCGATGGGCGCCTACGTGCTGGTCCTGTTCGCCTCGACGTGGCTGCTCAAGCGCGTGGAGGAACCCGCGCTGCGCGCGCTGCTCGCGCTGGCGCCGGTGCCGCCGATCGCGCTGGCGCTGCGCGCCATCGTCCGCTACATCCGCGACGCCGACGAGATGCAGCAGCGCATCGAGCTGGAAGCGGTGAGCATCGCCACCGCGCTGGTGTCGCTGCTGTACATGGCCGGCGGCTTCCTGCAGGCGGCCAGGGTGATCGACATCCCGGCCGCCGCGGCGATGATCTGGATGTTCCCGCTGCTGTGCTTCGCCTATGGACTGGTGAAGCTCGCCGTGGTCCGGCGCTACCAGTGAGCCGGGCCGCCATGGGAGCGTTGCGGTGAACAACCGGCTGCGGGCGCTTCGCGAGGAACGCACCTGGTCGCAGGGCGAACTGGCCGAGCGGCTGGAGGTCTCGCGGCAGACGGTCAACGCGCTGGAAACCGGCAAGTACGATCCCAGCCTGCCGCTGGCGTTCCGGATCGCGCGCCTGTTCGGCTTGCGCATCGAGGATGTGTTCATGCCGGACTGATCCGACCGGTCCGGGTTTTACCGCGCCACGCTTCAACTTCCGACCAGCAACCACGAGGGGCCGTTTCGATGATGTCCCGCAAGACCCGCCAACTGTCCGCCGCCACCGTGCTCGCCGCTTCGGCCGCGCTGCTCGCCGGCTGCGATTCCGCGCCCACGCCCGAACCGGCCGCCGGCTCCACGCGCCACTACGGCAGCATCGCCTTCGAGCCGTGCACGCTGGCCAGCGGTTTCTCCACCGGCAACGTACAGGCGCAATGCGCCACGTTCGAAGTGCCGGAGGACCGTGCCCATCCCGGCGGCCGCACGATCCGGCTCAACCTGGCCTGGTTGCCGGCGACCGAGGAAGGCTCGGCCACCGACGACCCGGTGTTCTTCCTGGCCGGCGGTCCGGGCCAGTCGGCGGTGCAGGTCTGGCCGCAGCTGGACCCGGCCTTCAAGGAAGTGCGCAAGCAGCGCCACATCGTGCTGGTGGACCAGCGCGGCACCGGCGGCTCCAACCTGCTGGACTGCCCGCCCGAAGGCGACGACCCGCAGACCTCGGCCACGCCCGATGCCGCGGCGATCGCCGACTTCGCCCGGGGCTGCGCCGGACAGGTCGCCGACCGCGCCGACCCGCGCTTCTACACCACCACCGACGCGATCGCCGACCTGGACGCGGTGCGCGAGGCGATCGGGGCGCAGAAGATCAACCTGGTGGGCGGCTCGTACGGCACCCGCGTCGCGCAGCAGTACGCCGGCCGGTTCCCGCAGCACGTGCGCAGCATCGTCCTCGACGGGGTGGCGCCGAACGACCTAGTCGTCGGCGGCGAGTTCGCGCATACCTTCGAGGACGCGCTGGAGCTGCAGTCCGCGCAATGCCGGCAGCTGCCGGCCTGCGCCAGGCGCTTCCCGCAGGATGCGCGCGGCCAGCTCGACACGCTGGTGGCGCGCCTGCGCCAGGCGCCGGCCGAGGTGGAATACCGCGACCCGGCCAGCGGCGAAAGCCGCACCGGCACGGTCAGCGCCGACACCGTCACCGGCCTGGCCTTCATGTTCTCGTACATGCCGCAGACCGCCTCGCTGCTGCCGCTGGTGCTGGACGAAGCCAACCAGGGCCGCTACGCGCCACTGATGTCGCTGCATGAACTGATGGGCCGCAACATGGGCGGCTCGATGGCACGCGGCATGCAGTGGTCGGTGATCTGCGCCGAGGATGCCGATCGCTACGAGGAGGGCGGCGCCGAGGGCACCCTGCTCGGATCCGACGTGGCGCGGATGTTCTTCGCCGCGTGCGCGACCTGGCCGCACGGCGGCCGGCCGGACGACTTCACCGCGCCGCTGAAGTCGGATGCGCCGGTGCTGCTGCTGTCGGGCGAGTTCGACCCGGTGACGCCGCCGCGCTACGCCGAACGCGTGCTGCAGACCTTGCCCAACGGTCGCCACCTGGTCCTGCGCGGCCAGGCCCACGGCACCCTGAGCCTGGGCTGCATGCCCAGGCTGCTGGGCCAGTTCCTCGAATCGACCGATGCCAAGGCGCTGGACGCCGGCTGCCTGGACTCGATGACCTACGTGCCGCCTTTCACCAGTTTCAACGGATGGGAACCCTGATGCGCCGACACATTCCAGCGGGAGCCGCGCCATGATCCGCGCCCACGACCTGCACAAGAGCTTCAAGACCAAGACCGGCACGGTGAACGCAGTGTCCGGGGTCAGCTTCGAGGCCCGCGACGGCCAGATCACCGGCCTGCTCGGCCCCAACGGCGCCGGCAAGACCACGACGCTGCGCATGCTCTACACCCTGATGAAGCCCGACCAGGGCCGGATCGAGGTGGATGGCGTGGACGCGGCGGCCGATCCCGTGGCCGTGCGCCGCGCGCTGGGCGTGCTGCCCGACGCGCGCGGCGTGTACAAGCGCCTGACCGCGCGCGAGAACATCGCCTACTTCGGCCGTTTGCATGGCCTCCCCGTCGCGCGCGTGGCCGAACGCATCGCCACGCTGTCGGCGGCGCTGGACATGGGCGAGATCCTGGACCGGCAGACCGAGGGCTTCTCGCAGGGCCAGCGCACCAAGACCGCGATCGCGCGCGCGCTGGTCCACGATCCGCGCAACGTGATCCTCGACGAGCCGACCAACGGCCTGGACGTGATGACCACGCGGGCGATGCGCGAATTCCTGCGCGGCCTGCGCGCGGAGGGCCGCTGCGTGATCTTCTCCAGCCACATCATGCAGGAGGTGGCCGCGCTCTGCGATCGCATCGTGATCATCGCCAAGGGCCAGGTCGTGGCCGAAGGCAGCGCCGACCAGCTGCGCGCGCTGACCGGCGAAGACAACCTGGAAGACGCCTTCGTCAAGGCGATCGGCTCGGAGGAGGGCCTGCTGGCATGAGCACGATGTCGACGATATGGACGGTACTGGTCAAGGAACTGCGCGACATCGCCCGCGACCGCCGCACCCTGGCGCTGACCCTGCTGCTGGGTCCGTTGCTGTTTCCCGCGCTGATCCTGGGCATGGGCTCGCTGGTCGAGAAGCGGGCCAAGACCCAGATCGACAAGACCCTGGAGGTGCCGGTGATCGGCATGGAACGCGCGCCCAACCTGGTCGCGTTCCTGGCCACGCGCGGGATCAAGGCGGTGCCGCCAACGCAGGACCTGGAAAGCGACATCCGCGAGCAGGAGGTCGATGTGGCGCTGCGCATCTCCGACAGCTTCGCCGACGACTGGCACGCCGGTCAGCCGGCGCTGGTGGAGGTCATGCTCGACAGCACCCGCCGCGATGCCGAAATCCCGGGCCGTCGCCTGGGCGCGGCGCTGGCCGCCTACAGCAGCCAGGTCGGCGCGTTGCGCCTGCTCGCGCGGGGCATCGATCCATCGGTGGCGCAGCCGGTCAACGCCGGCACGCTGGACCTGGCCACGCCGGAAGCCAAGCGCGGCGTGCTGCTGTCGGTGATGCTGCCGTACTTCCTGATCATCACCGCGTTCCTCGGCGGCGCGGCGCTGGTGCTGGACGCCACCGCCGGCGAGCGCGAGCGGCAGACGCTGGAGCCGCTGCTGGCCACGCCGGCGCCGCGCGGGGCAATCGTGAGCGGGAAAATCCTGGCCGCCTGCACGCTGGGCGTGGTGGCGCTGCTGCTGACACTGCTGGCGTTCAAGCTCAGCGCGCAGTTCGCCACCGGCATGGCCCGCAGCCTGGACGTATCGATTCCGGCGATCGCCAGGATGCTGTTCGTGCTGGTGCCGATGCTGCTGATCGGCACCTCGCTGCTCACCTTCCTGGCTGCGGCGGCCAAGAGCCTGAAGGAGGCGCAGAGCCACATGACCTGGCTGATGCTGCTGCCGATGGTGCCGACCATCATGTTGATGGCCAACCCGGTCAAGACCCAGCTGTGGCAGTTCACGGTGCCGTTCCTGGCGCAGAACCAGCTGTTGCTGAAGGTAATTCGCGGCGAGCCGATCAGTGCGCAGGTGTGGGCGGTGTACCTGGGCTGCAGCCTGGGCCTGGCCCTGCTGTTGTGGGTGGCGGCGGTGATGCGCTACCGGCAGGAGAAGCTGGCGATCTCGACCTGAGCGTCGCCCCCGGTTCGACCGGAGCGGAAGAAGAAAGGCCCGGCTTGCGCCGGGCCTTTCGTTTTGTCGCGTCCCCCTGCGCCGGTCAGCCGCCCGGCGCGAAGGCCACCGTGCGGCGCGTGGTGACCGGGGCGTCGACCGGCTCGAAGCGCCAGCGGCGCACCGCGTTGAGCGCTTCGCGGTCGAAGGTGCGGGCCGGGTTGGCGCGCAGCACGCGTGCATCGGTGACCGAGCCGTCGGTACCCACGGTGAACTCGATCAGCACCTCGCCGGCGGTGCCGGCACGCAGCGCGTCGGGCGGATAGCGCGGCGCCGGCATGCTGATCGGGCGCAGGCTGCGCTGGGCCGGGGCCGGCGTGGCCGCCTGCGCGGCCTGCGCCTGCTGGCGGGCGGCGGCCTGGCGCGCGGCTTCGGCCTCGGCGGCCTCGCGCTGGGCGGCGGCCTGGCGCGCGGCTTCCTGCTGTTCGGCCAGGCGGCGCGCGGCTTCGGCCTCGGCGGCCTGCTGGGCGACCTGTTGCTGTTGCTGCTGCTGGACACGGGCTTCGGCCTCGGCCTTGGCACGCGCGTCCTCGGCTTCGCTGCGCTTGGCCACGGTCTGCTGCCCCGTGGTGATGCTCTGGCGGATGCGCGGCAGCGCCGGCGCGGACTTGTCGGCCTTCTCGACCAGGGCGACCAGGCGCTGGGCTTCCTCGAACTGCTCGCGGGTGACCGCCTGCTCGGCGGCGATGATGGTGTATGGCAGCAGGTCGGTCAGCGCGCTGGCGACCGACGCGTCGTCGGGCAGCTTGTCGCGCAGGGCGAGGTAGTACTCCATGGCGTTGTCGCCGGCCGGCGCGTACATGCGGTTCTCGCGCAGGGCCCGGCTGGCGGCGTCGCGCAGCTGGTCGGCGCCCATCGCCTGGACGGTGGCCGCGACCGCGGGTGCGGGCGGGGTCGCTGGCACGGGTGCGGCGGCGGGCTTGTCGGCCGGCGTCGCGGCCGGGGTCGCCGCCGGTGCGGCTTCTTCCTGCTTGGAACAGGCGCCGAGCGCGGCGGCCATCAGCAGGCACGCGCACAGCCGCGACTTCGGCGAAATCGTGATGGACAGCATTGGTACTCCCCCGTGGAAAACCAGTGATACGGCCGGATGGCACCCCCTAGATCGCGCCATCGCTCCAGGATTGTCAACCGCCGGGGTGCCCGCCACAAGCGTCGCGGGCCGCAATGCGCGGCTTTGCGCCAGGCCGGGCGGGCGAAAGCGTGACGGCGATCAAGTTCGCAGGCGGCTCATTTGCCGATGCAGAAAGTGATCTTGCCCCGCCAGGCCTTGCGCCACCTAGCCTCGGCCAAGCGGCCCGTCAGTGGTGGGCCCGCTGGTGGGCCCAGCGGCCGAGATGAGGACTCCCCGGACAAACGCATGTGCGACCAAGTGCGCGCGGTTGCTGGCCCCGAGCTTTTCGGCGGCATGAGCCACATGCGCATTCATGGTCCCCTCGGTGATGCCGAGTATCCGTCCGGCTTCCCACGACGTTTTGCCCATCGCGATCCACAGCACGGCTTCGGCCTCGCGTGGTGTGAGCGGGCCGCACCTGCCGATCTTGATAGGGGGGGTGTCGTCGCCTTCGGGCATCGCCGCACCGTAGCGCGGCGTCCTGAGGTGGTACAGCGGCGCGGAGAGGGCCGGAGACTACGCGGTCTCGGACACCTGGGTCAGACCCTTGCCGACATACCGCTGCATCGTCGCCAGCGCGCGCTGCAGCTCCGGATCGGCGTCGAGCCGGTCGGCCAGGGCGCCGCGGCCACTGGCGCGCAGGTCGGCGAGCAGCCGGGCATGCGCCTCCAGCGTGGCAGCCAGGTCCTTGCGCAGCTCGGCCTCCTGCCGGCGCTCCAGTTCGCGCACGCCGTCGTGGATGGAGTTGATCCAATCCCAATCCGGTAGCAGCTCGTCCCGGCCAGGCCCGTAGCTCTCGAACACGCGCCGTCCCTCGGCTGCCAGGGCCTCGAAGCCGCGGCCAATGCGCTCCAGGTGTCCGGGATTCGACATGCGGCGCGCCTCTCGCTGGAACTGGCACGCGTGGCCGCGGAGTTGGCCGACCGCGCCCTGCAGCTCCATGACGACACCGGAAACTCGGATTTGCAGCGCCGGCCGCGGCAACCCCCGCAACGGATTCGGCTCGCGGTCGGTGACACCTTCGGCGTCGAAGGTCAGCGCATCATCGACCAGATCGAGGGCGTCTAGGCGCTCGCAGACGGCGATGGCCAGGTCCTCGAGCACGTCGCGGATCTCGGCGATGGATGCCAGGCGCTCGCGCTCGCGCTGGAAAAAAAGCAGCCGGTCCCGGCCGGCGGTGGTGTTCATCGTCGCTTCTCCTGGGCGCCGTCGGCGCCGTTGTCGTGGTGGTGGTAGCCCTGCAGCGCCATGGCCCTCCGCAGCAGTGCGTAGTCCGGCGGATCCTGCCGAATCGCTTGCAATGCCCAGCGTCGCCACCGGACGCGCGTGCGGCGATCGCGAGCGCTGGGGCACAAGACGACGGTGCGAAGGCGGTCGGCCGCGCGCAGGACGCGCCAAGCGGCATCCACGGCGGCGCGGCGGTCCCCGGCCAGGATCGCCGCGGCCAAGGATTGCCGCGCCTCCCGGAACGCGCGACGGGTCGCCTGGGCGGTCGCCGCGCCGGGGGCGGTGGTCATTGGTGTTCCTCGTCGGCATCCGGCTCGGCCTCGTCATCCCCGTTGGCGACCGCTTCCAGGGCATCCACGATCAGCCCCTCAAGTAATTCGACTTGGTCGACACTCAGGCCCGGGATATGGCCTTTCGCAGCACTCGGCACGCCCAAAAGACGGTTGCGCGCCTGGGTCACCAGCGCGATGTACCCGCGCTCGACCTGGCCGGCATTGACCAGCTCACGACGTTCCTGGGCGACGCGCAGCTCGGCAAGATCGGCTTGGGCGGCGGCCAACCGGCTTCGCTCGGCGACTAGGTCGTGCCCTGTGCCGCTTGTGCGCGCTGCTGCCTGGCCCCGCAAGCGCTCCACGTAGGCGTGCAGCGCCGCCGGCAGGTCGTAATGGCCGCGGTCGTTCTTCGGGATCGCGCCCGTGCCGGCCAGCTCGCGCAGCCGCGAAGGCGACAGGCCGACCAGCCGCGCAAAGGCGGCTGGCGGCAGGCTGGCAGGGAAGGCAGGCGCGGCCACTGTCAGAAGTGGCGCCGGCCGGTGTCGACGTTGCGGTCGATCAGGTTCCCGCCGTCGACGCTGGGCAGCACCGCGCGCTGGGCCAGGATGCTCGGCGGCGCGTGCCGCGGCGACACGATGACGCGTTCGGTCCGCGTGGTCTCGACGAACTTGGTCGGCATCCCATCTTGCCGAGAGCCATCCGCGCGGTATGAACCGGCCTCCCGTTCGCGGCTAGTGACCTGCCGCTCCTCCACAACTTCCTGGGAGAACCGCGCCTCGTGCGGCAACAGCGCCGTGCAGGGCACGCCAGCCTCACGGGCCTGGGAACGATCGCGCATCATCTCGGAGGTGACAGCCTCGAGCTTGGTGAACAGCTCGGCCACGGTGCCGGCGGCGGCGCTGTACTGCCCGATCAGCTTTTCGAGCGTGCCGGCGGCTTTCACCGCACGTGCCGCGGCAAGCTCGCCCTCGGCCCGACGCTCCTGTTCGGCGACTTCTGCCAGTCGTTCGATCGCCTTGTCGAGCGCCAGGCGGATACGCGCCACGCGGCGGGCCAGGACACCGGCCTGGGCAGCGTGCTGCTGTTCGGCTTCTTCACCCTGCAGCTGCGCGCGCTCGGCACCGGCCGCGTGCTCGGTCACGGCGCGCTCCGCGTCGGTGAGCTGCAGGTTGAGAGCATCGATTCCAGCGGCGCCGGCGCGCGTCGAGGTGATCGAGTCGAGCACGCCCAGCAGGTCGTCGGCCGGTTTGTCGATGGCGTCGCCGGCCTGCAGGGCGCCGGCGCGTGCGGTGGATCGGGTTGCGGTCATGGGTCTGTCCTCTGGTGATGCCGCGGCCGGTGCGCGGCGGGGGATCCGGCCATGCGCAAAATCGCGCTGTGTGGGTCGCTGGGCGACGCCATCAATTCGGTGTTGCGGTGTCGGGTGCGGCCGTGTGCGCCTCGTGGACGCTGGCGGGCGCCGTCGCATGGCCCTTAGCGGGGTTGGTGTGTGCAGAGGCCGGACGGTCGCCGTCCCCCGTCGACCCCCACCCCCCTTCACAGGACCCAGAAGGGGTACCCCCCGCCTGCCGCGATGCCCAGGAGGCGGCCCCGCTGGCTGCACTCCGACGCTCGCGTTCGGCCTGCGCGGCCAGTTCCTCGTCGAGCTGCTGCTGGCGGGCCACTGCGGTGGCCAGGCGGGTCGAGCGGGTCGGGCGCATCGCCCGCAGCGGGAAGTAGGGGCTGGCCTTGGGGTCACCACCCGCAGCCACGTATGCCAGGTCAGCGAGTCGCCGAGCCTCGGCCGCACCGGTTGCGATGAGCTGCAGCTCGCGATCGAGTGATCCGGCAATCGGATCCAGGCGACCACGGCGAGCGGTCAGGCGGCCACAGGCGGCGGTGATGGCTTCCAGGTCGGCGGCGTCCTGACACGCGTGAAGCGCGTTGAAGCGCGTTTTCCCCTTTTTTACCTCTAACATTTCATCCTCGCTCACGTGCAATAGAAAAGTTCGCGTGTCATCGCGTGTCACGCGCTTCACCGGTCCGTGAATGACCGCGGGCGAATGCCGCGATAGCAGCGGATTTGTCGGCCCTGCCTGCGCGGCTGGGTCTTTCGCAGCTCCGGAAACGCCGCGGTCAGCTGCTTACCGAAGCTGGCGACTGTTCCGGGGTGATCGCGCCCTGCATCCCGGCACCAGGCCAGCCACCGGTCATACAGCTCCTGGATCGAGCCTTCGGCATTCGGATCGAGGACGCAGCAGTCGCGGGCGAACATCGTGATGGGCGAGGCCAGGGCTTCCAGCTCGTCGACCAGCTCCTGCCCGGATGCCGGCTGCACCAGGTGGCCGCGCTTTCGCAGCCGATCCAAGCCGTCCAGCGCCCAGTTCAGGATGCCGGGCAGCTCAGCCAGCAGGCGGTCGGTCAGTCCGCGGTCCTCGGCGCCATAGAAGGATCGGGTCAAGCGCAGGACCAGGAATCGGGAGGCCAGCGCGCCGGACGCGTCGGCCAGGTTGGGAAGCTCATTGCTGACGACGGTGAAGCGCACCGGCAGCGTCCCGGTCCAGTCGGTCATGAACTTCCGCGGCACGGTCACGGCGTCCTCGCCGGTCACCCGCAAGATGACCTCCGCGAGTACGGCCAGGTCGGTGCGGCTGGACAGACGCGCGTCGGACAGCAGCGCCACCAACTTGCCGATCAGCGGCTGCAGGCCGAAAGGCGTGCCCAGCGAGTTGAACGTCGGGCTGCAGACGTTGGTGGCGCCCGCGAGCTCGCGCAGCACGCGGAGAATGGTGCCTTTGCCCGATCGCTTCGGGCCGATGACCAAAAGAGCCTTCTGGTGGGAGGTATCGCGGGTCAGCGCGGAGAGCGCGATCCATTCCTGCAGCAGCCCCAGAGCTTCCCGGTCGCCGCCGAGCAGCTGGTCAAGGAAGTCCAGCCAGGCGGCCGGCGGTGGTGCCAGTGGGTCGGCGTGGATCGGCAGGACATTGACGGTGAACAGCCGGGGTGTCGGCGGCAGCAGCGCGCGCGTGCGCGCGTCCAGGATGCCGTTGCGGCACACGATCAGGTCGCCGGGATCCGGGTCGCCGTCGACAGGCCTCAGCCACCGCGCGCCATCGCTAGCCGGGGTATACGAAAACGCTGCCAATCCGGCCCGAATGTCCGCGATCATCGCCCGCGTCGGCTTGACCTCGCTGCCCTCGTGGTCCCTGCAGGACGGCGCCCACAGCCACAGGTCCGCGTCGAGCGCTTCGGGGGTGTATCGCTCCCACCAGGACTCGCGCCAGCGGTAGGTTTCGCCACCAACGGTGACGATGCCAAGGTCCCCACCTACGGCGTGTCGCGCGGTAAAGGCGATCGAGAACGCCAGCGGGTCGCGTTTGTCGAATGCTGCGGTCTTCGGTCGGCGGCGCAGAGGTACCGGGTCGTTCATGCCGACACCCTGCCGCCAGCGCTCCCAGCATTGGGAATGACCTGCGTCACTGCTGGCCTCACTTGGCGGCGGTCGTAGCGACGCGAACCTGCGCGCGGTCGCGGGAGGCGATGCGCACCAGGTAATCGTTGACGTCAGACAGCCGCCAGGCGCGAGCACGTGGGCCAAGCTCAATCGGGGCAGGTGCATCACCAGCGGCGAGGCGGCGGTACCACTCGCTTTTGCTGACCGGGATGATCCGGAGGACTTCGGGGAGACGCAGCAGGCGCTCGCCTTCGCGAAGGTCGCCACCTTGGGCGGTGAGAAGCGGAGATTTCATGCGGCACCCTTAGGGAAGTAGTGGGGTGCCGGAAAGGTATCTCCGAAAGATCGCCTCTCAACAAGGCGAGGGGGCTGTCGGGAAAACACAGGAAAACGCGGGAAAACACAGGCACTACCGGGCGCAATGAATCCGATCAGCAGCGGGTCGTTTTGGCTGTGACTGCGCAAACTCAGCTGGCCACACGCCGAAACGGCACCACGTTCCCACCCCCGGCGAGCACCACGTCGACATGATCGGCCCACCGCTGCAGAGCCTGGGCGCGCTCCTCGATTCGCTCCGCGCGATCGTAGACACCAGCGACGCCCTTCGGCCGGTGATTCAGGCACAACTCGGCGACCTCGGCCGGAATGCCGCCCAGGTCGGAAAGTCCGGTTCGCACCGTGCGCCGCAGATCGTGGATTACAGCGCCCTCGGGCTTGTCGGTGACTGCCTGCAGCGCGGTATTCAAGGTGGTCTTGGTGATGGGTCGTTTCCCAAGCCCACGCGACGACGGCAGCACCCACTCGGCGCCCCCGGCCATAACGTGCAGCTCCCGGAGCAGTTCGACCGCCTGCCGCGGCAACTTGTGCCGGATCGGCGCACCGGTCTTGGAGTTCGCCACCGGGATATCCCAGGTGCCGGCGTCGAGATCGACGTCGGTCCAGCGCGCGGCGACCAGCTCGCCCTTGCGAGCCGGGACCAGCAGCAGAAACCGGAGCGCGGCCACGTGGGCGCGGTTGAGGCGGGACGTATCCAGGCAGCGGGCCCAGGCCCGCAGCTCGTCGTCGCTCAGCGTGCGCTTGCGGCTCGTGGTCGGGGCAATGTCGGTTGGTCGGATGACACTCGCCGGATTCCAACGCACCAGGCCGAGCGAGGCGGCGAAGTCGAACAAACGCTTGGCCACCGAACGGACACGACGCGCTGCCTGCCCGTGGCCGCGCTTGAGCACGGAATCGACGCAGGCGCGCACGTCGACCGTGGTCACGTCATCGGGGCGGAGGCGGCGGAGGCGCGGCAACAGGTCGCGACGGAGATAGGTCTCATCCTGTTCCGCGTTCTTGTTCGCCGGCTTCAACACTTCGGCCACCCAGCGCTCTGCAAGATCGGCGACGGTCTCGATTGCGTCGGCGTCGGTCTTGGCGCGTACTGCCTGCAGGCGTGCGGCGCGGGCGGGGCTTTGCCCAGCCTCCACCACGCGCTGCGCCTCCCGGGCCCGGTCGCGCGCGGCCTTGAGGCCAGTCGCCGGGTAGCTGCCCAGCGTGACCTTCTCCCGGCGACCGGCCAGGCGGTAGCGATAGCGCCAGGTCATGCGCCCGGATGGATGGACCTCGATCAGCAGGCCGTCGCGATCGGCGACTTCATACCGGGCCGCACGGGGTTTAAGTGCCCGGATCCGGGTGTCATTCAGTTCTGCCACGGCAGTGCTCCACGCGGGCCGCCAGCTCAGGCAATTCCGGTTCCGTGGGCCCACCAAATCGCGCAGGTGGGCCCACCACGCCGCTCGTGGGCCCACTGGTGGGCCCAGGCACGCGGGATGCCGCTGGACTTCGCGAGAAAGTATGGTTCTGTAACGCTATGAATTGCAAGGTATATCCGGATATACCGGGGATGCCGTGGGACCGTCCGGGACCCCCCTTTACTTGCCGATGCAGAAGCTGGAAAAGATGTGGCCCAGCAGTTTGTCGGCATCGACCTGGCCGGTGATCCGGCCCAGCGCGGCATGGGCCAGGCGCAGCTCCTCGGCGGCCAGTTCCATCCGTTCGCCAGCCAGCTGGGCCGCCGCGGCGTGGGCATGGTCCAGGGTGGTCCGCAATCCCTCCACCTGGCGCGCGCGCGCGCTGAACTCGCCCTCGGCCGCCTCCGGCGCGCCGCCGGCGGCCAGCCGCCGCAGTGCCGCATGCAGCCGGTCCAGGCCCTCCCCGCTCAGCGCCGACACCCGGACCTCGTCGCCGGCCGACGGGCGCGCCGCCTCGGCCGGCCCGAGCAGGTCGGACTTGTTGAGGATCCACAGCCGCGCCGGCACGCCGGCCGCCGCCTTCGCCAGCGCCTCGCGGCCGGCCTGCGGATCGCGCGCGTCGAGCACCAGCAGGGCCACGTCGGCGCGTTGCACTTCGGCATGCGCACGGCGCATGCCCTCGCGCTCGATCGCATCGCCGTCCTCGCGCAGGCCGGCGGTGTCGGACAGTTCCAGTTCCAGGCCGTCGATGCGCACGGTCTCGCGCAGCACGTCGCGGGTGGTGCCGGCCACGTCGGCCACGATCGCGCGGGCGTCGCCGGCCAGCGCGTTGAGCAGCGAACTCTTGCCCGCGTTCGGCGGGCCCAGCAGCACCGCATGCAGGCCATCGCGCAGGCGGCGGCCGCGCTCGGCCTCGGCGAGCAGGACGCGCAGGTCCGCGCACAGCCACTGCAGGTCGGCGCGCACCTGGGGCAGGCCCAGCGTCTCGATCGGCTCGTCGACGAAATCGATCGCCGCCTCCACGTGGACCCGCAGGCGCAGCAGGGTCGCAGCGATGGCCTCGATCCGCTGCGAGAACATCCCTTCCAGCGACCGCCGCGCCGCGCGCGCCGCGCGCAGGTCGGCGGCCGCGATCAGGTCGGCGATGGCCTCGGCCTGGACCAGGTCGAGCTTGCCGTTGAGGAAGGCGCGTTCGCTGAACTCGCCCGGACGCGCCGGACGCGCGCCCAGTTCGCAGCAGCGTTCGACCAGCCGGCGCAGCAGCACCGGACTGCCATGCGCCTGCAGTTCGGCCACGTCCTCGCCGGTGAAGCTGTGCGGGGTGGGGAAGACCAGGACGATGCCGTCGTCGATCACGTCCCCGACGGCATCGGCGAACACCGCGCGCTGCGCTTGCCGCGGCGATGCCGGCCGGCCGGCGATGGCGGTGGCGATCGCCAGTGCGTGCGGGCCGGACACCCGCACGATGCCCACGCCGCCGGCGCCGGGCGCGGTGGCGATGGCGGCGATGGTGTCGGTGCCGGTCTGCGGTCGGTTCATCGCGACAGAGTCTGTCACAGCAAAAACCCGCCGGTGAGGCGGGTTTTTGCTGGGGTGCGTAGCGCCTCGGCGGTCACCTGGCCGGCGTGGCCTTCGGCGCCGGTTCGCCGTGGCGCTTCATCATCCACCACTGCTGCAGCAAGCCCAGCGAACCGTTGGTGACCCAGTACAGCACCAGGCCGGCCGGGAAGAACGCCATCATCACGCCGAACGCCAGCGGCATGAACTGCATCATCTTCTGCTGCACCGGATCCATGCCCGGCGCCGGCTGCAGCTTCTGGGTGAACCACATCACCGCCACGTTGATGACCGGCAGGATGAAGTACGGATCGCGCGCGGTCAGGTCCTGGATCCACAGGATCCACGGCGCATGGCGCAGCTCCACCGACTCCACCAGCACCCAGTACAGCGCCAGGAACACCGGCATCTGCACCAGGATCGGCAGGCAGCCGCCCATCGGATTGATCTTCTCCTTCTTGTACAGCTCCATCATCGCGGTCTGGAACTTCTGCTTGTCGTCGCCGTAGCGCTCCTTGAGCTGCTGGATGCGCGGCTGGAACTTGCGCATCTTGGCGAAACTCTTGTACTGCGCCGCCGACAGCGGATACATCGCCGCCTTGACCAGCACCACCAGGCCGATGATCGCCCAGCCCCAGTTGCCGAACAGCGCGTACAGGTGGCTGAGCACCCAGAACAGGCCTTCGCCCAGCATCGCCAGGATCGAGAACTGGCTGTAGTCCACCGCGCGCTCCAGGCCGGGTACCTGCTGGGCCTTGATCTCCGACACCAGCTTCGGGCCCACGTACAGGCGCGCCTGGCTGGTGGCGGTCGCGCCGGGCGCCACCTGCACGGCCTGGCCCAGTTCGCGCACCAGCGCGCCGCTGGGGGGGGCGTCCACCGAAATGGTCGACGGCTGTTCGCCCTCCGGGATCCACGCGCTGAAGAAGTGGTGCTGCAGCATCGCGATCCAGCCGCGCTGGGCCTGCGCGTTGACGTGGCCGTCCTCGAGGTAGTCGTCGCCGAACTTGCGCCGCTGGTAGTCGCCGTCGTACCAGGCCGCGCCGGTGAAGCTGAAGGACTCGGGGTGGGTGTAACCGCGCTTGATCAGCGGCGGCTTGCGGATCAGCTGGCGGTAGACCTGGCCCTGCCACGGCGCGCTGCCCTGGTTGACGACCTCGTCGCGCACTTCCACCGCGTAGGAACCGCGGGTCAGGGTGAAGGTGCGGTGGATGCTGACTCCGTCCGGCCCGTGCCAGACGAACGGCACCACCACCTGCTGCTGGCCGTCGGCCAGCGCGAATTCGCGCTGCGGGCCGTCCGGCACGAAACCGGCCTGGTGGCTGGGCGCCGCGCCGCCGGCGCTGACCCAGCCGATCTGCGCGGCGTAGAAGCTGGCCGGATCGGTGTCGAACAGCCGCACCGGTGCGCTGCCGGTCTGGCGCGTCTGCGGGAACTGCGGCAGGTCGGCCTGCAGCACGCTGCCACCGTCCAGGACCAGGTCCAGTACGTCGGTGCGCACGCTTACGCGGGTGGCCCCGGCGGGCACGGCGGCGGTGGCCGGCGGCAGGCCGGCGGTGGTCGTCGCGGTCGGGATCGCGGCATTGGCGCCAGCCGTCGTCGGCGCCGGCACGGCCGCCGGGATCGCTGCCGCGCCGGCGGAGCCGGCCGTGGAGGCCACGGCCGTCGTCGTCGCGGCGGCGGCCGGCGGTGCGGCCTGCTCCTTGCCCCATTCCATCCACAGCAGCATCGCCACCATCAGCCAGGCAAGGATCAGGAATACGCGGGTCTGGTTCATCGGGCAGGCAGGCTCAGCCGGAGTGGGGGTCCGGCTTGGAAGTGGGGATGGTGGGAGGGGTCGGCAACCCGGCCGGAGTCGCCGCGGGCATTGTGCCGTCGGTGGCCGGGCCGGGCAATGCGCCGGCCCGGCGCAGCAGCTTCAGGTAGGCCGCGAGGATCTGCGCACGGTCGGCGCGGCCGGCGGCCGGGCGTGCGACCACCACGTAGTCGCCGCCGGCCAGCTGCGGGCGCAGGCGGCGGGTGGCTTCGCGGAGGATGCGCTTGATCCGGTTGCGGCCGACCGCGCGCGGGTCGACCTTGCGCGACACCGCCAGGCCCAGGCGCGGCGGCGGCGGGCCGGGCTTCCAGTGCAGGCCGAGCAGGGAATCGCCGGAACGGCGGCCCTGCTCGAACACAGCGGTATATTCGGCGCGCAAACGAACCCGCGCGCTGCGAGGAAATCGCGCGCGCGGGTCGGAAGTCATCGGGGATTGCGGATCGCGGTGGCCCTGCGGATCCCTGCGCATGTGCGCGGGGCGGGAGCGGGCCGGTGCGATCAGGCGCTCAGGCGCTTGCGGCCCTTGGCGCGGCGACGCGCCAGGACCTTGCGGCCATCGGCGGTCTTCATGCGGGCACGGAACCCGTGGTCGCGCTTGCGCTTGAGGTTGCTGGGCTGGTAGGTGCGCTTGGTGGCCATGGCGGCACTCGGCTTGTTCGGATCGAAAGAACCGGAAATTCTAGGGGGTCGCCCCCGCCGCGGTCAACCCGGACCTGCACGTCCGTTTTCCATGACCCGGTCCGGCCTGTGGATGCCCTGTGGATGATTCTTGGGAAACGGCAGGCCGGGTGGTAGTCTGCCCAGTCCGATTTCCGACCCATCGCGGTCGCCCGGCGACGCGAAGGCGGCGCGGCGACCGCCCTACGAGTTTGCCTTTCCGATGGATGCCTGGCCCCGCTGTCTGGAACGCCTCGAAGCCGAATTTCCGGCCGAGGACATCCATACCTGGCTCAAACCCCTGCAGGCCGAAGAGCGCCCCGACAGCGTCGTGCTGTATGCGCCCAACGCCTTCATCGTCGAGCAGGTCCGCGACCGCTATCTGCCGCGGATCCGCGAGCTGGCCCTGCATTTCGCCGGCCTGAACGTGGCGCTGGAGATCGGCTCGCGCCCGCGCGCGGCCGAGCCGGTCCGGACGCCGCTGGCCACCGCCGCCGGTGGCGCCGCTGCACCGCGGATGGCGGCACCGGTCGAGCCGTTCAACGGCAACCTGGATACCCACTACACCTTCGAGAACTTCGTCGAGGGCCGCAGCAACCAGCTTGGCCGCGCCGCCGCCTGGCAGGCGGCGCAGCGGCCGGGCGACCGCGCGCACAATCCCCTGCTGCTGTATGGCGGCACCGGCCTGGGCAAGACCCACCTGATGTTCGCCGCCGGCAACGCCATGCGTGCGGCCAATCCCGGCGCACGGGTTCTGTACCTGCGCTCGGAGCAGTTCTACAGCGCGTTCTTCCGCGCGTTGCAGGAAAAGACCGCCGACCAGTTCAAGCGCCAGTTCCAGCAGATCGACGCGCTGCTGATCGACGACATCCAGTTTTTCGCCGGCAAGGACCGTACGCAGGAGGAGTTCTTCCACACCTTCAACTCGCTCTTCGACAGCCGCCAGCAGATCATCATGACCTGCGACCGCTACCCGCGCGAGGTCGACGGCCTGGAGCCGCGGCTGAAGTCGCGGTTGGCCTGGGGCCTGTCGGTGGCGATCGATCCGCCGGATTTCGAGACCCGCGCGGCGATCGTGCTGGCCAAGGCCAACGAACGCGGCGCGCAGATTCCCGACGAGGTCGCGTTCCTGCTGGCCAAGAAGATGCGCAGCAACGTGCGCGACCTGGAAGGCGCGCTCAACACGCTGGCGGCGCGCGCCAATTTCACCGGCCGTGCGATCAGCGTCGAGTTCGCCCAGGAAACGCTGCGCGACCTGCTGCGCGCCCAGCAACAGGCCATCGGCATCCCCAACATCCAGAAGACCGTGGCCGACTACTACGGCCTGCAGATCAAGGACCTGCTGTCCAAGCGCCGCACCCGTTCGCTGGCGCGGCCGCGGCAGGTGGCCATGGCCCTGACCAAGGAGCTGACCGAGCACAGCCTGCCGGAGATCGGCGATGCGTTCGCCGGCCGCGACCATACCACCGTGCTGCATGCGTGCCGGCAGATCCGCAGTCTGATGGAAACCGACGGCAAGCTGCGCGAGGACTGGGACAAGTTGATCCGGAAGTTGAGCGAATGACCGCTTCGCACGGAACCGGGAAACGTGCCGATCCGTGTCCGCGACTGAAACCCAGCGGGCTTTCGCACAGGTGCGGTAGATTCTCTGGGTAGAACGCGGGGACGGGCTGGGGATAAACCGGGGACAGAACCGGGCACGAAAATCCATCCACAGCTTGTCCTGCCCCCGCAGCGGTCCTTGTCCGCAGCCTTTACAAGTTGTAAGTTTCTTTTATATTCAATGAGTTGATACGGTTTTCCACAGCTCCGGACCGACTCCAGCACCACCGCTTTTAGATTTATTCCACATTCCTTTAAAGCGTAGAGGCACGGACTCCCATGCGTTTCACTCTGCAACGCGAGGCCTTTCTCAAGCCGTTGGCCCAGGTCGTCAATGTCGTCGAACGGCGGCAAACCCTGCCTGTCCTGGCCAATTTCCTGGTCCAGGTCCAGAACGACCAGCTCTCGCTCACCGGCACCGACCTCGAAGTGGAAATGATCGCGCGCGCCGCGGTCGAGGACGCGCAGGACGGCGAGACCACCATCCCGGCCCGGAAGCTGTTCGAGATCGTGCGCGCCCTGCCGGACGGCAGCCGTGTCACGGTCAGCCAGACCGGCGACAAGGTCACCGTCCAGGCCGGACGCAGCCGCTTCACCCTGGCGACGCTGCCGGCCAACGATTTCCCGTCGGTCGACGAAGTCGAGGCCACCGAGCGCATCAGCGTGCCGGAAGCCGGGTTGAAGGAACTGATCGAACGCACCGCCTTTGCGATGGCCCAGCAGGACGTGCGCTATTACCTCAACGGCCTGCTTTTCGACCTGCGTGACCAGACCCTGCGCTGCGTGGCCACCGACGGCCATCGTCTCGCGTTGTGCGAAGCCCCGTTGGACCAGGCCGTCGGTGCCAAACGCCAGATCATCGTGCCGCGCAAGGGCGTGACCGAGCTGCAGCGCCTGCTTGAAGGCGGCGAACGGGCGCTGGAACTGGAGCTGGGCCGCAGCCATGTCCGGGTCAAGCGCGACGATGTGACCTTCACCTCCAAGCTGATCGACGGGCGTTTTCCGGATTACGAGGCGGTGATTCCGATTGGCGCGGAGCAGGAGGTCAAGCTGGACCGGGAAGTCCTGCGGGCCGCGCTGCAGCGGGCCGCGATCCTGTCCAACGAAAAGTACCGTGGCGTGCGTGTGGAGGTCTCCCCGGGCCAGCTGAAGATCAGCGCGCACAATCCCGAACAGGAAGAGGCCCAGGAAGAGATCGAGGCCGATACCCGGGTCGATGGCCTGGCCATTGGCTTCAACGTCAACTATCTGCTCGATGCCCTCGGTGCGCTGCGCGAAGAGCACATCGTGATCGCACTGCGCGACGCCAATTCCTCGGCGCTGGTCCGCGAGGCCAGCAGCAGCAAGTGCCGGCACGTGGTGATGCCGCTGCGGCTTTGATGGTGGCGAGAGTCATCATGTTCCACGTGGAACCGCATCGACGCCCGGCCTTGGCTGGGCGTCCTGCTTTGAGGGGCGCATGCGCGTAACCCGATTGGCGCTGCGGGATGTGCGCCGGTTCGAATCGGCGGAGCTCGTCCCCGGGCCAGGACTGAACCTGCTGACCGGACCCAATGGAGCGGGAAAGACCTCCGTGCTTGAAGCCCTGCACCTGATGGCCTATGGCCGCAGTTTCCGTGGCCGGGTGCGCGACGGCCTGATCCGCGAAACCGCCACGGCGCTGGAGGTGTTCATCGAGTGGGACGAGACCGCGATGGCCGGTCCCGCGCTGCAGCGGCGGGCGGGCCTGCGCCATGCCGGCCAGGAATGGACGGGGCGGCTGGACGGGCGCGACGTCGCGCACCTGGGCCAGCTATGTGCGGCGTTGGCAGTGGTGACCTTCGAACCGGGCAGCCACGCGTTGATCGCAGGCGGCGCGGAAAACCGCCGCCGGTTCCTGGATTGGGGCCTGTTCCACGTGGAACCCGACTTCATGCCTCTCTGGCGCCGCTACGCGCGGGCACTCAAGCAACGCAACGCCCTGCTCAAGAGCGGGAGCGGCGCGGGACAACTGGATGCCTGGGACCAGGAGCTGGCCGAAGCGGGCGAACTCCTGACCACCTACCGTGAGCGCTATCTGGTCGAATTGGCGCCGCAGGCTGGACGGATCGCCGCACAACTGACCTCCGGGCTGGCGGTGCAGGGGTTGGAATTCCAGCCCGGATGGCGTCGCCAGGATGTGTCCTTGGCTGATGCGCTGCTGCTGGGACGCGAACGGGACCGCCTCAGCGGGCATACCGGGGTCGGCCCCCATCGGGCCGACTGGAGCGTGCAACTGGCCGGCCTGCCGGGGCGGGAAGCGCTTTCCCGCGGCCAGACCAAGCTCACCGCCCTGTCGATGCTTCTGGCCCAGGCGGCCGACTATGCCGTGCGGCACGGGCATTGGCCGGTCATCGCCCTTGATGACTTGCCGTCGGAATTGGACCGGGAGCACCAGCGACGCACCCTTGACTTCCTGTGGGGGCAACCCGGCCTGCAGCTGTTCGCCACGGCCACTGAACTGCCCTCGGCCTTGCTGGAGAGTGCGGCGGACTACCGTCTGTTCCACGTGGAACAAGGTCTTGTCCGCAGCTGAGGGGTCCGGACGCTGTCCTTCGGTTGGGGTGGGGGCTGCTATAATCGGCCCTCGATCCCTATAGCTAAGGTGTCCGCAGCTGCAACGGCCGCGGCCCGGCCCCCGATTGCGGCGAAGGCATGAGCGAACACACTCCGATTACCCCCTCCGGCAACGATTCCTACGACTCCAGCAAGATCACCGTCCTGCGCGGCCTGGAAGCGGTCCGCAAGCGTCCGGGCATGTACATCGGCGATGTGCACGACGGTACCGGCCTGCACCACATGGTGTTCGAGGTGGTCGACAACTCGGTCGACGAAGCCCTGGCCGGCCACGCGGACGACATCGTCGTGCGCATCCTCGAGGACGGTTCGGTCGCGGTCTCCGACAACGGCCGCGGCATCCCGGTGGACACGCACAAGGAAGAGGGCGTATCGGCGGCGGAAGTGATCCTCACCGTGCTGCACGCCGGCGGCAAGTTCGACGACAACAGCTACAAGGTGTCCGGCGGCCTGCACGGCGTGGGCGTGTCGGTGGTCAATGCGCTGTCCTCGCACCTGTGGCTGGATATCTGGCGCGATGGCCATCACTACCAGCAGGAATACGCGCTGGGCGAGCCGCAGTATCCGCTCAAGCAGCTGGAACCCTCGGGCAAGCGCGGCACCACGCTGCGCTTCCTGCCCGCGGCGGATATCTTCACCGACACCGAGTTCCACTACGACATCCTGGCCCGCCGTCTGCGCGAGCTGTCGTTCCTCAACTCGGGCGTCAAGATCACCCTGATCGACGAGCGCGGCGAGGGCAGGCAGGACACGTTCCAGTACGAAGGCGGCATCCGCAGCTTCGTCGAGCATCTGGCCCAGCTGAAGACGCCGCTGCACCCGAACGTGATTTCGGTGACCGGCGAGCACAACGGCATCGTGGTCGACGTCGCCCTGCAATGGACCGACGCCTACCAGGAGACGATGTTCTGCTTCACCAACAACATCCCGCAGAAGGACGGCGGCACCCACCTGGCCGGTTTCCGCGCCGCGCTGACCCGCACCCTGAGCAACTACATCGAACAGAACGGGATCGCCAAGCAGGCCAAGATCAACCTCTCCGGCGACGATATGCGCGAAGGCATGATCGCGGTGCTGTCGGTCAAGGTGCCGGATCCGAGCTTCTCCAGCCAGACCAAGGAGAAACTGGTCAGTTCGGAGGTGAAGCCGGCTGTTGAAGGCGCGTTCGGAGCACGTTTGGAGGAGTTCCTGCAGGAAAACCCGAACGAGGCCCGCGCCATCGCGGCCAAGGTGGTCGATGCCGCCCGTGCCCGCGAGGCCGCGCGCAAGGCGCGCGAGCTGACCCGGCGCAAGGGTGCGCTCGACATCGCCGGCTTGCCCGGCAAGCTGGCCGACTGCCAGGAAAAGGATCCGGCGCTGAGCGAACTGTTCATCGTCGAGGGCGATTCGGCCGGCGGCTCGGCCAAACAGGGCCGCAACCGCAAGAACCAGGCGGTGCTGCCGCTGCGCGGCAAGATCCTCAACGTCGAGCGAGCGCGCTTCGACCGCATGCTCGCGTCGGCCGAGGTCGGCACCCTGATCACGGCACTGGGCACCGGTATCGGCAAGGACGAGTACAACCCGGACAAGCTGCGCTACCACCGCATCATCATCATGACCGACGCCGACGTGGACGGTTCGCACATCCGCACGCTGCTGCTGACGTTCTTCTACCGGCAGATGCCGGAACTGATCGAGCGCGGCCACGTCTACATCGGCCTGCCGCCGCTGTACAAGATCAAGCAGGGCAAGACCGAGCTGTACCTGAAGGACGACGCGGCGCTGGACACCTACCTGGCCAGCAACGCGGTGGAGAACGCCGCGCTGGTACCGGCTGCCGACGAACCGCCTATCAGCGGCGAGGCGCTGGAGAAGCTGCTGCTGGCCTATGCCGGCGCGCGCGAGGCGATCGCGCGCAACAGCCACCGCTTCGATCCGCTGCTGCTGGAAGCGCTGATCGACTTCACCCCGCTCGATGCCGCGCACCTGGCGCAGAACACCGACGAGCGCCACGAACTCGACGCGCTGGAAGCGCGCCTCAACCGCGGCAAGCTCGGCAGCCCGCGCTTCGCGCTGAAGCTGCTCCCCGCCACGGAAACGCGCCCGGCCGCGCTGCAGGTCACCCGCCGGCACATGGGCGAGGAACTGCTGCAGGTGCTGCCGCTGTCGATCTTCGAGAGCGGCGAACTGCGTCCGCTGCGCGATGCCGCGGCGCTGCTGCACGGCCTGGTACGCGAGGGCGCGCAGGTGGTGCGCGGCGGCCGTTCCAGCCCGGTGGACAGCTTCGCCCAGGCGCAGGCCTGGCTGCTCGAGGAAGCGAAGAAGGGCCGGCAGATCCAGCGCTTCAAGGGCCTGGGCGAAATGAACCCCGAACAGCTGTGGGAAACCACGGTCAATCCGGACAGCCGCCGCCTGTTGCGCGTGCGCATCGAGGACGCGGTCGCTTCCGATCAGATCTTCAGCACGCTGATGGGCGATGTGGTCGAACCGCGCCGCGAGTTCATCGAGACCAACGCGCTGAAGGTCGCCAACCTCGACGTCTGACGCGAGCCGCCGGGACATGGAGCGCCCTTCGTCCGCGATGTCTTCGGCCGTACCCGCGGCTGCCGTCGGCCCGTTGCTGCGTTCGTTCCTGTTCGACGTCCTGTTGGCGACGCTGCTGGTGCTCGCCACCAGCCTGGTCGCGTCGGTGGCTTGGATGGTCTGGCGCGCGGCGGCGCTGGCGGCGCAAGGCCAGGATGCGGCGCAGATCGAGAAGGCGCTCGGCCAACCCGGACCGCTGGTGCAGATGTTGTTCGTGCTGCTGACAGGGTCGGTCTCGGCGCTTGTGCTGTACCGGTGGCGTCGCCGCGCCGATGCCGGTGAGCGGGCCGCTTCGCGGGCGGCGCTGCGGCCGCGCTCGACCTGGGGCTGGACCGGACTGGTCGCTGCCGCAGTGTTCTTCGGCAGCGCATTGCTGGGCTGGTTCGGCGAACTGCTGGGGATCGAACCGGTGCCCAGCAATCTGGCACTGGTCGAGGCGGCAGCGGCGGAATGGCCGATGCTGCTGTTCCTGTTCGCCGTGGTGCTGGCGCCGGCGTACGAGGAGCTGCTGTTCCGGCGCGTGTTCTTCGGCCGTTTCCTCGCCGCCGGCCGGCCCTGGCTGGGAATGGCGGTGAGCAGCCTGGCGTTCGCCCTGATCCACGAGTTGCCCGGGTTCAGCGCCAATCCGCCACTGGCGATGCTGCAGCTGTGGCTGATCTATGGCGGCATGGGCGCCGCGTTCGCCTGGTTGTACTGGCGTACCGGCACCCTGTGGGCGCCGTTTTTCGCCCATGCGCTCAACAATGCCGTAGCCATCGCCGTGTACGGCCTGACCTGACGCGACCGGCTGCTTGACGAAAAGTTAAGCCGGCTGCGTGGACACTGCCCGTGAAAGTGAATGGGCAGAATTCCGATGGGCTGGAAACCGACAGCACTGGCGACGGCAGTGGCGATACTGCTGGCCGCGTGCGCGACCACGACCTCGCCGACCGGTCGCACGCAGTACATGGCGTACTCGGACAGCGAGCTCAACCAGATGGGCTCGCAGGCCTTCACCGAGATGAAGACCCAGCAGAAGACCCAGACCGGCGGCCAGCAGAATGCCTACGTGCAATGCGTGGTGAAGGCCCTGGTGGCCCAGCTGCCGGCCGAATGGCAGCAATTGCAGTGGGAAACCGCGGTCTTCGTCGATGACAGCCCCAATGCCTTCGCCCTGCCGGGCGGCAAGGTCGGCGTGAACACCGGCATGTTCAAGGTGGCCAGGAACCAGGACCAGCTGGCGGCGGTGATCGGCCACGAGATCGGCCACGTCTATGCCCGTCATACCAACGAGCGGGTATCGCGGCAGAGCGCCACTTCCACCGGGCTGGCGGTGCTCGGCGCCCTCGCCGGTGCCCGTTACGGCCAGACCGGCGCCGACCTGGTCACCCAGGGCGGCGGGATGGCCGCGCAGATGGGCCTGCTGCTGCCGTTTTCCCGCACCCAGGAAAGCGAGGCCGACCAGATCGGCCAGCGGCTGATGGCCCAGGCCGGATTCGACCCGGCGCAGGCCGTGGACCTGTGGCAGAACATGCTCGCCGCCTCTGGCGACCGTTCACCTGAATGGTTGTCCACCCATCCCGACCCGCAGAACCGGATCCGATCGCTTGAGGGGAACGCACCCGCGTTGCGGCCGGTCTATGAGGCGGCGCGCAAGGCCGGCCATACGCCCCGGTGCGGTCCCTGACTCCCGAAGCAACCCGATCTTGGTGGCATTCCGAAAAAAACCCGGTTCTGTTAGCGTTGCCGACCCGGTTCCCGCTCCACCGCCCGGCGGTGGCCCGTACGAGGTGATCCAATGAAATTCCGCAAGCAACTCTTCCTGTCGATCTGCATCGCCGCTGCCCTGGGCGGTGTCGTGGCGGCCGATGCCTCCGCCGCACGTCCAGGCAAATCCGACAAGGCCGACAAGACCGAGGCGATGTACCCGCAGGCAACGCGCCAGGAACCGGACACCAAGGCGTCGAGCAAGGCCAGCAAGAAACTGCAGAAGCTGATCGACGTGTACAACGAGGAGGATTTCGCCCAGACCCGCACGCTGGCCGACGAGATCCTCACCCTGGAAGGCGCCAACGCCTACGACCGCTCGCTGGCCGCGCAGCTGGCCGCGCAGGCCGCCTACAACCTGGACGACACCGCCGCCGCCAAGTCCTACCTGCAGAAGGCGCTGGAATTCGGTGGCCTGGACAACAACGGCCACTACCAGTCGATGCTGATGCTGGCCCAGCTGCAGCTGGCCGACGACGAATTCGAACCCGGCCTGGCCACTCTCGATCGCTACCTGACCGAGACCAAGTCGACCAAGCCGGACGACCTGGTGCTCAAGGGCCAGGCGCTGTACCAGATGGAGCGCTTCCAGGAAGCGATCCCGCCGCTCAAGCAGGCCGTCGACACCGCGCCCGAGCCCAAGGACAGCTGGGTCCAGCTGCTGATGGCGGCCTATGCCGAATCCCACCAGAACGCGCAGGCCATCGCCCTGGCCGAGCAGCTGGCGGCCAAGAACCCGGCCGACAAGAAGGCGCAGATGAACCTGGCCACGGTCTACGCCCAGGCCGACCAGATGGACAAGGCCGCCGGCGTGCTGGAAAAGCTGCGCGCGTCCGGCCAGCTCAGCGACGAGCGCGAGTATCGCCAGCTGTACATCACCTACGCCAACATGGACGGCCGCGAGAAGGACGTCATCTCGGTGATCAACGAAGGCATGCAGAAGGGTGTGCTCAAGCCGGACTACCAGACCTACCTGGCCCTGGCCCAGTCCTATTACTACAGCGAGCAGATCCCGCAGGCGATCGAGAACTGGCAGAAAGCCGCGCCGCTGTCCAAGGACGGCGAGACCTACCTCAACCTGGCCCGGGTGCTGTGGCAGGAAGGCCGCACCGCCGAGGCCAAGCAGGCCGCCCAGCAGGCGCTGGACAAGGGCGTGAAAAAACCCGAGGACGCCAGGAAAATCATCAACTTGAAGTAGCGTCACCGAAAACCCCCGCACCCTAGGCACAGGCGCGCGGGATTGGTATATGCTTGGCGGTTCATGCGGTGTCACCGCGAGAACCTGGGTTTCCCTACGGGCTTTTCGGCTCCGGGGCGATCCGGCCCCCCACCCGAGTCACTAGGCGCATGGCTGAACAACTGGTCGTCCACAGGAACTACGAAGAAACCGAGGACAGCGGACTGAGCTGGCCGCGTATCGTCGGTATTGCGTTCGTCATCGCGCTGCACCTGGCTGCGTTGATGCTGCTGCTGATCCCGGCCGTGGCGCCGAAGGCCGAGGTCGAAAAGGAGCGCAACATCCTGGTCACCCTGGTCGACGCCCCGCCGCCGCCGCCGCCGCCCCCGCCGCCGCCACCGCCGCAGGACAAGCCGCCGCCGCCGATCAAGGAGCTGTCGCCGCCGAAGCCCTCGCCGGTGCCGCCGCCGCCGGAAGCGCCGCCGATCGACATCGCCGAACCGCGTCCGACCGACGTCTACCAGGAGCCGTCGCCGCCCGCGCCGCCGGCCCCGGTCGCCGACATCGCGGCCAGCGTGGACATCTCGTCCAAGAACATGAATCCCCCGCGCTACCCGCCGGCCGCCGCGCGCGCCGGCATCACGGGCGAGGTGATCCTGGTCATCGACGTGGCGGCCGACGGTTCGGTGACGAACGTGTCGGTCGAAAAGTCCAGCCGCAACCGCGACCTCGACCGCGCCGCGGTCGAAGCCGCGAAGAAGTGGCGTTTCAATCCCGCGACTGTGAACGGCCAGAAGGCGGCCGGTCGCGTTCGGGTCCCGGTGAACTTCACCCTGGGTTGATGTCCGTTCGTTTCCCTGACGGAAACCGGGCCTAGCGTTTCCGCCTTCCTTCTCCATCAAACAAACCAAAGGTAAGCGTCATGCTGCAGGAACTCTTCATCGCCACCGCTGCCGGGGGCAACAGTGCCTCCGCCCTCACGCAGATGGGCTTCGACCACCTGCTGAGCGAGATGGTCGCCAACCCGGGGCAGTTCGCCGTCTCCTGGGTCGTGCTGATCACCCTGGTCCTGATGTCGGCCGCGTCCTGGTACTGGACCGTCTACAACGCCATCAAGAACACCCGCCTGAAGTCGGCCGCCGACCGCGTGGTCAACGCGTTCTGGGACGCGCCGAACGCGCAGGAAGCCATCCGCGTGATGGAAGAGCAGCCGCGTAGCGAGCCGTTCTCCAAGATCGCTCTCGACGCCGCGCAGGCCGCCGCCCACCACCAGCGTGCCGAAGGCGCCGGTTCCGGTCTGGGCGAAACCCTGAACCGTTCGGAGTTCGTCGACCGCGCACTGCGCCAGGCCGTGACCCGCGAAAGCAGCAAGCTGCAGTCCGGCATGATCCTGCTGGCAACCGTCGGCGCGACCGCGCCGTTCGTGGGCCTGCTGGGCACCGTGTGGGGCATCTACGGCGCGCTGATCAAGATCGGTGCGACCGGTTCGGCTTCGATCGACGCGGTGGCCGGCCCGGTGGGCGAGGCGCTGATCATGACCGCCATCGGCCTGTTCGTCGCGATCCCGGCCGTGTTCGCCTTCAACTTCTTCAGCAAGATCAACAGCGCCACGATCGCCAAGTTCGACTCGTTCGCCCACGATCTGCACGACTTCTTCGCCACCGGCTCGCGCGTGCGCTGAGCCGGCTGTCCGAAGAAACGATCCTGGCACGCTAACGGAGAGCCCGCATGGCCTTCAGTTCCGACAACAGCGGCGGCCCCATGGCCGACATCAACGTCACGCCCCTCGTGGACGTGATGCTGGTGCTGCTCATCATCTTCATCATCACTGCGCCGCTGATGCAGCACAAAGTGAAGATCGAGCTGCCGGAAGCGAACCTCGTCAAGAAGCCCGACGACGACTCGAACAAGCGGCTGATGCCGATCACCATCTCGGTGAAGGAAGACGGCTCCCTGTTCTGGGGCGACGAGGAGATCACCCGGGAGGTGCTCGAGTCGCGCCTGTCCAGTGCCGCCCAGCAGGTACCGCAGCCGCCGCTCAACCTGCGCGGCGACAAAACCACCAAGATGCGCACGATCAACGACATCACCAAGATCGCGCAGTCGCAGGGCATGCTCGACATCGGCTTCGTCGCCACCAAAGAGAAGGGTCAGTAAGCCATGGCTTTCAGTTCCGGTTCCGGCAAGGGCCCGATGGCCGACATCAACGTCACGCCCCTGGTGGACGTGATGCTGGTGCTGCTGATCATCTTCATCGTGACCGCGCCGATCATGACCTACCCGATCGACGTGGCGCTGCCGCAGCGGGTGATCAACCCGCCGCCGCAGCTGCGTGAGCCGCCGCCGCCGATCGACCTGCGCATCGATGGGACCAACAACGTCTTCTGGAACAACAGCCCCGTCGCGGTGGCCACGTTGCAGCAGATGATGGAGACCGAGGTCCAGCGCGATCCGACCAACCAGCCGGAGCTGCGCATCGACGCCAGTTCCGACTCGGAGTACGAGGTCATGGCCAAGGTCCTGGCCGCGGCCAAGAACGCGCAGATGATGAAGATCAACTTCGTGCAACAGCAGTAACGCGACGCCTGCGCGACCCCGCTTCCTGCAGCGGCGGGGCCTGCAACGGCGAAGCCGCTGGAAACGCCGCCTCCGGGCGGCGTTTTCTTTTCTGCTTTCCGTGCGGGTGCGGGTGGAGAAGCTGGAACCAGGCCCTCAGGCGCATCGCGCGCGCCCGATGACTTCCCGGTAGCCGCGGACCGTGGCTTCCAGTCCGTCATACAGGGCCTCGCCGATGAGCGCATGCCCGATCGAGACTTCCAATACCTCGGGTATTGCGGCGAGGAAGGCACCGAGATTGGCCTGCGAAAGGTCATGGCCGGCGTTCACGCCCAGGCCGACGGACTGCGCGCGGCGCGCGGTTTCCACACAGGTCGCCAGCGCCGGTCCCGCGTCGCCTGCGGCGAAGGCTTCGGCGTAGGGACCGGTATAGATCTCGATCCGGTGCGCTCCCAGCGCCGCGGCACGTTCGAGCGACGTGGCGCTGGCGTCCACGAACAGGCTCACGCGGCTGCCGAGCGCGGCGAACGCGCCCACCTGCGCCGCCAGCGGCGCCAGATCGCCCTCGAAGTCGAAGCCATGATCGGAGGTGACCTGTCCGTCGCCGTCGGGCACCAGGGTGACCTGCGCCGGGCGGACCCGTTCGCACAAGGCCAGCAGTCCCGGATAACCGGCCCGTGGCGGAGCGAACGGATTGCCCTCGATGTTCAGTTCCACGTCGAACCTGGCCGCGAGTTCGGCCAGCGGCGGCAGGTCCTCGGCCACGATGTGGCGCCGATCCGGGCGCGGATGCACGGTGATGCCCTGCGCTCCGGCTCGCAGGCAGGCCAGCGCGGCCGTCGCGACGTCCGGCTCCCGGCCGCCACGCGAGTTGCGCAGCACCGCGATCTTGTTGACGTTGACGCTGAGCCGGGTGCTCATGCCGAGGGCGGATCGGAGTGCGTCGGCGCCCCGGCTTCGCGCTTGCGGGCCGCGGCCAGTTCGCGCAGGCGGCGCAGTTCGACCGGGTCGATCATGGCCATTTCGTCGCGCTGGTCTCCGCCGACGCGGTCCAGGTACCAGCCGCGCATCCAGGCCACGAACAGCACCAGGGCCGCCAGCAGGGAAAGCAGCAGCAGCCAGCCATGCACCGTGGTGATCGCCAGCAGCAAGGCGCCCAGGGCCAGCAGCAGGTAGAGCCAGTGCATCGCAGGTCTCCTTGTCGGTGGGGCCGGCGGCATCCGCCGGGCGCGGCCATGATGCCGCGCCGGGGCGCTTCCCGGCCACCGCGCATCCGCGGCAGCCGTCCGTCCGTCGTCCCCGCCTACAGCAATGGCGAAAGCAGGCGCGCGAATGCTTCCGGAAGGCGATGCCGCCACAGGCCCATGGGCCGGTCCAGCCGAACCCGGCGGGCGAGCGCGAATTCGCTCTCCAGCAGCCGTGCCAACGCATCGCAGCCTTCGCGATCGCGCAACAGCATCGACACCTCGAAGTTGAGGCGGAAGCTGCGGTGGTCGAAGTTCGCGCTGCCGACGATGCACAGGTCCTCGTCGGTCAGCAGCGCCTTGGTGTGCAGCATGCGCGGGCCGTATTCGTAGACGCGTACCCCGGCCTTGAGCAGTTCGTCGAAATAGGAGCGCGCGGCCAGCGTCACCAGTTTCGAATCGCTCCAGCGCGGCACCAGCAGGCGCGTGTCCAGGCCGCCGAGCGCGGCCGAAGTCAGCGCCATGCGCGCCGCCTCGCCAGGGACGAAGTACGGCGTGACCAGCCAGACCCGCCGCCTGGCCTCGTGGATGGCGGCCACGTGGAGGCGATGGATCGCTTCCCAGGACGAATCGGGTCCGGACACCAGCACCTGCGCGCCGATCGCACCAGGCGCCGATTCGGGCCAGTATTCCGCGGCGCCGAAGGCATGCGGGTCGCAACCGGCCGCATAGACCCAGTCCTCCACGAACACCAGCTGCAGGCTGCGCACGACCGCGCCCTCCACGCGCAAGTGCAGGTCGCGGTAGGCATCGGGCCGCAACGCCTCGTTCTCCTCGTCGGTGATGTTGATGCCGCCGACGAATCCGGTCGTACCGTCGACCACGACGATCTTGCGGTGGCTGCGCAGGTTGACCCAGGGCCGGGTGAACGGCCGGAACTTCGTCGGGTGGAACCAGCCCACCTCGGCGCCGGCATCGAGCAGCGGCTGCAGGTGGCGTCGCCGCATGCGGCCCGCGCCCACGGCATCCAGCAGCACGCGCACCTTCACCCCGGCGCGGGCGCGCTCGACCAGTGCATCGCGCAGGCGCAGGCCGGTGCGGTCCGGATTCCAGATGTAGTACTCCAGGTGCACATGGTGGTGCGCCGTGGCGATCGCCTGCAGCAACGATTTGTAAGTGGCATGGCCGTCCACCAGCCACTGCGCGGAAACGGCCGTCGAAGGCGGCAGCCCGGTCGTAGCCTGGCCCAGCCGGGCCAGCTCCAGGCATTGCGGGTCGCCGGCCAGCGCTCCGGAGAACTGTTCCAGTCCCGAACGCGAGCGTCCGCGTCGCAGGCGCTGGCGCTGGATCTTCTGCGGCCCGAGCAGGAAGTAGATCAGGAACCCCACGTAAGGCAGCAGCGCCAGGGACATCACCCAGCTCAGCGTGGCCACCGGCTCGCGCTTCTGCAGCACGATCCACACGCTCAGCCCGACCACGTACAGCAACCAGGCCACGGCCAGGTACAGGCCCAGCCGCGGAAGCTCGACGAACCAGCCCCAGAACGCGGAGGAAATCATGCCTCGATTCTAGGCGAGTACGGCGTCGGCGGCCCGCACGGCGATATGCCGGTCGCCGCCGCTGAGACGTGTCCGGCGTAGGCTGGTGCGATGGCCGAGACCATCAAGGGCCGCGGATCGCGGCAGTACCTGCCGGGACGTTTCGAACGCACGATCAGCGAAGCGGTCGACGACGGCTGGGCGCCGCCGGACGGGTCGGACGAACCCGACTCGGGACCGGATCCGCGGCGGCCGCGCACCGAACTGCGCGAGGAAACCGCGCGCAGCATCATCAGCCGCAACGATTCGCCGGACGTGGGTTTCTCGCAGTCGGTGAACCCGTACCGCGGCTGCGAACATGGATGCAGCTACTGCTTCGCCCGGCCGTCGCATGCCTACCTCAATCTCTCGCCGGGGCTGGATTTCGAGACGAAGATCTTCGCCAAGACCAATGCGCCGGACCTGCTGCGCAGGGAACTGTCGCGGCCGGGATACCGGCCCAGCCCGATCGCCCTGGGCATCAACACCGATGCCTACCAGCCGGCCGAGCGCCGCCTGCAGCTGACCCGCCGGTTGATCGAAGTGATGCTCGAATACCGCCATCCTTTCAGCCTGATCACCAAGAACGCCCTCGTCGAGCGCGACATCGACCTGCTGCAGCCGCTGGCCGGGCAGGGGCTGGTACGGGTGCACTTCTCGGTCACCACGCTCGATCCGCACCTGAGCGCGCGGCTCGAACCGCGCGCGGCGGCACCGCACGCGCGCCTGCGGGCGATGGCCCGGCTGCACGCGGCGGGCGTGCCGGTCGGGGTGATGTTCGCGCCGGCGATTCCGTGGGTGAACGAGCATGAGCTGGAGGCCGTCCTGGAAGCGGCACGCACGGCCGGGGCCGACAGTGCCGGCTATGTGCTGCTGCGCCTGCCGCATGAGGTGGCGCCGCTGTTCCGCGACTGGCTGCAGGCGCATCTTCCCGATCGCGCCGCGCACGTGATGAGCACGCTCCGGCAGATGCGCGGCGGCCGCGATTACGAATCGACCTTCGGCACGCGGATGGGTGGGCGTGGCCAGCATGCCGATCTGCTCGCGCAGCGTTTCGCGTTGGCCTACCGCCGTTGCGGCTATGCCGACGCGCGACCGGTGCCGCTGGATTGCAGTTGCTTCCGGGTGCCGCGAGCGCCGTCGCCGCAGGGCGAACTGTTCTGATTGTGTAAACCGCCGGCGGGCTGTATCAGCCATGCAACACGGCGCGGAGCCTTTGCCGGCAAGGCTCGCGGGCCTTTCGGATCGCCAGGGGCGATACAGGGTTGTGACACATGTTCCCCGGCCGAAGCAGCCGGCCCACGGTAAAGCATTGAATTGAAAGGGAATCAGGCGCTGGCACGGGTCGTGCGTTTGTCCTTCCGCCGTCCCAGTGGAAGCGCCGACGATGCGATCCCTCCCCGTGCTGTTGCCCAGCCTGCTCGCCTTGGCCGTGTTGCCGGCCTTCCAGGCCCGTGGCGCCGACGCACACACCGGCATCTATCCCGATCCCGGGGAGATGGTGTTGCTGCGCGACGTCAATGCGCGCCACGCCTACCGCCCCGCGCCGCCGAGCATCGCCCTGATCGCCGACCCCACCCCGAACCGGGAAATCGACCAGGCGCTGGGAACCGGCGAATTGTCGGACGAGGATTTCGCCGCGCTGTCGTCGGGCCAGCTGGATGCCTCCGGCCGTCCGGGGCCGATGCCGCAGCAGGTGACCCAACAGGCCCTGCAGGGGTCGCTGGGCCGCGCAATGGGCGACAACGGCGCGCTGACCGGCAGTGGGATCGCCCGCACGGTCGGCGGTGCCACCGGTGCGATCACAGGCGCGACCCGCGGCATCGCGCCGACCATCACCGGCGCCCTGTCCCAGTTTCCGATGGGCAGCAACCCGGGCACCGGTCCGTGACCTTCCCGATCCCCTGTCGCGGACCCTGGTCGGCAGTTCTCCTGCTGGCGGCCATCACCGCGCTTTCTTGCTCTGCTCCTGCGCGGGCGGGCGACGACTACGCCGAGATGCTCGGCTACCTGGCGCAGACCCGGATCGACGACAACGCCCTGTCCGGAAGCCAGGGTTCGATCAAGGTGAACATGGCCGCCGGCGACCTCAACCAGCAGGCCAACCTGCAGGCACTGGCGATCGGCGAAAACGCGGACGCCAACGTCGACGCGAGGCAACGGCAAAGCGCCGATGTTCATGACGTCCCCGGCATCGCCAGCGCGCGTATCGGCGGCGCGGCGCTGTCCGGCGCCAGTGGCATCGCATCCATCAATCAGGCCAGCGGCAGCGGCAACGCGGAAGTGAACGCGGTGTCGCTGGCGCTGGCGCAACAGGGCACACGCGGGGCGTCGGACGGACAGTTGTCCGCCGCCGGCTTCGCGTCGGCGGAGCGGCAACGCGCCCCCCATCCGGCAGGCAAGACTGCCAGCCGCAACGTGGCCGTGGAGGCCACCGCGCTGCGCGGATTCGAGGGCGTGCTGCAACTCAATCAGATCGCGGGCTCGGCCAACAGCATCGGCAACCAGCTGGTGCTGTCGGTCTCGACCGGTCCGTGAGGCGGTAATCACCCAACCCAAGAGCAAGAGAGAGAGGACACCATGAAAAGGAACCTGAAGTGGACCGTGCTTGCCGCGACGATCGCCGCCGCGACTGCCGCCACCAACGCCGGAGCCGTGGACATCGTTCTGAACACCTGGACGACCAGGACCAACATCGACACCGACATCGATACCGACATCGACACGGATCTCAGCTACAGCGATTCGGTCTCCAACTCCACTACCAACACCAACACCTCGACCAATTCATCCAGCAACACGTCGAGCAACTCCTCCACCAACAACTCGAGCGTCAACAACGCGGTCGACCTTTCGTACAGCGATTCCTTCGATCGCAACACGACCGCCAACCATGCGGTCGACACTTCGTACACCGACCACTTCAACCGCAACACCACGATCGACAAGAACGTCGATCTGGACCTGTCGGCGAACGTTGACTACGACCGGATCAGGTACGACGCCGACATCACCCACGACGAGGATGTCAACGTCAACCACGACACCAACATCAACAAGGCGGTGGACGAACATGGCGTGTCGGCCGAACTCGAGTCCGACCTGTCGCTGACCTCGGACATCGATTTCACCGGAGCTCCGACCGTCTCCGGAGATCTGGCGATCGACTCGGCCGCGATCGCGGTGATCGACAACCGCCAGAGCACGAGCGGCAACCTGGGTCTCAACGACCAGCTGACCAATGACGCCTCCATCGGCGATGAGGTCGCCGCCGACGCTTCGGGCAACCTGCAGTTCAACGTCGCCGCCGGCGACAACAACACCCAGGACAACGCCGCCGCACTGTCCGCGGCCGACGCCAGCTTCGCCTTCGGCCTGGCCGATTCGAAGGTGCTCGTCCAGCAGAACGGTTCCGGCAATGCCACCAGCAACCTGGGCGTCACCAACACGGCGGGCGTCGGCGACAACGCCTTCGCACGTGCGACCGGCAACATCGGCGTCAACGTGACTTCCGGAAACAACAACTCGCAGAAGAACTCGCTGGCCGCTTCGGTCGCCACTTCGCGCTACGCCTCGGCGGCAGTGAGCTCCAACCAGACCTCCTCGGGCAACTTCGTCACCAATGGGCCCAAGCGCGATGTGCAGTACGACACCGTCCGCATGACGCTGTCCGGCAAGGTCAGCGGCGCTACCGTAGCCGTGGGCGCCGGTGGCTACGAGGGCACCGAGTCGGGCTCGACCGCCAGCCGGGGTTCGGCCTACCAGGCCGGCAACTTCTATCTGGATACCTGGCAGGGCGAGACGCATGTCGGTGGCAACAACACCGGCCATATCGACGTTGACGGCGCCATCCAGGGAGCCATCGACAATCCGTGGCGCGGCTCCGACCAGAATGGAAACATCGGTGGTCTCGCGTTCGACACCGGCGAAACGGGCAGCTACCGGGGATCGGAAGAAGGTGATCTCGGCTTCGTCGAGCTGGGTTATGCCGATCTCAGGGCCAGCCTGACCGGCTACCTGCAGATCGCCCGCAACGTGGTGGTGGCCGATGCCACCAACACCGCTTCGCTGTCCGGCAATGCGTTCAACGCGGCCAGCGGCAACATCGGCGTGAACGTGTCGGCCGGCACCGGCAACCAGCAGGCCAACAGCCTGTCGCTGGCCGTTGCGCAGCCCAGCACGGCAGCTCCCACCGGCAACAGCGGTGGCGGCGGCGGCGGCGGTGGCGAAGGAGGCTGAAAGAACACCCCGCAAGGGTGAAAGAGTGACTCCCGGCCATCCGCCGTGGCCGGGAAATCACGGAACGCCCCGTCCCGCCTCCCCCGCGGGACGGGGCTTCCACTCCACCGGCGGACCGATCTTTCCAGCAGGCACGGCAGTCGTCTTCGCCACAGGAATCGCCACCATGTCGAAACCTTTGCTTCCGGGCCTGACACTTGCGTCGTTGCTACTGCTGTCGCTCGCCGTGACGCCCGCCGCCACGCCCGCGCATGCGGCCGAAGTGGCCTTCGCCGGCGTGCTTCCCAACGGAGCGCTGTACACCACGCCCGTCGTGAGCATGCGCGAAGCGCGTTACGTCAACCTGGTGCGGCAGCAGACCGACTACAGCTGCGGCGCCGCCTCGCTGGCCACCATCCTGCGCTACGCCTACCACCTGGACGCGGACGAGAACACCGTCATCGAAGGCATGCTGTCGCTTGCCGACGCGGACGTGGTCAAGGAGCGCGGCTTCTCGCTGCTGGACATCAAGCGCTACGTCGAATCGCTGGGCATGCGCGGTCGCGGCTACCGGGTCGACGAGGCCAGGCTGCGCTCGCTGCGCGTGCCGAGCCTGGTGCTGATGGACGTGAACGGCTTCCGCCACTTCGTCGTGCTCAAGCAGGTGCGCGACGACCTGGTCGAGATCGGGGACCCGATCCTGGGCAACCGCGTGGTGCCCCTGCCCGAATTCCTGGCGGCCTGGCCGTCCCGTGCCGTGTTCGTCGTTATCGGCACCGACTTCGATCGCAATACCGTACTGCTCCAGCCCAGCAGCAAACCCAGTGCGCGGGCGCTGTATGCGCGGCAGGGACCGATCACCGACGCCGAGTTGCTCGACTTCGGTTTCACCCATGCCGACCTGTTCTGAGAGGATCGAACATGAACGGAAAACGGACGCTTTGCATCGCCATCGGTCTGGCGGCCGCCCCTGCGGCCCTGCCGGCCTGGGCGCAGGCGCAGGCGGTCCCGTCGCCCGCCCAGGACGACAGTTCGCCCGGCAGTGGGCTGGTCGAGCTGACCGACGAGGAAATGGGCGACATGCGCGGCCGCTACACGGTCGACACCAACACCGTGGCGTGGTTCGGCGTGACCATGGTGTCCACCTGGCAGAACCAGGCCGGCCAGCAGCTGACGAGCCAGTTGAAGATCACCATGGACGTGAGCCAGCCGGAACAGCCGAAGGTGACTTTCCAGCCGCACGTGAGCATCACCCACGTCGATGCGCCGTCGCCGGTGCCTTCGGGGCAGCGGGAAATCGACAACGCCGGCCTGGCCAACGTGAATGGCATGGTGCAGAGCGTGCAGATCGCCGGCGACGGCAACGTGGCCAGCAATACCGCCAGGGTATCGCTGCGCGAAAGCGACGAACCGCCATCGGCTTCCCCGCAGGTTGCGGACGTCGCCGCTTCGACATCCACCGCGCTGGCCACGGCCAGCGCACCGGGCATGAGCGCGGTCGCTTCGCTGGAGGGCAACGCGGCACGCGTGCTGCTGCAGATCGACGGCCAGGGTGCGGTGGAGCAGTGGATCAGCGGCAGCGGCATGGGCCAGACCATCCAGCTCGCCGCCGACAGCCAGCAGGCCAGCAACTGGCTGGAACTGGACCTGGTCCGGCATCCGGCACAGACACAGGCGCGGTCGGCGCTGGGCCAGAACGTGGCCCAGGCCATCGCGCTCAGCCGTGGCATCGCCATCGGTTACTGAAACGGAACGACCAAGGCCAGGATCGGCGGGGGACGGGCACGTGATGAGGAAGAGTACGACCATATCGATTTCGGCATTGCACCTGGCCATCGCCGCGGCGATAGGCACGGCGGCGACGGTGCCGGAGGCATCGGCGCAGGACACGGCCGCCACGCCCGCCGACGCGGCCGAGTTGCGCCAGCTCACCGAGCAACTGGCCGAACTCAAGTCCAGCTACGCCGAGGAGGTACGTCGATTGCGCGAACTGGATATGCAGGTCCAGGCGCTGCAGGCGCGCCTGGCCGGCAAGGTGCCGGCCGCCGGCGCGCCGCCTCCTGCGGCAGCGGCGCCGGCGATCGCCGCCGCCCAGGCGCCGGAGGCGGAAGCTGCAACGTCCGCCACCCGGCCGCCACCGTCGCAGGAAGGCTACGCCAGCACCGCGGAGGAGGCCGAAAAGGCGAAAAGCGAAACGATGAGCCGCAGCGTCGCCGACGTGAAGCAGCAGACCCGCACGCTGTTCGACCAGCGGCTGGTAATCGAGAACAGCGTCACCTACAACCGCTACGATCGGAAGCAGCTGACCCTCAACGGGTTCCTGGCGCTGGATGCGATCTTCCTCGGCAACATCGCCATCGAGAACGTCGAATCGGACACGCTGAACTACAACCTGGCCGCGCGCTGGGGCGTCAGCCCGAGCCTGACATTGAACCTGGACGTGCCGTATCTGTGGCGCAAGACGGTCTACCAGAAGGGCGGCGCGGGAGGCGCGGCGGCCGCCATCGCGCAGGAGGAAACCACCGGCAGCGGCATCGGCGATGCCATCGCCAGCGCCAACTTCCGCCTGCTGGCCGAGCAGGGCAGCCGACCGGAAACGGTGCTCAACGTCGGCGTCACCATGCCCACTGGCCGGGAGCCGTACGGGATCCCGTGGCGGGTGCTCGAGCGCGACGACGACGACTTCATCCGCTTCGCCGTGCCCGAGGAACAACCCACCGGCAACGGCGCCTGGCAGACCAGCATCGGCGTGTCGGCGGTGAAGACCTCCGATCCGGCGATCCTGTTCGGCAACATCGGCTACACGTACTCGTACGAGGCCAGCTTCGACGACATCGACAACAATCCGGATACGGTCAATCCGGGCGACGTGAAGCTCGGCGACTCGTATTACTTCGGTGCCGGCGTGGCCTTCGCCTTCAACGAGCGCACCAGCTTCAGCATGTCGCTCAGCAACCGGCTCAGCGCCCGCGCCCGTACCCGCTACGAGGGCGGGGAATGGAGCAAGGTGATCGGAAGCGACGCCAACACGGCGATGTTCAACCTGGGCGTCACCTATGCGATGAGCGCGCATACGACCGCGGTCGGCCTGCTCGGCATCGGCCTGACTCCGGACGCGCCGGACTTCAGCCTCGGATTCAGGATTCCGTACAGCCTCTGAGGCCGCTGCACCGCGCCGCCGGCTTTCGGCGCCGCCCTTGCGGCGGCGGGCCGGCGGCGCAAACCATGTCAGCGCAGCGCTTCCAGCTCCAGCCGGTGCTTCTTGCACAGCCGGTAGACGGTGACGCGCGACACCCGCAGGCGCCGTGCGCACTCGCTCACGTTGAAACCCGAATCGCGCAGCGTCGCCAGCACCGCCTCGCGTTCGGCCTGCACGCGGACTTCGTCCAGGCCGTCCTCGGCGCCGGACGCGGATCCGGCATCGCGCAGCTGCAGGTCGTGCGCACCGATCAGCTCGCTGTCGCAGACCACCGCGGCGCGGCGCACGCGGTTCATCAGTTCACGGACGTTGCCCGGCCAGCGGTGGGCGTGGAGCTGGCGCCGCGCCGAAGCGTCGAAGCCGCGCGCACGCACGCGGTGCTGCGCGCGGAACTCGGCCAGGAAGTGCCGCGCCAGCAGTTCCACGTCGCCATTGCGCTCGCGCAGCGGCGGCATGTGCAGGCGCAGGACGTCGAGCCGGTAGAACAGATCCTGGCGGAAGCGACCGTGCGCGACCGCGTCCTCCAGATCGACGTGGGTCGCGGCGATCACGCGCACGTCGATCCGGATCGAATGATGGCTGCCGACGCGTTCCAGGGTGCCCTCCTGCAGCACGCGCAGCAGGTTGGTCTGCGCGTCCAGCGGCAGGTCGCCGATCTCGTCCAGGAAGATGGTGCCGCCGTCGGCGGCCTCGAACAGACCGATCCGCCGGGCCGTCGCGCCGGTGAACGCGCCCTTCTCATGGCCGAACAGTTCCGACTGGACCAGGCTGGCCGGCAGCGCGCCGCAGTTGACCGCGATGAACGGACGGCCGCGACGGATCGACATCTCGTGCAGCGCACGCGCCGCCAGTTCCTTGCCGGTACCGGTTTCTCCAGTGACCAGGACCGGCAGGTCGACCGGCGCGAACTTGTGCAGGCTGGCATGCACGGCCAGCGTCGCCGCGCTGCCGCCGACGAGGGAGGCCACGCCGGCTTCGCGCGCCATCGGCCGCTCGCCGTCGACGATCTTGGCCAGCTGCTGGACCTGGGCCAGGTCCAGCGGTTCGCGCAGCTGGAACAGGCAACCGGGCGGCGGATCGCCGCCGCCGGCTCCGAGGGCGACCAGCGGCAGGTCCGAATGCGGTGCGAGCAGGGCCTGCATCGCGGCGGCCCAGGCGTCGTCGCCCCGGCGCAGATCCAGCAGCGCGGCGACCCGGTCGCCGCCGCGCAGGCCGATGCGGGCGCCGCCGGCGTCCGCGATCACGCGCAGGTCCCAGCCTGCGGCCGCGACGACTTCGCGCTCCTGGTCCGTGGGATGGCCCAGCCAGATCATGCAACGTGGTCGTAGTTCCGGAACTGCCGCCATAGTTCCCTGCTCCTGGTTTCGCCCGGCCGCGGAGGAGAAGCTTCCCGTGCAGCCGCCCCTTCCGGACGGCCGCAAACGCAGCCTGCCGTCACTCCGTGACAGTGGAGGGGTCGAAGAAGATCGTCGCCGGCGCCGCGGATCGAGTGCGGCGCGAATGTTTCGTCAGCACTGCCTGCATGCCGCCGCGTCGCGGCGGTACCGGTTGCGGGAACGGGACGAAGCAGGCGGATGGTACTGACAGGACATGGTGGTTCCCCCCGGATGCGCGCCGGTTCCAATCGCCGGCGCGCGGATTTCCAGCTGGATCTTCAGCTGTATTGGGAAGAACGCCGGCATTGGCGCCGACAGGCCACGCGGGCGACGCTGGGCTTCAGGCTGGTGAACGGATTCAGGGAGGTGAAACCCCAGGAGAAGAAGCAGGATAGGCGAGCAGCAACACCAGATCCTCGCCGCCCTGCTGTTCGATCGCGTGGGTGCTGCCGGAGCGGGTCAGCATCGCGTCGCCGGCCGCCACGTCATGGGCCTGGCCGTCGAGCACGTAGCGGCCGCGGCCGCTGACGACGTAGTAGATCTCGTCCTTGTGGTGCTGGTGCAGGCCGATGCCCGCGCCCCTGTGGAGCACGCGCTTGCGCATGACGAACGGCAGCCCGGGCGCATCGGCGAACAGTGGATAGGCGGTCGTCGTGCCGGCGCCGCCGTGCGGTCCCGGTTGCTCGCGGGCGAAGTCGCGTTCGTGGACGACCGAGGACGGATTGCGCTGCGCGGCCAGGTCGGCGCGGGCGCTGGCCGGTGCGCCGCAGTCGGTGTCGCGCACCACGTGCGCGGCCAGTGACGGATCCAGCGCCTTCCAGTCGCGGACCACCAGGCACGCGACCAGGGTGGCGCCGGACACGCTGAGGTGGGTGTCGTCGGCGCCGCCGGGAACCTCGCCGCGTTCGTAGTAGGGCCGCGAGGCCTCCTCGCTGAGCGCGCGCAGCCAGTCGGTGCTGGCCGCGTTGAGGTCGATCAGGGCGACGTGTTCGCGCGCGGCCAAGCCGCGCATCGCGTCGGTGTAGTGCGCGTGGGTGTCCAGCAGCGATCCGGAATCCCAGATCCGCCGCGACACCGGCGTGACCAGCACCGGTGTCGCGCCGCGTTCGCGGGCCAGCGACACGTAGCGCATCAGCCACTGCGGATAGGCCTGGCGCGGTTCGTCGTAGCGGGCCGGGTCTTCGTACTTGGCGTCGTTATGGCCGAACTGGACCAGCAGCACGTCGCCCCTGCGCAGTTCGCTTGCGATCGTTTCCAGCCGGCCCTGCTCGATGAAGCTGCGCGCGCTGCGACCGCCGATGGCGTGGTTGCGGACCTCGAAGTACGCCGGATCGAGGAAGCCCTGCAGCTGCTGGCCCCAGCCATTGCGCGGCGCGCGCTCGGGGCCGTATTCGGCGGCGGTGGAATCGCCGGCGATGAACACCCGGCGCGGCGCATCGGCGGCCCGCGCCCCGGCGGGGAGCAGGCAGAGGACCAGCAGGGCCGGCAACAGTCTGGCAGGCATCACGAAGGCTCCATCGAAACAGAAAGGCCCCGCCGGCGATGCCGACGGGGCCTGCAACCGGAATGGTCTCCAGCCGCGGGTGCGGAGAGAATGCGCCACGCCGGCACGGCGCGCCGCACACCCGTGGCTGGAGCCCTCCCGACGCGGGGCTCAGCGCGCCAGCCAGCCACCGTCGACGGGGATGACGGCGCCATTGACGTAGTCCGACGCGAAGCTGGCCAGGAACACCGCGGTGCCGCCCAGGTCGGCCGGCACGCCCCAGCGCCCGGCCGGGATGCGGTCGAGGATCGCCTTGCTGCGATCCTCGTCGGCGCGCAGCTGCGCGGTGTTGTCGGTGGCCATGTAGCCCGGGGCGATCGCGTTGATGTTGATGCCCTTGCTGGCCCATTCGTTGGCCAGCAGGCGGGTGATGCCGGCGATGCCGCTCTTGGACGCGGTGTAGGACGGCACGCGGATGCCGCCCTGGAACGACAGCATCGAGGCGATGTTGATGATCTTGCCGCGGCCCTGGGCGATGAAATGCCTGCCGGCGGCCTGCGACATGAAGAACGCGGACTTGATGTTGACGTTCATCACGTCGTCCCAGTCCTTCTCGCTGAACTCGACCGCGTCGGCGCGGCGGATCAGGCCGGCGTTGTTGACCAGGATGTCCAGCCCGCCCAGGCCGGCGACGGTCTCGGCGACGATGCGCTCGACCGGCTCGATGCTGATCAGGTTGGCATCGATGTCGAGGAAGCGGCGGCCCAGTGCCTTGACCTTCTCGCCGGTTTCCTCTGCCGGGACGATGCCGGCGGCGGCGATGTCGGCGCCGGCTTCGGCCAGCGCCAGCGCGATGCCCTGGCCCAGGCCGGTATTGGCGCCGGTGACCAGGGCGACCTTGCCTTCCAGGCTGAACGGATTGCTTGCCATGTGCGGTTCCTTTTGTAGAGCGGGATTCGCCCCGCTGAACACGTTTGGAGAAGCCCGGGTCATGTCCCGGCGCTGGCGGGAAGAGCAGCGGGGCAAGCCCCGCCCTACGCGTGGGCGCGGCGCCGGCATGGCCGGCAGCGCGTCACCTCATTTCAGCTGGCAGATGTCCAGCACGTTCATGTCGGTGTAGTCCAGGTTCTCGCCGCCCATCGCCCAGATGAAGGCGTAGTTGCTGGTGCCCGAACCCATGTGGATCGACCATGGCGGCGAGACCACCGCTTCGTCGTTCTGCATGACGATGTGGCGCTGCTGGTCCGGCTGGCCCATGAAGTGGTAGACGCGGTCGTTGGCGCCCAGGTCGAAGTAGAAATAGACCTCGCTGCGGCGGTCGTGCAGGTGCGGCGGCATGGTGTTCCACACGCTGCCCGGCT